>JAABUQ010000094.1_pt1 | contig 171164 bp, 153 predicted proteins | sample 5560001 | NCBI WGS metagenome assembly JAABUQ01 (sample SAMN10711888, study PRJNA513371) | rock metagenome | isolation source: Antarctica rocks | place: Antarctica: Victoria Land, Finger Mt nord | collected 2015-12-18
CCGGCGGCGTCGAAATCGTCTCGAAGCGGGATCGGCATGGCGAAGCTCCTCGGTTCGCCATGTTGAATCAAGAACGCCCCGCGTCGGGCAAGCCCCGCGAGTCACGCTCACTCAGGGTTGGTATAAGGTGACGCAGCGCTGCTGTGGTGCAGACAGCCCCGAACCCAAGCGTACGATGACCAAAGGCTATAGAGCGGGAGACGCGATCGCGAAAGTCGTTGACACCCGAACCCCCATGTAAAGATGAAGCTCGCGTCGGCCAGCAGGGAACGCTGAGCTACATGTGGGCGGAGCGCGGCTCACGGCCGCCCGGCGTGCGCGATGACCGGCATGACTCCGCTTGGCTGTTCGGCGCGGTTTGCCCTGACCGGGCGGTCGGCGCCGGCATCGTGATGCCTTGGGTCAGCAGCGAAGCCATGAGCGTCCATCTGGCCGAAATCGGCAAGCAAGTCAGCCCTGGCGCGCATGCCGTGCTGGTGTGCGACGGCGCTGGCTGGCATCAGGCCGGCACCCGACTCAAGCTGCCAGACAACGTCACGCCGCGCCGCCTGCCGCCCTACGCCCCCGAACTGAACCCGATCGAGAACGTCTGGGAGTATCTGCGGGGCAACCTGCTGAGCATGCGCGTCTGGGAGACCTATGAGGCGATCCTCGATGCTTGCTGCGACGCATAGAACAAATTCGTCAACGACACCGCTCGCGTCATATCCATCACACGTCGCGCCTGGGCAACGGTCAGAGATTAGGGCGGTTGGTATAAGCCGTCGACAATGCACAACAGACAGGTTGGTGAGACGATCGCGTCGAGGTCCGGGACGCTGGCAATGTGGGCCTCGCGGCATGCCGCGAGCGATGCCGCGGCCGGTGACGAGATGGACAGATGTGATTGATCCAGCAGGAGCATGCGGCCCCATGGAAGGCGATCACACGTCGCGCCGGCTCGAGCGGCAGGTTGAATAACTCTCCGCAACGATCTCTTCCGCTGCGTAATCCATCCTCGGCATTGTCAACACGGCATCCGTCGGGACGCGCTATGGCGACCACGGGGGCAGAATCGGGGAGTGCCGTTGGTGCCCTGGACGGAGGTCATAGTGTAGTCGACTGGCTTTGGCTTGCGTAGCGGAAAGGTGCCGGTGGGCTGGTTGGGCGGCAGCGAGCGAGCACCCATCGGTCGCGCATCAGGTGGCGCTATCGCTCCGCCCCGGCCCACCCGGGGATTTCCTGTTCGAGCCGCTTGGCTACGAGCTGCCTCTCGACCTCGACGGCGCAATCGTCTCTCACACCGGCGTTTTCGGCAAACTGGTCGAGACCGTACCCGTTCGTCACCGACCCCGACTATCCGGGACCTCTTTCTGACGCGGCTACGCGGTCGAGATCGTGGTGAAATCCACGAACCAGCTCTGCACCGGGATGAAGCCGTCGACCTTCTTGCTCATGGCGCGCGGGTTGAGGTCGTGCACTATGAACAGCCAGGGCGCGTCGTCGACCACCATCCCGTGCGCCTTGGACAGCAGCTTCGTCTGCTCGGCAGTGTCCAGCGTCGCCTGCGCAGCCTTGAGCGCCGCATCGACCTGCGGGTTGCTGTACTGGCTCCAGTTGTAGTTGGTCGGCGACCAGCTGTCGGTCGCGTAGTAGCGGAACATGGTCGAGGGATCGACCGAGCTGAGGCTGATGTTGATGCCGTGCACGCCGTGCGATTGCGGCGCCTCCGGCTTGTTGCGGATGGCGACCAGCATCGTGCCCCACTCGACCACGTCAAAGTCGATGTCCATGCCGACTTCGCTGAAACCCTGCTGCATGAACTCGTTCATCGGGATCGGCAGCATCTGCCCCGAGCCCGAGGTGGAGATCATGATCTTCGCTTTCACGCGCTTGTCCGGCCCATATCCGGCCGCCTTCAGCAGGGACTTCGCGCGCACGGGATCGTACGTGTAGCGGTGCTCCGGATTGCCGAAGAAGGCGTTCTCCGGCGGATACAGCCCGGTCGCCGGCTTGGCGGTGTTGTTGATGAGCTTGCAGAGCCCCTCGCGATCGACCGCGTAGTTGATCGCCTGGCGCACGCGCACATCGGCGAACGGCGAACCCGGCTCGCAGTTGAGCACATACGGGTACGTGTGCGGATACGGCCAGAGTTTCACCTCGAAGCCGGCGGCCTTGATCGACGGGATCGCGTCGGGCGCCGGCACCTCAATCCAGTCCACTTGGCCGGAGCGCAGCGCCGCGACGCGCGTCGTCGCCTCCGGCATCGGATACACCACGAGCTTCTCGAGCTTCGGGATGCGCGTCTTGTCCCAATACGCCTCGTTGCGAGCCATCTCGCAGTACTGGCCCGGCACGACCCGGGTGATCTTGAACGGGCCGGTGCCCGACGGGTTCTTCTGGAAGGCCGGCCAGCTCTTGCCCACCGCCTCGTACTGCGCCGGGCTCACCATCAGCACGCGCGTTAGCAGGTATGGCAGAAAGCTGAACGGGTATTTCGTCGTCATCACGACGGTCTTGTCGTCGGCCTTCTCGAACGTGTCGATCATCGACACCGCAGCCTTCACGATCGGCGCGGCGGACGCATCGTACTGCGGCGACTTGTCGTCGTAGACCCGGCGAAGGTTCCAGATCACCGAATCGGCGCTGAAGTCGGAGCCGTCGTGGAACTTCACGCCCTGCCGCACCGCGAACACCCAGCGCAGCTTGTTGCCCGCGTCGCCATGCCACTCGGAGAACAGCCCGGGCGTGATGTCGGAAGGCTTGTCAGTGTTGTGTCGCAGATCCCAGTTGACCAGCGCATCGTACGGCGGATAGCCGAGGAAGCGGAAGCCCTCGAAGCCATTATTCGGGATGCCGTGGGTCGATGGCAAGTCCGCCGCCGTCATGCCGACCCGCAACGTGCCTCCCGCCGCGAGCGCCGGCGCCAGCGGCAGGGCGGCGAGACCGGCCGTCGCCCCGAGCAGGGCACGTCGTTTCATCATCGCCTATCCCATCGAGATCTGGGTGAAGTCCTGATACCAGCTCTGCGCCGGATGAAAGTTCTGCACCCGCTTGCTCATCGCGCGCGGATTGAGGTCATGCACGATGAACAGCCAGGGCGCGCCGTCCACGACGCGGGCATGCGCCTGCGCGAGCAGTCTCCGCTGCTCGCCGGCGTCGAACGTGGCCTGCGCGCGCTTAAGGAGGTCGGTCGTCGCGGCGTCGTCCCAGTGGCCCCAGTTGTAATTGGTGGGGGAGAAGCTGTCCTTCGCGTAGTAGCGGAACATGGAAGAGGGATCGGTGAAAGCTCAGGCTGATGTTGATCCCATCATCGCCATGTGACTGCGGCGCCGTCGGGGGGGCGCGCACAGCGACGAGCATCGTGCCCCACTCGACGACATCGAAATCGATGTCCATGCCGACGTCCTGAAAATTCTGCTGCATGAACTCGTTCATCGGGATCGGCACCATCTGCCCCGAACCCGAGGTCGAGATCATGATCTTCGCGCGCACCCGCTTGTCACGGCCGTAGCCCGCATCCTTCAGTAGCGCGCGGGCGCGCGCCGGATCGTATTTGTAACGGTTCTCCGGCGTGCCGAACAGCGGATCATCCGGCGGATACAGCCCCATCGCCGGCTTGGCCGTGCCGTTGAGCATCTTGCACATGCCGTCGCGGTCGATCGCGTAGTTCGCCGCTTGGCGTACCCGCACGTCGTGGAATGGCGACTCCGGCAAGCAATTGAGCGCATAGGGATAGGTGTGCGGGTACGGCCAGATGCTGATCTGCAAGCCGGCGTCCTTGAGCGACGGGATCGCGTCGGGCGGGGGCACCTCGATCCAGTCCACCTGCCCCGACCGCAGCGCCGCGACCCGCGTGGTCGCCTCCGGCATCGGGTAGACCACCAGCTTGTCGAGCTTCGGGACGCGCGCCTTGTCCCAGTACTCGTCGTTGCGCGTCATCTCGGCGTATTGCCCGGGTGCCACGCGGGTGATCTTGAACGGCCCTGTGCCGGACGGCGCCTTCTGGAACGCCGCCCAGCTCTTGCCGACCTTCTCCCACTGCGCGGGGCTGGCGATCAGCACGCGGGTCAGCAGGTAGGGCAGGAAGCTGAACGGGTATTTCGTGGTGATGACGATGGTGCCGTCGTCCGCCTTCTCGTAACCCGCGACCATGGACACCGTCGCGCGCACGATCGGTGCGGCCGGCGCGTCGTATTGCGGCGACTTGTCGTCGAAGATGCGCCCCAGGTTGAACATGATGGCGTCGGCGTTGCAGTCGGAGCCATCGTGGAACTTGACGCCACGGCGCACCGAGCAGATCCAGCGGTTCGGGTTCGCCGGCTCGCTCTTCCAGGCGGTGAACAGGCCGGGCGCGATGTCGGCGATCTTGTCGGTGTGGGTGAAGTCCCAGTTCACGATCGAATCGTACGCGGGATAGCCGAGGAAGCGGAAACCCTCGCCGCCGTTGTTCGGGATGCCGTGCGTCGAGGGAAGGTCGGCCGCCGTCATGCCGATGCGCAGCACCTGCGCGCCCGCCGCCCGCGCCGGGAAGGCCGGCAAGGAGGCGACACCCGCCGCGCCGACTATGAGGTTGCGCCTGGAGATCATGCGGCTCACACCCGTCTGGTTGGGAACCAGGCTGCAAGCGATATGCCAGCACCCTCACCCAACCCTCTCCCGAAGAGAGAGGGCTTTCCTGCTGCCTCTCCCATCGGGAGAGGGTCGGGGTGAGGGGCTACTCCGCCGCGATCGCGGCGCGCCCAGCCCCGACCAGTCCCACCACCGTCTCCGTATCCACCACGTCGCAGAACGCGTGCGCCATCGCGGAAAGCGTCGCGTTGTGCTCCTCGTCGGTGAAGGTCGCGTTGCCGTCGGCGACGAACAGCACCTTGTAGTTCAGCATCATCGCATCCCGCGCCGTCGACTCGCAGCACACCTGCGTCGCGGTGCCGGTAACCACCAGCGTGTCGATCCCGCGCGACTGCAAGATGGCGTGCAGGTCGGAGGCGCCCGGCGCGAAGGCGCCGAACCGGCGCTTGCGCACCTGCAGATCCTGCGGCAGCACCTCGAGCCCCGGCCACAGCGCGTGGCCCTCCGAGCCCGGCGTGAACGCCTCGATCATGCCGGCCCGGCGCGCGGGCGAGCAGAAATGGTCGAAGTAGACGCTCCAGCTCCGCACCGCCTCGGCGTCGAAGGTGTTCTGGATGTAGACGACGAGCCCGCCCGCCGCGCGCACCGCCGCGCTGATCCGGTTCACGTTCGGCACGATCTCGCGCGCCGTGTCGATCTCGCAAATCGCGCCGGGCGCCATGAACCCGTTCTGCAGGTCGACCACGATGTGAGCAGTCCGCTCAGCAACCAGGCTCGGGAACAAGCGTACGCTGCCCCGACGTTGCACGGCGCGCGCGGCGACAGCCGGAGAGATGGCGGCTTGATGCATGATGTTGCTCCATTCGTAGCCAAGATGATCGGGATGGCGAGGGAACGTTAGACAGCCGACCCGCATGACGCAAATGCTGCCCAAATAGGCAGCATTAACCCTGGACAGACCCTGCCCGTGTGTTAGGTTTCAGCATTCATGCTGCGACGCACAAGAAGCGCGTCGAGTCTGATACAGAGGAACCGTCGCGTGATCCTGTTTGCTCTCCGCCGGGTGCTGCAAGCCGTTCCAATCCTGCTCGGCGTGTCGCTGGTCGTGTTCGCGCTGGTGCACATCGTTCCCGGCAACCCGATCGACATGCTGATGCCGCCGGAGGCATCGCCCGAGGTCATCGCGCAGATGAAGGCGGCGTTCGGCTTCGATCGCCCGCTCTATGTCCAATACCTGCTCTGGCTCGGGCACGCCGTCACCGGGGATTTCGGCCTGTCCGTGTTCAACGCGTCCCCGGTCTGGCCGCAGCTGGTGGGCGCGCTCGCCAATACATTCATTCTCGCCATCCTCGCGGCGGCGCTGGGCTTCTCTCTCGGCATCATTCTCGGGTTGGTCGCGGCGTCCTGTCACGGGCGCTGGCCGGACAAGCTGTGCTCCGCCCTCGCTACCACCGGCGTCAGCCTGCCGCATTACTGGTGCGCCATCGTGCTGGTGATGTTTTTCGCGGTGCTGCATGACTGGCTACCTGCTCAAGGCATGGGCGACGACAGCCTGCCGGTCTGGCAGCGGCTCGACCATGTCATCCTGCCCGTCGTCACGCTGTCCCTGATCCCGATGGGCGTGGTCGGGCGGTTGGTGCGCGCGACGGTGCTCGACATCCTCGGCCAGGAGTTCGTCGGCGCGCTGTCCGCCAAGGGCCTTACGCGCTGGCCGGTCATTCGTCACATCTGCAAGAACGCGGCACCCCCGGTGCTGGCGCTGATGGGGCTCCAATTCGGCTACCTGCTCGGCGGCTCCATCCTGGTCGAGACCGTGTTCAACTGGCCGGGCTCCGGCAACCTCCTCAACCTCGCGATCTTCCGCCGCGACATCCCCGTGCTGCAGGCGACCATCCTCGTGTTGGCCACCTTCTTCGTCGTGCTGAACCTGTTGGTCGACATCGCGCAGGCGGCGATCGACCCGCGCATCCGGCGCTGAACGGACAAGCGCCCATGTCGGACGCCTCCACGCTCGAACGCGCGGCCAAGCGCGACCTCGCGGACGCGATCGCCAGCAGGTCGCCGCGCAGCTACTGGCAATCGGTCGGGCGCCGCCTGCTGCGCGATCCCGTCACCATCGCCGTGACCTTCGTGCTGCTCGGCATCGTGTTCCTCGCCGTCTGCGCCCCGCTGGTCACGCACTACGATCCCTTCGCGGGCAGCGTGCTCCGCCGCCTCAAGCCGATCGGAACGCCGGGCCACTGGCTCGGCACCGACGAAACCGGGCGCGACCTGTGGACGCGGCTCTGCTACGGCGGCCGCCTCTCGCTGCTCGCCGGCATCCTGCCCGTCGCGGTCTCTCTTCTGGTCGGCGGCTTACTCGGCATCATTGCCGGCTATACCGGCGGCGTCGTCGGCTCGCTCATCATGCGAACCATGGACGTGTTCTACGCTTTCCCCTCCATCCTGCTCGCCATCGCGATCTGCGGCCTGCTCGGCAGCGGCTTGTCGAACGCCGTGCTGGCGCTGTCCGTCGTGTTCATTCCGCCGATGGTGCGGATCAGCGAGACCGTCACCGCGCAAACGCGGCGGCTCGATTTCGTGGAGGCAGCCCGCGCGTCGGGCACCACCACCATGCAAGTGATCCGGCATCACGTGCTGGCCAACGTGCTCGGCCCGATTCTCGTCTACGCCACCAGCCTGATCAGCGTGTCGATCATCCTCTCCGCCGGCCTGAGCTTCCTAGGCCTCGGCGTCACTCCGCCGAACGCGGAATGGGGGCTGATGCTGAATTCCCTGCGTCAGGCGATCTACGTGCAACCCTACGTGGCCGCGCTTCCCGGCTTGATGATCTTTCTCACGTCCATGTGCTTCAACCTGGTGAGCGACGGGTTCCGCAGCGCCATGGACGTGCGCCTCAACAAGTGAAGCCGTTCAGTCACGCAGGGGAATGGTCTTGCCATGGTCGGCGCAGGCCGACCATCCACGACTTGCTCGGGACGCAAAGACGTGGGTCCTCGGCCTTCGCCGAGGACGGCGGGTACGGAGGCACAGAACACTCATGATCCCATCCCCTCCCGACCGGCGTGATCGCGGCGGCCGCGCGCAGCCGCTGCTCACCGTCGACACGCTGCGCAAGCATTTTCCGGTGCGCGGCGGCCTGCTCAACCGGCAGGTGGCGACCGTGCAGGCGGTGGACGACGTCTCCTTCGCCGTCCGCAAAGGCGAGACGCTCGGCCTCGTCGGCGAATCGGGATGCGGCAAATCGACCACCGCCCGCCTGCTGATGCGCCTGATCGAGCCCGACCACGGCAGCCTGGTGTTCGACGGCGACACGGTGAGCGACCGCACCGGCCTTAGCGTGAACGCGATGCGCCGGCAGATGCAAATGGTGTTCCAGGACAGCTATTCCTCGCTCAACCCGCGCATGACGGTCGCCGACAGCATCGCCTATGCTCCGCGGATGCACGGAACGCCGGGCAAGGAGGCGGCCGAGCGCGCGTCCGGCCTGCTCGCGCAAGTCGGGCTCAACCCGCGCCTCTACCGGCAGCGCTACCCGCACGAGCTGTCCGGCGGCCAGCGTCAGCGGGTGAACATCGCCCGCGCCCTGGCGCTCGAGCCGCGCCTCGTGATCCTCGACGAGGCGGTCTCCGCCCTCGACAAGTCGGTCGAGGCGCAGGTGCTCAACCTGCTCGGCGAGCTCAAGCAGAAATTCAATCTCACCTATCTTTTCATCAGTCACGATCTCAACGTTGTCGAGTTCGTCAGCGACCGGGTGATGGTGATGTATCTCGGCCGCATCGTGGAGACCGGCTCGGTCGAGGACATCTACGCCAACCCGCGCCACCCGTACACCCGCGCGCTGTTCGCCTCGAAGCCGACGCTCGACCCCGACCGGCGCACCACGGAGATGCCGCTCACCGGCGATCCGCCCAACCCGATCAACCCGCCCTCGGGTTGCCGCTTCCGCACCCGCTGCCGCTTCGCGCAGGCGGTGTGCGCCGAGACGGTGCCTCCGCTCGCGCCGCCGGTGGACGCCGAGGCGATGGACGCGGAGCGCCCGCACTTGGTCGCCTGCCATGTCTTGGAAGCGCAGCAGGCCGGGAGGTTCCACCATGCCTGACGGCGCGATGCCCGAGCTTCCCGCCCTCGCCGTCGACAAGCTCAGCGTCCGGTTTCGCCGTCAGGGCATCGACGTCCCGGCGGTGAACGGCGTCTCGTTCGCGCTCGCCCGCGGCGAGGTGCTGACGATTCTGGGCGAATCCGGCTCGGGCAAGAGCGTGAGTCTGAAGGCGGTGATGGCATTGCTGCCGCATTACGCGCGCGTCGAGGGCAGCGTGCGGGTCAACGGGGAAAATGTCCTCGCCCTGCCACCGGCCGCGCTGGCCCGAATGCGCGGGCGCGTGGTCTCCATGATCTTCCAGGAGCCGATGACCGCGCTCGATCCGGTGTACACGATCGGCGCGCAGATCGCGGAAACCATCGTCAAGCACGAGCGGGTCGACCGGCGCAGCGCCGATGCCCGCGCGCTCGAGATGCTGGAACGCGTGCGGATACCCTCGGCGGCACGGCGGCTGCGCAACTACCCGCACGAGATGTCGGGCGGGATGCGGCAGCGGGCGATGATCGCGCTGGCGCTTGCCTGCTCGCCCTCCGTGCTGCTCGCCGACGAGCCGACCACCGCGCTTGACGTGACGGTGCAGATCCAGATCCTGCTGCTGCTGCGCCAGCTGCAGGAGGAACTCGGCATGGCGATCGTGTTCGTCACCCACGACGTCGGCGTCGCGGCGGAAATCTCGGACCGCATCGCAGTCATGTACGCGGGCCGCTTCGTCGAGACGGGTGCCGCGCGCGACGTGCTGCGCCGTCCGCAGCACCCCTACACCGAGGGGCTTCTCGCCTCGACGGTGCACGGCGGGCTGCGCGGGCGGACCCTGGAGACCATTCCCGGCAGCCCGCCCAACATGGCGGAGTTGCCGCCCGGCTGCGCCTTCGCCCCCCGCTGCCGCTACGCGATCCGCCGCTGCATCGAGGCGGACCCGCCGGTGATGCATCCGGGCAGGGGCATGATGGTGCGCTGCATCCGGGCAACCGAGCCGGTGCCGGCCTAACCCTCCCCCAACCCCCTCCCGCAAGGGGAGGGGGCGTTCTTCCTCTCCTCCCCTTGCGGGAGGAGGCCGGGAGGAGGGGTGAACACGAGGAGTTTGCGAATGAAACCAACCATCGATTTCGCCACCTTCGAGACCCTGATGGCCCAGACCGGCCTCAGCCTCACCACCGACCAGCTCCGCGGCGTCTACGAAGGCTACGGCGGCCTGCAAGCAATGCTGGCACTCGTCAACGCTCCACTTCCGCGGGAAGCCGAACCGGCGCTCACCTTCGACCCGGAGAACGTGTAATGGCGTTCCTCACCATCACCGAAGCCGGTCGCCTGTTCGCGCAGAAGAAGCTCTCGCCCGTCGAACTCACGCGCGACTGCCTCGCCCGCATCGCGGCACTCGACCCCACCCTGCACGCCTTCATCCGCGTCACCGAGGATCGCGCGACGGCCGACGCACGGGCCGCCGAGGCCCGCATCATGCAAGGCGCGGCCAAAGGCCCGCTCGACGGCATCCCGATCGCGCACAAGGACATCTACGGCACCGCCGGGATCGAGACCACCGGCCACTCCAGGCTGCTCCAGGATTTCGTCCCCGACCGGGATTCGACCGTCGCGGCCAAGTGGCGTGAGGCCGGAACCGTGATGCTGGGCAAGCTCGCGACGCACGAGTTCGCCATGGGCGGACCGTCTTTCGACCTGCCCTGGCCGCCCGCGCGCAACCCGTGGCACCCCGACCACTTTACCGCCGGCTCCTCCTCCGGCACCGGGGCTGCGGTTGCCGCGGGCATGATCCTCGGTGGCACCGGCTCCGATACCGGCGGCTCGATCCGCGGCCCCGCCGCGCTCTGCGGCATCTCCGGCATCAAGCCCACCTACGGCCGTTGCAGCCGCGCCGGCGTGCTGCCGCTCGCCTACACGCTCGACCACACCGGGCCGATGGCCTGGACGGTGGAAGATTGCGCCCTGCTGCTGCAGGCGATGGCAGGCCACGACCCCGCCGACCCGGCCAGCGCCGACCACACGGTGCCGGACTTCACCGCCGATCTCTCCAAGGGCGTGAAGGGCCTGCGCGTCGGCGTCGTGCGGCATTTCTTCGAGGCCGACAATCCGGCGAGCCCAGCCACGCGCGCCGGGATCGACGGTGCGCTCGACTTCTTCCGCGGCGGTGGCGCCTCGGTGCGCGAGGTCACGCTCTCGCCGCTCGCCGATTACCACGCCGTCTGTTTCCTCATCATCATCGCCGAGGCTTACGCGCTGCACCGGCCCTGGCTCGAGACGCGTTTCGGCGACTACGGCGAGCTGCTGCGCGACCGGCTCGCCCTAGCGCCGCTCATCACCGGCCCGGACTACGTGCAAACCATCCGCCGCCGGCGCGTGCTGTGCCAGGAGATGAAGACGGCGATGGCGGATCTCGACATCCTCATCTCCGCCGCTCAACCGGGCGAGGCGCCCCGCATCGACGCGGTGCCGAAATGGGCGATGCTGGACCGGCCGAACCTCACCTCGCCATTCAACGTCACCGGCTACCCGGCGATCAGCGTCTGCACCGGCTTCGGTGACGGCGGGTTGCCGGTCTCGATGCAGCTCATCGCCAAGCCGTTCCAGGAACCGACGCTGTTCCGCGCCGCCCACGCCTACGAGACCGCGACCGAGTGGCGCAGCCGGCGACCCGAGATGGCCCACGCCGAGGCAGCCTGAACGGCATCGAGGACGGCCTAAGCATGCGCGTCGCGCGAGATTGCTTGCCAGATTCGGCGAACGATGCAAGGTAGGTGGACTAACTCGGCGGCGAGTTTCCGGGCAGACGCGGCGCGCGGCATCGTCCCGATGTAGCTTGATCATCGATCCGCCTGATCAAAGGAAGCGGGATGGCCTGGAAGCGGATGGTGCTCGAGATCGGCATGGGCACCGATATTCGCGGCGGCGATCCCACCAAAGCCGCGGTCCGGGCCCTGCGCGACGCGCTGTGGCATAATTCGCTAGGAATCGCCGACATCCTGGGGCTTCCTGTCGACTCGATGCAAGTCGAGGTAACAATTGGCGTCCCCCACTCGGAGGCGGTGGACAAGGATGCCGTGCTGGCCGTCCTGCCCCATGGGAGCGGCACGGTGCGGGTTAGGGAGGGCGGGCTCGAGATTCCCAACGACGCCGGCACGGATGTGACGTTGATTGCCCATGCGGCGGCGGCCGTCCGCCTCGACGTGCCCTAGGATCGAATGGTGAGCAGCAGCGGACGAGCCATCCTGGAGATGGGTGCCGGCAACGACCTTCACGGCGGCGACTACACGAAGGCGGCGCTGCGGGCGGTGCAGGACGCCATCCACCACAGCTCGCTCAGCATGATGCGCAGCCTGGGTGTCAAGCCGGGCGGCATGTTCGTCGAGGTCACTATCGGGGTGCAACGACCGGAGCGCGTGGACAAGGAAGCCGTGCGGACGTCCTTGCCGCATGGGGCGGTCACGGTGACCGTGGTTAAGGGCGGCCTTGACGTACCGGACGAGGACGGAAACGATCAGGCCGTCATCGCAAGCGCGGCTGTCGTAGTCCGCCTCGATCTCAGCTAATATGTCTTGATCCATTGCGGTTCGTCGGCCTAAGCCGCCCACCGCGCAGCGCCTGGCAAGAAGCCGGGCAGCAACTCATGCAGCGTAGACAGGAGCAGATGTCGGTTCCTCCCAACCCGTCCGGCTCGGCCGGAAACTCGCAACCGAGCGAAGAGGCGCGCATGCGTCGCGCGCTCGGCCTGCGGGACGACGCGCGGCCCGGCGGCGAAGGCTTCACCGCCAACCGGTCCGGCGAGCAGCGGCAAGGCGAACGGCCCGTCCAGCGCCGCGAGCCGGACCGGCGGACACGTCGTTTCGTCAAGGATGGCGAGGTGCCGGTCGTCGTGTTGAGCGGCTCGCGCGAGCACGGGCCGGACGCGCCCGCGCCCGTCAACCGACTTGCCGCGGCCGAGAGCGCGCTCGATGCGGAGCGGGCCGCCCGCGAGCGCGCGGAACGCTCGCTGCACGAGGCGCTCGCCGCGGTTCAGCACCTTCAAACCCAGATCGCGCACGCCAACCTTGCGCACCGCGAGGCGCTCGCGGCGGAGCAACGGGCCCGCGAGGCGGCGGAGCAAGCCCGCGCAACGGCCGAGCAAGCCTGCGCCGAGGCGACCACCGCCCGCGAGGCCTTGGCGACGGAATTGGAAGCGATCAAGGCGGCGCCCCCACCCGAGCCCGCCCCGGCACGACGTGCTCGCCGCGCGCAGCCGAAAGCGGAAGCTGAGGCGGCGGACGAGGCGCAGCCGGTAAAATGGTGGCTGCCCTCCTATAAGGCTAAGGGGCGCAAATCCTAGGCCGGCAGATAATGGGCAGGCACGAAGAAACGGCCACCCACAGTCTTGAGCGCGTTGTTCTCGCTCCGCATCGCCGCCGTCCTCAGCGCCATGACGAACTGCCCCGCGAGCGTCTCGCGCCAGAACCATTAGGTCGATCTGGCGGCTCGACGGCGCCGGTCCGCTCGACTGCGATGCTTCCGAGTAGAACGCCTTGAGGTCGTCGATCATAAAACGCAGCGCCAGCGCGGCCGTGGCGTGGCCCGGCGCCGTCGGCAGCCCGCCTTCGAGGAACTGGGTGGCAAACGCCGGCCACGCCCTCGGCGGCTGACCGAACAACCCGACCGTGCTCCGGCCGAACCGGGCGCGGGCTTGCTCTTGGAATGGCTGGACCAGCGTCAACTCGCGTTCCAAGGCAGTCGCCCACGCGGCCGACGTGTCTGGAAGCGCCGAAGGCAAGGCGGACAGTGCGACGGGCGATCGCCAACCGTGACGGTCCGACCACCCCGGAGCGTCGTCCGGAAAATCCTCGAGGATCACCGGGCCGTCGGTGCGCTCCAGCAGCGAGAGTGCTTGCGCCAGCACGCGATGCTGGAACGCCGGGTCCTCGGGCTCGCCTAGCGGGCGGCCTAGCTCGAACGGCACCCAGAGACCGCGTGGCGGTCTCACCTTCTCCATCTGCGCTCGGATCAGGCCGATCGCCACCGTCGCGAAGCCCCGCTCCTCCAACCTGTGTGCCAGCGCGCTCACGGCGCGCGTACAGACCGGTCAGACGGGGCTCAGCAGGACGCTGTCGACCTGTTCCGCGCGCAGCCTCGCGGCCATGGCGTCCGCGGTTCCCGCCATCCCGTCCGGGTCGGTCGAGCCGAGGGTGGAATAGTGCGTCGGTGCCACCCCGCCGATCACGCCGCGCGCCGCCAGCTCATGCAGCCGGTCGACCGGGTAGACGACGTTGATGTCACGCTGAAAGCCGGCACGGTCGAAGTTGATCGACACGTGACTCATCAGGATGTCGGCCTCAGGAAGCCCGTCCGGCAACAGGCGGAACTCCGTGCTGCCGAACTGGAAGGGCGGCTCGGTGCGCGCGAACAGCGCGGCCGAGCTCACGATCGCGACCCGACGCTCGGCGAGCGGCTTGCCGCTCACCCAGGGTCGCGTATCGAAGCTCGGACAAGGGGCGGCGAGCACCGTCGTCCGGCTCGGCTCGGGGATGTACTCGATGCGGGCCAAGTGGAAACTCCTCTCAGGTCGCGGCTCTCGCCGCGGGAATACGATACAGCCGGCCGGTAGCGTCAAGGTCGGCCTCAGTCCACGCACCGCCGGTGCCCTCCACCAGCCAGTGCAGGATCGCCCAAAGGTCGCGATCAGCCACGGTCTCATCGAGCGGTTCGAGCGCGGGTACGATGGCGCTGATCTCGACGCCGGAGGGAAAGGCCTCGCCGCTGCGGCCGATGAACACCAGCACGTAGGCGAGCCCCGATGGGGCGCTGAGGTAGCCCGGCTCCGCCAGCCCGTGCTGGCCGAGGTCGAAGGCGCGTACGAGGAAGTGGCGGAACTCCGGGTAGTGCCCCACCCGGTCCTCCGTCAGCAGCAGCACGCGTCGCGTATCGGCGAGGTCAGGGGCGTCGATCGGTCGCACGTCGGTCATGTCATTCTCCGCCATGCCGAGCCAGGAAGCCGCCGATCAGCTCGCCGATCTCCGCTCCGGAATCCTCCTGCAGGAAGTGCCTGCCCGTCACGAGATGCGGCCCTTCGGCATGCGGGATGAGCGCCTTGAACCGCCCGGCGAACGTGTCCGCGTCGAACACCTCGTCCTCGCGCCCCCAGATGATCTGCACGGGCTTGGTCCAGGTGCGCAGTCCGGCCTCGATCCAGGCGAACCGCTCGGTCGCCCTCGCCCCCCCGTCGAGCGGAATCCAGCGCGGCCAGGTCCAGGTCAGCAGGCGGGACTCGGGGTCGGGCAGCACCGCCTCGTATGCCGCCTGCGCCCGCTCGCGGAATCGGCCACGGTCCACCACGGAAAGGTAGACCCCGCGGCCGGCGAGCACGTTATGCCGCCCAAGCAGATAGGGACCGACCAGCGGCGCGTGCATCATGCGCCATGGGAAGATCCGGGTGTGGAACGCGGCCGGCGGCGTCGGCCAGCCCCACGTGCTCATCACCACCAGCGCCCGGACGCGGTCGCGGTTGGACAGCGCGAAGCCGAGCCCGGTCGGACCACCCCAGTCGTGGCAGACGATCGTCGCATCGGTGATGTCGAGCCCGCGCAGCAGCGCCGCCAGATTGGCGATGTGGCCGTCGAGGCTGTGCGCCTGCTCGTGCGCCGGCTTTTCCGACAGACCGAAGCCGATCATGTCGGGGACGATCACGCGATGCCCGGCGGCGACCAGCGGCGGGATGGTGTCGCGCCAGAGAAAACCCCAGGTCGGGTTGCCGTGCAGCAATACGACGGGGCTGCCGGCACCCTCGTCGACGTAGTGCATCCGCGCACCGTTCACCCGGGCGAAACGCGGCGGGTACGGCCAGGCTTGGCTGATACTCTCAGGCAGCGGGTTCACGGCTTGCCTGCACCCGATCCGTTCGGCGCGGGCCAGTAATAGAGGTCGATCATCGGCGTAGCTCCTCATCGCGCTCAGCGGTTCGCCGAGGCAGGCTAGCAGGCGCCGGAAAGCGCAGCAGCATACAAATCAGCCCCGGCGCCGAACGTGAACAACGCACGCTTCTTCGTCCAGCCCCGGGCCGACACGGTGGACGGTATGGCCAACCGCTATCGGATCGGCACCGACAGCGCGACGCCGGGGATCGTCAGCGCCCGCGTGTCGTCCATGCCTTGCGGCGACGACCCGTAGACATACCCATCACCCCGATGTTCGTTAGTTAGAGGGAACATGGTCGGGGTGATGTGCGGGGTGCGGTTCTCGGGCGATGTCGGCTCGTCCATGTCCGGGTTCGGAACCGGAGCCGGTGTGTAGCCCTCGCCAAGCGCGACCGGCACGACGGACGGCACTGCCGGTTCAGCGGGAGCGGCAGCGACCCAAAGTGGGAGTAGCAGGACGAGTGCAGCGCGTTTCACGGCAATATTTCCGGACGAGCAGGAGGGCGAACGCCGGACAAAAGAGCAGATCTTCGCTAATTGGCCGTTAAGTGCGCGTGCGAGTAGCGTATGGACACCCGTCTCCGAATACGGAACGAACTCGATGCCCCCGGTCGATCCCTGGCTCGCGCTCGGCGTCATAGCCTCGACTATGGCGACCGATGCCGTCTACGTGCTGTTCAACGCCGCCGTCTCAGCCCGTCGCCGCGTCGGCGCGGCAAGCTGGAGCAGTCTGTGGTATCTGCTCTCTGCCTTCGCAGTCATCAGCTACACGACATCCTGGATCTATGTGGTGTTCGCCGCAGTGGGATCGTGGATCGGCGCGTTCCTGTCGGTGACTTGGCTGCAACGGCGATGAACGATGTCAGTCGAGCGATGGATCAATCCTCGACGCCGTGGCCTCGGTTCGGCACCAGCACTTGGCGCTCGAAGCTGATGAACAGCTTGCCGTCCGCCTTGCGGCCGAGGGTTCGCACGCTGACGATGCCCTGCGTCGGACGGCTTGCCGACGGGCGCTTGGCCAGCACCTCGGACTCGGCATAGATCGTGTCGCCGACGAACACCGGCGCGATGAGCTTGATGTCGGTCCAGCCCAGATTGCCGATCGCCTTCTGGCTGACATCGCTGACGCTCATGCCGACCACCATCGACAAGGTCAGGCAGCTGTTGACCAGCGGCCGGCCGAACTCGGACTTGGCGGCGTAGGCGGCGTCGAAATGCAACGGGTGCTGGTTCATCGTCAGCAGGGTGAACCAGGTGTTGTCCGCCTCGGATATCGTGCGGCCGGGCCTATGCTCGTACACGTCGCCCACCACGAAGTCCTCGTAAAACCGACCGAAACTCTCGCGGTAGCGTTGCGCGCCGACCTCTTGATGCGTGACGGTCATTGCTGCTCCTTCGCCGCCAGGGTGATGACGCCCGCCCGCGCCAGCGCGCGAACCTCGTCTTCCGGCAGGCCCGCCTCGCGCAGTATGTCGAGCGAATCGGCGCCGAGCGCCGGGGCTGCGCGCCTCGGCGCGTTGTTGCCGAACGGCGAGCCGACCACGCGGAAATCCGGGCGGTCCGGGTGCTCCAGGTTCCAGATCAGGCCGCGTTCGGCGAGGAGCGGATTCTCCAACGCGCTCCGCACGTCGTTCACCGGCGCGGCCGGTATCTCGCCCGCAAAAGCGGCCAGCCACTCCGCCGTGTTGCGCGCCGACAGCAGGTCGTCGAGGATCGTGGTGAGCCTGCCCCGATTGCGCAATCGCGCCGCCGCCGTCGCAAACTCGGCATCGTTCGCGAGCTCGGAACGGCCGACCAGCCCACACAGCGTCGGCCAGAACTTCGCCTTGTTGCACATGATGAAGATCCAGCCGTCCTGCGTGCGGAACAGCTGGCTCGGCGTCAAGGAGGGATGCGCCGAGCGCGGTTCGCGGCCCTGCGCGTGTCCCTCGTTGAGATACCAGGTCGCGAGATAGTTGAGGTTCTGCAATGCGCAGCCGAACAGGTCCACGTCCATGTCCCTGCCCGTTCCGCTCTCGCGCGCCGCGGTGACGCCGGCGAGCAGGGCGAACGCGGCGTAGAGCCCGGTCATGAAGTCCACGACCGACAGGCCGAACCGGGCCGGTGGGCCGTCCGGCTCTCCTGCCAGCGACAGGTATCCGGCCTCCGCCTGCATCAGGTAGTCGAAGCCGGGCCACGACGCGCGCGACCCCTTCCGGCCATAGGCGGAGAGATGGGTGCAGACGACGCGCGGATTGGCTGCCTTGAGCGCGTCGTAGGTCAGGCCGAGCTTGCCCGGCTGGTCGCCGCGCAGGTTGTTCAGCACGGCATCCGACCGCGCGACCAGCCGCAGCAGCACGGCGCGCGCCTCAGGCCGCTTGAGGTCGAGTGCCAGGCTGCGCTTGTTGCGATTGAGGCTCTGGTAGAAGTGGCTGTCGCTCGGTCCCACGAAATGCGGGCCGACATGGCGGCCCATCTCCCCGCCGTCGGTCGGGTTTTCTATCTTGATCACCTCGGCGCCGAGATCGGCCAATTGCATCGTGCCGAACGGCCCGGCGCCGTACTGCTCGACGGCGATGACGCGCAATCCGGCGAGCGGCGGCATGGGCATCGTCCCTCCCTCTCGGCGCTTCCTAGCGCGGCGCCGTCGCGTTGACCATGACAGCCCAACATGCGAGCGTCACGACAGCGGATTGCCAAGGGCCGGGCCGATGAACGACGCGCTATCCTCCGCTCCGATCCCCGCGAACGGCGAGCAGGCCCGACAGATCCTGGACTCGGTCGACCGCTTCCTGAGCCGCGACGTCAAGCCGCACGTCCAGAAGCTGGAACACGACGACACCTACCCGGCCGACATCGTCGCGCAGATGAAGGAGATGGGGCTGTTCGGGGCGACCATCCCGGCCGAGTACGGCGGCCTCGGCCTCAGCGCCGGGCTGTACGCGCAAATGGTCGAGCGCATTGCCGCCGTCTGGATGTCGCTCGCCGGCATCTTCAACTCGCACCTGATCATGTCGGCGGCGGTGCAGCGGTTCGGCACCGAGACGCAGCGCCGCAACTATCTGCCGCGCTTCGCCACCGGGACGCTGCGCGGCGGCCTGGCACTCACCGAACCCGATTGCGGGACCGACTTGCAGGCGATCCGCACGACGGCCCGGCGCGCAGGCGACGCCTACGTCGTCAACGGCACCAAGACCTGGATCTCCAACGGCATCCACGGCAGCTGCTTCGCCCTGCTGGCCAAGACCGACCCACACGCCGAGCCGCGCCATCGCGGCATGAGTTTGTTCCTCGCCGAGAAGGGCGAGGGCTTCCTTGTCGGTCGCAAGCTGCAAAAGCTCGGCTACAAGGGCATCGATTCCGCCGAGTTGGTGTTCGAGGATTACCGTATCCCGGCGGACCGGCTGATCGGTGAGCGCGAGGGATTCGGGATGCGGCACGCCCTCGGCGGCCTCGAACTCGGGCGCATCAACGTCGCCGCTCGCGGCGTCGGTGTCGCGCAGGCCGCGCTGACCGAGGCGCTCAACTACAGCCAAGTCCGCAAGACGTTCGGCAAGCCGATCTGCCAGCACCAGGCGATCCAGCTCAAGCTCGCCGACATGGCGACCCAGGTGGTCGGCGCCCGCCTGCTCACCGAGCGCGCGGCGCAGGTTTATGATTCGGGCCAGCGCTGCGACCTCGAGGCCGGGATGGCGAAGCTCGCCGCATCGGAAGCTGCGGTAAACGTCTCGCTCGAATCGATGCGCATCCACGGCGCCTACGGATATTCGACGGAGTTCCCCGTGGAACGTTTCTATCGCGACGCGCCGCTGATGGTGATCGGTGAGGGCACCAACGAGATGCAGCGCATCATCATCGCGCGCCAACTCGTCGAGCGGAATCCGGTCTGATGCCGACGCAGCCCCGGGACGCGACGGTTGCGGTGATCGGCGCCGGCGATTTCATCGGCGGCGCGATCGCCAAGCGGTTTGCCCGCGAGGGGTTCACCATCTTTGCCGGCCGGCGCAACGGCGACAAGCTCGCGCCGCTGGTGGAGGAGATCGAGGCCGAGGGCGGCCGCATCGTCGCGCGCTCCCTCGACGCGCGAAAGGAGGACGCGATCGCCGCGTTCCTCGGCGACGCGGACCGGCATCAACCGCTCGAACTGTGCATCTTCAACATCGGCGCCAACGTGAACGTGCCCCTGACCGAGACCACGGAGCGGGTGTTCCGCAAGGTTTGGGAGATGGCCTGCTACGCGGGCTTTCTCGCCGGCCGGGAGGCGGCGCGCCTCATGCTGCCGCGCGGACGCGGTGCCATCTTCTTCACCGGGGCGACCGCGAGCCTGCGCGGCGGCATCGGCTTCGCCGCGTTCTCGGCCGCCAAGTTCGGCCTGCGCGCCGTCGCCCAGAGCGCCGCCCGCGAGCTCGGACCGAGGAACATCCATGTCGCCCACCTCGTCATCGACTCGGGCGTCGATACCGCATGGGTGCGCGAGCGCATCCGTGATCGGGAGGGCGACGGGGCGCTCGCCAATCTCGACCCGAACCGGCTGATGCAGCCGGGCTCGGTGGCGGAAACCTACTGGCAGCTCTACCAGCAACCGCGAGATGCGTGGACGTTCGAACTCGATATCCGCCCGTTCAGCGAAAAGTGGTGAACCGATGAGCACCGTCGAGTTCCACTTCGATTTCGGCAGCCCCAACGCCTATCTCAGCCATCTGGTCATCCCCGACATCGAGCGCCGAACCGGCGTTCGCTTCGAATATGTGCCCGTGCTGCTCGGCGGCGTGTTCAAGTCGACCAACAATCGCTCACCGTTGGAGCAGTTCGCCGGCATTCGGAACAAGCTCGAATACGAGCGGCTGGAAACCGAGCGTTTCGTCAACCGGCACGGCATCACGCGCTTCGCGCGCAACCAGTTCTTCCCGGTGAACACGCTGATGCTGATGCGCGGCGCGGTTGCCGCGAGGCGGCTCGGCATCGCCGAACGCTACGTGGATGAGATGTATCGCCACATGTGGGCCGAGCCGAAGAAGCTGGACGACCAACAGGTGCTGCGCGACGCGCTCACCCAGTCGGGGTTCGACGCGGATCAGCTATTCGCGCTGACGCAGACCCCGGCGGTGAAGGACGAGCTGCTCGCCAACACGCAACGCTCGGTCGAGCGCGGCACGTTCGGCTCCCCGACCTTCTTCGTCGACGACGCGATCTTCTTCGGCAAGGACCGGCTGCGCGACGTCGAAGAAGCGATCGTCACCGGCCGGGCCGACGCCGGAGCGGTTCCTGCCTGAGCGGAAAGACCCTCAAGCCCAATCGAAGGAACACGCCACCGCCTTTTGCCAGGAGGCACACAGCGCCGCGCGTCGGTCCGCCTGCATGTCGGGCAGCCAACGCCGTCCCTCGCCCCAGTTGCGGCGCAGATCGTCCGTATCCCGCCAGTAGCCGACGGCAAGTCCGGCCGCATACGCCGCGCCGAGGGCGGTCGTTTCGACCGTGCGCGGCCGCACCACCGGGACGTCGAGGATGTCGGATTGAAAGCGCATCAGCAGGTCGTTGACCACCATGCCGCCGTCGACGCGAAGCTCCTTGAGCGCAATCCCACAATCGGCGTGCATCGCCGTGATCACGTCGCGTGTCTGGTAGGCGGTCGCTTCCAGCGCCGCGCGCGCGATATGGGCGGACGTGGCGTAGCGCGTGAGCCCGGCAATCACGCCCCGCGCATTGGCCCGCCAGTACGGAGCGTAGAGGCCGGAGAAGGCCGGCACGACGTAGACGCCGCCGTTGTCGGGCACCGAACTCGCCAAGGTTTCGATCTCGCCGCTGGCGCGGATCAGGCCGAGATTGTCGCGCAACCATTGCACCAGGGCGCCGGTGATCGCGATGGAGCCCTCCAACGCATAGACGGGCGGCGCGTCGCCGAGCCGGTAGCCTACCGTCGTGACGAGCCCGCAACGCGAGGCGACCGGCTCGGCGCCGGTGTTCATCAGCAGAAAGCAGCCGGTGCCGTAGGTGTTCTTGGCGTCCCCCGGCGCGAAACAGGCCTGGCCGACTAGGGCGGCTTGCTGGTCCCCGAGCACGCCCGCCATCGGCACGCCTTCCAGTTCGCCACGGCCTTCGCCGTAAACCGTACTGGACGGCACGATCCGCGGCAGCACCGCGGGCGGGATCGCGAACGCTTCGAGCAACGACGGGTCCCATGCGAGCGAGCGCAGGTCCATCAACATCGTCCGGCTGGCGTTGGTCACGTCAGTGATGTGCAAGCCGGTGAGATGCCAGAGCAGGAAGGTATCCATCGTGCCGAACAGCAGTTCGCCCGCCTCCGCGCGGGCGCGCACGCCCGGCACGTCGTCGAGTAGCCAGCGCAGCTTCAGCGCACTGAAATAGCTTGCGAGCGGCAGGCCGGTCTGCGCACGGAACCGGTCCTGCCCGCCGTTCGCCGTGTATTCGGCGACCAGCGCATCCGTTCTCGTATCCTGCCACACCAGCGCGTTGTGGACCGGCCGGCCGGTGTCGCGCTCCCAAAGCAGGGTCGTCTCGCGCTGGTTGGCGATGCCGACAGCCGCCAGATCACGCGGCGTAATGTCGGCACGGATCAACGCCTCGGCGATCACCTCGCGGGTGTTGCGCCAGATCTCGCTCGGGTCATGCTCCACCCAGCCGGGCCGCGGAAAGATTTGCCGGTGTTCCTTCTGCGCGCTCGCGATCGCCTCGCCCGCGCGGTCGAACACGATGAACCGCGTGCTGGTCGTGCCCTGGTCGATCGCACCGACGAATCGCGCCATGTCGCCTCCTCCGCCTTTCCGGGTCTGCGTCTGATCTACGCTTGTAGGCAATCCGGCGAGGAAGGAACACATGGCCCGATTACCGAACGTGACGAGAAACAGATGACCGAGGAGCAGATCGGCTACATGCTGTCCGAGGATCACGCTCGACCGATTCGGCTGAAAGGCTTGCGATGAACAAGACCGACCTCGCCTACACGCCGGCGACCGAGCTCGCCTCCCTTATCGCGGCACGGGAGCTCTCGCCCGTCGACATCATCGGCACGATCCTGGAACGCATCGAGGCGCATGACGGGCATCTCAACGCCTTCGCCTATCTCGCCGCCGACCAGGCGATGGATGCCGCGCGGCGGGCCGAAGCCGCGGTCGTCGCCGGCGGAACGCTAGGGCCCTTGCATGGCGTCCCCGTCACCATCAAGGACCTCACGATTACCAGCCGCATGCCCACACAGTTCGGCTCCCGCATCATGGAGGGCAACCAGCCCACGGAGGATGCGCCATATGTGACACGGCTGGAGGCGGCGGGCGCGATCGTCCTCGGCAAGACCACGACGAGCGAGTACGGCTGGACCGGCGTCAGCCGTACCCCGCTCACCGGCATCACGCACAATCCGTGGAAGCACGGCCTCAACGCCGGCGCCTCGTCGGCCGGCGCCGGGGTCGCCTGCGCGGCCGGGTTCGGGCCGTTGCACCAGGGCAGCGACGGGGCCGGGTCGGTTCGCATGCCGGCGCATTTCTGCGGCGTGTTCGGCCTCAAACCCACCTACGGCAGGGTGCCGCAGTACCCGGTCAGCACGGCAGACTACACGACGCATGTCGGGCCGATGACGCGCACCGTCGCCGATGCAGCGCTGATGCTGCGGGTCATGGCCGGACCGCACCCGCTCGACCATACCTCCTGCGGCTCGGCCCCCTCGGACTACGCGGTCCGCTTCCATGACGCCATCCGCTGCAAACGCATTGCCTATAGCCCCGATCTCGGCCACGCGCGGGTCGATCGCGAAATCGCCGAGATCGTGCGGGCGGCGGTCGCCCAATTCGGCGCGCTCGGCGCCGTCGTCGAGGAAGTCGCCCTGCCCTGGGCCAAGCAGGGGCCAGAGCTCGCCCGGCTGTTCTGGCCGGCGCACTTCACCCGGCTGGCGCCGAAGCTCGACGAATGGGAGAGCCGCATGGACCCGGGCTTCGTCGCGCTGATCCGCGCCGGCCAGACGGTCTCGATGACCGACTACATGCTCGCCCGGAGCGCAAGGCCGCCTACATCGCCGCCGCGCATCGCTGGTTCGAGGACTGGGATCTCCTGCTGACGCCGGCCGTCTCGGTTGCCGCGTTCCCGGCCGAGCGGCTGATCCCCGAACACTGGCCGCAGCACGACTGGGACTGGCTGAGCTGGGCCGAGTTCTCCTACCCATTCAACCTGACCGGCGATCCGGCGGCGAGCGTGCCATGCGGGTTTACCGGCGGCGGCCTGCCGGTCGGGCTGCAGATCGTCGGCCGCCGCTTCGACGACCTAGGCGTGCTGCAGGCGGCGGCCGCGTTCGAGGAACAGCAGGGCTGGGCGGAGAAGCGGCCAACTTTATAGCCGATCGGGTCCGCATCCCTTGCCGGAAGCCCACGACCGGCCATTTCACCTCATGGCGAAACCAACCTGCCGGTCACCAGAACCGGCTGCCGATCACAACATTGGCGGCTCGCCATGACAAATGCGTGCCGTGCCGACTTGCTGGAAGACGTTGGCCGATTCTTTAGGGCAGAATGGCTTGCAAGGACGATGAACGGGATGCAAAGGTGAGTAATGAAACGACCTCGAGCGGCGGAGCCGGTGGACGAGCGATCGGAGTTCCGACTGGATGATTTCCTTCCCTACCAGCTTTCGGTCACCTCGAACCGCGTTGCGCGGATGTTCGCCCGGCACTTCGCCGAGGAGTTCGGCTTGACGATCCCCGAGTGGCGCGTGGTCGCAGTGGTCGGACGCTTCGAGGCGATATCGCCGAGCCGGGTCAGCGACCGAACGGGCATGGACAAGGTGAAGGTGAGCCGCGCCGCCGCGACGCTGGTCGCCCGCGGCCTGCTGCGCCAGTCGCAAGACCCCGCCGACGGCCGCGCCCGCGTGTTGCGCATGACGCGCAAGGGCGAGCGTATCTACGCCGGCGCCGTCCCGCTCGCCCGCCGGCTGGAGGAAGAGCTCAAGGGCGCGCTCAGCCGTGTCGAGTGGACCACGTTGCAAAAGGCGCTCACGCGGTTGCATGACCACCTTGAAGACGAGACCGGTCCCGACAGCGAAACCGCGATGGAGTGAACCGTGGGCTGAGGTCGTCACCCGGAGACGGAGAACCCGCCGTCAACCGGGATTGCCGCGCCGGTCACGAAATCGGATGCCCGGCTCGTCAGGAACACCGCCACCCCCGCGAGATCGTCGGCCACGCCCCAGCGCCCCGCCGGCGTTCGGGCGACCACGCGGTCGTGCAGCCCACCCACCTGTTGTCGCGCTGTCCGCGTCAAGTCGGTGTCGATCCAGCCTGGAAGCACCGCGTTCACCTGCACGTTGTCGCCCGCCCAGGCCGTCGCCAGCGCCCGCGTCAGCTGTACGATGCCGCCTTTGCTGGCGGCGTACGCCAGCGCATAGGGCGCGCCGAACAGCGACATCATCGAGCCGATGTTGATGATCTTGCCGCCGCCCGCCGCCTGCATCGGCGCGAACGCAGCCTGCGCGCAGAGAAAGGCGCTGGTCAGGTTGGTGTCCATCACACTGTGCCATTCGGCCTCAGTGAATGCCTCCGGTCGCTTGCGGATGGAGGTGCCGGCGTTGTTCACCAGGATATCGAGGCGGCCGAGGCGACGCACCGTCTCTTCGGCCAAAGCCCGGCAGTCCTCGCTTCGGGTCACGTCGGCGGCGACGAAGATTGCCTGATCGCCCAGTGCGGCCGCCGCGGCTTCGCCCTTGGCCGCGTTGCGACCGGCCAACACCAGCTTGGCACCGGCCTCGGCCAACCCCTTCGCCATGCCGAGGCCGATCCCGCCGTTGCCGCCGGTCACGACCGCGACCTTGCCGGCCAGGTTGAATAGTTCCACTAAGCCGCGCCCCGTTCGAGCCGCCCGCGAGCCTCCGCAAGATGGTCGAATCTCATGCTGTAGGTGCCAAGCCCGAGGGTTTGCGAACGCAACTCGATGATGAAGTCGTGCAGCTCCGCCTCCGGCAGCAGCGCCTCCACATTGTCCCAGCCGGGCCAGCCTGACCGCTCCGCGTAGCCGAGGATTTGTCCGCGCCTGCCCGTCAGGAGTCGTTGCGCCCGAGCCGTGTAGTCGTTGGGCACGCTGACGGTCACGTAATGGATCGGTTCCAGGACCACCGGGTCCGCCTTGGCGAGCGCTTCCACCATTGCTTGCCGCGTCGCCGACTTGAAGGCCATGTCGGAGCTGTCGACGGAGTGGAAACCGCCGTCCAGCAAGGTGACCGAGATGTCGACCACGGGATGGCCGAACGGCCCCTTGCGCGCGGCCTCCTCGGCGGCCTCGCCGACAGCGGGGATGTACTGGCGCGGCACGGCGCCGCCGACGATCCGGTCGTGAAACACGAAGCCCTCGCCGCGCCCGCGCGGCGCGACCTCAATTTTCACATCGGCGAATTGTCCGTGCCCGCCGGTTTGGCGCTTCAGCCGCGCGTGCTGCTGGACCGGTCGGCGGATGGTCTCCTTGAACGCAACCTGCGGCCGGGTGGTCCTGAGCCGCAGCCCATGCGACTTCGCCAGCCGCGCAATCGCGGCATTGAGGTGTATTTCGCCCTGGCCGCGCAGGATGGTCTCGTTGGTTTCCTGATCGTGCGAAACGGTCAGGGACCGGTCCTCTTCCACCAGCTTCTGCAGCGCGCCGGACAGCTTCACATCGTCCTTGCGATCCGACGTGGCCAGCGCGGTCGCGTAAACGGGTTCGGGAGGCGTCGGGAACGCAAGCGGCTCCGGCGCGGTCGCGGCTCCGGGCGCGAGCGTGGCACCGGTGGGGGCGCCCTCCAGCCGGCCAAGTGCCACGAGCTCGCCGGCACCGGCCTCCGCCACCTTGGTCGGCTCGCCTGCCGGCATTCGCTGGATGCCGCCGAGCCGCGAGCCGGCCAGCATCATCCCGTCCCTCAGCGTTCCGCGCCAAATGCGCGCGTAGGAGAGCTTGCCGGTGTGGCCGGCATGAGCGGTCCTGAACACCTGCGCCAGGGCGTCCCCGTCCGGCGTGATGCCGCGGCGTGCGGCGGTGACGGGCGCCTCGGGCGTGTCGTGCCGTAGCGCCTTCCAGAGACGCCGCACGCCGTTATCGCGCTCGGCGGAGCCGAGCAACACCTCGACAACGGCTCCCGAGACTTGGTCACGATGCAATTGTGCATAAGTCTCCGTTGAGCTCGGGGTCACGTCGTCGAGGATCTTCTCGAGCAGCCCGTCATCGTGATCGGCCAGCACCTCCAGCAACGCGGTCAGCGCTTCCCGCTCGCGGTCTGCCATGTGAGCCGGAAGCTGGATCAGCTCCGAGGGCTGGCCTCGGCGATACCGGTAGGCGCGCTCGCTCACCACGTCGACGTAGCCGGCCACGGCCTCGCCCTCGCGGATCGGAACCTGACGCAGCACGAGGGGATGGCGCGCGTGGGCCTGCAGCGCGGCCAACACGTCGCGCACGCGCCCATCCAGGCCATCGATCTTGTTGACGAACACGAGATACGGCACCCCCGTCTCGGCTAGGCGCTTCAGCGACGGGCCTATGGTCGGCGCACGGCCCGGCGCGGGCTCGCAGACCACGACCGCGATATCGGCCACGGTAAGCGCGCATTCGGTCTCGAAGGCGAACTCGACCGATCCCGGACAGTCGATAATCGACCACGCATCGCCCATGAACGTGCAATGGCCGAGCCGCAGTTCGGTGCTCATGGTACGCTCGCGGGCTTCGGCGGCCGCATGGCGGACCGGACTGCCGGCGGCCGCGAGCAGCGCTTCGAACAGGGTGGACTTGCCGCTGCCGTAAGGCCCGACAAGCGCCACCGATCGTGGCCGAGCACCGACGACGGACGGATTGCTTGCTGACATCGTGACGCCTCCGTTGGACCGTTTGCCGGCCTCCGTTGAACATCGACTGTAATCGAGATTGACCGGCGTGCCAGTTCAGATCGCGTGCTTACAGCCGCGCCGGCAGTCGATGACCGTCGATCGCAGCCCGAACCGCCCGCGCCAGCGCCGCGGCCGGGAACGGCTTGCGCAGGACCGAGCAAAAGTCAGGCGCGACCAGTTCGTCACTGTACCCGGTCACCAGCAGAAGCGGCAGATTGGGATAGAGCTGGCGGATGTGTTCGGCGCATTCCCCTCCGGTCATCCGCGGCATCGCGAAATCGAGGATAACCGCATCGAAATGCGAGTCCACTCGCTCGATCGCCTCGATGCCGTTGCCGGCAAGCACGACTGCGACACCAAGCTCCTGCAGCAGCTCGGCCGTCGTCTCGCGCACATCGGAGTCGTCGTCAACCAGTAGGATTGACAGGCCGGCAAGCGATCGGTGCTCGGAGTTGGCGGCTGGGGCGGGCTGCGGCTCGGCACCGGCGCGAGCCTGCGGCAGATAGACGGTGACGTCGGTGCCGATACCCGGCCGGCTCGCGATCCGCACGCCGCCGCCGAGTTGCTGGGCGACACCGAGCACCTGAGCCAGGCCAAGCCCTGAACCCTTGCCGACCTCCTTGGTCGTGAAGAACGGCTCGAAAGCCCGCGCGAGGACGGCGGGCGGCATGCCGGTGCCGGTGTCGGTGATCGTCAGCGCGACGAAGTTCCCGGGCGGCGGGTCCTCGGGCCGACTGCCGCGCTCGACCGTCACATTCTCGGCCGCGATGGTGAGCCGACCACCCTCAAGCATGGCGTCGCGCGCGTTGATCGCGAGATTGAGCACAAGAAGCTCAAGTTGGGTCGGGTCGGCCAGCGCCGGCCAGAGCAACGGCGCCCGGGGCAGCTCGACCTCGATGGTGCCGCCAAGCGTGCCGCGCAGCAGCATCGCCATCGATCCGATGAGCCGCTCGACATCAACCGGCTGCGTTTGCAATCGCTGCTTGCGAGCGAAGGCCAGGAGCTGTGCAGTCAGCTTAGCCCCGCGATCGGCGGCGCGAGCCGCGTTCTCGACCAAGCGGCTGATGCGCGGCTCGCTGACCCGGCGCGACAGAAGCTCCAGGGTGCCCAGGATCGCGGTGAGCAGATTGTTGAAGTCGTGCGCCACGCCTCCGGTGAGCTGCCCGACTGCTTCAAGCCGCTGGGCTCGCCGTAGCGCCTCTTCCGCGTCGAGCCGGGAGGAGACGTCCTCGAAGGCCACTACACCCATTTCGATCGCACCGGTCGGGCCGCGAACCGGCGCCGCGCTGACTTCCAACGTGGTGCGGCGTCCGTCGGGGGTGGCGAAAGGCTGCAGCTTGCGCAAAGTTACGGCACCGGTGCGGATAGCCCGCGCCAACCCGTAGTCGTCAGCATCGAGCGGCGTTCCATCGGGGTGAACGGCTCCGATGCTGGTGAAATCACGCCACCCGCGCACATGGGACAAATCGCGCCCCGTCATACGATGCGCAGCAGCATTCTGGAACACGAGATCACCGGACGGTGAGACCACCATGACGCCGAACGGCAATTGCTCCAGGACGGCCCAGAGTCGGGCGCGCTCGGCCGCCAGAGCGCGGTTCGCGTTCTCGAGTTCGCGCGTACGCTGGGCGACGCGGGTCTCAAGGCCTTGTTTCTCCTGTTTGAGCTGCGCCTCGGCCTGCTTCGCCTCGGTCACGTCACGCACGATCCCTAGTGCGCGCACCGGCCGCCGTGCCGCGTCAAACAGGACGCGCCCGTCCAGCGCGAGGCACCGCTCGGCTCCATCGTCATAGCGCCGAGCGCGAACCGTGTGTCGGTACTTACCGTCTGACTCAGGGTCGAGCGCAGCCGCGTAGGCGCGTGCGGTCGCCAATTCGTCCTCTGGGTGGATCAGCCTGCGGAGCATCTCTCGCGACGCGGGGAGGTCGGGCGGGTAGCCAAGCATGTTGCGCGCGGCGGCGGACCAAGTCCGCTCGCCGCTCTCGAGATCATGGTCCCAGGTTCCTAGACCAGTCGCACTGAGCGCGAGTTGGAGGCGCTCTTCTCCAAGCCGCTGGTCCGTGGCGTCGTGCAACTCGACCCCGAGCGCACCGTGCGGCAAAGGATAGGTACGCGCAATGAAGAAGCGGCCGCGAAACTCGGCGTCGAAGGCTACGGCCACTCGATCGGTCATCGCACGTCGCAGCGCGGGCTCCGCCCCGGTAGCCGTCAATGAAATCGTCGAGGCCCAAAGCTCCCGGCCCACCACTTCGCCCCGCCCGCATCCCAACAAGGTCTCGGCAGCGGGGTTTAGGTAGAGACAAGCCCAGGCGCCGTCGAACGCGAGAAAGCCGCTCGTCATGTGCTCGAGGGCCACGTAAGCATCGAAGCTGCCGGGAAACGTCTGCTCGCTCGTGGCCAGGTTGTCGCCCCTGTTCTCCGTCTACTCGAAAGACGAGGAATGCGTTCCGAAGGTTCCGCCGTGGGCGGCTACACAACCCAGGATTCGGCGCCCTCGCTCGTGAAGTGCACGCCGGTCGCGCTTCCGCCGTTGCGGTTCAGGGCTCGGATGACCTGGACGCGGGCCGGAGGGGGGACAATGAACATCATGAACCCGCCGCCGCCGGCGCCCGACACCTTGCCGGCGGTGGCGCCGTGCTCGCGCGCCAAGCCGTAAAGCGTTTCGATTTGGGCGGTGCTGATCCCGCTCGCGGTTCGCTTCTTGGCCGTCCAGGACCGGTTGAGGATCTCGGACATCCGCGACACCTGGCCGCGCAACAATGCATCCTTCATTTCGATGGCATCGCGCTTGAGCTGGTGCAGGCTCTCCAGATTGCTGCCGCCGAGTGTCCTCATCAATTGCTGCTGCTCGGTGATGATCGCCTCGGACCGGCGCGAGACGCCAGTGAAGCAGATCACGATGGAGGTTTCGAGCTCGCTCAGCACCGGCGAGGGAATGCGGAGCGGGTTCACGATGACACGATCGCCGGCAAGGAACTCAATGAAGTTGGTGCCGCCGAACGTCGCCGCGTACTGGTCCTGCTTGCCGCCGGCAAGTCGAAGGTCGATGCGCTCGATCTCGTAGGCGAGGTGTGCGACGTCGTACGGGCCGAGCGGCGCGTGCAGGAAAGTGGTGAACGCTTCCACCAACGCCACGACCAACGCCGACGATGATCCAAGACCTGAACCGGCCGGAGCATCCACATAGGACGTGACGCGGATCGGCGGCAGCACGCCGCCGCCGAACTGCTGTATCATCCGGCGCGTGACACCGGCGTGCAGCATCAGCGGCGCGTCGCGGATGGCGTCCAGGTCGGCTGAAAAAGTCTCTTCCTGCTCCAGGTCGGGTGCCACGAAATGAACCTGCCCATCGGCGGAAGGCTCGATGAACGCATAGGCATAACGGTCGATCGTGGTGTTCAGCACGGCACCGCCGTGCTCGTCACAATAAGGCGCCAGATCCGTGCCGCCCCCGGCAAGACCGAGACGAAGCGGCACGCGTGCCCGCACCGTCGCGGCTTCGACCCCGGCCGGCCTTCTATCCGACGGCATGTAACCCTCTCTCCCCGTCCTCACGCAATGGTTGCAGAATCGGTTTCACAAAGGAAGCAAGATTGCCGCCCGGGAACAGATGGCCCGCGACGCCGCAAGCGGCCGCGGCCTGCATGTCCCGCGCCTGGTCGCCGACCATGACGCAGCGTGCCGGATCGAGCTCCCAGCGGGCGATGAGGTCCAGGATCATGCCGGGGGCCGGCTTGCGCCAGTCGCTCGCGCGACGATAGGCCGGGACCACGGCCTCCTCGTGGAAGGGGCAGTAGCGGATATCGTCGATGGTGCCCCCGTGACGGCGGACCTCGTCCGCCATCCAGGCGTGAAGGGCAAGCACGGCAGCCTCGTCGTAGAGGCCGCGCGCGACCCCGGACTGGTTGGTCACGACGAACACGTGCCAACCCGCCTCCGTCGCCATACGGATCGCCTCGATCGCGCCTGGAATCCACTCGAAACGATCGCGCGTGCCGACCCAGCCGTGATCCACGTTGATGACACCGTCGCGGTCGAGAAACAACGCCGGCCGCCGCATTCGCACCGGCAGTTCCGTCCTGGCGCGAGCAAGATCCTCCGGAATGCCGATATCGCGGAAGTAGCCCGACGCCGGCAGTCCGCGTAGTCGGCCGGATCGGGCAAGCTGCGGCATGACCTCGCCCTCGAGCGAACATCGCGGCGACATGCTTTCCGTGACGGAGCGGTCGAACAGGTAGACGCCGGCATTGATGAGCCCCGCGCTACCGGCCGGCGGCCGTTCGCGGAATGCGGTGACGCGATCGTCGTCCAATTCCACCACCCCGTAGCGCGACGCGTCCTCCATGCGGCGGAGGACGATGCGACCCGAGACATCGGCCCCGTCAGCCGCGGAACGGGCAAGCAGGACGGCGAGATTGCAATCAAAGAGGGAATCCCCGTTGACCAGCAGGAAACGTTCGTCCAGCCGGTCGCGGGCACGAAACAGCGCCCCGCCGGTGCCGGCGCGGAACGGTTCTTCCGACAGGGAAAGCCGTGCGTTGACGGGCAGACTCGCCTCGATCTCACGCAAGCTTCCCTCGACGACCGCCGATAGATGACCGGTGAGCAGCAGGAATTCGGAGACGCCGAAACGGACGAATTCGCGCAGCAACCAGGCAAGAAACGGCCGATCACCGCAGGGCAGGATCGGTTTGGGGGTCTCGGCCGTCAGGGCGCCGAGCCGGGTGCCGAGCCCCCCAGCCAGCACCGCGCATTGGCGTATCGTCGCCTGGCCCACTTCAGGGACGCCGCGATCAGGACGGTTCCGCAGGTGGACAGAGCGCCCGTTCCACCAATGCGCAAAGCACGTGCGCCGCGACGATGTGGACTTGCTGAATGATCGGCGTGATGTCCGAGGGTGCCGCGAGCAGCAGGTCGGTGCGCTCGCGCATCTTGCCCCCCTTGGCGCCGGTAAAGCCCAGCGTGCCCAGCCCGCGCGCCCGGGCGGCATCCAACGCCCTCAGGATGCTGGCCGAGTTGCCCGACGTGGAGATGCCGAGGAACACATCCCCGGCCTGTCCGAGGCCGAGCACCTGGCGCTCGAACACGTGGTCGTAGCCGTAGTCGTTCGCAGTTGCCGTTAGCGAAGAGGTGTCGGTGGTGAGGGCGATGGCAGGCAACGGCCGCCGATCGTACATGAGCCGAGAGATAAACTCGCCGGCAATGTGCTGGGCGTCCGCGGCGCTGCCGCCATTGCCGGCGATCAGCAGCTTGTGGCCGCTCCGCATGGCATCGGCGGTCGCGTCGGCCATAGCGAACAGCAGGTCGACAGACACTGCATCGTCGGCGAAGCGCTTGATGGACGTGACCGTCTCGAGCAGGTAGCCGGCAATGTATTTACGGTCGATAGACGTCGACACTCGACCTCTCTGCTACAATTGGCGGCCCGCGGAATGGCCTGACAGACTCCCTATACTACCTTCGGTTGAGTTAAGTAAACAGGGAATCCCGTACTTAGACTCCGGCGGGCAACACTCAGCCCGGTTCCAGCTTGGGTCCGCTCGCAACTTCGGCAACAATGGAGTCTGCCCCCTTTGACGGGCCCGCGTCCGTTCCGTGCGCCTCCATGAGCCCGTATAGAGTTGGCCGGCTGATGCCGAGCAGGCGCGCAGCCGTGGACAGGGTGCCGTTGCTTCGCGCCAACGCCAACTGGATCACCTCGCGCTCGGCGCGCATGCGGGCGGCGCGCAAATCGAGATCGACGACGCTGTCCTCCGGCGATCCGATCTCTAGGTCGGCGGCATCGAGCAGCTTACCTTCCGCCATGATGACGGCGCGCTTCATCCGGTTCTCCAGCTCGCGCACATTGCCGGGCCACGGATGCGCCGTGATCGCCGCGACGGCTCGGTCGGTGAGCCCGCGAAGATTGCTGCCGAACTCGCGGCTGTAACGATTGAAGAAAAAATTGGCCAGCAGCATGGTGTCGCCCCCGCGCTGGCGCAGCGGCGGTATCCGCACGGTGACCGAGTTCATGCGATAGAACAGGTCGTTGCGGAACGCCCCGGTTTGAACGCGCTCCTCAAGACTGATGTTGGTGGCCGAGACGATCCGCACATCCACCTGGATCCGTTGCCGCCCACCGATCCGCTCGATCACCTGATCCTGGAGAAATCGCAGCAGTTTGACCTGGAGCGGATGCGGCAGGTCGCCGACCTCATCGAGGAACAAGGTGCCCTTGTTCGCACTCTCGATTTTCCCGATGGTCTGTTTGACGGCCCCCGTGAACGCGCCCCGCTCGTGACCGAACAGCTCACTTTCCAGCAGGTTCTCGGGAATCGCGCCGCAATTGATGGCCACGAATGGCTGGCGGGCGCGCGGGCCGAGTTCGTGCAATGCCTGGGCCAGAAGCTCCTTCCCGGTGCCGCTCTCGCCCAGCAGCAGGACGGGCACGTTGGCCGCCGCCAGCTTTTCTATGTCGCGGCATATCTTGAGCATGCCCTCGTTGGCGGTGATCACGCGCTCGATTGGCGTGCTCGGGCGGATGGCGGCCAGACGCCGGTTCTCGTTCTCCAGACGCCTCAGCCTGACGGCGCGATCGACGATGGTGCGTAGCACCTCGATTTCGGTGGGTTTCTCGCAAAAATCGTATGCACCGATCGAAATTGCTTTCAACGCGTTGGGCTTCTCGCCATTGCCGGTGACCACGATCGCCTTGATATCCGGCGTGACCCGTTGAAGCTGCTCGAGAGTTGCGAACCCCTCGCTCACGCCGTCGGGGTCAGGAGGCAGGCCCAGGTCGACAAGTGCTACGTCCGGGTTCTCTCGCTGGGCGACCGCTATCGCCTGGCGCCGGTCGTGCGTGATGAACAACTCGCAACTCGGAAACGCCCAGCGGTACTGGGACGCGATACCCTCGTCGTCCTCGACGATGAGAAGCTTGGGCTTCGTCACTGCCTCCCCGCTCGGGCCGGACCCGTGCAATCTCCGGACGTTCGACGTTGCCACCATTCAGGCGGCCCGTATCGCCGTCGCGGGAACGGGCTCCTCTCCGGTAGCTGCAACGGAGGGTAGCAGAAGACGCATGGTGGTGCCCACACCTGGTTTGCTAATCGCGACCAAATCGCCGCCGCACTCGCGCATCAACTCGCGGGACTGGAACGCGCCGATCCCGTGCCCGCCGCGCTTGGTCGACGCGAACGGCACGAACAGCTTGTCACGGATGAACTCCGCGGACATGCCCGACCCGTTGTCGGCGACATCGATCGTGATGCTGAGCGGGTCGTGGCGAACCATGACCGAAGCCTTTCCGCGCGCGGGCGACGCTTCGACCGCGTTGTCGAGCAGATGCGCGATCACCGCGTCGAACGCGCCAGGGTCCATCAGGACGCTCGCGGCCTGCCCATCCCGGCGAACTTCGATCGTCACGCCGCGGGCCGTACCGCAAGCGGCCGCCAGCCGGGGCAGGCGCTCCGCGGGCGCAATCAAGGAGCGTTCCACCTTGCCCGACTTCGATTCGAGGCGGGTCAGCAAGGCAGTCACCTTGGAGACGGAGGCTCGCACCGTCTTCAGCATGTCGCGCTGGAACTCCGGATTGTCCACATGGACTTCGGCATTGGACAGCAGCATCGAGAGCTGGCTCGAGACGTTCTTGATGTCGTGAACGACGAACGCGAAGCGCTTGCTATATTCCTGCAGCTCGTGCGACTGGGCCAATACCTGCCTTGCGCGTTGCTCCGCGACATGGCTCGCGACTTCTCGCCCAACAATTCGCAGCAGGTCGTAGGCTTCCCGGTCGAGCCGGAACTTGGCTCGGGATTTGGAAACCAGCACGAACCCGATCAGTTGTCCGACGTGGCTGAGCGGGACGGCAAGCCAGAGATTGGGCCAGGTTCGCGCCCAGTCCGGCACTTTGGCTAGCCGATCCAGGTCGACGATCCAGGCTCCCTCGCGGAACGCCGTCACGAACGGATCGTCGAGCGCCACGGGCATGGTCGCCGCCGGCAAGTTCCAGGAACCCGCCCAAAGAAACGCGGTGTTCCGCGAATCGCGGACGAACAGCGCGCCCCCGGGACTGTCGACCACCTCCGCGATCGCGCGGATGGCACGCGTCTGCAGTCCAACGTAGGTTTCCGGGGCTGAAAGCGTCTCGATGCAACGCATCCACTCGCGGCGGTAGTCATATTGCAGGCTAAAGAAGTGGTCGACGACCAGCCGACGTAGGCGCGACCGGGCCGAACCGGAGGTGAGCAGCACGGCAACGGTGATCATGCCGCCGAAGATGATGCTGGTTTCCGCGACTACGCCCCATTCCGCCCCGGTATGGCGAAACGCCTCGCCGGAAGCGGCCAACGCGAGCAGAAACACGCCGCTCGCGATGAGCGTGGCGCTGTGAAACACCACCGTGCGTGAGACGTGGATGCCGATCTGCCAACTCTTGTTCCGCGCGGCAGCGATCGCGAGCAGCGGTGCCACCATCGCGGTCACGCTTGCGCGCCCTTCGAACAGCAGGACCGAAATGCGTCGGAACAGCAGCGCATCCGAGTAGAGCACGAGATCGTACAGAAACAGGCCGGCGAGCGCGATGCAGGGCAGGTTTATGTGCCAGCGGGCGTCCTCGGGGGTGTTGAAATACAGGTTCTCAATCAGCAGGAGGTTGCAGATCGCCAAGCCGAGGCGGGCGACGATGCCGATCGACCAAAAGTTGGCGCCATCTGGCGCGGCGAGCAGACCCAAGAGTGGGGCCGCCCCAAGCAAGAGCGCCACGATCAGTCCCGATGTTGCAATCGCCTGGCCGAGTTGGCGTTCTCGCGACACGCTGCGTCGGTAGAGATGCAGGATGAAGCAGTACCACGCCAGCGAGCGGGCAAGCTCGAGCCATCCCGCGGCTCCGGTTGCCGGGTCGGACCAGTGTACCGCGACAGCGATCGCCCATCCCGCGGTGACGAGAGAGGCGCCCGCAAGGATCAGTCCCGTTGGGCTGAGCCGGGCATGCAGCAATATCAATGCGACCAAGACGCCGTAGATCGCCGCGCAGGCTATATGCAGAAGGATTATGGCGGGCACGTCGGCCAACATTCGTCCAATCCCAAGCCTTGCTCGAAAAGCGCGCCGGGCCGCCCCGTCCTTAGTGCACGTCTTCCCGGAGCAGGGTGACGCGGACCGTTGGAACCAGGATCAGCGTGTCCAGAAAGAGGCTGCCAAATGCGGCGCGAAAGCGCGGCGACCTCGAATCCATTGCGTGTCTAAGCTCCCTCGGAGCGTAAAAAAATGCGGACCGCTCGTCCCGCCAGCCACCATAAGTAGTGCACATTACTTGTCAGTTTGTCTACATTCTCGGAAGGGCCGCAACAAATATTTACACCTTGTCGCAACCCAAGGTTGTGATAGATAAGAGCCCTTTGCTTCTTGCATAATTGAGACGTGTTAATTTTTCCGGAACGATCAGGTCGGGCGCGAACGCACGAAAGGCGTGCTGGCGTCGCCGTGCTTCAGTCCCCGGCCCGCGATTGGCTCAACCAGCCGAGCACGGCGCCTAGACCGGCGCGCAGGGCTGTCGTCTCCGACAGGTCGAGCGCCGCGCGCGCGCGGGCAGGCGAGCCGACCGAGTGCCGGATCTCCCCGGCCCGTGCCGGCCGAAAGCACGATTGCAGGGGGGTCCCGGCGAGATCCGCGACTTCCCGCGCCAGGTCCAACACCGAAACGGGGATGCCCGAGCAGACGTTGAACACCTGCGGCTCCGCAACTCGGCGGTCGAGCGCTCGGAGCAGCGCCTGCACGACATCGGCGACATAGATGAAATCCCGCGTCTGCCGTCCGTCGCCGTAGATCTCCACCGGAGCGCCGCGCGCCAGGCGGTCGCAGAAGATGGAGATCACCCCGGAGTAGGGCGATTGTGGGTCCTGGCGCGGTCCGTAGACGTTGAAGAACCGTAAGCCCGTGGTCGGGACGTCGTGCACGCGCGCTGCGACCGCGGCGTGGAGTTCGCAGCCGTATTTGTCGGCGCCGTAGGCGGAAAGCGGCCGCTTGACGGCATCCTCGTCGAGCGGCAAGTCCTGGCAGTCGCCGTAGACCGCGGCCGACGATGCGTACACGACCGGGATTGGACGCACCCGCACGGCATCCAGCAGGACGACGGTCCCGGTCAGGTTGACTCGATGCGTGCCGGGCCAGTCGCGTACCCCGCGCTCGACGGAGGCGATCGCGGCCAGATGGCAGCACGCCACGACGCCATCGAGCGCGCGCGCCACCGTCGCCCGATCGGCCACATCGCCCTCGATCAGCTCGACATCGCCCGAGAGATTGGAACGGGAGCCGGTGGACAGGTCGTCGAGGACGCGAACACGCCGCCCAGCACGCAGCAGAGCGTCGCAGAGATGCGAACCGATGAAGCCGGCACCGCCCGTGACAAGCACCGTGTCCGTCAAGCCCGTCGTGCCTTTCGCAAACGCCCCGCCCTCCGGTCGGTCTGGGCTATTCGCCTTCGCCGGCCACCGAGCCGGCCATCGTTCCGCCGTCGATCACGATGGTCTGGCCGGTGATGAACCGCCCGGCGGGTGCGGCCAGCAGGATCGCGGCGCCGGCGATCTCGTCCGGCTCGCCGATGCGCTGGAGCGGCGTGCTCCGGGTGCGCTTGCGGTAGTTCTCCGGGTTCTCCCAAAGCGCGCGGGCGAAATCGGTGCGCACCAGGCCCGGCGCGATGCAGTTGGCGCGGACGTTGCGCGGGCCCCATTCCACGGCAAGGTTGCGCGCAAGCTGCATGTCCGCCGCCTTGGAGATGCCGTAGGTGCCGAGCGTGGCCGAGCCGATGAAGCCTCCGATGGAAGAGATGATGGTGATCGATCCGCCTCCGCGCTCGACCATGATCGGCGCCACCATGTTCGCCATCCAGAGATTGCTGCGGACGTTGGTGCCCATGACGCGGTCGAACGCCTCGTCGGAAATCCCGGCCGACGGGCCGTAATACGGATTGACCGCCGCGTTGCAGACCAGGATGTCGATGCCGCCCCAGTGGGCGACGGTCTTGTCGATCAGCCCCTGCAACTCCTCCTTGCGCCCGACATGGCACGCTATGACCGTCGCCTCGCCTCCGTTGTCGCTGATCGCCCGGGCAACCGCCTCGCAGGCGTCCGGCTTGCGGCTCGAGACCACGACTTTCGCGCCGTGCTCGGCCATGCGTTCCGCGATGGCGCGGCCGATGCCCTTGCTGGAGCCGGTGACGACGGCGACCTTCCCCGTCAAATCGAACAGCGACGACATGGCATTCTCCCCGCGGCGCATGCCTGGTCGGCGGCTTGCCGGTGCGTATACCGGTCAGTATGGTTGAGCCAAGCAATTCGTCAAACCGTCACACCTGCTGCGTAATGCGGGTTGGGAACACGCCAGGAAACCAAAACAGCATGCAAGCCGCTTCGCGATCCGTCTACCGTCATGCCCAGATGTCGCGCATGCTGGCGCCTTCCAGCATCGCCGTCCTCGGCGCTTCCACCCGCGCCGGTTCGTTCGGCGAGCGCGCGCTCAACAATCTCAAGGAGTTCGACGGGCGGGTATACCCCGTGAACCCCCGCTACGAGGAAGTGGGCGGGTTCAAATGCTACCCGAACGTCGCCTCGTTGCCCGAGGTCGTGGATTGCGCGGTGATCTGCGCCGCGCGCGAGGCGGTTGAGGAGATCGTCGTGCAGTGCGCCGAGATCGGTGTCGGGGGGGCGATCATCTTCGCCTCCGGCTACTCGGAGGTCGGCCTGCCGGACCGCATCGCGCAGCAGGAGCGGCTGTCGGCCATCTCCCGCGAGAGCGGTATGCGCATCGTCGGCCCGAACTGCATCGGCACCGCCAACACACGGCGCGAATGCATCATCACCTTCATGACCCTCGCACCGCCGCCGCTGATCGGGCGACGCAACATCGGCCTGATCAGCCAGTCCGGCGCACTCGGCTTCTCGCTCGGACAAGCGTCGGCGCGCGGCGTGTCGTTCAGCCACCTGCTGACCTCCGGAAACAGCTGCGACATCGACATGTCGGACTACGTCTCCTACCTCGCCGACGATCCCGATTGCAGCACCATCGCCTGCGTGTTCGAGGGTTCGTCCAACCCCGAACGCCTGCTGGAGGCGGCCGAGATCGCCTGGAACAACGACAAGCCGCTGATCGTGTTCAAGATCGCCAAGGGCGAGCACGGCGCGGCTGCGGCGATGTCGCACACCGGCTCGCTCGCCGGCACCCATGCCACCTACCAGGCGGCGTTCAAGCGCGCCGGGGTCGTGCTGGTCGAGGATTACGAGCGGCTGATCGACACCGCGACGTTCTTCGCCAAGGCGGGCGAGCCGTCCGGCCCCGGCGTCGCGGTGCTCGCGACCTCGGGCGGTGCAGCGATCATGGCGGCTGACTGCGCGGAGGAGCGCGGTGTGCCGCTGCCGCCGCCCCCGGCCGAGATGAAGGCGCTGCTTGAGCAGCACATCCCGGATTTTGGGGTTGCCGGAAATCCTTGCGACGTGACCGCGCAGGTTATCAACGCGCCGGAATCGCTGGGCGCCTGCGCCAGCGCGCTCCTGGGACACGCGCCTTATGCGGCGATGGTCTTCCCGCAAGCCTACGCCAGCGTGGCGGGCGTCGACCGTATCCCGGCGTTCGACCAACTCGGCCGCGAAGCCGGCAAGATGATCTGCCAGGTCTGGACCAACGAGTGGCTGGCCGGCCCCGCCGTGCAGCCGATCGAGGAAGCCGACAACCTCGCGTTCTTCCGCTCGATGGACAACTGCTTTGCCACCCTCGCCGCCTGGCACTGGCGCTCGGAGCTGCGGCGGAACCCGCGCAAGCCGCCGGAGCGCCCGATCGGCGATGCCGAGCGCGCGCGGGCCGGCAAGCTGATCCAAGCGGCGACGACCAAGGCGCTGACCGAGCGCGAGGCCAAGGAGGTGCTGGCGCTGTACGGAGTGCCGGTGGTCGGCGAGAAGCTGGTCAGCAGCGCCGAGGCCGCCGCCGCCGCCGCCGAGGCGCTCGGGATGCCGGTCGTGCTCAAGGCTGAGAGCCCCGACCTGCCGCACAAGACCGAGGCCGGCGTGATCCGGCTTAATCTGCGCAGCGCCGCCGAGGTGCGCGACGCCTACACGGTCATCATGGACCGCGCGAACGCGGTCGTCCCGAAGCCCCGGGTCAACGGCGTGCTGGTGCAGCCGATGGTGCCGCAGGGGGTGGAGATGGTGGTCGGCGGCCGCGTCGATCCCCTGTTCGGGCCGCTCGTGGTGGTCGGGCTCGGCGGCATCATGGTCGAGTTGATGAAGGATTCGGTGCTGGCCCTGGCCCCGGTCGGCCACCACGAGGCGCTCGGTATGCTGCGGCAGCTCAAGGGCGTGCAGCTGTTGCAGGGCTTCCGCAACCTGCCCACCGTCGACATGGACCGGTTGGCCGACGTGGTCTGCCGCGTTTCGCACTTTATGGCCGACCAGCGCGAGCTCATCGCCGAACTCGACGTCAACCCGCTGATCTGCGCCGGGGACAAGATCACCGCCGTCGACGCGCTAATCGTGAAGGCATGAAGCGATGAGCGCTGCCCTCAAGCCCGAAGCCCCGCTCCTGCTGCGCGAGGACCGCGGTGCGGTCGCCTGGCTCACGATGAACCGTCCCGCGGCCCGGAACGCGCTCTCGGTCGATCTGATGACCGCGCTCGAGGCGGCGCTGGAGGCGGTCGCCGCCGACCGCTCGATCCATGTCGTGGTGATCGCCGGCGCCGGCCCCGCCTTCTGCGCCGGACATGACTTGCGCGAGATCCGCGCCCACCCAGGCCGAGACGTCTACGAGGCGCTGTTCGCCCAATGCTCGCGGCTGATGCAGCGGATCGTCGCCTTGCCGAAGCCGGTGATCGCGCGCGTGCATGGGGTGGCGACCGCCGCCGGCTGCCAGCTCGTCGCGACGTGCGACCTCGCGGTTGCCGCCGACACCGCGCGGTTCGCGACACCCGGGGTCAATATCGGCCTGTTCTGCTCGACGCCGATGGTCGCGCTGTCGCGCGCGGTCGGGCGCAAGGCCGCGATGGAAATGCTGCTGACCGGCGACCTGCTCGGCGCGGCCGACGCGCGCGCGCTCGGATTGATCAACCGCGTGGTGCCCGAAGGCGCGCTCGACCAGACAGTGCAGACGCTCGCCGAGCAGATCGCGCAGAAAAGTCCGCTGACGGTCGCGATCGGCAAGGAGGCGTTCTACCGCCAGGCCGAAATGGGTCTGGCCGACGCCTATCGCTACACGAGCGAAGTGATGACCCGAAACATGATGGCGCGCGACGCCGCCGAGGGCATCGACGCGTTCCTCGCCAAACGCGCGCCGGTGTGGAGCGGGACGTAGGACGCAAGCGCCGTCTCGCACCGTCCGCGTCGCCGCACTAAGTCAGCCTCATGGAAGACCCTTACGTAGTCCTTGGCTTGGAACGCGGCGCGGCGCCGGAGGCCATCCGCGCCGCCTACCGCAAGCTCGCCAAGAAGCACCATCCCGACCTGAACCCGGGCAAGCCCGAGGCCGCCGAGCGTTTCAAGGCCATCAGCGCCGCGCACGAGCTGCTGTCGGACCCGGAGAAGCGCGTCCGCTTCGACCGCGGCGAGATCGACGCCAGCGGGGCCGAGAAGCCGCCCGAGCGCCCGTTCTACCGCGACTTCGGTGACGCCGCGGGTCGATCGAAATACCGCACGGATGCCAAGTTCGATCCCGAGGACCTCGAGAGCATCCTGTCGCAAGCGTTCGGCGGCCGAGGTGCGGGCGCGCGGGGCTTCAACGCACGGGGTTCCGACGCCCAGTACTCGCTCACGGTCAGCTTCCTGGACGCCGCGAACGGCACGCTGCGCCGGCTCACCCTGCCCGACGGCAAGACGCTCGACGTCACCATTCCGGCCGGGCTACGCGACGGGCACATCCTGCGGCTGAAGGGGCAGGGGCATCCCGGCTACGGCGAAGGGCCGCCCGGGGATGCGCTGGTCGAGATCACCGTCGCCCCGCACCCGCGGTTTCGCCGCGAAGGCGACGACGTCGTGCTCGATCTCCCGGTGACCCTGAAAGAAGCCGTGCTCGGGACGACCCTGGAAGTACCGACGGTCAGGGGGGCCGTACGCCTGACCATCCCAGCAGGCTCCGGCACCGGGACGCGCCTGCGCCTGCGCGGGCGGGGCATCTCCGGCGGACATCAATTCGTGCAACTCTCTGTCGTCTTCCCGCCAGGACACGAACCCGGCCTGGAGGCGTTCCTCAGGGATTGGACGCCGGAGCACGATGTCGATCCGCGCGCCGGAATGGAGGGGCTGTGATGGAACTGGAGTCGCTCGTCCGGCTGATCCCCGACACCAACGTGGTGGAGATCACGAGCTGGGTCGAGCGCGGCTGGGTGCTGCCCGAGCAAGACGGCGCCCGCCTTGTGTTTCAGGAGATCGACGTCGCTCGCGTCCGCCTCATCCGGGACCTGCGCACCCAGATGGCGCTGGCCGACGACTCGATCCCGGTCGTTCTGTCGCTCGTGGACCAGGTCTACGACCTGCGCGGGCGGCTGCGCTCCGTCGTGCAGGCGTTGAAGGACCAGCCCACCGAGGTTCGCCGGTCCATCCTCGGTGCGTTGGGCGACGCGAACCCCTGAGGTTCAGCCGGGCCGTCCGGAGCGCAGCCGCAGGCTGCTCACCACGATGCCGATACCGGCGAAGGCTGCCCCAAGCGCGATCGCCAGCGTCGCCCCGTGCTCGATATCGGCGCTCAGCCCGAATGCGAGGGCGACGCAGGCGCCGCCCGAGGTTTGCCCGAGCAGCCGCGCGGTCGACAGCATCCCGCTGCCGGCGCCGCTGCGCTCCCGCGGGGCGGCGCCGATGATCGCGCGGTTGTTGGGCGACTGGAAGAAGCCGAACCCGGCGCCGCAGACCAGCATCCGCCAGACGACCCCCACCGTGCCGACGTCCGCGGGCATGGTGAGGATGGAAAGCAGCCCGGCCGTGAGCACGAGGAGGCCCAGCGCCCCGAGCAGCCCCGCCGAGTAGCGGTCGGACAGCCGCCCGGAAATCGGCGCGACGATGACGACGACGGCGGGCCACGGCGTCATCAGCAGGCCGGTGCGGGTCTGCGAGAACTCGGCCACGTAATGGAAGTAGAACGGCAGCGCGAGGTAGGCGGCGGTCTGCGCCGCGTAGGAGCAGATGGAGGTCGCGACCGACAACGCGAAGATCGGCAGCCGGAACAGGTCCACCGGCAGCAGCGGCGCCGGCCGGCCGAGCTGACGCCGGACGTGCATGACGCCGATCACAGCGGCGGCGACGATGCCACCGACGGTGACGGCGGGGGGGAAACCCTGGCCGATCCCGTTCACCGCGACGATCAGCAGGCCGAAGGTCGCCGCATTCATCGCGGCACCGAGCCAGTCGAACCGCTGGCCGCTCGCTCGTGTCGCCGGCAGCGCGCGCCAGGCAAGCAGGATCGCGACGAGGCCGGTCGGCACGTTGAAGGCGAACAGCCACGGCCAGGGTGCCACGGCGAGGATCCCGGCCGCGACGGTCGGTCCGCTGGCCGCCGCGGTCGCCACCACGAGGGAGGTCAGCCCCATGCCGCGCCCGAGCATCGCGCGCGGCATAACGAAGCGCACGAGTGCGGTGTTGACGCTCATGATGCCGGCCGCGCCGAACCCTTCCAACACGCGCCCGACGATCAGCATCGGCAGGGAGATCGACAGCGCCGAGACCAGCGAGGCCGCCGTGAACACGATGAGGCCCGCCCGGTAGACGCGCCGGTAGCCGATGATGTCGCCCAGGGACGCCAACGGCAGCAGCGAGACGGTCACCGCGAGCTGATAGGCGTTGACCACCCAGATCGAGGACGCCGGCGAGGCGTGCAGCTCGTGCGCTATGGTTGGCAGGGCGATGTTGGCGATCGAGATATCGAGCACCGAGATGCCGACCGCGAGGGAGAGCGTCGCCAGCGCTTGCCGACGCAGCTTCGGTGGCAGCCCGTCCGTCACGTCGCCCTCGGTCGTCTCGGCGGGGGTCATCATGCCAACTTGACCCGCCCCCGCCCGCCCAACAAGCTGCCGGCCGACATGGCTGGGCCGGCGGAACGATGGACGCAAGCGGAGTGGCGGCGGTGTACGAGGACATCGTTCGCGAGGCGTGGATCGACCACAACGAACACATGAACCTCGCCTACTACGTGCTCGTCTTCACCGACGCGCTGGAACGGTTGCGTGCCGAGCTTGGGATAGCAGGCCCGGCGCGCCTCACGCAGATGCACACGGTCTACCAGCGCGAGGTGAAGCTCGGAGATCGGCTGCGGGTGGTCACGCACGTGCTGGGCGTTGAGCCGTGCCGCCTGCATCTGTTCCAGGCGATGTTTCACGTCGAGGAGGGATACCGCGCGGCCACCTACGAGAGCGTCGCCGCGAGTGACGCGGAGTTCCCGCCGCCGTTGCGCGACCGGCTCGCGGCCCTGATCCCGGCCGCCGTGCCGGACGGCGCGGGCCGGCGGATCGCGATGCCGGTGCGCAAGCCTTGACGAGCAGCACCCTCACCCTGCCCTTTCCCAAAGGGAGAGGGTTGGCCTTCCCCCTCTCCCCTCGGGAGAGGGCCGGGGTGAGGTCAAGCCCCGCCGACGTAGGAGCGATGCCATGACCCTCCACCCCATCGGCACGATCTCCACTCCCTTCAAGACGATCGCCGACTGCCCCCGCAACGGCCGCCAGCTCAACCCCGCCCCGCTCTGCCGCGCGCGCGTGCTCCCGGAGTTCGTGCCGGGTCTTGCGAGCCTGGACGGGTTCTCGCACCTCATCCTGCTCTACTGGCTCGACCGCCCCGCCCGCGACTACGCGCTCCGCTTCGTCCCCGTCTTCGACACCGAGGAACGCGGCCTCTTCGCCACCCGCAACCCCGTCCGCCCCAACCCGATCGGCCTCTCGGTCGTGGCGTTCGACGGGTTCGACGGCGAGGACTGCCTGAAGGTGCGCTACCTCGACTGCCTCGATGGGACCCCGTTGGTCGACATCAAGCCCTATCTGCCGACCACGGACGCAGTGCCGGATGCGAGCATGGGATGGCTGGCACGGCACGCAACGCGGTGAATGTACCGGCACGCCTTGCGGCGCGACCCTGGAACGAGGTGGCATTGCTATATCCGTTCTGATATAGTCCCTCATGAAACCGATCGCGTTCGTCGGCAGCGCGCTCGAAGACCTGCGTGACTTCCCGGCCGACGCCCGCCGCGAGGCCGGCTTCCAGCTTGACCGCGTGCAGCGTGGTCTCGATCCGGACGACTGGAAGCCGATGGCCAGCATAGGATCGGGCGTCAGAGAGGTGCGTATCCGCGACGACATGGGAGCATTCCGGGTCATCTACATCGCGACGCTGGATGACGCCGTTTACGTGCTGCACGCCTTCCAGAAGAAGACGCAGCAGACGGCAAAACGGGATCTCGATCTCGCCGCATCTCGGTTGCGGCAGGTCCGTAGAGGAGGCACCTTATGATGGACGAACCCGTCCAGACCTTCGCGAGCGTGTGGGATGCTCTAGAGGAGACGCCCGAGGCGGCCGCCAACATGCGCCTGCGGTCGGAATTGGTGATCGCTGTCCGCTCTGCCGTCGAGCGATGGCAGATGACGCAGGCCCAAGCCGCCAACCGTCTCGGCGTGACCCAGCCGAGGCTGAACGACCTCCTGCGCGGGCGCATCGCCCGCTTCAGCCTCGACGCCCTCATAGGAATGGCGGACCGCGCCGGCCTCGCGGTGCGAATGGAGATCACGCCCGTCGCGGCTTGACAGCGCTGCAGCTCAATTATCCGGAGGGACATTTCTCAATAGCCTGTGTCCGAGCCATGTTCTGCGCAGCAGAGATTGTCCGACCGTTGCCCTCGACCCGGATGTTCGTCGGGCGACTGGTTTGGCGATCCCAAATTCGGCCCGTGACTGTATATCCCGCGGGCACTTTTTCGGGGCCTGCCAGCGTCAAGTCATACCGGTCAGTCAGCTTCATGGTTGTCATGAAGCCAAAGTAGGGCCGAGAGGACGAATCTGCAGCTACACTCCCGATTTCGTGATTACCATAGTCAGATATTTTGTGCCTATAGTGGCTATCAGCATCAATGGAGGGTCTAGATCGGCGGTAAGCGGATCGGGCGCTTTGTTTTGAGTAGAGATCAAATTGCAGAGCTACTGCGCGTAAGGGTGGCGCACGACAAAACAATACATTCGCTGACCAGCAGTGCTTTGAACGATGCCGACCTCGTGCTCGCTCAGTCGGGCGGCAGCATGTACAGCGTCGTCGCTGCTCGGAAAGCAACGCGTTGGCGAAAGGTTCCGCGCGCGGTCCTCACCGATCTTATCGGGCCCCTCAAGGCGAGCAGCGACTCCGTGCAAGAAGACGAAGAGAACGAAGATGGGGAGGATTGACTTTCACGACCGGCAGTCTGCTCATGATTGTATTGGGCTCCGCGGATCGGCGTCTGTGTCACCACGCCACGGGGCTTGGCTCGACACCTACCACCCAGAATCGCTCGGCCGCAGCCCAAGCACCACCTTCCCCGCCGACTCGAAATACCCCGGCAGCGCCGCTGCATGTTGCACCGCCACGTGCACGTCCCGAAACGCCCGCTCCAGCGGCAACCGGGTGTAGATCGCATTCGTCCCCGCCGCGTGGAACACCTTGTCCACCGCGCGCACCGACGCGTGCATCGCATGGGTGATCGCCAACCGCCCCTGCGCCACCGCCCGATCCGACGGCGCCTCCCCGGCGCACAGTGTCCGCCACAGCCGCCCGACGGCGTCGAACACGTAAGCTCGGGCCGCGCTGACGATGGCGTCTGCCTCGCCGATACGGGCCTGCACCGCCGGCCGGTCGCGCAACGGATTGGCCGACATGGTGGAGGCTTCCGTGGCGGCGATCTCGGTGAGGCTGTCGATCGCCCCGCGCGCGATGCCGAGGGCGTTGGCCGCCTGGGGGGTCCACAGATGCACATACCAGGCCCGCCGGTCGTATAACGGCCCCGTCTCCATCGGCGGATCGTCCGACAGGCAACTCCTTGCGGCGGGAACGAAAACGTCCTCGACCGTGAAATCCTGGCTGCCGGTGCCGCGCATCCCCATCACCGACCAGGTATCCACGATCGTCACCGACTCGCGCGGCACCCACACCGCCCGCAGTACCGGCGTGCCAGCGGCGGTCCGGCGAGGCGCGTCGCCGTCCATCATCATGCAGGTGCAGTAGAGCCAATTTGCGTTCTGGATGCCGCTGGCGAAGTTCCAGCGCCCGGTCACGCGATAGCCGCCCGACGCCTCCCGCGCCTTTCCTCCCGGCCGGGCCGAGCCGGCCCCCCGGTAGTCGGCCGGCGTGCCGGCCAGCTCGCGCCCGACCTCGGCCGGCAGGCGGCCGACGTTCAGGGACAGGGAGGTGGCGATCACCGCGCACCAGCCCACCGAGCCGTCGGCCCGCGACAATTCCTCGATCACCCGGAAGGCCGTCAGCGGCGGCGTCTCGGGCCCGCCCATCGAGCGCGGGAGATACATCTGGTAAATGCCCGCCCGGGTGATCTCGGCCGCCAGCGAGGGCGGCGTCTGGCGCATCCGTTCCGCGTCGTCGCTCGCTGCCCTTACCGCGGGCGCCAGCCGCATCGCGGCGGCGACGATGTCGGGGATCGGCGAATCGGGGTCCGGTACGGTCATCCGCCCAGGAACTCCCCCGTCCACCCCTTGTACGCCGCGTCCCGCGTCGTCTTTGCCATGAACGCCGCGTTCGGCACGCCCTGCAACGCCCCCGGCTTCACCCCGTCCCGCAGCGCCTTCAGCGTATCGTGCACCGCCTGGGCCGCCGCCATGATCGGCTGGTGGCCTTGCAGCGCCAGGCGAACCTTGCGGCTGGCGAGGTAGTCGCGGTCGGCGAGATCGCCCGATCCGCCGCCGATGATGATGGGGAGGTCGATCGCGGCCGCCGCGGCTTCGAGCTGCGCCGGTTCGGTGATGCCGACGAAGAAGAACGCGTCCACCCCCGTCGCCGCATAGGCGCGGGCGCGCGCGACGGCGTCCTCGGTGCTCGTGAGCCCCATCGCGATGGTCCGCCCGACAATCACCAGGTTCGGGTCCTGCCGCGCCGCCACCGCCGCGCGCATCTTGCCGACACCCTCCTCGATCGAGGTCAGCCCGCCGCCGCCCGCACCGTAGGGCCTCGGCAGCAGGGTGTCCTCGATGGTGAGCGCCGCGACGCCCGCCGTCTCCAGTTCCTGCACCGTCCGCATCACGTTCAGCGCATTGCCGTAGCCGTGGTCGGCATCCACCAGCAGCGGCACCTCGGAGGCGCGGTTGATGCGCAAGGCCTGCTGGGCGAACTCGGTCAAGGTGAGCAGGATCAGGTCCGGCGCGCCGAGCACGGTCAAGGAAGCGGTGGAGCCGGCGAACATGCCCACCTCGAAGCCGAGGTCCTCGGCGATGCGCGCCGACAACGGGTCGAACACGGAAGCTGGATGGTAGCACCTGTCACCGCTCAGGATCGCCCGGAAACGCTGCCGCCGCTTGGTCCAGTCCATCGCCGCCGTTCCTCCGTACTCAGCCGATCAGCCCGACCACCGCGCCGCTGGTCAACGTCGCCATGGTGCCGGATAGGATGGAGCGCACGCCCAGCGTGACCACCTCGTGTCGGCGCTCCGGCACCATCGCGGACAGCCCGCCGATCAGGATGCCGCAGCTGCCGAAATTGGCGAACCCGCAGAGCGCGTAGGTCACGATCAGCCGCGCATGCGGCGACAGCGCGCCGTCGGGCAGTTTCGCCAGGGTCAGGTAGGCGACGAACTCGTTCAGCACGGTTTTCGTCCCCATCAGGGAAGCCGCCGCGTCCGCCTCGCCCCAGGGAACGCCGATGAGCCACATCACCGGCCGTAACGGCCAGGCGAACACGCGCTGCAAGGTCAACGCGCCGCCGCCGACGAGCGGCAGGTGCGCGAGCGCCATGTTGACCAGGGCCACGAGCGCCACGGCCACCAGCAGCACGGCGACGATGGCAACGAGCGGGCGCAGGCCGTCCATCGTGCCCTTCACCACGGCGTCCATAGCGGTGAGCGGCGCGTCCGCGATCACCAGCCGCTCCTCGCCGCCGCGCGTCGGTGCGAACGGCACCATCAGCGCCGAGACGGCCAGCGCCGCCGGCGTGCTGATGACCGAGGCGATCAGGATGTTGCCGAGCGCGTCGGGGATCACCGGGGCGAGGAACGACGCGTAGATCACCATCACGGTGCCCGCGACGCCGGCCATGCCGCAGGTCATCAGCGCGAACAGCTCGCCCCGCTGCATCCCGGCGAGATACGGCCGCACCAGCAACGGCGCCTCGATCATGCCTAGAAAAATGTGCACCGCGGCCCCGAGCGCGAGCGCGCCGCCGATCCCGAGCACGCGTCGCAGCAGCCAGGCGAACGCCGCCGTCACGCGCTGCAGGATGCCCCAGTGAAACAGCAACGCGGCGATCGCGCTGATCGTCAGGACCAGCGGCAACGCGTTGAAGGCCAGGATGAAGCTGGCCCCCGGATGGGCTTCGGCGAACGGCAGCGGCGGCCCGGCCAGGTAGCCGAACAGGAACGCGGTGCCGGTGTCGGTCGCCTTCTGCAACGCGCCGGCGGCGTCGTTGACCAGCAGCACGGCGCGCGTGGCCAACGGAACGCGCAGCAGCAGCAGGGCGAGTGCGACCTGCAGCACCAGCCCGCGCGCGACGGTCCGCCACGGGATGCGGCGGCGGTCCTCGCTCAGCAGAAAGGCGAGCAGCAGGATCGCCGCCCAGCCGAGCACCCCGGCTCAGGCCCGAGCCGGCGCGGGCTGGCGCTGGTTGAAGGGGTAATAGGGCGGGATCTCGCCGACCGCCTTCATGTCGACCTCGACCAAGGTCGGCCCCGGCGTCGCCAGCGCCTGCTCGACCGTGGCGCCGAACGCGTCCGACTGCCGCACACGCCAGAACGGCATCCCGGCGAGCTTGGCGAGCTCGCCGAGATCGGGCCCGGTCAGGTCGGCGAAGTAGTTGCGGCCGCCGTAAAGCGAATTCTGGATGTGCTTGATGACGCCGTAGCCGCGATCGTTCATCACGATTGTAACCATGTCGAGTTTCTCCTGCACCGCGGTCCACAGCTCGCCCACGTTGAGGAAGAAGCCGCCGTCGCCGGTCATCACCACGACCTTGCGGCCGTTCGCGCCGAGGGCGGCGCCGATGCCGAGCGACAACCCCTGCCCGATCCCGGCGCCGACCGGGTAGACGTTTGTCTCCGGCTCGTAGACCGGAAACAGCCGGTGGCCCCATGTCGTGTTGCTGATCGTCACGTCGCGCACCCAGAGCGCGTCGCGCGGCATCACGCGGCGCAGCTGGCCGGCGAAGCTGCCGTAGGGACCGAGGCTGTCGGCGTATTCGGCAGGCACCTGCTGCTTCAGCGCACGCACCTCGTCGGTGAACGCCCGGTCGACCTGCGTCCGGCCCTGGACCCGCGTGACCAGCGCCTCCAGGGCCAGCCTGGCGTCGGCGCAGACGAAGAACCTGGTCGGGTACGTGCGCCCGGCCGCCAGCGGATCGGCGTCGATCTGCAGCAGCTCGTCCGGGAACTTGATCGTGAACTCGCCGGTTTCCTGGCCGCGCAGGCGCGAGCCGACCACCAGCAACAGGTCCGACTTGCCGTACAGCGCCTGGATGCGCGGCTGGCCGTTGCCGTTGAAGCCGCCGAGGTTGAGCGGGTGATCCTCCGGGACGCTGCCGCGGCCCTGCAGGCTGGTCACCATGCCGAACCCCATGTCCAGCAGCCGCGCCGCGGCGCCTCCCGCGTGCCGGGCGCCGGCGCCGAGCCACAGCATCGGCCGCCTCGCGCGCGCTACGCGTTCGGCCAGCTCGTCGATCGCGGCCCTGGACGGCGCGAGCGGGGCCGCGAGCGGCAACGAGAAGCCGTCGAGCTCCGCTGGGCGCGGAATGACGGTGCGCTGCACGTCGATCGGCACCTCGACGCTGACCGGCCCCATCGGCGGGGTGAGCGCATCGACCGCGGCGCGCGTCAGCACGCCCAGCGCCTGGTCGGCCGAGCGGATGCGGTACGCGGTCTTGGACACGGATGCCAACATGTCGAGCTGCTCGTAGGGATCGTGCACCGTGCCGACGCCGCGATCGGCGAACTTGGTCGCCGTGTGCCCGGTGAGGTGCAGCATCGGCGTGCCGGCGAAGCGCGCCTCGATGATGCTGCCGACCGCGTTGGCCGCACCCGGCCCGGTGCTGCTGAAGAACGCGCCGAGCTTGCCGGTGACGCGCGCGTAGCCGTCCGCCATGTGGCCGCCGCCGAGCTCGCCGCGCGCCATCACGAAGCGCACCGCGTTGCGCCGGCCGATGCCGTCCAGCATCGGAATGTTATGGATCGACACGACGCCGACCGCCGTCGAGATGCCGCAGGCCGAGAGGAACTCGGCCACCAGGTCGCCGACGTTGTACTCGCTGGTCATATCCGTTCTCCCGCTGCGGTCGAGAAAGGCTGGAACAAGGGCGTTGGGGCGTCAACAAGGGTTCAGCCGAACGCTCCTTCCATCTCGCGCCGGAACCGGTACGCGTCGTCCGCCGCATCGACGCGCGCATCCGACCACGTGACGCTTTGCCCGGCGGCCACATTCCGCACCAGCGGCAGCCGGCTCGCCAAGCCGATCGGCAGTCCGCCGATGGCAAGACTCGCCTCCGCCGGCAGCAGCTTGCCCCACACGAGCGCGCCGCCCTCCCCGTCCAGCATCTCGCCGGCCCGCAGATCGCGCTTGGCCGTCGCCACCACGTCGCCGCGGAAGCCGTCAGGCGCACCGGTCGGCTCCCCACGCAGCGCGGCGGACAGGATCGACACGTTCAGCTCCAGCCCGATCAGGTGGAACGGCCGGTACAGCGCCGATACGCGCCCGGTCTCGTCGGTGACGACGCCGTACTCGCCGAAGCAGCGCATCGTGTACGGATTGTCCGTCTCGAACACGACGTAGACGCCCCACCGCAAGTCGCGCGGCACGTTGCTGCCGTCGCGACGCAGGGACGAGATCACCTCGACCTGCCCTGCATGATGCAGGGCGTTCGGGTGATTTCCCGGCCGCAGCACGCGCGCGAGGTCGTCGGCGCCGACGGGGGGGGAGGGCGAGCCCGTCGGGCGGCGGCGTGAGGCCGGTGCTGTTGGCGACGGCCGCCATCTCGATGCCGGACTTGGTGCCGTCGAGGAAGGAGTTGAACATCTGCGGGTTCATCCCGCCCGCGCGCGCCGCTTCCGGCGTTAGGCCGTAGAACCCCCATACCGTCTCCGGCGTGGACGCATGGAAGGCGGGGAGGTACTTCGTCCCCTTCCCCGCGGCAATGACGGCGAAGCCGCAGGCGCGCGCCCAATCCACCAGCTCGCAAATCAGCGCCGGCTGGTCGCCGTACGCCAAGCTGTAGACCACACCCGCCCGCGCCGCATCCCGTGCCAGCAGCGGGCCGGCAAGCACGTCGGCCTCGACGTTCACCATGACGATATGCTTGCCCTCGCGGATCGCGCGCCGCGCGTGGGCGATGCCGGCGGCGGCGTGGCCGGTCGCCTCCACGATCACCTCGACATCGCCGGCAGCCATCATCGCCATCGCGTCGTCGGTGAAGCGCGTGGCCGCGACGCGCTCCGCCGTCCAGCCGACGGCGCGGCAGGCGGCGCGGGCACGGTCCGGGGCCAGATCGGCGATGGCGGCCACCTCGATCCCCGGCGTCGTCGGCACCTGGGCCAGGAACATCGAGCCGAACTTGCCCGCGCCGATAAGCCCGACGCGAACCGGCCGGCCGGCGGCGAGCCGTCTTTGCAACAGGCGGTGCAGGTTCATGCCAGCCTCCGGAGAACACGCCCGATCTTAACCGGAACCCTCGCGACGGAGCGATCCTAGCCGGGCGCCGCCTCGGAATCGGCATGTCCCGGCAGCGGGCCGGGCTGGATAAAGGCGTCCACGACGGTCTTCATGATGCGCGAGATGTCGTTGTCGAAGCCGCGGCAGGGCAGCGCGCTCGCCCAGGCGATGGAGCTTGCGGAGAACACCGCGCCGTTGCGCGGCGTGGTGAAGAACACGATGTCGGCCCGCACCAATGGGTGCTGCGTGCCGCCCATGCCGGGATGCATGAAATACACGTCCTCCTGCACCAGCGGATACGTGTCGGGGAACGGCTCCGACGTGGCAAGAAGGAGCGCATGGGGCGGCGTGCCGAGCGTGAGATCGTAGCGGTCGACTTCCAGGCCCGCCGCGCCGCCGCGGGCAAGACCGAAATCGCCGAACAACTCGCCGGGCACGCCCTCGAAGATCCATGAGGCCCGCAGGTCGTAGCTATCCGGCATTCGGCGAAACGGCACCGATACGTCCATACCCTCCGAGGTGAAGCCGGTCCCGACCAGCTTCTGCGGCGCACGGTTGCGATGCCGCCACAACCCGCTGCGCTCGCCGGTGCAGGCCAGGTAATGCTCCCCCGGCCGCGCTTGCCAGGCGCGCGATCCCGCTTCCAGCTTGCGCACCTCCATCACCCAGGGCTCGTCCTCGCGGAAGCCGACAACCCAGTAGTAGCCGTTGCCCGAGAGATAGGTCAGCCGCCCTCCGCCGGCGAGGTAGTCCTCGACCGCGTCCAGCATCCGCTCCGAGGCGTATTCGCAATGCGTGCCGTTGATCACCGCGCGATAGGGTGCGAGCGCCGATACGCCCTCTCGGTGCAGGTCCTCGTCGGTGAGCACGTCATATTCGTAGCCGTGGTGCTCGAGCCAGGCGACGATCGACAGATCCGCGGGGAACTGCCAGACCGCGCCGATTCCCGGCATGCGGTATTTCGGACGCATATTGACGATCGGTCGCCGGTACGAGCTGTAGCATACGCCCGCGCCGTCGCTGTGGTGATCGTACGTCGAGAGGCCGAAAGCGACGTCGTTGCCATAGACCTCGACGTCGACATCGCTCAACACCGGGGTCACGGCCGTGACCGCCTGGAGCGCACTCCCCTCGAAGCTGCCTTGGCCATTAGCGTAGGCGAGATAGCTCGCAGTGGGGATCAGCAGGCACAGCGCCGCCTGCGGTGTTTGCGGCCTGACGAAGAACGGCAGGTACTCCTCCGCGCCTTCGGCGGTCAGCTTGATCCCGTACACGCCGCTGCGCAGCCCGTCCGGGACGGGGTATTGCAGGGTCGGGGTCCAACGGCAGTCGGTCAGCGCGTCGGCATGGAATTCGATCCCGCCGTACTCGTTCGGTGCGAAGCGGAAGCAGTCGTTGCGGCCCTGCCAGTTCCATCCGGTCTGTCCGCGCACCGGACGGTTCGCGCCCGTCGCATGCAACGCGTGCGGGCCGCTGTCGAACACCGTGTCGCCGATGCCGGTATCGGCGTAGCCGATCGTCGGATCCCAGCGCGCAACCAGGCCATCGGCGGGCGGCGGCCCGCCTGCCCGGATCGCGTCGAGCTCGGCCCGCTCGAGCACACGGTCGTGCAGTCCGCACCGATCGATTTTGCCGTTCCAGCAATGGGTGACGAAGGTGCCGCGCTCCGCATTGCGATCGCCCGCTCCCGCGACCAGGAACGCGATGTCCGGCTCGCTGCCGGGCCGCACGCCGAGCGTCGCGGCGACATGGCTTGCGTAATCGAGCGGCACGAGCTTCGACAACAGGCTGTTGTAGCGGTTGACCACAGCTTCCTGGTACAGCCGGGCACGGCCAGTGGCGGGGTCGAAGCTGGCAGCGACGAAATACCACACCTGCGCGACCAATGGCGCCTCCGCCAGGATCTCGTCCACGTCCACGCCATCGCCCACCCGCAACATGAGTCTTCCGGCGGCGTCGGTGCCGAGAAGGTAGCCTTTGTTCCGGTCGGCGGCCCAGCGGGAGAGGATCGCTTGCGGTCCCCCGGACAGCAGGGTTGGAAAGATGAAGCCGTGCAGCGTGAAGGCGCCTTCGGGCGCGAGCCTCCCGGCGGCGTCGGGCACGCGCAGGAAGCTGCCCTTCTGCACGAACTGCCGCGTCACCGGCCAGTCGCGGTTGATGGTCGCGTCGACGGGAGTCTCGACGAAGCCGGGGCCGTCCGGATGCTCGTCGCCATGCACCAGCCGCACGAGCTGCGCTCGGACGTTGCCGGTGCCCTCGGCGCTGATCATGCAGCGAAGGGTCTCGCCAGGTCGCACGCTCAGCCGGTCCGAGTAGCCGAAAATCGTGACCTTCGCCATCGCTCAGGACTCCATCAGATCCCGCACGCGGCAGAGAAACACGGCGTGCTGCGCCGCGTTTTCGGTCGGATAATTTCGCTCATCCGCGACCCGAGGGGGCACGCCGCGGCGGCCGGAGAGTGCCACGATGCGGTATTCGGCGAAGGGCCGCACCGCGAGAATGGCGTATTTCTCGGCCACTGCCGCGCGGCGAAAGTAGTTGAGCAGGCGCTCGAGCGCGTCGCTATGCGGCCCCGGCGGGTTGACGCGGTGCGCGTCGATCAGCTCCTCCGACACCAGCGCGCGCAGCCGTGTTCGCAAGCCGGCGTCGAAATGGCGCATCACGACCACCTGCTTGTCGCGTACCGCGGCGGCGTCCTCGGCCATCATATCCCCCCGGGTTGGGTGTTGCCGCGCAAGCGATGACGCTGGCGTCCGTTCGGCTTCCGGTCAACTTCACCGCGGTAGCGGCCCCGCAGCGGTCGCCGATTTGCCACGCAACGTCCGTGCCACCAAGACGACGCGGCACTTGCACTGTGTCGAGCATCGGGTTCCCATACAACGGGCGACGGCACGGAACCTGCGTGGCCTTGGGCTAACCACTTTTCCAGGAGTCCCCCAATTCATGGATGTTCGAGTCGAGCACACCGAATCCGAGGCGCTCTCAGGGCAGCCGAGCCATCCGCTTGACCCGCTGACGGCGGCCGAACTCTCCCAGGTGGCGTCGATCATCCGGGCCCATTTCGGTTGGGGCGAGGACCTTCGGGTGGAGACCATCGACCTCGATGAGCCGGCCAAGGATTTGGTGCGGAGCTACACGCTCGGAACCGAGCTACCGCGCGTTGCCCGGTTCAACATCTATCGCCGTGGCGTGATGGGCGTTTGGCAGGGCAAGGTCGATCTGCGCAGCGGCGGCGGCGTGACGGACAAGGTCTTTCGCGCCGATGCGCGTGCGATGGTTGCGGTCGAGGAAGTGCTGCTGATCGAGACGACCGTGAAGGCCGATTCGCGGTTTCAGGAGGCGCTGCGGCGCCGCGGGCTGCTCGACTATCTCGAGTTCATCTGCATCGATCCGTGGACCATCGGTGATTTCGGCTTCGAGGCGGAGCAGGGCCGGAGGCTACTCAATTGCTTCGTCTGGATGCGCACCTTCCCGCTCGACAATTTCTATGCGCATCCGGTCGAGGGGCTCCATGCCATGATCGACCTCAACACGATCGAGGTGGTGAAGGTCGAGGACCACTTCGAGGAACAGGGCGACTACATCCCGGTGCCGCGGACGCCGCTGAATTACGACAGCGACGTGCTGACGGGCTTCCGCCAACCGTCCGCGCCGCTCGACGTTGTGCAGCCGCAGGGAGCGGGGTTTCGCGTCGAGGGCCATAGGATCATTTGGGAGAATTGGGATCTGCGCGTCGGCTTCAGTGGCCGCGAGGGGCTGGTGCTGCATGAAGTCGGCTATACGCAAAACAGTGTGCGGCGGCCGATCCTGTACCGCGCATCGATTGCCGAGATGGTCGTGCCGTACGGCACGCCCGACCGCAGCCATTATCGGAAGAACGTGTTCGATAGCGGAGAAATCGGTTTCGGCCGCATGGCGAACTCGCTGACCCTGGGCTGCGACTGCCTCGGCGTGATCCATTATCTCGATGCCGTGGTGCCGGATCTGTTCGGCGGTGCGCGCACCATCGAGAACGCCATATGCGTGCACGAGGAGGATAACGGCCTTGCCTGGAAGCATTTCGACGTGCGCAGCGGTCGCGTGGAAGTGCGCCGGGCGCGCAAGCTGGTGATCTCGTCGATCTCGACGATCGGCAACTATGAATACGCCTCCTACTGGTATCTGCATCAGGACGGGCGGATCGAATACGAGATGAAGGCCACCGGGATCATCAACACGGCGGCGTGCCATCCCGGGCAGCCCGGCAAGTTCGGCAGCGAGGTGGCGCCCGGGATCGTCGGGCATATCCACCAGCACGTGTTCTGCGCCCGCCTGGACGTGGAGGTCGATGGCCCCACCAACACGGTGCTGGAACTGGACACCGAGGTGCCGCCGGCCGGCCCGGACAACCCGTACGGCAACGCGTTCCATCAGGTCGAGCGGCCGCTCACGCGGGAGCAGGAAGCACGGCGCGACGTGGATTTCTCGCGCATGCGGTGTTGGAAGATCATCAACCCGCAGAAGACGAACTGGGTCGGCAAGCCCACCGGCTACAAGCTGGAGGTCGACTCGCCGGTTCGCCCCTTCACCCACCCGGACAGCCCGTCCGGCCGGCGCGGGCGGTTCATCCAGCACCAGCTCTGGATTACCGCCTATGATCCGGAGGAGCGCTTTCCGGCCGGCGAGTTCGTCAATCAGTCGAACGGCAGTGAGGGGCTGGAAACCTGGATGGAAGCGAACCGATCGATCGAGAACGCCGATATCGTGCTGTGGCACAGCTTCGGCCTGCATCATCTACCCCGGCCGGAGGACCATCCGGTGCAGCCGTGCATTTCCTGTGGGTTCACGCTGATGCCGTCAGGGTTCTTCGATCAGAACCCGGTGATCGACCTGCCACCGAGCAAGAACGAGGCAAGCTGCTGCGCCTAGGTGGTTCGTTTCGAACGTTACTCTCTGCCGACGACCCGCTCCGACACAGGAAGGCGTTCGGTCGGTCTTCATGAACGAGGCGGTGATGCAAAACGCGTCCAATTGCCTCAACTCTCTCCCCGGTTGCCGCGATTGTGGGCAGTCCGGGGCGATGGCCCCCCTTTTTGGTCAAATAATAGCCTTTTCGCACTTGCATCTTCGTCCGCGAGTGCGATGCTCGTTCGCCTAACGGCAGGGATTGTCACCCATGTCTGGTGCGAGGCGACTTGTGGCGTTTTGGTTCATCGCCGACATCGTGCTCGCGTTGCTGCCACCGTTGTATTGGGCGGCGAGCGGCCCGTCCCCGGTCGTTTTGGGCCTGCCGCTGTCCGTCGCCTACTTCCTGCTGATCGCAGTTTTCATCTCCGCGAGCATCGTCGTGGCCTTTTCGCTGGAACGTCGAGAGGGCGGCCTGAACTGATCGCCTCAAGGTTGGACCGTCGCCGGAGAATGCCGCCATGTTCGTCACGCTCGGCCTGAACGTCCTGTTCTTTGCTGTGGTGATCCTGGTCTTGCAGCGGGCACATATCGCCGACCGGACGTTCACGGATTACGCGGTCGGCGGCCGCTCGTTCGGCGGCTTCTATCAGGCGATGTCGTTCCTCAACACCTGGTATCCCGGCGTCACGTTCGTCGCCTTCGCGGGGCTCGCGGCGGGGAGCGGCGTGCTGGCATTCTATCCGCTGACCTACAGCGCGCTCACCGTGGTGCTGATGTATCTAATGGCGCGGCGAGTTTGGGTCTGGGGCAACCGCTTCGACCTGCGCACGCAGCCCGATCTGTTCGCGCTGCGTTACGGCTCGCGCCATATCCGCACCATTGCCGCCGTGATCGGGGTGCTTTCCGGCTTTCCGTGGCTCGTGCTTGGGATGCAGGCGCTCGGCGCGCTGTTCCGCTTCATGTCGCTCGGCACGATCAGCTTCACCGCGGCGGTCGTCATCGGCGTCGCGGTCATGGTGGTGCGGCAGTTCTGGACCATCCGCATGGGCATGCGCGGCGTGGTGATCTCCGACATGGTGCAGGGAATGGTAGCCTATGTCGGCGGCACCATCCTCATCGTCGGTCTGATCGCCTGGCTGGTCGCGGCGCGCGGGGTGACGTTCGCCTCGATCGCGCCGCAGATGTTCGACATTCCCGGGGTCGGCTCGAAGCAGGGGCCGCTGTACCTGTTCGCGCTGATGTTCACCGGCATGCTCGGCGGCTGGTGCTGGCCCGCCATCTTCGTGCGGCTCTACACGGCCAACGGCGTGCGCAGCTTGAAAGAGTCGGCGGCGATCGGCGTGCCCTTGGCCTCGTTGTTCTATGCCGCCCTGGTCATTCTGGCGATGCTCGCCTCTGCGCTGCCGGAAGTAGCAAAGAGCCCCAACGATGTCTGGTTCTTGCTGAGCCAGCAGGCAGGCGGGACCGTGCTGCTGGGGCTCGCCGGCGTCATCGTGCTGGCCGCCTCGATGGGCAACATCGACGGCGCGATCCAGGCCACGGGGGCGCAGATCGCCAACGATATCGTCGGCAACTACTGGTCGCTGCCGCATGGGCGCATGGTGGTGGTGGCGAAGGTCGGCATGGTGGTGATCACGTTGCTGGCGGCCTGGCTCTCCTGTCTGAACCTGCCGCAGCTGTTCACCCTCGCGGTGCTTTCCTACCAGGGCATCATCCAGCTCGCGGTGCCGCAGTTCCTCGGCATCGCCTGGAAGCGCGGCAACAAGGTGGGCGCGATCGGCGGCATGGCGGGCGGCTTCATCGTCGCCGTGCTGCTGGAGATGCGCTACCCCGGCTCGCTGCCCTGGGCCTACGGCTTGACCTCGGGCGTCGTCGCGTTGGCGGTGAACCTGCTCATCTACGTCGTCGCCGCCTACGCCATCCCGCAATCGGCCGCGGAGCGCCGAAGGCTGGACGGCATCTTCGCGCTGGTGGAAGGTCAGGTGCCGGACCCGGTGTTCGACAACGAAGCGATGCAAGGCGCCCGCCCGAGCTTCTGACGGCGAGCGAGACGTGCCTAGGCCGTGTTACCCACAGCGAGAGGCCGCCGCACATGATCAGCCGGAACGAATACGCCTCCCATGACGGCCTCGGACTGGCCGAGCTGGTCAAGCGTCGCGAGGTCACCGCGCGGGAATTGCTCGATACGGCGCTCGCCGCCGTGGAGCAGCTCAATCCCGTGATCAACGCCGTTTGCCGCACCCTGCCAAGCGAGGCGGTGGCTTCCATCGATGCGGGACTGCCGGCCGGCCCGTTCGCCGGCGTGCCGTTTCTGACCAAGGAGCTGGTGCCGCATGCCGAGGGCGTCCGCTGCGACGCGGGATCGAGGCTCGCCGAGGGTCTTGTGGCCGCTGCCGACAGCGAGTTGATGGCGCGCTTTCGTCGGGCCGGCTTCGTCCATGCCGGGGGCACGCAATCGCCGGAGTTGGGGTACTCGCCGACCACGGAGAACAAGCTGTTTGGCCCGGTGCGCAACCCGTGGGACTTGAGCCGCAGCGCGGGCGGCTCGAGCGGCGGCGCCGGGCCGGCGGTGGCGTCGGGGATCGTGCCGATCGCCCACGCAAGCGACGGCGGCGGCTCCATCCGCATTCCGGCCTCCTGCAACGGTCTGGTAGGGCTGAAGCCGTCGCGTGACCGCATCCCGTCCGGGCCGGGAGCCAGCGATCCGCTCTGCGGGCTGGCGGTCGAGTTCGCGCTGGCCCGCAGCGTGCGCGACGTGGCGGCGCTGCTGGACGCGGTGGCCGGGCCGGATGCGGGCGCACCGGGGATAGCGCCGCCGCCACCGCAATCGTTCAGCGCACTTGCAACGAAACCACCCGGCCGCTTGCGCATCGCCTGGACCGCGCGGCCCGCCTCCGGTGCTACGCCCCACCCGGATTGCGCCGCAGCCGTGCAGGCGGCGGCCCGGTTGCTCCAGGAACTCGGCCACGATGTCGTCGAGGATGCGCCCAAGCTGGACTGGGACGCGTTCCTGGAAAACGTGCACGTGATCTGGACGGCCTCCACGGTCAGTTTCGCCGACGTGCTGGCGGCGGCGACCGGGCGCCGTCCGGGGCCGGACACGCTAGAGGCCGCCACGCTCGCCTGCTACGAGGACGGCAAACGTTACAGTGCGATGGACCTGGTGCGGGCGATGGATCATGGGGGCGCCGTGTCGCGCAGCGTCGGCGCGTTCTTCGAAGGCGTGGACGTGATGGTCACGCCGACGATCGGCCGGCCGCCGGCCCCGCACGGCGAGATCGACCAGGACCGGGCGGGCATCGGCGCGATGGAATGGACCCGCCAGGTGTTCGGCTACTGCCCGTTCACGCCGCTGTTCAACACCACCGGCCAGCCGGCAATCTCGCTCCCGCTGCATTGGACATCCGCCGGGCTGCCGATTGGGGTGCAGTTCGCCGCGCGACTCGGGGAGGAAGCGACCTTGCTGCAACTGGCGACGCAGATCGAGGCCGCTCGACCCTGGATGGGTCAGCGCCCGGCCATCCACGTGGGCGCATAACCTCCAGAACGCGAGAATGCTGATCATGGACTCGATCGAAATCGTGCGATCGACGAACAGCGCCGAGGCGGATACCAAAGCGCCAACCGCGGACGTCGTGCGGCTGCCGCTCGACCCGCTCACGCCCGCCGAAATACGGAGCGTGGCCGCGATCGTCCGCGCTGCCCCGGCGTTCGGACCCGAAATCCTGTTTGAAACGATCGAGCTGAAGGAGCCGGGCAAGCCCGCGCTTCATGCCTGGAAACCCGGCCAGCCGATCCCGCGCGAGGCACGCGCCAACGTGTTCCACCGGGACAGGCCCGGCGTCTGGCGCCTCACCGTCGCGCTCGGCGACCGCGCCGTGATCTCGCGGCAGCACCTGCCGGGCGCCCGCCCGATGGTGCAGCTGGAGCAGTTCCTGGCCGTCGAGACCATCGTCCGCAGCGACCCGCGCGTCATCGCGGCCTGCGCCAAGCGCGGCATCACCGACCTGGCGCAGGTTTGCGTCGATCCCTGGTCGGCGGGCAACTTCGCCATCCCGGGCGAGGAGGGCGGCCATCTCCTGCACACCTTCTGCTGGCTGCGGCTGCGCGAAAACGAGAATTTCTACGCCCATCCGATCGAAGGGCTGAACGCGGTCGTCGACATCAAGCGCGGCGAGATGATCCGCCTGGACGATCACGGCGTCATGCCGATCCCGATGGCGGAACACAATTACGAGGCGCAGTTTCGCGACGCGTTCCGCCCGCCCCTCAAGCCGCTGGACGTCGTCCAGGCCGAGGGACCGAGCTTCATGCTCGACGGCCACGCGATCACCTGGGCCGGCTGGTCGCTGACCATCGGCTTCAACGCGCGCGAGGCGCTGACCCTGCACGACATCCGCTTCGACCAACGTCCGATCGTTCATCGCGCGTCGCTGGTCGAGATGGTCGTGCCCTACGGCTCGCCGGCGAACGGCCATTTCCGCAAGAACGTGTTCGACATCGGCGAATACGGTCTCGGCAAGCTCGTCAACTCGCTCAAGCTCGGCTGCGACTGCCTCGGCCACATCGCCTATCTCGACGCGCACATGAACACCATGACGGGCGAGGTCTACAGCGTCGAGAACGCGATATGCATTCACGAGGAAGACGACGGCATCATCTGGAAGCACTGGGACTTCCGCACCGAACGGACCGAGATCCGGCGTGGCCGCAAGCTCGTCATCTCCTGTGTTTGCACGGTGGGCAATTACGAGTACGCGTCGTACTGGTATTTCCGTCAGGACGCCACCATCGAGTTTGAGATGAAGGCCACCGGCATCATCAATACCGCCGCCTGCATTCCCGGTCAGCCGTCCAAATACGGCGCCGAGGTCGCTCCCGGCATCGAAGGGCACATCCACCAGCACGCCTTCTGCGCGCGGCTCGACATGGCGGTGGACGGAGAACGCAACAGCGTCGTCGAGACCAATACCCATGCCGTGCCGGAAGGGCCGGAAAACCCGTACGGGAGCGCCTTCTATGCAACGACCACGGTATTGGAAACCGAACTAGCCGCCTGCCGCCGAGCTGATCCACAAACACAACGCTACTGGACGATCATCAACCCGGCTCGGCGCAACTATGTGGGGCAGCCGGTCGGTTACAGGCTGGAGCCGATGCGGACGATACAGTCCTTCCTGCAACCGGGATCGCCCTCGGGCACGCGATCGAGCTTTCTGCGCAACCATCTCTGGGTCACTGCTTACAACGCTGAAGAACGCTATCCCGGCGGCGAGTTCATGAACCACTCGGACGGCAGCGGCGGCGTGGTCGACTTCGTCCAGCAGGACCGCAGCATCGTGGACGCCGATCTGGTGGTCTGGCACGTGTTCGGCCTGCACCATCTGCCGCGCACCGAGGATTTCCCGGTGCAGCCTTGTATCACCACCGGCTTCAAGCTGATGCCGAGCGGCTTCTTCGACCGCAACCCCGCGATCGACCTGCCGCCGGAAACCAACACGGCGAGCCGGCTCGCGGCTGGGGCGTGCTGCTCGTAGGGATGATCGGGGCCGACCAGCGGAGTTCACCGGAAGGGCGTCTCCAATGGGCGTGAGTGCGGCCGGAACGGAAGGCGACCCGGCTGGCGCTCCCGAAGCGGTCCAGCTGCGCCGTGGAGCCCTGACGCTCGCCGGCAGCCTTGGCCAGTCCATCGCCACCATCGGGCCGACGCTCACACCCGCGTTGAACATCGCAGTGGTGGCCAGCCTAGCCGGCGTCGGTTCCTGGCTCGCCTATCTCGTAGCAACCGTGGGGCTGCTGTTCGTCGCAGCCAATATCGGCACCCTCGCGAGGCGCCATCCCCTTTCCGGCTCGTACTTCGTCTACGTCGGCCGCACGCTGGGGCCGTTCGCAGGGCTGATGGCCGGCTGGTCGATGGTCGGCGCGTACCTGTTCACCGCCGTGGCCGTCACCGTCAGCTTCACCATTTTCTTCGGCAACGTACTGACGGCGCTCGGCCTCGCGCATGTCGCGCCGCCCGGCTGGCTGGTGATGACGGGCTTCATGGCCGTGGTCTGGACCGCCGGGTATCGCGACATTCGGCTGTCCTCCCGCGTTGGCCTTTTCCTCGAAGCAATTTCGGTCGGGCTGATCGTGCTGATCACGGCCATTATCGTGGTGCGGCATGGAACGGCGATCGATGCGGCGCAACTCACGCCGGCGAACATCAAGCTCGGCGGGGTCACGTCGGCGCTTGCCTTCGCGGTGTTCAGCTTCGTCGGCTTCGAGAGTGCCGCGACCCTCGCACAGGAGACGCGTGACGCGGGGCGGAACGTGCCACGGGCGGTCACGCTGAGCGCCGGCCTAGCCGGGATCTTCTTCGTCGCGGTCTCCTATTGCATGATGTTGGGGATGAACGACGATGCTGCCGCGATCGGCAGCAGCGAGGCACCGTTCTCGGACTTGACGATGCGGGCCGGCCTCGGATGGGCCGCGGCGATCATCTATTTCTCGGCGCTCATCAGCAGCTTCGCTTGCGGGTTGGCCTCGATCAATGCAGTTTCAAGGCTACTGTTCTCGATGGGGCGCTACAAGTTCCTGGCGCAATCCGCCGGCGCGATCCATCGACGCCACCAAACGCCGCATCTCGCCGTGACCTTCAGCTGCGGCCTCGTCCTCGTCGTCGCCCAAACGTTGTTGCCGTTAGGGGCATTGGACGCGTTCGGCTACGCGGGAACGTTGGCGACATTCGGTTTCCTGATCGTCTATTTGCTGGTGTGCATCGTCTCGCCGATCGATCTGCATCGCGCCGGGGTCATGAAGGGCCGCCATGCGGCAGTGGGCGTGATCGGCACGCTGCTGATGGCTTTCGTGATCGTCGGCAGCATGTATCCGGTGGCGCCCTATCCCTTCAACCTGCTGCCTTACCTGTTCGTTTCCTATCTCGCTCTCGGGGGCGCCTGGTTCGGTTGGCTGCGGATGCGCAATCCGCACGCGCTCGCCTCCATGGAACACGATCTGGAGATGCTGCCGCCTGCAGACCCGGCCTGAATGGGCGGTCCGTCGCGGGCACGTTGCGCGGCGTTCTCATGGGAACAGGCCACGCAGCTGCTTGCCGGCGCGCACCTTCTCGACCCCGATGGACATCCCGGCCGTGCGCATCGACACGCGCTCGGCCGCGGCTCGGCGTGTCACCTGCGTGAACGCCCCCTCCAGCAGACGCTCCAGCCGGTCGTTGACCTCGCTCTCCGACCAGAACAGCTGCTGCAGGTCCTGCACCCACTCGAAATAGCTGACGATCACGCCGCCCGAATTGCACAGGATGTCCGGGATGACGAACACCTCGTCGCTCCGTTGCTCCAGCACCGCATCGGCGTCGGGCGTGGTTGGGCCGTTGGCCCCTTCGGCGAGAATGCGGCAGCGCAGCTTGCCGGCGTTCTCGGCGGTGATGACACGCTCGACCGCGGCAGGAACCAGGATATCGCAGGGCCGGGTGAGCAGATCGTCCGGCGCAATACCCATCTGGTTGGTAAACCCCGCGAGCACGCCGTGCTCGGCCACGTGCCGCTCGACCGCATCAAGCGGCAGCCCGGCCGGGTCGTACAGCGCCGCGGTGTGGTCGCTCACGCCGACGATCCGCACGCCGTGGCGCCGGGCGAGCGTGTAGGCCGACACGCTGCCCACGTTGCCGAAGCCCTGCACCACGGCCGTGCTGTCCTGCGACCTGATCCCGATCGCGTCGCAGGCGCGGCTGGCCAGGTAGGCGACGCCGCGGCCCGTGGCCTCCCGCCGCCCCTCGGTGCCGCCGAGGCTCACGGGCTTGCCGGTCACGATCTCGCTGACCGCGTGCCCGTGGTGCATCGAGTAGGTGTCCATGAACCAGGCCATGACCTGCTCGTTGGTACCCATGTCGGGGGCCATCACGTCGGTCTGCGGGCCGACGAATGGGATCATCTCCTGCATGTAGCGGCGCGAGACCGCTTCCAGCTCGCGCCGGGATAGCGCGGGCGGGTCGCATGCGACACCGCCTTTCGCCCCGCCGTAGGGCAGTCCCGCCAGCGCGCACTTCCAGCTCATCCAGATCGCCAGCGCCGCCACCTCACCAACGTGCAAGCTGGACGAGAAGCGCGTGCCGCCCTTGGTGGGCCCCAGCGTCAGATGGTGCTGCACCCGATAGGCTTGAAACACCTCGGTGCGGCCGTCGTCCATGTGAACGGGCACGGAAACCGTGATGGCTCGCTTGGGATAGAGCAGCCGGGCACGCTCATCCTCGGGGATGCCGAGATGGTCGGCGATGATCCCGAATTGGGTGCGGGCCATCTCGAACACGGGGCCGCTATAGATGGTCACGCCTGCTCCTTCATCTCCGGCAGCTTGTCGCCGCCGCTGCCGCAAGTGGCGGAACTCGGGCGGTCGGCGAGCATCGATTTCACCGCACGCGGATCATACGGTGTGGAGGGGCCAAGCTACAGTCTCGAGGTAGTTTGTTCCTGAGGGGGAGACTGAGGTGGGTAAACGAGCTTGGTGGCTGGGTGCGGTCGCTATCCTTGTCGTGCTGCCGATTGGCGCGCTCGGCACCATGCTCGCGATCGTTGACCCAAACGACTACAAGCCGCAGATCGCCGCGGCCGTGCAGGAAGCGACAGGACGGACGTTGACTTTGAACGGCCCCGTTCGGATTAGCCGATCGCTTTGGCCGATCATCGAGGTCAGCGACGTGAGACTGGCCAACCTGCCCGGTGGAACACGCGCCGATATGGCCTGGGCAGAGCGGATCGACGCGCAGTTATCGCTGCCAGCCCTGCTTTGGCGTCGTATCGAGGTCGGTAAACTGACACTGATCGGACCGAACATCTTGTTCGAGCAGGTCGGCGGCAAGCCGAACTGGGTTTTCACTCCGAACACAATGCCGAAACCTGCGCCTTCGGGACGGTTTGGCCCAAGCACCACGCTGCGGTTCCGCAACGTGCACGTGCAGAACGGGATGATAACGTTACGAACGCCAGCCCGGACAAGCGTTGTCGGGATTCGGTCGCTTGATCTGCAACACCGGACGGATGACGGGCCGCTGAACCTTTCCACGATCCTCGTCTACGCGGACTACCAGCCGTTCAGCCTGCGGGCTTCGGCACGGCCGACCGCCGGCGTGTTCGGCCCGTGGGACACGCAGCTGAACTTCGCGGCCTACGACGCGACCGCCTCGGCCGAGGGCATGGTGAACCTGGCCGGCGACTACAACGTGCAGATCGAAGCGAACGCGCCTGCGCTTGAGAAGCTGAACGCCTTGTTGCCGCAAATGCGGCTGCCGGCGCTCCACCAGGCGCGGCTTTCCACGCACCTGACGAATGGCCCGATGCTGGGCAGCATGCCGGTCATCGGTGCGACGCAGCTGCATTTCGACGGCGCGGACCTCAATGATCGCCTGCCGGGCGTCAAGCTAGGCGCGGTCGACGTTTCATTGCCCGACGCGGGCGCGTTGGCGACGGTATCCGGCGTGGGCAGCTTCGCGGGCCAGGACTTCAAGCTCGGCGGCACGTTCGGTGTACCGGAGCACCCGGACGGGCGAGTGAAGCTGCCCATCGATGTGACGGCCCAGGCTCAGGCGAAGGGCAACTTGTCCTTGAGAGGCAACCTGGCGCTGAACACCGGCCACTTCGATGGACTGGACGCGAACGCGGCCCTGCGCACCCCCGCGCTGGCCGCATTCGACCAGGCGGCCTCGCGCACCCTGCCGCCGCTTACGGATGTGTCTTTCGCGGGCAGGCTGGTCGTTCCCGCGGATTTCGGGTCGTTGACCCTCCGAGATGCCAAGCTGTCGGCGCACGAAGGCGACCTCGCCGGCGACGCGACGATCAGCCTGAAACCGGCAATGGCGTTGCAAGGCAAGCTGCACTCGACCCGGCTTGACATGGACGCGCTGCTGACCCCGTCCGGGATAACGCCGACCACGCCGGCCGGAGGCGTTGCAGTCGGGCAGCCGAGCGGGCCGATGATATCGGATGCGGCGCTGCCATGGAGCGTCCTTCGCGGACCCGCAATGGACATCACAGCCGATGTCGCCGCAACAACGTTCCGGCGGCAGGTGTGGCCGAAGGCTAACGTTGCGCTGCAACTCAAGGACGGCCGTATGCATGTCAGCCAGTTGCAGTTGGCGCTGCCTGGCGGGCCGCTCAGGATGTCCCTGACGATCGATGCCTCGACCGACAACGCGCCGGTCGGCCTGACGCTGCAAGCCCCGGCCGTCCCGCTCGCGCTGGTCGCGCGTTTTGCGGAGTTGCCGGGCCCGGTGAGCGGGGCGATGCAACTCGACGCGCAGCTGCGAGCTGTCGGGCGGAGCGCGCATGATCTGGCTGCCTCGCTCGACGGCTCGCTCGCCGCGACCATGACCGGCGGCAGCCTGACCAACGCGGCATTGATCAAACTGGCCTCTGCTCCCCTGGAAGCCTTGAGCGTCACCGTGCCGGCCCAGGGGGAAACGGCGATCCGCTGCCTCGGCCTCATCGGCTCCTTCAGCAAAGGGGTCGGTCGCTTCCGGACCATTGCCGTCAATACCACCTATCTGAAACTGGACGGCGTCGGGCAGGTCGATCTCGCGGCGGAGACGGTGGCGTTCAAGCTGCATCCCATGGCGCAGCTCTCCGGCTCGTCGGTTGCGGTGCCGGTGCTGGTGGAGGGGCCGTTCCGTGCCGTGCAGGGACGGCTCGATGCCGACGGTCTCGACAAATTGGGCCTGCTGATCGACGCGTGGTTCGGCGGCGATCAGCCGCAGATGTGCGCGGACGCCGGGCTCGTGCCGCTGCAGGCACCTAGGCCTTGACAGAAATCATCCTGAGCGTGCGTGGTCGCCGGCGATCTCGTTGAGCAACGTGCTCTGCGTCAGGATTTGCGGCAGCACCGTGGGCGGCGCATTGCCCGCGGGGAAGTATACGTACAATGGCACCCCGTCGCGGCCGTGCGCGCGGAGGAAGGCGCTGATCTCGGGATCCTGACGGGTCCAGTCGCCCTTCAGATAGGCCACGCGGCCGGCATCGAAGGCGGCACGAACGGCGGAGGTGCCGATCGCCACGCGCTCGTTGACCAGGCACGTCACGCACCAAGCCGCCGTCATGTTGACGAACACCGGGCGACCCGCGGCGCGCAGCGCGGCCAGGCGCGCGGCGGAGAACGGCTCGACGCCCGTCCCGGCCTGCACCGTCCGCGCATCGGGCGGAGCACCCGCAATTCCGGTCAGCATGGCGGCTGCCGCGATGCAAGCCGCCAGCGCCGCGATGCGGCCGACCCGCGCGCCGGCGCCGGTGCGCCCATGCGCGGCGCCGTAGGCCCAGGCGGCGAAGCCGAGCAGCACGAGGCCGACGAGCACCGTCAGCATCCCGCCGGGACCGGCCTCCTGGCTCACCACCCAGACCAGCCAAGCCACCGCGCCGTACATCGGAAACGCCAGCGCCTGCTTCAGCACCAGCATCCAGCGGCCGGGTCGGGGGGCGATCCGCGCGGCGCCGGGGATCGCCGCCAGCAGCAGCGAGGGGGCCGCGAGGCCCACGCCCATCATGACGAAAACCAGCAGCGCCAGTATCCCCGGCCCGGCCAGCGCGGCGGCGATCGCGACACCCATGAACGGCGCGGTGCACGGCGTGGCGACGGCCACGGCGAGCAGGCCGGTGAAGAAGCTGCCGACATGGCCGGCACGCGAGCAGAGGCCGTCGCCCGCAGCGGCGAACCCGTGGCCCACCTCGAACACGCCCGACAGGTTGAGGCCGACGGCGAAGAGCAGCCACGCCATGACGGCGACGAACACCGGCGACTGGAACTGAAAACCCCAGCCGGCGGCGTCACCCAGCGCACGGACGGCGAGCAGCACCCCGCCCAGCGCCGCGAAGGCGACTACTACCCCGGCGGAGTACAGCACCGCCTGCGCGCGGACCTCCCGTCGCGCGACGCCGTTCGCCAAGGTGACAGCCTTCATCGCCAGGATCGGGAACACGCAAGGCATCAGGTTGAGGATAAGCCCGCCCAGGAACGCCAACCCGAGAACCCGTCCGAGCGAGGGAACCGCCTCGGTTGTGGCAGGGTCCGAGCCGCCGGAGAGTGCAAACAGCGCTGCCTGCGCGGACGGGCCGGGTTGCCCGACCGGCAGGTCGAGCCGGAAATCCGCCTCCTCCGGGACGCAGATATCCTTGCAGACGAGCCAGTTCGCATGCGCGGCGATCGCCGTCGGGCCGGCCGGGGTTACGGTGAGCGGCAGCAGCACGTCCCCGGCGTAGCCGTAGGTCTTCACCGGACCCTCGACGAAGCGCTGCGCTTGCGGCCAGTCGATCGCGCCGGCCCTGGCGCCGTTCGGCAGGTCCAGCATGAGCTCGACCGGAATGCCCGCGTCGCCCGAGTCCGGGCCGTAGGTGTGCCAGCCCGGTGCGAGCCGGAGGTGCAAGCCGAGCCGGAACGGCTGCCCGGCGGCGACGGCGTCGACGTCGGAGACCAGCGAAGCGGTGGATCGCGCCGTCTTGACCGGCGCGGATTCCCGGGCGAGCGCCGGAGTGAGAAGCAGCAACAGCCCCAGCAGCGCCGCGACCGGGGAAACCCTCCTGTGATATTGCGCCAGCGCCATGCTCGTTCTGCCCGATCTGCCCGTCGCCGACGCCCTGCCCGCACTGCAAGACATCTTGGCGGCAGGCACCAACGCTGTTTTGGTCGCACCGCCCGGCGCAGGCAAGACCACGCTGGTGCCGCTCGACCTGCTCAACGCATGTTGGCGCGGCGACGGCCGTATCCTAGTGCTGGAGCCGCGCCGGCTCGCCGCGCGCGCCGCCGCCGCACGCATGGCGAGCCTGATCGGCGAGAGCCCGGGCCAGACCGTCGGGTTTCGCACCAGGGTCGATTCCGCCATCTCCGCCGCGACGCGGATCGAGGTAGTCACCGAGGGGCTGCTGGTGCGCCGTATGCAGTCCGACCCCGGGCTCGAGGGCGTCGCAGCGGTGCTGTTCGACGAGATACACGAGCGCGCGCTGGACGCCGATTTGGCGCTCGCCTTCTGTCTTGACCTGCAGCGTGCGCTGCGCCCGGAGCTGCGCCTGCTGGCGATGTCGGCCACCGCCGACGGCGCGCGGCTGGCGGAGCTGATGTCGGCGCGGGTCATCGAGAGCGTGGGCCGGATGCATCCGGTGCGCCTTGAACACGCGAAGCGCGACGTGCCCTCGGCACGCGAGCTGCCCGACGCGATGGCCCGCGCGGTCCGGGCGGCGCTGGCCGAGCACGAAGGCGACGTACTCGCCTTTCTGCCTGGCATGGGCGAGATCCGCCGGACACAGGCGGCGCTCGAAGGGAGCGGCGCCGCAGTGCTGCCGCTGCACGGCGAACTGCCGCCCGGCGAGCAGGACCGCGCGCTGCGGGCCGCCGAGGGACGGCGGGTCGTGCTGGCGACCTCCATCGCCGAGACTTCGCTCACCGTGCCCGGCATCCGGATCGTCATCGACGGCGGGTGGCGGCGGGCACCCCGGCTTGATCCGGCGACCGGGCTCACCCGGCTTGCCACCTTGCGGATCAGCCGCGCCGCCGCGGCCCAGCGCGCCGGGCGGGCGGGACGCGAGGCGCCCGGCGTCGCGATCCGGCTTTGGAGCGAATCCCTGCATCGGGGCCTCCAACCCTACGACCGGCCGGAGATCCTGGACGCGGAGCTGTCGTCCCTGGCCCTCGACTGCGCGGCCTGGGGCGCGCGGCCGGCCGAACTGGCGTTCGCCGATCCGCCGCCCGCGGCTGCGTTGAAGGCGGCGGGCGACCTGCTCGGCGAGCTGGGTGCGCTCGACGCCGACGGCCGGATAACGGCGGCGGGGGCGCGCATGGCGCAACTCGGCGCGCATCCGCGGCTGGCGGCGCTGATGCTGGCCGCGGCGGACGAGGGCGAGGCGGCGCTCGCGGCCGATCTCGCGGCGTTGCTGGAGGAGCGCGATCCGCTGCGCGCCGGCCCCGAAGCGCCCGCCGACATCGGGCTGCGGCTCGCGGCCATCGCCGACGGCGACGCGGCGGCCGATCGCGGCGCACTGTCGCGCATCCGCCGCGCCGCGGCGCAGTACCGCCGCCGGCTGCGCCTGCCACAGGGCGCGACGGCGAGCGGCGATCCCGGCAAACTGCTCGCCGCCGGCTTCCCCGACCGCATCGCCCAGCTTCGCGGCGAACCGGGTTCGTTCCGCCTCGCGGGCGGCGGCGGCGCGCGCCTTGCGCGGACCGACCGGCTGGCCAACACGAAGCTGCTCGCGGTGGCAGCGCTCGACTTGAAGGCGTCCGCACGCATCCGGCTGGCCGCGGCGCTCGATCCGGACGCGCTTCCCCCCACAGTGGCGGCGCGCGTGACCGAGACGGTGGAGACGGGCTTCGATCCGGTCGCGGGTGCGGTGCTCTCACGGCGTCGACGCCGGCTCGGCGCTCTGGTCCTGAGCGATCGCACCGAAGCGGCCGATCCCGCCGCGACGGCTGCGACGCTGGCCACCGCGGCAGCCAACGACGGACTACGAGCGCTGCCCTGGACCGACGCGGCCCGGCAGTTCCAGGCACGCGTCACACTGATGCGCGGAATCGAGCCCGAGACCTGGCCCGACCTGTCGGACGCCGCCCTGGCCGCGACGGTCGCCGATTGGCTCGCGCCGCACCTGCTGGGCATGACGCGGCTGGCGGATCTTGCGCGGCTTGAAACGATCGCCCTTTTGCGCGGCATGCTGTCTTGGTCGCTGGCCGCCCGGCTCGACCGGGAGCTTCCCGCGCAGCTCGACCTGCCCGGCGGTCGCGCCGCAGTGGACTATACCGAGCCGGTCCCGCTCGCCGCGGCCCGGGCCCAGGCGTTCTTCGGGATGGCGACGACGCCGCGACTCGCCGGAGGTCGCGTCCCGCTGCGGCTCGCCCTGCTTTCGCCGGCCGGGAGGCCGGTCGCGATCACCGGCGACATCGCCGGCTTCTGGCGCGAGGCCTGGGCCGATGTCCGCCGCGACATGCGCGGGCGTTACCCGAAGCACCGCTGGCCGGAAAACGGCGCGGCACCATGACGCTTGTTGCAATCGCGCGCAGGTGCCATGTCCTTTGAAGATGGCAGGCTTCGAAATCCAGGCACCCTTGCGGGAGACTATCCGCTGATGACCGCCTCGCCCCACTGGCGTCGTGCAAGGCCGCTGCTGGTGGCAATTGCCTTGTTCGCTTCGGCCTGCGCTCCCGGCTCGGCGATCTCGGCGGCGCCGCGCGGCGAGACGCCGGCGAGCTTGGCGCCGCTGGTGCGTCGCGTGCTGCCTGCAGTGGTGAACATCGCCGTGACCGAAGTGATTTCCGGCGGAGATATCCTGGCACAGCTGCCTCCCGAGCTGCGCGACACGCCGTTCGAGCGGCAGTTCCGGCAGCGGTTCCGCAACCGGCGCGAACAAATGCTCGGCGCCGGGTCGGGCGTGATCGTGGATGCGTCCGGCATCATCGTCACCAACAATCACGTGGTCGGCCACGCGGACAAGATCGTCGTGGCGATGTCCGACGGCACCGAACTTGATGCGCGCGTGATCGGCACCGACGAGCTGACCGACATCGCCGTCATCAAGGTCGACGCCAAGCACAGCCTCCCGGCGGTGAACTGGGGCGACAGCCATCAGGTGGAGGCGGGCGACTGGATCCTTGCCGCCGGCAACCCGTTCGGCCTGGGCGGGTCGGTCTCGGTCGGGATCGTGTCGGCGCGCGGCCGCGACATCGGCGCGGGGCCGTTCGACGACTTCCTGCAGCTCGATGCGCCGATCAACCCCGGGAACTCGGGCGGCCCCACGTTCAACATGAACGGCGAGGTCATCGGCATCAACACGGCGATCGTCTCGCCTTCCGGCGGATCCGTCGGGATCGGGTTCGCGATCCCGAGCGAGGTCGCGCAGCCCATCGTCGAGCGGTTGCGCAACGGCGGCCATGTCGAACGCGGCTGGCTCGGCGTCTCGGTGCAGGACCGGCAGGGTGCGGCCGAGGCCGGCGGCGTGATCATCGCCGGGGTCGAGCGCAACGGGCCTGCCGCGAAGGCGGGCATGCGGCCGGGGGATGTGGTAACGGCGGTCAACGGCGAGCACGTCGACAGCGCCCGCAACCTGATCAAGGCCGTCGCCGCGACGCCGCCGGGCAACAACGTGCATTTGACGGTTCGTCGCCAGGGGCGGGACATGGATCTGCCGGTAACCGTCGGGCGTCGCCCGGCCGAGCAGGCGGGCTGAAGCAGGAGTGCGGTCTGATGCGTATCCTGGTGGTCGAGGACGACAAGGACGTGGCTGGTTTCGTGGTGCGCGGGCTGAAGGAGGCCGGACACGTCGTCGAGCACGCCGATAACGGCCGCGACGGCCTGTTCATGGCCGCCTCGGAGAACTTCGATGCGGTGGTCCTGGACCGCATGCTGCCCGGCGGCATCGACGGGCTGCGCCTGCTCGAGACCTTGCGCGCGCAGAAGAACACCGTGCCCGTCCTGTTCCTCTCGGCGATGGCCGAGGTCGACGACCGGGTACGCGGCCTTCAAGCGGGCGGCGACGACTATCTCACCAAGCCCTTCGCCTTCGCCGAACTGCTGGCACGGGTCGAGGCGCTGGCCCGCCGCAGCAAGGGGGGCGATGCGCCGATCACGCGCTTGACCGTCGCCGACCTGGAGCTCGACCTGCTTTCGCGACAGGTGCGCCGCGCCGGCCAGAAGCTGGACCTGCAGCCGCGCGAGTTCCGGCTGCTCGAGTACCTGATGCGCCACGCGGGCCAGGTCGTGACCCGCACCATGCTGCTCGAAGGCGTGTGGGACTATCACTTCGACCCGCAAACCAACGTCATCGACGTGCATGTCTCGCGGCTGCGGCAGAAAGTGGACAAGCCGTTCCCGACGCCGCTGATCCATACGGTGCGCAACGCCGGCTACATGCTGCGGGCCGAGCCGGCGTGAGCTTCGCCTGGGGCCGTCCGGCCCTGGCTGCGGCGGACGGGCGCTCCGCTTCCCGGGGCGCGGCGGGCCTGCGCGGCCCCAGGCTGCTGCGCTCGGCCGGGGTCCGCTTCGCCGCCGTATACGCGCTGCTGCTGGCGCTGAGCGCGGCGGCCGTCGCATTCTTCTTCTGGTACGAAACCGCGGGACTGCTCGACCGGCAGATCGAGGCAGCGATCCTCGCCGACGCGCAAAGCCTCACCGAGCGCTGGCTCGAAGGCGGGTTGCCGGCGTTGGTCATGGCGGTCGATGATCGGTTGTCGCAAGACGTGGACGATGACGCGATCTACCTGCTCGCCGACGCCAAGCAGCAGAAGATCATCGGCAACCTGCAGCGCTGGCCCGCCGACGTCACCGCGCCGGACGGCTGGTATCAGCTCAGGGTCGATCGCGCCGGCGTCCGCTCGCTCGCCCGCGTGCAGCGTTTCGACCTGCCGGGCGGCTTCCGCCTGCTCATCGGGCGCGACGCGCGGGTGCGCTCGCAGCTGCGTGCAGTGCTGAGCGACGCAATGCTGTGGGCGCTTGTCGTCGCCGTGGCGATGGCGACCGCCGGGGCGCTGCTGGTGCGAAGCCTGTTCCGCCGCACGATCGCCAACATCTCGATCATTGCGACGGCGATCGCCGCGGGCGATCTCAGTCAGCGCGTGCGACTGTCGGGACGGGGCGACGAATTCGACCAGCTCGCCGAAACGATCAACGACATGCTGGAGCGGATCGGCCGGCTGATGGACGGCGTGCGACAGGTCTCGAACGCCATCGCGCACGACCTGCGCACACCGATCACGCGAGCGCGCACCCGGCTCGAGGACGCGGCGCTGCACGCCGGCAGCGAGGCGGAACTGCGCGCCGCCATCGAGCGGGCAACCGCCGATCTCGACGGGATCGTCGCCGTGTTCCAGGCGCTGTTGCGCATCGCCGAGATCGAGGCCGGCTCCCGTCGTTCCGCCTTCACCGCAATCGATCTCGGCCCGGCACTCGCCGGGGTGGCCGAGCTTTACGCGGCGGTGGCCGAAGAACGAGGCATTCGTGTCGAGGTGCACGCACCCGCACATCTGCCCTCGTACGGCGATCGCGAGCTGATCCAGCAGGGTGTCGCAAACCTGATCGACAATGCCGTGAAATTCTCGCCTGCCGGCGGCAAGGTCGTGGTCTCGGCCGCCTCGGCAAGCACCGGGGTTGAAGTGGCGGTATCCGACGAGGGACCGGGCATCCCGGCCGGTGATCGGGCGAGAGCCGTGGAGCGGTTCTTCCGCGGCGAGGCAGCGCGGAGCACGCCGGGAGCCGGGCTCGGGTTGGCACTGGTTCAGGCCGTGGCGCAATTGCACAACGGCAGCCTGGCGCTCGAGGATGCGGCGCCGGGTTTACGCGCGGTGCTGCGCCTGCCCTTGACGGGACCGGACGCTGCGACGTAACCGCGGCGTCATACGGCGAACATGGTCCGGTCAGGCCGACTGAGGCAGAGTGTAGTGCATGGGTTCCTGGGGACGCGCCGCTGCAATCGGGCTATTCGTGACCTCGGCGCCGCTGGGCCAGTTCGGCCTGCCTGCGCATGGCGAGGATGGGCCGGTGGAGCGGCTCACCACCGATACGCCGGAGTTCTGTCAGCATCTCGTGGGTCGGTTGGAGCAGGCCGAGCAAGCCAAGCCGACGTCGCAAGCCGTGCTGACCCTCGCGGGCGAGGGCCGGAGGATGTGCGATCACGGGGAGGCCAGACGGGGTGTCCATAGGCTGCGCCGAGCAATGCGGATGCTGATGGACGAGCAGAGCAAGGACTAGGCGCGCTCCTCCGCCAAAAATCGCGCAAGCTGGTCGAACGCCGCGACGCTCAACGTCTCCGCCCTGCGCTCCGGGTCGATCCCGGCCCGCGCCAGCAGCGCCTCGCCGCCGAGCGGCCTCAGCGCGCCCCGCAGCATCTTGCGCCGCTGACCGAAGGCCGCCGCGGTCAAGCGCTCCATCGCCGCGAACAGGGACGGCGCCGGTTGCGCCACGTGCGGCAAGAAGCCGACGACCGCGGACCAGACCCGCGGCGGCGGCACGAAAGCGGCAGGCGGCAGGCTCAGCTTGAGGTCCACCGCGCAGACCCATTGCGCCAGCACGGAAAGCCGCCCGTACGCGGGCGTGTCGGGTGCGGCACAGATGCGGTCGGCGACCTCCTGCTGGAACATCAATGTCAAGCGCTCGAATGCGTCCGCTCGTCGCAACCAGCCGATCAGCAGCGGCGTCGCGACATTGTACGGCAGGTTGGCAACGATCTGGCGTGGCGCCGGCACCAGTGTCGATACATCGAGCGCGGTGGCGTCGCCCTCGACCACCCGCAGCCGCCCGCCGCCCGAAGCCGCCAGCTCGTGCATCGCGGCGACCGCCCGGCGGTCAAGTTCGATCGCGGTGACGTCCGCCGCCTCGCTTGCCAGCAACGCGCGCGTCAAACCCCCCGGCCCCGGCCCGACCTCGACCACGTGCCGCCCCGCGAGCGGGCCGGCTTGCCGGACGATCCGAGCGGTCAGATTACCATCGAGCAGGAAATGTTGGCCGAGCGACCTGCGCGCACCGAGCCCGTGCCGGGCGATGATCTCCCGAAGCGGCGGCAGCGCGGCTCCGCTCAGCGCGTCAACCTTCGCCGCCGGCCACTTTCTGCGCGCGCACGTCGATCAGCGCTCGACGGCGCAGGTCACGCTGAAGCTGGCGCGAGACGTTCTCCACCCGCCCAGCCAGCAGGCGGTTGCCGATCTCGTCGCGGTTCAACTCCGCCGTGTTCTTCTGCTCGCGAGAACAGACGATCACGACGGCGATGCCGTCCTGCGCCACCAGCGGCTGACTGGCGCGGTCGGGCGGCAAGCTCGCCAGCAATTGCCGGAAACCGGGCGGGCTGACGCTTTCGAGGCGGAGCGCGCCGGGGTCGGCCGGGCGGGCCGGATTGGCCTTGTTGGCCGCCTCCATCGCATCGCAGCTATGGATGCTCGCACTCAGCCCTTTGGCCTTCTCCAGCATCTGTCGCTGTTGCTCGGTCGGCGCTTGCGGGTTGAGCGGCGCCGAGAACGGCAGGAAGACCTGACGCAATGAAACCATCGTTCCGATATCGCGGCCGATCAGCCGTTTGGCACGGAGCGAGACGATCGAGTATCCGCCAGGCACGGAGAGGGGATTGCTGATCGCACCTTCCGGCATCTCCTGCACCACCCGCGCCACCTCCGCGTCGAGCTGGTTCGGCTGCACCCAGCCGAGATCGCCGCCCTGGAGCGCGGTCTGGCTCTGGCTGAACTGCGCCGCCGCGACCGCGAACGGCGCCCCGGCGCGCAGCTCGCTGATGACGATCTCGGCGAATTTCTGCGCGTCCGCCGTATTGGCCGGATTCTCCACGGGCACGAAGATTTCCGCGACGCGGTACTCGGGCCGCCCGACCTGCTGTTCGAGCAGCTTCTGCTGATCGGCGATCTCGGCCGGCCTGATGATGGCGTTCTCGGCGAGCTGCTCGCGTAGCACCCGGGTCCAGCCGAGCTGCACCCGGATCTGATCGACCAGCGTGCGAAGCCCGGCGCCATCGGCCTTGAGCTTCGCTTCCAGCGCTCCGGGCGGCATCCCGTTGCGGCTTTCGATGTCGTGGATCGCGTCGGCGATCTGCTGGTCGGAGACGATGACGTGCCGCCGCTGCACTTCCTGCAGCCGCAGGCGCTCGTCGATCAGCTGCCGGGTGATCTGCGGCCGCAGGCGGTCGACGATCTCGGGCGAAATCCCCATTCCGGTCGAAAGCGCGAACAGCCGCCCCCGACTGCTGACATCGCCGTTGCTGATGACGTCGCCATTGACGATCGCGACGATGCCGGCTTCGGGCAACGCCGGGGACGACGCCGGTTTGGAAACAGCGGGCGCTGCATGAACTGGCGCTATCGCTGACGCAGCAACGATCGTCAAGGCAGCGCAATGCGCCAGGACGACGGCAGTTTTCTTGATCATGGACGCTCCCGCCTCATTACAACGCGCGATAGCCGAACTGGCCGATCGTCTTGAAGGTCAGCTGAAACAGGATCGTGCTCGCGCCACTATCGCCGTTATATGATGTGTAGCGTCGATTGAAGCGAATATTGAAGATGAAACACTCGTCTTCATACGCTCCGTCAAGGCCAAGTGCAACGAATCGGTTCGTCGCCAGGTCCCGCCGGCCATAGGCGCCGAGCCTGTAGTGACCCCAGCTGCCATTGGCGCCCAGGGTGATCTCGTTGCGAGGAATGTAGTAGCCGGTGGAGACAGGCGGTGGCTGCGGCTGGTCGTAGAAGCTGTATGGATCGAAGGTGGTGTAGAGATAGCCGCCGGTGAGGCGCAGCCTTGCCCCGCCTATGGAGGCGAGCGCATCGGCCATGCGCGTGTTGCCGTTCTTGTGGTCCAGGCGGGTGCGGTAGGTGACGTCGAACCAGTCGGTCGGGGCGAATGTCGCGCGGCCGACGACGTCGGAGATGGTGTCGTGCAGGCCAGAGCCCACGGGGAAGTTGTTGTCATCCGCCGATGCGCGATAGGACTGCCCGACCAGGGCGTCGAAGCTGGTGCCGTTCAAGTACCAGGCACCGTGCAGCCCGACATTGGCGCGCGTGCCGCCCTCCAGACGGTCGATCCCGGGAAAACGATTGAACGCGAACAGGTTCTGGTCGGTGAACTCGAGGTCCAGGCTGTCCTCGTTCGGAAGTCGGTAGAACTGGCTGTCGCCCGCCTGAGGTGCGACGATGACCTGCGCGATCGGCTCGATGATCTGGCTGCCCCAATCCCCGCCGTCGCGCATGAACGGCCAGTGGACGTCCACCGCGGCTTGCGGCAGGCCGCGCGCGGTCGAAGCGTCGGCGAGACTGCTGAAGTTGGGCTGCAGGTTGAGACCGGTCGCGTTATAGGCGACCGCGTCGCCGTGGAACGTCACCTTCCAAAGGTCGCCCAGCTCTCCCACGAACGGGCGCGTGTACTCGGCCGTCAGGTTGGCGCGCTGCGTATTGGTTCCGACGCTGCGCAGGATGTTGAATGCTCCCGCGTCGACGCGCAGTCGCCCGCCCCACTCGTCGGGCAGGCCGAAGTAGCTGTACTGGTATCGGGGCAACACGTAGGGCAGCTTGCTGTCCACGATGGTGTCGACCAGCCCCTGGTAGAACCGCGCATCGAGGCGCGAGTAGGCCCCCTCGCCGAAGCCCTCGAGATAAACTTGGCTGGTCAGCAGGTTGGAGTTCCCGACGACGCTGCTGAGGCGAAAGTCCCGCACGTAGTTGCTCGAGGAAGCATGTTCGATGTCGAAACCGTAGCGCCACGTGTCGTCGTAGTTGAACTGGCCATGCGCGAGGATGGTGCCCTGCACCGACTTGTCGAGATAACCGACCGAGCCGTCGAGGTCGAGCCGCCCGTCATTGAACCGGCGACGATAGGACAGTTCGCCTTGCGGGCCGGCCTGCGTGGTCAGCAGTGGCGTGACCGTCGCATCCGACTGGTCGTCCAGCACGATGAAGTACGGCTGGCCGAAGAACTGCCCGATGTGCTTGGACGAGCCGAGCGTGGGGACCAGCAGCCCCGACTGCCGCTTCACCGATGGGTCCGGATGGGAGAAATAAGGGAAATACGCCACCGGCACACCGGCGAACTGCAACGTCGCGTCCTGGTACTCGATTCGCTTGTGCTCGAGGTCCTGCACCGCGTCGAGAGCGCGGATCTGCCATAGCGGCGGACGGGTCGGATCCTGCTTGCACAGATTGCAGGTGGAGTAGACCACCTTGCTGAGCTCGTTCAGCTTGCCTTCGAAGCGGCGCGCGCCGTTCGCGGCGAGCCGCCCGTTCTCCGCCAGGATCGCGCGCATGCCGCGCAGCACGCCATTCCGCATGCCCTCCGACAGCTCGGCATAGTCGGTGAACAGCACCTGTCCGTCCGGTTCGAGCAGCACGACGTTGCCGGATGCGGCGGCCACGTTGGTGTTGCGGTCGAAGGTGATCTTGTCGGCCCGGATGACGTGATCGTTCTGCCACGCCTCGACATGGCCGGTTGCCGTCACCAGGGCGTTGTCACGGTCGTAATCCACCTCGTCGGCGGTGAACGTCACCGGCTGGTCGCGGCTGATCGGCGCACCGTGCCCGCCGCCCGTGAGCGCGCTGAGCTGCGCATGGGCGGGCACCGCCAGCAAACACAACAGGAAAACGAGCGCGCCTTGCGCACCGGCGCGCATCAGCCGTTTTCCACATGCAGCAGCAGGGCGACGGCCATCATCAGGCCCGCTCCCGCCGGCGCCCAGGCCGCGAGTTCCACGGGCAGCACGCCGGACTGCCCGAACTCTTCCGCGAGCTTGGAAATCATGAACAGCGCGAACCCGGCCGCGACACCGCTGCCGATCATGCGCGCGACGCCGCCCCGGCGGGACGGGCGCATCGAGAACCCGGCCGAGACCAGCGCCATGACCGCCGCGAGCAACGGCAGCGCGAGCAGGGCCTGGTAGTGCAGCCGATGCCGCAACGACGAGAACCCCGATCGATTGAGCAGCGCGATGAAATCCGGCAGCACCCAGACCGAGAGCGTGTCGGGCGAGGCGAAGCTGTCCTGCACCCGAGCGACCGTGAGATCGGTCGGCAGAGTTATGGTCCTTGGCGGCTCCGGCAATCGGTCCGGCCGCACCGCGCGCGCATCTTCCAGCGCCCACGTACGCCCTGACAAGGTCGCGCGCTTGGCCTCGATCCGGGACAGCAGCCGATCCGCGCTGTCGAGGCGGAACACGCTGACGTCCGTGCCGGTGAGCGCGCGCCCTTCGAGCCGGACCCCGAACGCGTGGATGATCGCGACACCCTGCGGCACGAGCCCGTTGTCGGATTGGCGCATCCAGAGTTGGCCGCCGGTCAGCGCGAGCGGGCCGCCGCCGGTGCGGAGATACACGTTGTCCAGCAACTCGGCCCGGCGGAGCATAATGGAGGAAAGCGGGCTGATCGCGGCGGTCGCGGCCGCGCCGATGATGAGCGCGCACAGCACGGGCCCCGCGAGGAAACCCCAGGCCGAGACCCCGGCGGCGCGCGCGACGATCAACTCGGACGAGCGGGTCAGGCGCCAGAATGAGAGGATGCCCCCGAGCAGGACCGCGAAGGGCAGGATCTGCATGGTGATGAAGGGCAGCCGCAGGGCGGCGATCTCGGTCACCAGCCCGAAGGTCGCGTCCGGCTTGGTGGCCGAGCGGCGCAGCAGCTCGATGAAGTCGAACAACGCGACGAGCCCGCTGAGGGCGGCCAGCATCGCCATCACCGCGAGCGTGAACTGGCGCGAGACATAAAGCGAAAGGGTGACGGCGATCCCCATCGCCCGCTCAGACCGGCTGCGGCATGGCTGGCTGCGGCATCGCAGGCCGCCGCTCGGGCCATAGCCGCGGTCCATAGAGCATCCAGGCGCACACGATCCCGGGACCGGCCGCGTTCAGCCAGATGAGCGGCATCAATGCGTTATCCCGCGCGGCCAGGTTCCCGACCGCCAATCCGACCGCCAGCAGCCCGACCACGACCAGGACCGCGACCAGCGGACGCACGACGCCGCCGTGGCGACGAAACGGGCCCGACAGCGATGAAACCAGGGCGACCATGGCGAACGACCAGGCCGTGAGCGGGGTCGCCAGCCGCTTGTGGGCCTCGGCCCGCCATTTCGGGATATCGCGCGCGTTCGGCAGGATCTCGGGAGTCGGGTGCAGCAGCTCGTCGAGCGACACCTCGCTCATGTCGCGCACGCGCTCGCCTTCGTTGCGATTGCCCTGTGCGAGATCGATCACGTTCTCGGCGAAGGTGAGGATGTTGAGCCGTCCGGTCTTTTGATCGAGTTCCTGGCGGCTGCCGTCCTCCAGCAGCACGCGCGGCCCGGTCAGCCCGCCGACGATCCGCCCGGTCTCGGCCAGGATCGTGGCGTGGCTGTTCGGCTGCCGCCCGTCATCGACCAGGATACCGTGCAGGGTGCCGTCCGGATCGCGCGAGCGGACATACACGGTGAGCGCGTCGGAGACCGAGGTGAATACCCCTTCCTGCAGCAGGAACGCAGCCATGCGGTTGCGGATCTCCCACTGGAACTCGCGGAACGCGGTCAGACTCGCCGGCACGATCCACAGATTGAGCAGGAAGCAGGCGGCCACGGCGAATCCGGCGACGGCGAGACCCGCGCGCGAGAGCGCGAACGGCGAGAGGCCGGCCGACCGCATCACCGTAAGCTCCCGATCACCGGCGAGGCGCTGATAGATGAACTGGATCACCACGAAAGTAGTGATCGGCAGGATCACCGCGAAGAAGCTCGGGATCAACAACCCGGTCAGCTCCATGAAAACCCCGACCGAGAGCCCGTGATTGACGACGAGTTCCACGAAGCGGAGCGACTGGGTGAGCCAGATCAAGGCCGCGAGGCCGCCGGTTACGGCGATGAGCGACCAGAACAACTGATGGAACATGTAGCGGTCGAGACGAGTGATCAGCGGGCGGGGTCGCATGGCTGCGCAAGGGTCTCCTGCGGGCAGGCCACGCCGCCGGCGTGGCTTTCAAGTGCGCTTTCTGGGACAGGGGCAACGGCGATGCAAGCCGGAGTGCGGCGCGGGTCCGGCGGCTCTAGCCACCCCGCAGGCTGACCCCCTCGGGATGCCGCGCCCGGTATCCCTCGACGGCCGCTTCCATTGTCACGAATCGGGTGCCTCCGGCCCGCAGCTTCTCGATCAGCCGTTCCAGCGCCAGCATCCGGTAGCCGCGCCCGACCACGTGCGGATGGAAGGTGTAGGTCAGGATGCCCCAGTCCACCGCCCTCCGCATGTACTCGAACTCGTCGGCGAAATTCTGGAACACCGCGCGCGCGTTTTGCAAGCCTTGCAGGATCGCGGTCTCGGTCCGCATGAACTCGAAATGCGGATGGTCATCGAGCGACCAGCTGATCGGCATCTCCACCAGCGCCGTGTCGGCGCCGAACTGCATCGGCTCGAACAAGGTGATCCGGTCGCCATGGCGCGCCTGATACGGGAGGTAATCGTGCCCCATCATGCTGCTGTCGTAGAGGAAGCCGTGCTTGAGCAGCAACTCGACGCTGTGGGGCGACAGATCCCACGACGGCGAGCGATAGCCGCGCGGGCGGCACCCGGTCAGCGCCTCGATCGCGGCGCTTCCCCGCACCAGCTCTTCTTCCTCGCCCTCTCGGCCGAGGCTTGCGGGGATGCGATGGGTCCAGCCGTGGTTGCCGATCTCGTGCCCCGCCTCATGCACCGCCCGCGCGCACGACGGGTAACTCTCGATGGTATGGCCGGGAATGAACCAGGTCGTCGGGATGGCCTGCGCCTTCAGCATCGCCAGGATGCGCTCGGTCGCGACGATGCCATAGTCGCCGCGCGAGATCATGGTCGGCGTCGTCAGGCCGCGCGAGATGAAAGACGAGACATTGTCATGGTCGAAGGTCAGGCAGACGAGGAATTCAGCCATCATAGCCCTTCCGGCGACTCCGCCGCCGACTCTCGACCGGTCGGACGCGCCTTGTCAAAGCCGCTCAACTCGCGGCGAGCAAACGCATCTGCGCCGCCGCTCGCGCGCTGATGAAGCACACCGACAACCGGGAGGAACGATCGATGCCGGCCCCGCGCGTCAGCGGCGTCATGGAGACGTCGCTCTACGTCGCCGACCTCGACATCGCTCAGGCGTTCTATGAACGCCTGTTCGGTTTCGAGCCGTTCCTATCGGACGAACGGATGCGAGCTCTGGGCGTGCCCGGCGGACAAGTGCTGTTGCTATTCCGGCGCGGCGGATCGGTAGCGCCGTCGCCCGCCCCGGGCGGCGTGATCCCGCCGCACGACGCGAGCGGCCAGCAGCATCTCTGCTTCGCCATCCCGTGGATGGAGCTCGCGCGCTGGCAGCAGCATCTGGCGGAGCAGGGCGTCGCCCTCGAAAGCCAAGTGCGCTGGCCCGGACGCGGCACCAGCCTGTATTTCCGCGACCCGGACGGGCATTCGCTGGAGGTCGCGACGCCGGGCCTGTGGCCCAATCTTTGAGCTCACCAAGCCTCGGCGTAAGGCCGCACCTCGACGTTGAAGGACCAGGCCGAGCGGTCCTGATGCACGACATGCCAGACCTCCGCCGCGATGGCGTTGGGCTGGATGAAGAACTCATCCGGGCGGTCGCCGAAACGTTCCCGCGCCCACGCGACATCGATCACCGCGTCGATCACGATATAGGCGACATGCACGCCCTTCGGGCCTAAGTCGCGGGCGATCGATTCCGCCAGGACCCGCTGGGCGGCCTTGCTCGGGGCGAAGCAGGCGAAGTTCGGCCGCCCCCGAAGCGCCGACGTGTTCCCGGTCACGACGATCGCCCCCTCGCCGCGTTCCGTCATCCCGGGCGCGAACCGCCGGGCGAGGTAGAGCAGGCCCATCGTGTTGGTCTCGAAGTTCCGTTGGAGCACGGAGGGGTCGAGATCGAGGAAGGAGCCGAACGCACCGCCCACGGCGTTGTGGATCAGCACGGCGGGCGGCCCGAGATCCCGCTCGATGGCGTCGGCAACCGTCGCGACCTGCGCCGGGTCGGCAACATCGCAGCGATACGGCTTGCTGCCCGGAAGCCCATCGGCGAGCGCCGCCAGCCGCGCCTCGTTGCGCGCCAGCATCGCGACCCGATAGCCGCCTGCGGTGAACCGGCGCGCCATGGCGGTCCCGGTACCGGGGCCGACGCCCGAGATGACGCAAATAGGATTGTTCAACCTCGCCCCCCTGCCGCCACGGCGAGAGCCTGCGCCAGCGCGGGAAGCTGCGTGTGCGCGAGATAGCTGTACGGGCTGCGGAAGTCGAAATGGAATTCGATCGACCGGCTCATGCAGGGCTCCTCCGGTTTGCCGCGGACCTATTCGTGATAGTCATCACGAATAGAGTCAAGCGGGATGGCGTATTCGGCGGCCCGGGCATGGCGAGGAGCAAGGCATGAAAGTATCGAAGGCCGTCGCGGCCCGGCACCGGGCCGCTATGCTGGAAGCAGCGGGCAGGCTGTTTCGCGAGCGGGGCTTCGACGGCGTCGGCATCGCCGAGATCGCCGCTTCTGCCGGGCTGACGCACGGCGCCTTCTACACGCACTTCGCATCGAAGGACGCACTGTCGGCGGAGATCGCCGAGGCGGCAGCGTTGAAGACGAGAATGCTCATTGGGAGCGAGGCTGAGCGGCGGGCGTTCGTTGAAGGCTATCTTTCCCTGCCGCACGTGCTCGATCGCGCGAACGGCTGCCCGATCGCGGCGCTCGCCGGCGACGCGGGGCGCGAGGCGCCCGAGGTCAGGGCCAGCTTCTCGCGCGGACTCGCTCGCATGTTCGACCAAGCCGGCGGCGATGCGGCGGAACGCCGGCGCGCCGTCGCCACGATGTCGGCGTTGGTCGGCGGCGTCACCCTGGCGCGGGTGGCGACGGACGCGCGGCTGCGGGACGAGATCCTCGCCGCGCTCAAGCACGAGTTGCTCACCGGACCCGCTCGCGAAGGCGAGGTGGAAGGCTCGGGACCAGCCCCGTTGCCGGGACGACCCGAGCGATGACCGTAATGCCGTCGGGCTATGGCTTGCGGTTCATTGCCGGTCGTCCTGACCGGCGCGGGGCAGCACCGCGGTCCCTTCCCGGCGTGCACCTTTCAGCTCCCTTGGCGAAAGGCCGAGTGCCGACAGGATCGTCGGCGCGATCTGGCGCGTTTCGACGGGCTCGTTCGAGACGCGAGCGGCCATATTCGGCTCGCTCAGCAAAAGCGCCTCATGGCGGTCGTCATCGGCGACGCCGCCGTGCTCGGCGAGCTTGGTGCCACCCGTGTAGATGACGCCCTTCTGCGTCACCACGAAGAAGTCCGGGGTGCGGCTGTCGGTTTGCGGATCCTTGAAATACCTAATCAGTTCGTCGCGGTCGAGGGCCTCCGTGATGCCGAGTGCGCTCTTGTTCGCCTCCAGATACGCGGCGGCCGCATCAATATTTTCGGCGCGGGTTTCCGGTGTCAGCCATACCAGGGCCACATCGTCCCCGACGTGGAACCCGTAGCCCGGGGTCATCGGGTAGGGCTTGTCGGAGATCGCGCGGCGAAGACTGAGGTCGATCGGCGACTGGCCGTGCTTGGCGCTGACAATCACGAGGGTGTCGTTGTCCAAGCCTTTCGCGGCAAGCTCGTGGACCATTTGCCCGATCGCTCCATCCACGAAGGCGATCTGCTGCGCCAGCGCGGCGCCCGGCGTCGCGGATGCGTCCGTGTAGCCGCCGGTCAGCCCCGGCGGATCAAGCGGGCCGGAGACGGCGAGCTTCTGCCCGACGCTGACGGCCTGAAAGTTCATGCCCATGATGGTCGGGACGCCGACGGTGTTGGCGCCCGTGCTGTCGAGACCGTCGATCTCGTTGAGGACGGCCTGCACCTTGGTCTGGTCGTTCATACGCGTCGCGGTGAAGCTCGTCGTGTTGTCCATGCCGGGATAGCCCGGGATGTCGGAATTGATCTCCGGCGTGTAGAGGTCGTCGATGCCCTTGCCGGATGGGCCGTTCAGGATGTCGTAGGCGGGGTGCTTATCCGCCCATGCCGTGCGGCCGCCATGCGCGCGGATGACTTCGAAGACGGTGTTCACGCGGATGAACTGGTGCGGGTAGACCACCTCGCACACGCCGTTGACAAAACGCATCGGCAGCTGAGCCGGGTCGATCTGCGACAGCGGCTGACCGAGGGTGCCGCCGGCGTCGAGGCGGGTCTTGTCCTTGTCGATGTTCTCGGCGAACTGCGTCTCCGTCCCCGGGACGCCGGCGCAGTTGGAGCCGGGTGCGTACATGGTCCGGTCATAACTGTCGTCATAGAACACGCCCGCCGAACGGGGCGTCGCGCCCGTCACCTGCGCGATCATGCCGGGGAAGCTATCGGACGGGGCCGTCGTCAGGGCGGCGCTGTAGTTCGTGCCGTGCTGCGACAATTGCGCCAACGTGCTGTCGGGGTGGCTGCCGACCCAGTTCTGCATGTCCACCCAATGGAAGCCGTCGATGCTGATCAGCAGGACGCGCGCGTAACGCGGCGTTCCGGCCTGCGCCATCGGGGCCGCTCCTGCGGCCAAGGCGCAAGACGCCATCCCCGCCAGGAGCATTTTCCGGAGCGATGTCACTGTCGATCCCCTTTGTCGTTGAACGCCGCTCGATGACGGCGGCAGTGTTAAAGGGCGTTCATGAAACGAAGGCAATGAACGGGACGTGACATTTTCAGCGCTCGCCCTGGTCGCCGAGCAGCTCCCGCAGGACATAATCGGTGTGCGCGCCCACCGCGGCACCAGGCCATCCGACCACGCTCCGCGGGGGATCCCCGTCGAAGCGGATCGCCGGCCCCGGATGCAGGGTGCGGCCGATCAGCGCGTCATCCACATCCTGCACCGCGCCGCGCGCGCGGAAATGCGGATCGCTCGCGCAATCGGCGATGTCGTAAAGCCGCGAGCAAGGCACCTCGGCCGCCTCCAGCACGGCCTCGGCCTCGCGCGCCGGCACCGTTCGGGTCCAGGCGGAGATGGCAGCGTCGAGCGGCGCGCGGTGGGTGCAGCGATCGTAGTTGGTCAGGAAGCGCGGATTGGCCGCCAGCTCGTCGCGGCCGATGGCGCGCATCAGGCGCGCGAAGATCGGGTCCGAGTTGCCGGCGATGCACAGCCACTTGCCGTCCGCGCAAGGATAGGTGTTGGTCGGCGACGCGGTCGGGATCGCCGCGCCGACCGGCTGGCGGATGCGCCCGTCCAGCGCGTATTCCGGCAGCATTCCCTCCATCAGGCTGAACACGGCTTCGACGAGGCTGACATCCACCACGCGGCCGCGGCCGGTGCCGGCGACGTCGCGCTGCCACAGCGCCGAGAGCAGGCCGATGGCGGCGTACATGCCCGCGAGGTCGTCGCCGATCGAGATGCCGCAGCGCGGCGGCGGCAGGTCGGAACTGCCGGGCGGGTGCGCGGTGAGGTGCCGGATGCCGCCCATCGCTTCGCCGATCGCGCCGAACGCCGGCTTGTCGCGGTACGGCCCGTCCTGCCCGTATCCCGAGATGCGGGCGATCACCAGGCGCGGGTTGACGGCATGCAGCGCGGCCGGGCCGAGCCGCAGCTTCTCGAGGCCGCCGGCGCGCAGGTTCTCGACCAGCACGTCGGCCCGGGCGGCGAGCTTGAGGGCGGTGTCGCGGTCGCGCTTGAGGTCGAGCTCGACGGACAGCTTGTTGCGGCCGTGGACGCTGAACCACACTGAGTTGCCGTCCACCTGGGCGCCCCAGCCGCGCACCGGGTCGCCACCGGGCGGCTCCACCTTGATGACCTCGGCGCCGAGGTCAGCCAGCACACGGGTGCAGAACGGGGCGGCGATGTAGTGGCCGAGCTCGACTACTTTCAGCCCGACCAGGGGACCGGTTCGCCGCGGCATGTCCATCTGCATCCCTCCCCACGCGAGTCAAAAGCCCGGATCCGGGCTCTCCGACCTCTGCTTATTGCCCGGATCCGGGCTCTCCGCCCCCTGATTATTGCCCGGATCCGGGCTCTCATCAGTGGCCGTCTTTCTGTACCTCCGAGGGAAGCACCAACCGACCGCCGACCCCGACCGGCCATCACCTTGGTCGGCGAAAAATCAAACGGCCGCGGCGACCGCGGCGCAAGCCGCGCGCGTTAACCTTCCGGAAACTGCATACGACCATATTTGGTCCACGGCCACCGGCGTTGGCCGGTGCTCCGTTTCCTCCCCGATCGAGCGGCCTTGTGCCGCTTGCAACTCCGGGGCGGCGTCTTACTGGCGCCGCCCCGCCTTTTCGGCATTGCGGATGACTGACACCGACGCGGTCCCACGCTATATTGCCGATATGGGTGAGCGGCTTGCACGGCTGGAGCAGATCGCCGAGGACACGCGGCGCAGCCTCGACCGGCTGGAGCTATCCATGGCGGGCCTGCGCGTCGACGTGATCGCGCAGATTGGCGGATTGCGGTCCGAATTCGGCGGGTTGCGATCCGAGGTGGCCGCCGAAATCCGGGATGTCCGCAGCGCAGGGCGCGCACAGTTCTTGTGGATGCTCGGCATCATGCTGACCGGCTTCTCGAGCCTCCTCGGCCTCTACGCGCACGGAATCCACTGGATACCCTGAGCGCTTTTCCGCTCAGATGCGCGCTGAACTGCGAGCGGGGATGCCGATGGACGACCATCAAGTAGCAACACTCGCGCGCGCCGCCGGCCTCGACATCGCGTTGCGCGACTTCCCCGACGACGTTGCGGCGGCGGCGGCGCTGGCGACCGGGCAATCCGGCAGCATCGCCTATCCCACCGACCCGGGCGCCGAACCCTGGCCGCCGATGCGGGCGAAGTCCGCCCCATGAGCGAGTTGCACTGGCTCAGCGCCACCGATGCGGCCGCCGTGATCGCGTCCCGCCGGCTCTCTCCCGTCGACCTGATGGAAGCTCTGCTCTCCCGCATCGAACGGCTGGACGGCCGGATTAACGCCTTCATCCATCTCGACGCGGACGCCGCCCGCGCCGCCGCGCGCGCCGCCGAGGCCGAGATCGCCGCCGGACGCCCGCGTGGTCCGCTGCATGGGGTGCCGGTCGGGATCAAGGACATCATCGACGTCGCCGGCTTGCCGACCACCTGCCATTCCAAGATCCTGCTCGACAACATCGCCCGCGCCGACGCGGTCGCCGTGTCACGGCTGCGCGGGGCGGGCGCCATCGTGCTCGGCAAGCTCTCGACCCACGAATTCGCCATCGGCGGCCCGAGCTTCGACCTGCCGTTCCCGCCGGCGCGCAACCCGTGGAACCCGGACCACCATCCCGGCGGCTCCTCGTCGGGCTCCGGCGCCGGCGTGGCGGCGGGGTTCTTCCCACTCGCACTCGGGACCGATACCGGCGGCTCGGTGCGCAATCCGGCCAGCGTCTGCGGCATCGTCGGCCTCAAGCCGACCTACGGCCTGGTCTCGCGGCGCGGCGTGTTCCCGCTCTCCTTCACGCTCGACCACGTGGGGCCGATGACCCGCACGGTCGCCGACAACGCGCTCCTGCTCGACGTGATCGCCGGCCACGATCCAGCCGACCCGGGCAGCGCCCCGGCCCCGGCCGGACGCTATGGACGGCTGCTGGATCGCGGCATCGAGGGCTTGCGCACCGGCTACGTGCGTCATTTCCACGAGGCCGACATCGCGGCCGACCCCGAGGTGGCCGCCGCGCTGGAAGACGTCGCGCGGGCGTTCGGCAAGGAGGGCGCCCGCGTCCGGTCGGTGACGCTGCCCTCGCTCAACGAGTTCGCCGCGGTCAACCGCGTGATCCTGAACAGCGAGGCCTGGTCGATCCACGCGCCCTGGCTGCGCACGCGACCCGGCGACTACGGCCAGCTCGCCCGCCGGCGGCTGATGGCCGGCGCGTTCGTGGCGGCGGGCGATTACGTGGGCGCGCAGCGGCGGCGCCGCGAGATGATCGCGGCCGTCGAGGATGCGTTCCGCGACGTGGACATCCTGCTTTGCGCCAGCTCGATGGACCCGGCGAGCCGCATCGAGGACGCCGAGGCGACCGGCCGCACCTACCCGCGCCAGGCGCGCACGCCATTCAACGTCACCGGCCACCCGGCGCTGGCCATGATGTCGGGCCTGTCGCGGGGCGGGCTGCCGATGTCGGTGCAGTTCGTCGGCCGCTACTTCGAGGACGCGACGGTGCTGCGCGCCGCCGCCGCATGGGAACGCATCGGCGGGGGACCACGGCGCCCGCCGCTCGACTAACCCTCGCCCCGGCCCTCTCCCGGCGGGAGAGGGAGAAGCAAAAGCCCTCTCCCGTCGGGAGAGGGTTGGGTGAGGGCCTTTGACCGGCTTAGGCCGAGGGGCTACTGTCCAGTATCCAGGAATTAGGAGGAGCGGCGCATGGCCGAAACGCTCGTCATTCGCGGCGGCACCGTCGTGGATGGCACCGGCGGCGCGCCCTACGAGGCGGATGTCGCCCTGACCGGCGACAAGATCGCCGCCATCGGCAAGGGGCTGCCCCGGGGCGACCAGGAGATCGACGCGCGGGGCAAGCTGGTGATGCCCGGCTTCGTCGACATCCACACGCATTACGACGCGCAAGTGACCTGGGCCAACCAGATCAGCCCATCCTCCTGGAACGGCGTCACCACCGTGCTGATCGGCAATTGCGGCGTCGGCTTCGCGCCCTGCCTGCCCGAGCGGCGCGACATGTTGGTCAAGCTGATGGAGGGCGTCGAGGACATCCCCGAGGTGGTGCTGACCGAGGGGCTGCCCTGGAATTGGCAGAGCTTCCCGGAATACCTCGACGCGCTCGGCGCGCGGCGCTTCGACCTCGACGTCGCGACCCAGGTGCCGCATTCGGCGGTGCGGGTGCATGTGATGGGCGAGCGCGGCGCCAACCGCGAACCGGCGACCGAGCAGGACCGGGCGGAGATGGCGCGGCTCGTCGCCGAGGGACTGCGCGCCGGCGCGCTCGGCTTCGCCACCTCGCGCACCATCGCCCACAAGACCTTGGCCGGCGATCACATCCCGACCCTGCGTGCGGCGGAGGCGGAACTCGCCGCGATCGGCCAGGCAATGCGCGGCGTCGACGCCGGCTGGATGCAGGTGATCTCCGATTTCGACGACCCCGAGCAGGAGTTCGGCATCCTGCGGCGCGTCGCCGAGGGTTCCGGCCGCCCGATGACGTTCTCGCTGCTACAGCGCGAGCAGCGACCCAATTTGTGGCGCGAGCTGCTCGACAACGTGGCCGCGGTGAACCGGGCCGGGTTCGACATGAAGGCGCAGGTGATGGGCCGCCCGATCGGCGTGATGCTCGGCTTCGAGATCTCGCAGAACCCGTTCATCGGCCGCCCGAGCTGGCGCGAAATCAAGGACCTGTCGTTCGCCGAGAAGCTCGCCAAGCTGCGCACGCCCGGGTTCCGCGCGCGCCTGCTCTCGGAGCAGACCGCCGATTCGGGGATGGGCCAGCGGCTGAACACCTGGGACAAGATCTTCCCGTTGAATGACCCGCCGGATTACGAGCCGCCTCCGGAGGCGAGCGTCGCCGCCCGGGCCGCCCGCGAGGGCCGCGACCCGGAACAGGTGGTCTACGACATGCTGCTGGAGAAGGAGGGCCGCGCCATCCTATACCGGCCGATCATCAACTACGCCGACGGCACGCTCGATACCGTCAAGCTGATGATGGAGGACCCGAACACGCTGCTCGGCCTCGGCGACGGGGGCGCCCATGTCAGCATCATCTGCGACGCCAGCACGATGACGCACACGCTGACCCATTGGGCGCGCGACCGGACTCGTGGCGCAAAGCTGCCGCTGGAATGGGTGGTGCGGCGGCTGAGCCGGGACAACGCGGCGGCGATCGGCCTGCACGATCGCGGCGTGCTGGCGCCCGGATACAAGGCGGATGTGAACGTGGTCGATTTCGACCGCCTGACGGTCCATGCGCCGGAGGTGCTCTACGATCTGCCGAGCGGCGGGCGGCGGCTGGTGCAGCGCACCGACGGTTACGAGGCGACTATCGTTTCGGGAGTGCCGGTCTACCGCAACGGTCAGGCCACCGGCGGATTGCCGGGCCGCTTGGTGCGGGGCGCCAAGGACGCCGTGATGACCCAGCGGGCAGCGGCCGAGTAGATGTTTGCATTTGCCGTCATCGCGAGCCGCGCTTGGGCGGCGCGGCGATCCAAGGCAACCCGGCGAACTTAACACGCGCGTCCCTGGATTGCCGCGCCGCGGTCGCAATGACGACGTGCGTTAGGTCAGAGTGGAACGGCCTACAGGATCGGCCGGTCGCCCTCGCCGCCCAGCATGATGCGGCCGATCGGCTCGAAGCTACCTGCCGGCCGTGGTCCGCCGCACAATCGCCGCATGACCGCCGCATGGCCGCCCGCATGATCGCCGATGACGGGCTGACCGGATGTGCGCGGCAAGACACAAACCATGCATTCCATCGGGCGTTATCGCGGTAGGGTGCGCGCGGTCCACCGCGCGCTATGGGAGGGAACAGCGTCATGAAGCGGGTCGTGGTGGTCCTGGCCACGTTAGCGAGCACCAGTTGCGCCGCCCTCGGCGGCGATGGCGGGGGTGGCTACCCAGGTGGCTATGGCGGCGGATACGGTCCGTCGCCGGCTTATTATGGCAGCCCGGGATATTACGGAGCGCCGGTTTACGGCTACGGAGGGCGCGAGCGGGGCTACGATGGGGATCGTGGGTATGGCGGATCGTCCTACGCCGGGCAGCGCCAGCAAGCCATCGTCGGGCAGCAGCAACTCTACAACCAGCGGATCTCGGACGCGCAGCAGCGCTATAACCAGCAGGTCTCGGCCAATCCCGCAGCCGCGGCCCAGGCCCGCGACCAGCTTGCCCGCGAAGGCGACCTAGCCCGCAAGCGGCTTGAGTACGACACGAGCGGGCTGCGCCGGTAGCGTCTGGTCTTCTAGTCCGTTGCGCGGCCAATCCACGAGGATGCGACCGCGCCGATCCGCGACCTCGGCCGGGAACCGATCAGCCGAATACCTGGTCCACGGTCACGCGGATCTCCGGAACCACCGCAAGGGCCAAGGTGTCGCCTCGCTGGTAAGTCGTCATTTCGCTGTAGCGGCCTCCGCTTGGCGCGCGGTGAACGTCCAGCACGCGGCGCTTCAGGTCAACGATCCAGACTTCGGGGATGCCGGCGCGGGCATACAATGGCAGTTTCACGGCGCGGTCGAAGCGGATCGAGCTGTCAGCCACCTCGACGAGCAACAAGACGTCGGAAGGACCGGGTCGCTCGCCGGACCCGTAGAAGTCGGCCCTCGGTCGGAAGATCGCGAAGTCAGGCTGCGGCTCGTTGACCGCGTCGAGCCGGACCGGATTCTGGGTCGACACGATCGCCCGATCCTCGCACGCCATAACCAGGGCACGGGTGAGCCTGTTCACGGTCGCAGCGTGACCCTGACCGATCGGCGCCATGTCGATCAGGTCCCCCTCGATCAGCTCCACCCGGTCGTCCTCGCCAAGAATGCCGGCGTCGGCCATCCGGTAGAAGTCATCGACGTCCAGCTTGTGCCGCCTGACCGCGAACTCCGTGTCGTCCATGGCGCTTCCTCCTGCACTCGAGGAGCCATCACTCTATCACGCAAACGGTGACGCGCGAGCAGTTCCAGTCCGAATGCGTCCCACGCTCGCAACCCGCAGGCTTCTGTAGGATTAAGCACGTCCATACGACAGCAAGCCGGAGTTTGCGTGCATGAGTTCGACCGCCTCCAAGACTCGCTTCACCGAAGGCCTGCCCTATCCGCTGGGCGCGACCTGGGACGGCCTCGGCGTCAACTTCGCGCTGTTCTCCGCCAACGCGACGTGCGTGGAGCTGTGCCTGTTCGACGCCCGTGGCGAGCGTGAGCTGGAGCGCATCGAGCTGCCCGAGTTCACCGACGAGGTTTGGCACGGCTACCTGCCCGACGCCCGCCCCGGCACCGTCTACGGCTATCGCGTGCACGGTCCGTACGAGCCGGAGAACGGGCATCGCTTCAACCGGAACAAGCTGCTGCTCGACCCTTACGCGAAGGCGCTGGTCGGGCAATTGCGATGGGGGCCGGAAGTATTCGGCTACACCTTGGAATCCGAGGACGACCTCAGCTTCGACGAGCGCGACAGCGCGGCACTGGTGCCGAAGTGCCGGGTGATCGATCCGGCGTTCACCTGGGGCCGCGACCAGTCGCCGCGCGTGCCCTGGGAGCGCACCATCCTCTACGAAACCCATGTTCGCGGTTTCACCAAGCAGCATCCCGCGGTGCCGCCGCCGTTGCGCGGCACCTTCGCGGGCCTGGCGACGAAAGAGGTCGTCGACGCCATGCGCAACCTCGGCGTGACGTCGGTCGAACTGCTGCCGGTGCACGCGTTCGTCAACGACAGCCAGCTGCTCGACAAGGGGCTCACGAACTACTGGGGCTACAACACGATCGGCTTCTTCGCGCCCGATCCGCGCTACTCCGCCTCCAGCTCGACCGGCGAGTTCAAGGCGATGGTCGCGCATCTGCACGGCGCCGGGCTCGAGGTGATCCTCGACGTCGTCTACAATCACAGCGCCGAGGGCAACGAGCGCGGCCCGACCCTGTCGTTCAAGGGGATCGACAACGCGTCGTACTACCGGCTGATCTCGGGCGAGAACCGTTACTATATCAACGACACCGGCACCGGGAACACGATCAACCTGTCGCACCCGCGCGTGCTGCAGATGGTGACGGACAGCCTGCGCTACTGGGTGCAGGAGATGCATCTCGACGGGTTCCGCTTCGACCTCGCGACAATTCTCGGGCGCGAGCCGGATGGCTTCGACGAGGGCGGCGGCTTCCTCGACAGCTGCCGGCAGGACCCGGTGCTGTCGAGCGTGAAGCTGATCGCCGAGCCCTGGGACATCGGGCCGGGCGGCTACCAGGTCGGCCAGTTCCCGCCGGGCTGGTCGGAGTGGAACGACCGCTTTCGCGATACCACGCGGGCGTTCTGGAAAGGCGACGAGGGCGAAGCGTCCAAGCTCGCGGACTGCCTCAGCGCCTCGGCCAGCCTGTTCAACAAACCGGGCCGCAAGCCATGGGCGAGCGTCAACTTCATCACCGCGCATGACGGTTTCACGCTCAACGATACGGTCAGTTACAACGACAAGCACAACGAGGCGAACGGCGAGGACAATCGCGACGGGCATTCCGACAACCGCTCCTGGAACTCCGGCGCGGAAGGGCCGACCGACGACCCCGAGATCAACGCGCTGCGCGAGCGGCAGAAGCGCAACATGCTGGCCACGCTGTTGCTGGCGCAGGGTACGCCGATGCTGCTGGCCGGCGACGAGTTCGGCCGCACGCAGAAGGGTAACAACAACGCGTATTGCCAGGACAACGAGATCAGCTGGGTGGACTGGGACATCCCGGCCGAGGGTCAGGCGTTGGCCGATTTCACCAGGCGCCTGATCCAGCTGCGGCAGAGATACCCCATCCTGCATCGCGGCCGCTTCTTCACCGGCGAGTTCAACGAGGAGCTCGGCGTCAAGGACGTGACCTGGATCAACGCGAGCGGCGAAGAGATGAAGCCTGACGACTGGCAGGACGCCATGATGCGCTGCTTCGGGATGCTGATGGACGGGCGCGCGCAGGAGACCGGCATCCGCCGCCCGGGCGGGCAGGCGACCTTGCTGCTGGTGCTCAACGCGCATCACGACGTGGTGGTGTTCACCATGCCGGAGGCCGCCGGCATCCGGCACTGGTCGCTGGTGTTCGACACCAACGCGCCCGAGGCACGCAATGAGTCATTCGATGTCGGCGAGACCTACGAGGTGACCGGCCGTTCGACCGTGCTGTTCGTGCTCAGGACCTGACCGGCGGCGCGTCGGCGGCGCGTCGGCGGCGCGTGATCAGCCGGCGCGCCTCGCGCATGTCGAACGCGCCCACGGCCTGGCCTGCGATCGCGTAGGCGGCGAAGCCGATGGTGACGAGCAGCGCGAGCGCGCCCCATCTCAGCCCGCGCGCGCCCGCCGCCGCCGCCGCGAAGAGCGGTGCCTGGGCGAGGTAGAGCGTCACCCCCATCACGGCCGCCGCGAGCAGCATCCGCGGCAGCCGCCGTTTGATCGCGTCGTCGAGCTTGAGATGGCCACGCCGGTGCAGCGCGGTCGCCAGCCAGACGACGTTGACGACGGATGCGAGGCTCGTCGCGAGCGCAGGGCCGACGTGCCTGAGCGGCACCATGAACACGAGGTTGAGCGCGAGGTTGAGCAGCACCGCGCCGATGCCGATCTGGACGGGCGTTCGCGTGTCGCCGCGGGCAAAGAACCCGGGTGCCAGCACCTTGACGATGACGAAGGCGGGCAGGCCGATGGCGTAGGCCATCAGCGCCTGCGCCGAGAGCCGCGCGCTTTCGGCGTCGAACGCGCCGCGGCCGAACAGCACCCACATGATCGGGAACGCCGCGACGCCGAGCGCCATCGCCGCGGGCAGGGTCAGGAACAGCGCGTATTCGAGCGACCGGTTGAGCGTGGATCGCGCCGCGTCGGCCTCGCCGGCGCGGACCTGGCGCGACAGCATGGGCAGCATCGCGGTGCCGACCGCGGTGCCGATGACGCCGAGCGGCAGCTGGTTCACCCGGTCGGCATAGTAGAGCAGCGACACCGTGCCGGGCGGCAGCAGGCTGGCGATGATCACGTCGACGGCGAGGTTGAGCTGGGTGACGCCAGCGCCGACCAGGCCGGGCGCCATGCGCCGCAGCAGCACGCGCATCTGCGGCGTCAGGCGCGGGCGCGGGAAGCGCATGGCCATGCCCGCATTGGCGGTCGCCCACATCAGCACCCCGAGCTGGGCGACGCCCGAGGCCGTCACGCCCCAGGAGAGCGCGTGACCGGCCGTCAATACGTAGGGGGTGAGCCAGATCATCGCGGTGATGGAGACCGCGTTGAACAGCACGTACGAGGCGGACGAGGCGGTGAACCGCTCCAGCCCGTTGAGCACGCCGGAGAGCAGCGCCGCGAGGCAGATCAGGACAAGGTAGGGGAAGGTGATGCGCGACAGGTCGACCGCGAGCGCGAACTTGGCCGGGTTGTCGGCGAAGCCGGGGGCCAGCACCGCCATTAGCTGTGGCATGAAGACCTCGCCGACGACGGTGAGCGCGCCCAGCCAGAACGCCATGACACTGAAGGCTTCCTCGGCGAAGCGGCGCGCCGCGGCCGGTCCCTCGGCCGCCAGCATTCCCGAGAAGGCGGGCACGAAGGCGGCGTTGAACGCGCCCTCTCCGAACAGGCGCCGGAACAGGTTCGGCAGCTTGAGCGCCACGAAGAACGCATCGGCGATCGGCCCAGCGCCGAGCATCGCCGCTATCAGGATATCGCGCACGAAGCCGAGCAGCCGGCTGCCCATGGTCCAGCCGCCGACGGTCAGGACGCTTCTTAGCATAGACCCTCACCCAACCCTCTCCCGGAGGGAGAGGGCTTGCTTCTCCCTCTCCCGCCGGGAGAGGGCCGGGGTGAGGGTTCCGCGCCGTACATGGACGCCTGCTTAGACGCAGTCGCCATCCCCGTCACTCATCCCGTCGCGGTCGCGCCAGCAGCGCGGTGATGGCCTCCGAGAGCGTAGTCGCGCCGCCCAGCAGCGCCGCCACCGCGCGGCAGATCGGCATGTCGACCCCCGGCAACCGGGCGACGAGGGCGGGCGCCGTCGCGACGCCCTCGGTCACGGTACTCCGCGCCGCCAGCACGGCATCCAACAGCTCGCCCCGCCCCAATGCCAGCCCGAGGCTGTAGTTGCGGCTCGCCTGACCCGTGCAGGTGAGCAGCAGGTCGCCCAAACCCGACAGGCCCATCACCGTCTCCGCCCGACCACCGAGCGCCACGGCGGCGCGGCTCAGCTCGGCCAAGCCCCGAGTGATGAGCGCGGCCCGGGCGTTCTCGCCCAAACCCGCGCCGATCACCGCCCCTGCGGCGATCGCGATGACGTTCTTGGCCGCACCGCCCATTTGCGCGCCGACCGGGTCGTCGTTGCCGTAGACCCGGAACGCCGGGGTCGCCAGCAGCGCCACCAGGCGCGCTCGCAAGCCGGCGTCGGCGGCCGCGACCACCGTCGCCGTCGGCAGCCCGGCGGCGACCTCGTGTGCGAAGTTCGGGCCGGTGAGGACGGCAGCCGCACGGCCCGGATGCAGGGTGGCGACGATCTCCAGCGGCAGGCGAAGGGTGCCTGCTTCGATGCCCTTCGCGCATATCACGAGCGGGACGTCGCCTGGCGGCACCAATGCGGTGACGTCGCGCAGGTGCTGCAGCGGCGGGGCGAGCAGGATCGCGTCGGCATCGTCCGGGACGTGCTTCGTTACAGCGATGCCAGGCGGCATCGCGATCCGCGCCGGATCGCGGGCGACGAGCGTGACGGCGGAGCCGGCCCGGTCGGCGTGGATCGCAAGCGCCCGGCCCCAGACGCCGGCGCCCACGACCGCGACGCTACTCATCGGCGAGCCGCATGATGCAGGACGCCTGCCCCCCGAGTGCATTGCGGAGCGCCGCGAGGATCGGCGTCGCCTCGGTCTCGAAGCGCCACGGCGGGTTCACCACCAGCAGCCCGCAGCCGTTCAGCCGCGCGGGATCGAGCGGCTCGCGCAGCAGCAGCTCGGCCGCCACGATGTCGCGCATCCCGCTCTCGCGCAGCGCGATGTGAAAGGCGCGGACCGGCGCCCGGTGCTTGATCGGATACCAGGCGGCATAGACGCCGGCGCGGAACCGGCGGTTCGCGTCGACGGGCGCGCGCGCGAGGGTCGCGAACTCGTCGGCGTTCTCGAAAGGCGGATCGACCAGCACCAGGCCGCGGCGTTCGGCCGGCGGCAGCAGGGCGCCGAGCGCCTCCCAGCCGTCGCGGCGATGTACCGCGACCTGCCGGTCGCCCGCGAACCGCCGTCGCAGCTCGGCGGCATCCTCGAGGTGCAGCTCGCAGCAGACCAGCCGGTCGCCGGGCCGCAGCAGCGCCCGCGCGATCGCCGGCGAGCCGGGGTAGAGCCCGAGCGAGCGGACCACGCCGATATAGTCCTCCAAGGCGGGGGGCGGTGCCTCCAGCAGCCGGGCGACCCCGGCGTGCCATTCTCCCGTCCGGGCGGCCGGGCCGGAATTGAGGTCGTATCGTCCCGCCCCGGCATGGCTGTCGAGCATGCAGAACGGCGCTGCCTTGCGCGCCATCGCGTGCAGCAGCCAGACCAGCAGCGCGTGCTTCATGCAGTCGGCGAAATTGCCGGCATGGAAGGCGTGGCGGTAGTTCACCCCTGCTGTGTAGCCCAGCGGCCTGACCTTCGCGCCCCCTTGGGCTATAGCGGGCCGATGCAGCTGCCGCGCGCCCTCATGCGAATCGGCCTCAACGTCGTGCTCGACGGCGTGCTGGCCGCGCTCGCGGTGCCGGTCGCGCGCTGGATGGCCGCGCCGTTCGCGGACTGGGCGCATCCGCTGTGGTTGCCGCTCGCCGGCAGCGCCGCCCTGCTGATCGCCGGGCTGCCGTTCCGGCTTTCCTTGCAGTATTGGCGGTTCGCCGGTCTCGGCGACCTGCTGGGCGTGGCGGGCTGCAGCGTGCTGGGCGCGATCCTGTTCGCGCTGCTTTCCGCGCTGACCCATCTTCCGGAGCTCAATCCGGCGCTGCCCCTCATCTACGCGTTGACCCTGCTCGCCTTCCTGGGCGCGCCGCGCGTGCTGTATCGCCGGATGCAGGTTCGCCGCAGCAGCGTACCGTTCGGGTTCGCCGAGGAGACCGGGGTGCAGCCGATCCTGCTCGCCGGATCGGGCGCGGATGCCGACCTGTTCCTGCGCGCGCTGGCGCAGGACCGGCGGCAGCCGCTGCGGGTGACCGGCATCCTCGCCCTCGGTGCGCGGCAGACCGGCCGCCGCATCCAGGGCGCGCCGATCCTCGGCACCGTCGCCGATGCGCGCACCGTGCTGGACCGGCTGGCCGTCGATGCGAAGCTGCCGGCGATGCTCGTGGTGGTGACGCCGGACCTTGCCGGCGCATCGCTGCGGGCCTTGCTGCAGCACGCCGACGACCACGGCCTGCTGGTCCGCCGCGCCTTGCGCCCGACCCTGCTGCATCCCGCGTCGCATCCGGCGGGGCTCGAACTCAAACCGGTGGCGATCGAGGAGCTGCTGAACCGCCCGCAGGTGCCGCTCGACCGCGAAGGCATGGCGCGGCTGATCCAGGGACGGCGCGTGATCGTCACCGGCGCGGGCGGCACGATCGGCAGCGAGCTCGCGCGGCAAGTCGCGGCGTTCGGGCCGGAGCGGCTGATCCTGCTCGACAACGGCGAGTACGCGCTGTGGCAGATCGACCTCGAGCTCGCCGAGACGCATCCGGGCCTGGTGCGCCAGGCGGTGATCGCCGACATCCGCGACGAGGGCCGCATCCGCGCGATCTTCGAGGCGGAGCGGCCCGGGCTCGTATTCCACGCCGCCGCGCTGAAGCACGTGCCGATGGTGGAGGACAACCCGCTAGAGGGTCTGCTCACCAACGCGGTCGGCACGCGCCACGTGGCCGATGCGGCGCGCGCGGCCGGCGCGCGCGCCATGGTGCTGATCTCCACCGACAAGGCGGTGAACCCGACCAGCGTGATGGGCGCCTCCAAGCGGCTGGCCGAGATGTACTGCCAGGCGCTTGACGTCGACGCGCGCGGGTCCGGGATGCGCTGCGTCACCGTCCGGTTCGGCAACGTCCTCGGCAGCACCGGCTCCGTGGTGCCGCTGTTTCAACGCCAACTCGAGCGCGGCGGGCCGTTGACCGTCACGCATCCCGAGATGCAGCGCTACTTCATGACCGTGCGCGAGGCGGTTGGCCTGGTGCTGCAGGCGAGCGTGCTCGGCGCGGGCGACGTCGGACGGGACGGCGGCATCTTCGTGCTCGATATGGGCGAGCCGGTGAAGATCGTCGACCTCGCGCGGCAGATGATCCGGCTTGCCGGCCTGCGCCCGGACGAGGACGTGGCGATCCGCTTCACCGGCCTGCGCCCGGGCGAGAAGCTGTTCGAGGAACTGTTCCACGGCCGCGAGCCGCCGGTGCCGACCGGCTTCCCCGGCCTGCTGATGGCGACGCCGCGCACCGCCGACGCCGCCATTGTCGGCCGCGCGCTCGACGAGATCGCCGCCGCGTGTCGCGGCGAGCAGCAGCGCTCCGCGCTCGGCATGCTGGCGCGGCTGGTGCCGGAGTTCGAGCACAACGGCTCCGTCGCCTCGGCGCGCGCCTGACGACTCTGTACTGTCTGACAGGACATTCGAGATGACCAGCCCGCCCGTCCCCTTCCTCGACCTCAAGGCGCAGCAGAAGCGCATCGAGCCGGAGTTGCGCCGCCGGCTGGACGCGGTCCTCGCGCACTGCCAGTTCGTGCTCGGCCCGGAGGTGGCGGAACTCGAGGAAAAACTCGCCGCTTTCTGCGGCGCGCGGCATTGCGTCGCGGTCAGTTCCGGCACCGACGCGCTGCAGATCGCGCTGATGGCCGAGGAGATCGGCCGCGACGCCGCCGTGTTCCTGCCCGCGTTCACCTACACGGCGACCGCCGAGGTGCCGCTGGTGCTGGGGGCGACGCCGGTGTTCGTCGATGTGGACCCGCGCACGTTCCAGATCGATCCGGCGCACCTCGAGAACCGCATTGCCGAGGTGAAGGCCGCCGGCCCGCTGCGACCTGCCGCGCTGATCGGCGTCGATCTGTTTGGCCAGCCGGCGGACTGGCCCGCGCTCAACGCGATCGCGCAGCGTGAGGGGCTGTTCACCCTCGACGACGCCGCGCAGAGCTTCGGCGCCGTCTTGCACGGCCAGAAGCTCGGCGCCTGGGCCGACGCGACGGCGACCAGTTTCTTTCCCTCGAAACCATTGGGCGCGTATGGGGATGGCGGCGCGCTGTTTACCGACAGCGACGAGCGAGCCGCGCTTTATCGCAGTTTGCGCACGCACGGCGAGGGCACGACGCGCTACGAGGTGCTGCGCACCGGCATGAACGGCCGGCTCGACTCGATGCAGGCCGCCGTGCTGCTCGCCAAGCTGACCGTGTTCGACGAAGAGATCGCCGCGCGGGCGCGCATCGCGGCGCTTTACGATGGGCAGCTGGGCAACGTGGTGGAGGTGCCCGCGCGGGTGCCGGATTCCGACAGTGCCTGGGCGATCTACTCGGTGCTGCTGCCGGATGGTGCGGACCGCGCGCGCGTGCAGGCGTCGCTGCGGCAGGCGGGCGTGCCGACCGCGATCTACTACCCGCGCCCGCTGCACCGCCAGCCGGCCTACCAGACGCATCACGACGGCGCGGCGCTGCCGGTCTCCGACGCGCTGGCCGAGCGCATCCTGGCGCTGCCGATCCACCCTGATCTGAGCGACGAGGATGTCGCCCGTGTCTGCGATACGCTAACGGCGGCGCTCGGGTAGCTCCCTCACCCCGCCCTTGGTCTGCTCTTCGCAGCCCAAGCCCGATGGGAGAGGGAGCAGCAAGCCCTCTCCCTCCGGGAGAGGGTTGGGTGAGGGTCCGTCAGCCGATGCGTTCCACCCTGCAAAGCAGGCAGCCCGGTTTTGCGGTGTGGATGTTGACGTAGGCGGTGCGCCGGTCAGCCAACGCGCGCATCAAGGGTTCTTCCACGGCGCCGCCGTCGCCGACATGGCCGAGATCGTACAGGCACATCCCGTCCGCGTCGTAGGAGCGGAGCGAAACGAGGGCGTTCGCCCGCACCGTCTCGGCAATCTCGTCATCCGCCCGAAAGCGCGGGCAATCCGCCTCGTGAACGAAGATCGGACTCGGAGTCCAGTAGACGCCGCGTGGCAGCGGCAGATCGTAGGAGCCGAGCAGCACGGCTTCGCCTTCGGTCGCGAGACGCAGGCAATGCCGGCACGGAAACCCGGACGATGGAGCGATCCGACGGTGCAACGGATCGCCGCGGTCGTCGCGCCCCGTCTCGCGGAAGCGGGCGGCGGTCTCGGTGGTGATCGGGACGCAGCGGAAAGCAGGCATGGCGGCCTCCTTGGTGAAGCCGCAGGATCGCGCCGCGCGACCGCGCGCGCCTCCCGCTTGTTGCGCCGGCTGCCGGACCGCATGACATGCACAACGTGATCAAGACAAATCATGCAGTGGCTTGCTCGTGGGTGGCGTCACGCTGAATTCGGAGAACAGCACCTCCAGCCCCGCGCGCTCCGGCGTGCAGCACATTGGTCCAACCAGGTAGGAGTCCGAAGCTGGAAACGGGCAGAGACGCAGCAGAGGCCAGCGATGCCCGTCCGCGGAGGCCTGGATACGGAGCACATCGCGATCAACGGTGGCCTTGATCCAAAAGTCGGACGCATTGCCTTGGAACGGGCCAGTCGCCCAGTCGGAGCGGCCGAGCGTGAGGACACTGCTCAGCATGGCCTCGCCATCGGATAGCTCGATCCCGGCCTTGACCCAGGTCCGTTCGTCAACGAGTACCATAAGCCCGGCTTGATCGTAGAGGCTTTGGTACTGCGCACGGACTCGCACGGTTGCGGTGAAGCTGTTCGCTACCTGGGCTGCGAACAAATGGCCGCTGTGCCGGATGAAGCGGTAATGCGTCTCCCGCCAGAAGTCGGTCGCTTCATCGGTGACCACCTTCAACCCGTCCGGCCCCAAGTCCCAGCACGCCGGCTCGTTTATCCATCGGCATTGATCCAACATATTCGGTTCGCCTCGATGTCGCTCTCGCCGCGCGCCGTCTCCCGCTTGTTGCTCCGGCTTGCCGGCGGAAACTATCCCTCCGCCGCCTGATGCGCGGCGAGGCACGCGACATCGACGATCTGGCTGGACGAGGCGTCCATAGGCACGATCTGCGCCGGGTATGTCATGCCCATCAGCACGGGACCGATGGTCGTGCCGCCGCCGAGGCGGGGTGCGAGGCGCGAGACGATGTGGGCCGAATGCAGCCCCGGCATCACCAGCACGTTCGCCGGCCCGGTGAGGCGGCAGAACGGGTAGAGCGCGCGCACTTCCGGCTCCAGCGCCACGTCGGGGCTCATCTCGCCGTCGTACTCGAAATCGACGCCGCGCCGGTCCAGGATCTCGACGGCGTGGCGCATCACCTCGGCGCCGGCGTGCATCGGCTGGCCGAATGTCGAGTGCGACAGCAGCGCCACGCGCGGTTCGTGGCCCAAGCGGCGGGCGTGCTTGGCGGCGCCGATCGCGATGTCGGCCATCTGCTCGGCACTGGGGCGGAAGTGGATCAAGGTATCGGCAATGAAGATGGTGCGGCCGCGCATCCCGACCATCAAGGTCATGCCGAACGCGATCGCGCCGTCGCGCGGCTCGATGACGTGCGAGATGTCGTCCAGGCAGACCGCCGCCGAGCGCGTCAGCCCCGTCACCATCGCGTCGGCGTCGCCGGTCGCGACCATGCACGCGGCGAACACGTTGCGGTCCTGATTGACCATGCGCTGGCAGTCGCGGTGCAGGAAGCCGGCGCGCTGTAGCCGAGCATAAAGGAAGTCGGTGTATTTGCGGTTGGCGCCCGAGAGCCGGGCGTTGTGGATCTCGATGCCCTCCACCATGCCGAGGCCGACGCCCGCGAGCGTGCTCTGCACGCGGTCCTCGCGCCCGATCAGCACCGGGACGCCGTAGCCCGCGTTGCGGAACGCGACGGCGGCGCGCACCACTTTCTCCTCCTCGCCCTCGGCGAACACCACGCGCTTGGGCTGGTCGCGCACGCTTTCCATGATCGCGTCGAGCGCGTTCGCCGTCGGGTCGAGTCGGCCGGACAGGTCGCGCGCATAGCGGCGCAGATCCATGATCGGCGCGCGGGCGACGCCGGTGTCCATCGCCGCCTTGGCAACGGCGGGCGGCACCCAGGCAATCAGCCGCGGATCGAACGCGTTGGGGATGATGTAGTCCGGCCCGAAGGCGAGTTTGTGGCCGGACGAAGTGTGCACCTCGTCGGGCACGTCCTCGCGCGCGAGCTTGGCGAGCGCTTCGGCGGCGGCGATCTTCATCGCGTCGTTGATCGTGCTCGCCCGCGCGTCGAGCGCGCCGCGGAAGATGAACGGGAAGCCGAGCACGTTGTTGACCTGGTTCGGGTAGTCGCTGCGCCCGGTGGCGATGATCGCGTGCGGGCTGGCGGCGCGGGCGTCCTCCGGGGTGATCTCGGGGTCGGGGTTGGCCATGGCGAACACGATCGGCTTGTCGGCCATGCTCGCGACCATCGCCCGCGTGATCGCGCCCTTGGCCGACAGGCCGAACACGACGTCGCTGCCCTCGATCGCCTCGGCGAGGGTGCGGGCGCGCGTCACGGCCGCGTGCGCCGATTTCCACTGGTTCATCCCCTCGGTGCGGCCTTGATAGACCACGCCCTTGGTGTCGCAGAGCGTGACGTGCTCCGGGCGCATGCCCATCGCCTTCAGCAGCTCGACGCAGGCGATGGACGCGGCGCCGGCGCCGTTCACCACGAGCCTGGTGTCGCGGAGCTCGCGCCCGGTGAGGTGGCAGGCATTGATGAGGCCCGCGACCGCGACGATCGCGGTGCCGTGCTGATCGTCGTGAAAGACGGGAATATCCATCAGCTCGCGCAGCCGCTGCTCGATGATGAAGCACTCGGGCGCCTTGATGTCCTCGAGATTGATGCCGCCGAAGCCGGGGCCGAGATAGCGGACGCAGTTGACGAACTGGTCCACGTCTTCCGTGCCGATCTCGAGGTCGATCCCGTCCACGTCGGCGAAGCGCTTGAACAGCGCGACCTTGCCTTCCATGACCGGCTTCGACGACACCGCGCCGAGATTGCCGAGCCCGAGCACGGCGGTGCCGTTGGAGATCACCGCGACCATGTTGCCTTTGGTCGTGTAGTCGTAGGCGAGGGCGTTGTCGCGATGGATGTGCAGGCAGGGTTCTGCCACGCCGGGCGAGTAGGCGAGCGAGAGGTCGCGTGCGGTGGTGATCGGCTTGCTGATCCGCGTTTCGAGCTTGCCCGGACGGCCGCTCGCGTGCAGGGCCAACGCCTCCTCCGCCGAAACGCGGTTGCTTCGGTGGTCGATGCCATCCGCCATGACCGTTCCTCCCTATTAGGGCCAGTGTGTGACCGGTTGGTTCACTAGGGAAGGGGGCCGGCCGGAAGGGCGCGGTCGGCGGCGAGAGGCGCGGCGCTAGTGGGCAGTCTTACGTTCGATCAAGGAAATGAAATCACCCACGCACCGGAGGGCGTCCATTTCGCTGGTGCGCATCTGGATGTCGAAGCGCTCCTCCACGGCCATGATGATGATGACCATCTTGAGCGAGTCCCAGCCCTCGACGTCCTTGGCGGTCATGTCGGGCCGCAGCACCAGGGAGGGGTCGGCGAAGGTTCCCGGAAGATCTCGGTCAGCCCCGATTCGATGTGGTCCGCGCTCATGCCATCGATCCCGTCAGCCGGTACGCCTCCTCGCACATCCTGAACCAGGGCTCGTAGGAAATGGCGGTCGCGTTGTCGTACGGCGCGAAGCGGTCGATGTAGCCCTTGAGCAAGGCGTCGCCGCGCGCCTCGACCGAGCCGGCTGGATGCGCCGCGTCCGCCTCCTCCACCCAGAGCAGGAGGTTCGGGCCGAGAGCGCGGAGGCGTGCGGCCAGCCGCTCGACGTCCTGCTCGTCTATTCGGAAATTCGACTTCCAGACCAGGATCTTCTCGCCGTGTCCGATGTCGGTCAGGAATTTGCGGCGCAGGAACTGAAGCTTCTGCGCCTCTTGGCGGCGCAGGGTCTCCGGCTTGATCTGCCCCTCATGGTGGAACGTGTGATACATCAGGTTCCAGGCGCTCTCGAATACCAGGAATTCGCGCCGGCCCGCCTCTCCCGCCAGTTCGACGCGCACCGTATCGAGGTTGCCGAGGCCCTCGAAGCGGGCATCCAGTGCATCGACCAGCCGCGCGAGGCGGCGCTCGATCGGGATGTGAAAGCCGGCGAACCGCAACAAGCCGAGCGGCTCAACGCCGGCCTGCCGCTGAACCAACCCCAGCTCGCAATTATCACCCAACGCCTCGAACGACAGCATGACCTGAGTGAGCGGCAACATACGATACAACCTCTCGTGCGGAGACCACTCCAGATCGTTGCCGACATCCGATCGACAACCCACGATGACGAGAGTGCGCGCTAGGCGCTGACCCGTCGCCGCTTGCGAACCGCCGCCACCGGCTGCTCGGGCGACCCTTCCTCGGTGTCGCCGAGCGCGCCGAGCAAGGCCTCGCGTAGCTGGGCGAGACGCCGGTCGTTCTCGACCTTCAGCCCGAACACGTCCTTAACGTAGAACACATCGACCGCGCGCACACCATAGGTAGTGACATGCGCCGAGGCGATCTGCAGACCTTGTTCGCTGATCGCCGCCGTCACGTCGTGCAGCAACCCCGGCCGGTCACGCCCATTCACCTCCAGCACCGTGTGCGTGTTGGAGGCGTGATTGTCGATCACCACGCGGGGCGGCACGTGGATGGCGCGCATCCGGCGGCCGAGCAGCGTCTTCGAGACTCGCGTGATCTCCGCCGCGAGGCCGATCCGTCCCGACAGCGCCTGCTCGATCAGCACCGACAACCGGGCGAGGCGATGCGGCGCGTCGAACGTGCCGCCGCCGGCGTCCTGGATCCAGAAGGTGTCGAGCGCCATGCCGTTCGTCATGGTGTGGATCCGCGCATCCACGATGGAGGCCCCGGCGACGGCCAGGGCGCCAGCGATCTTGCTGAACAGGCCGGCGTGGTCCGCGATGTAGACCGTCACCTCGGTCACCGCGCGCGCTGGCAGCGGCTGCGTGTCCACCGTGAGGGGCGAGCCGCGCTGCTCGGCTTCCCGCACCAGGCGGGCGTGACGCGCATGCGTTTCGGGATCGAACGACAGCCAGTAGCCCGCGTACCCGAGCGAGGTGAACCGCTCGACGTCGGCTTGCGTCCAGCCCGGCAGCAGGGCGGCGGCGGCCTGCTTGGCGCGGGCCACGCGGACGTCTCGTTCGGGGGTGGAGAGGCCGCCTGCCAAGACCTCCGCGACCCGCGAGTACAGCTCGCGCAGCAAGGTCGCCTTCCAGCCGTTCCAGACCTTTGGCGACACGGCCCGCATGTCGGCGACGGTGAGCACCAGCAGCAACCGCAGCCGCTCGGGCGATTGGATCACCTCGGCGAGGTCGAGGATCGTCTTCGGGTCGTCGATGTCCCGCTTGAACGCCGTCTGGCTCAGCAGGAGGTGGTGCAGCACCAGCCAGGAGACCGTCTCCGTCTCTTCCGCCGTCAGCCCGAGCGCCGGACCGATGTCGAGCGCCAACTCGGCGCCGATCTCCGAATGGTCGCCGCCGCGGCCCTTGGCGATGTCGTGCATCATCATGGCGATGTAGAGCGCGCGGCGTGACTGCAGCTGGTCCATTAGGCTCGACGCGATTGGCGCGATATCGGCAAGCTCACCGCGTTCCAGCGTGTCGAGCACGCGCACCGCCTCGATCGTGTGCTCGTCGACCGTGTAGATGTGGTAGGTGTCGAATTGCATCTGCCCGACGATGCGGGCCCATTCGGGAATGTAGCGCCCGAGAAACCCGGTCTCGTTCAGGATCGCCAACCAACGCGCCCCGTCCGCGCGGCGGTGCTCCGCGCGGTTATGTTCCGGGCGGTTATGTTCCGGGCGGTTGTGTTCAGTCCGGGGGTGATCCGGCCGGCCGCACAGCAGGTCCATGAACAATTGGGCGGCGCGCGGGTCGCCGCGAAGCGCCACCGCCCGGCGCTCGCTGCGGATCAGCGTCCGCAGCGCGAGCGGATGCAGCTCGAGGTTCCGGTCGCGCGCGACCTGCAGGATGCGGAGCATCTGGATCGGATGCTCGGCGAAGTCGTGCCCCGGCAGCGGCAGCAGCTGGCCTTCGGCGAGCACGAAGCCGGCCGCCAGCAGCGTCTTGTCGGTCTCCGCGGCAAATGCCGGCGGCCCGAGCGCGGCGCGGGTCAGCGCCGGTTCCAGCACGCGGGTAATGCGGGTGATCTCCCGGACCGTGAGGAAGTAGTGGCGCATGAAGCGTTCCACCCCGTCCTGCCGGCCGTGCCGCGTATAGCCCATGCGCGCGCCGACCACCGGCTGCAAGTCGAAGGTCAGGCGCTCCTCGGCGCGGCCGGCGACGTAGTGGAGATGGAACCGGACGGTCCAGAGGAACTCCCACGAGCGGCGGGCGTGCTTCGCTTCGGTCTCGCTGATGAGGCCGCCGGCCGGCCCGTTCGGGGTGGCGAGCTCGCCCATCGTCGTGGTGTCGAAGATGTAGCGGGCCATCCAGTACAGCGTCTGCATGTCGCGCAGGCCGCCGCGGCCTTCCTTGACGTTCGGCTCCACCATGAAGGCGCTCTCGCCGAAGCGGCGATGGCGCGCGGCCCGCTCCGCCTGCTTGGCGGCGATGAACTCGCCCGCGCCGCTTTCCTGGCAATTGAGACGGAAGCGCTTGTGGAAATCGGTGAACAGCGACTTGTCGCCGGCGAGGCGTCGGGCGTCCAGCAGCGACGTGCGGATGGTCACATCCCGGCTGGCCTCGGCGAGGCATTGGTCCACCGAACGCGTGGCATGTCCGACCTTGAGGCCGAGATCCCACAGAAAATACAGCATATACTCCACCACGCGCAGCGTGGCCGCCTTGGGTTCCGACGGCGTGATGAACAGCAGGTCGATGTCGCTGAACGGCGCCAGCACGCCACGCCCGTAGCCGCCTGTCGCCGTGATGGTGAGCTTTTCGGTCAGTTTCTCGGGGCCGGCGGCGGCGTGCTCGTAGAGCGCGGCCACCAGGCCGTCGATCAGCGCGCCGAGCTTGCGCGCGGCATCGAGCCCGGTGATCTGATCGTGCTCGAATGCGTTCTGCACGTGCGTCTGGATGCGCGCCAGATGGCGGCGGAACGCGCTCAAGGCAGCCTCGCGCGACAGGCCGCCCGGGTTGAGGGCCAGCGAGGCCAAGGTCTCCGATAGAGCGGCGCCTCTGGCTTGAGACGGCTGAGGTTGAGAGGCGGGCGTCAGCATACTGTCAAGGTAGACCGTCGACGCTTTCCGGAACAGGAACCAGCGATTTAATTTTGTAGAGTGTGTCCAAAGCCTCTTTGGGGGTCATGCCGTCGGGGTCGATGCCGGCAAGCACCGCACGAACCGGATCGACCGGAGGCGGTGCCGCAGGTGCGGCGGCGAACAGCGGCAGTTCCGCCAACGGCGAGCGTGCCAGCCCCAGCCCGCCGCCCTCGCGTTCCAGCGCCTTGAGCAGCGCGGCCGCTCGCCGCACGACGGACGCGGGCACGCCGGCGAGCTCGGCAACGTGCACGCCCCAGCTCCGCCCGGCAGCCCCCTCGGCTACTTCGTGCAGGAACACGACGCCGCCGCGCCACTCCTTCACCCGCATCGTGTGCGGGGCGAGGCGCGGCAGCTCCGCCGCCAGCCCGGCGAGTTCGTGGAAATGCGTGGCGAAGATGGTGCGGCACCGGACCGTCGAATGCAGCGCTTCCAGCACCGCCCAGGCGATCGCGAGCCCGTCCAGGGTCGCGGTGCCGCGCCCGATCTCGTCCACCACCACGAGCGAGCGCGGCCCGGCCTGGTGCAGGATGGCCGCCGTCTCGGTCATCTCGACCATGAAGGTGCTGCGTCCGCGCGCGAGATCGTCGGCGGCGCCGACACGGCTGAACAGCCGGTCCACCATGCCGAGCGTGGCACTCTCGGCGGCGACGGGCAGCCCGGCCTGCGCGAGCACGACGGCGAGCGCGTTTTGCCGCAGGAACGTGGACTTGCCGGCCATGTTCGGCCCGGTGAGCAGCAGCAAGCGCTTGGCCGGCGGCAGGTCGCAGTGGTTGGGCACGAAGACGGCCGCGCCGGCGATGGCGGCTTCGACCACCGGATGGCGGGCGGCGTGCAGCGAGAACGCGTCGTCCTCGGTGACGGCGGGACGGCACCAGGTGCCCGGCTCGGCAAGCCTCGCCGCCGCCTGGGCGACGTCCAGCAGGGCGAGCGCTTCGGCGCAGGCGGCGAGCGCATCGGCCTCCGCGAGCGTGCGGGAGACGAGATGCGCGAACACCGCGCGTTCGCGCGCCGCCGCCCGCTCGGCTGCTTCGGTGATCTTGCGATCGAGCTCGGAGAGCTCGGGGAGGGTGAACCGCGCGCCGTTCGCCATACCCTGCCGCAAGGTCAGTTGCGGCTGCGCGCGCAACGCCTCGACCGCGGCGGCTTGCGCCTCGATGACGTAGCCGAGTTGGGCGTGGTGCCGGATCTTCAGGCTGGCGACGCCGAACCGTTGCGCGTAGTCGAGCTGCCGGCCGGCGATCACCCGGCGACTGTCGTCGCGCAACGCCCGCTCGGCATCGAGTTCCGCGTCGTAGCCCGGACGGATCGCGCTGCCGTCGTCCAGCCGCGTCGGCGCCGGATCGGCGAGCGCCTCGGCCAGCAGCGCGCGCAGGTCGGGCGCCGCCAGCAACGCCGGCCGCGCGGCGGTCAGCTCGCCCGCGAGCGGTGGCGCGAGCGCGGCGGCGGCGGCGGCGGCGGCGGTGAGGCCGTCGCGCATGGCTGCCAGGTCGCGCGGGCTGCCGCGGCCGAGGGCCAGCCGGCCGAGCGCCCGCGCCATGTCGGGCGCCACCCGCAACGCCACCCGCAGCGGCGCGGCGGCATCGGGGTTGGCGAGCAGCCACGACCAGGCATCCTGCCGCGCGACGATCGCGCTCGTGTCGGTCAGCGGGCCGGCGAGCCGTGCGGCGAGCAGCCGCGCGCCGGGCGCCGTCACCGTGCGCTGCACGGCGGCGAGCAGGGTGTGCGCGGTGCCGCCGTCCCGCGCCCGGACGATCTCGAGGCTGGCCCGCGTGGCGGCGTCCATCGCCAGTTGGCCGCCGACGCCCTGCGGAGAGGGGCGGGACAGGCGCGGCATGGCGCCGGCCTGCGTCGTTCGCACGTAGTCGAGCGCTAGCGCGGCGGCCACCGCCTCCGTGTCGGTGAACGCGCCGAACGCGTCGAGGCTGGCCGCGCCGAACGCCTGGGCGAGCCGCCGACGCGCGACCAGGGGCGGCGATGGCACCGCCTCGGGTGCCAGCCGCGCCGTCCAGTCGCCGAGGTCGAGGCCGGCCGGCGCGATGACCTCCGCCGGATCGAGCCGGCCGAGCAGGGCCACGAGGTCGCCGGCCGGCAGGAAGGCGGTCTCGAACAGGCCGGTGGAGACGTCGAGCCACGCGGCGCCGATGCCGTCGCGGTCGCGCGCGAGTGCCAGCAACAGATTCGGCCGTCCGGCTTCCAGCAGCGCGTCCTCGGTGAGCGTGCCGGGGGTGATCAGCCGGACCAGCTCGCGCCGGATGGGGGTCTTCGCACCACGCGGGCGGGCGCGGGGGTCCTCCATCTGCTCGGCGACCGCGACGCGAAAGCCGCGGCGGATCAGCCGGGCGAGGTAGCTCTCCGCGGCATGCACCGGCACGCCGCACATCGGGATCGGCGCGCCGCCGTGCTCGCCGCGGGCGGTGAGCGCGATGTCGAGCGCGGCGGCGGCGGCCTCCGCGTCGGCGAAGAACATCTCGTAGAAATCGCCCATGCGGAAGAATAGCAGGGCGTCGGGGTGGGCCTCCTTGAGCTCGAACCAGCGCGCCATCGCCGGGGTGGCGGCGGGGCGCGCCACATCCCGGGCGGCAGGAGGCTCGGACTGCATGGGCAAGGGTTTAGCCGGCTCCGAGCAGGCTGCGAAGCAGTTCACAGCGCGTGGCGATCTGGTCTACTTTCCACGTCGACAGCGCAGGGCGCTGGACCTGGAAGAGGAGCAGGATGCCAGATACGCCCGTTGACCGCGCGGAGCCGGCCTCCTATCCGCCAGCGCTGGAAGCGAGAGTCGCCGTGCTCGAGGAAATCGTCCGCAGGATCGACGCCAAGCTCGACCGCATCGAAGGCCGGCTCGACACTTTGTCGGCCGAAGTTGCGGAACTGCGCGGAATCGTCCGCAATCTTCCCTCCACTTGGGCCATGATTACCGCGATCATCGGTGGCCAGGTCGCGCTGGCCGCGATGCTAATGGCGGCCGCCCGGCTTTGGGGCCTGCACGGATAGGGGATCGAACGACGGCGCGCGCCACGCGTTCGATCGATGCAAACGCGGAGACCTGAGATGAGCAAGGGCACGACCTGGTACGTGGTGGCGGACGGCGGCAAGGCGCGCATCATGACCCGAGAGGGCAACGAGATGCGGACGTTCCAGCATTTCGACAACAGCGGGCATGGCGACACCGACGCGGACCCGAGCGCCGGCACCAGTCAGCTCAAAGCGCCCAAATCCGACCCTCACGGCCAGGCGAAGGCGCATTTCGCCAAACAGGTCGCCGACCGGCTCAACCAGGCCGTGCGCACCGGCAAGGTGGACGAGATCGTCCTCGCCGCCCCCGCCCACGTGCTGCACGACATCCGCGAGGGGCTCGACAAGGCCACGTCCGGCAAGCTCGGCAAGTCGCTGAGCAAGGATTTTACCAACACGCCCGACCACGAACTCGCGTCGTACTTCTCCTAGGCGGAGCTCTCGGCCCGGCGCAGTCCGTTCGCGAGCGGCAGCGCAGCGGCGCACAGCGCGGCCATGACCCAGAACGACCGCGCTCCGAGATGTTGATAGAGCGGGCCGGAGGCCAGGGTCAGCGACGCCATCGCCAAACCGACGGCCAAGGTGCCGTAAAGCGCCTGCGCCGTCGCTGCGAGCTGTTGGGGCACACGGCTTCCGATCAGCCGCATGCACGCCAGGTGCAGCAGGGCATACGTCGCTCCGTGCAAGGGCTCCACCAGCGCCGCCGCGGGCAGCCAGGCGGTTTCCGCCAACACGCCCCAACGCAGCACGCCGGCCGCGGCGGCGACCATCGCGGCGGTCGCGACGCCCAGACGGTCGAGCACAGTCCGCCCGATTCCGGCGAACACGATCACCTCGGCGGCAACCGCCTCGGACCACAACAATCCGGCGGCCGCCGGGGAAATCCCATGCGCTTCCCAGCGGATCACCGCGAACACGTCGTGCAGGGCGTGGCTGCCTTGAACGAGCGCCGCCACGAGCAGCAGCCGGCGGAACCAGGGCAAGCGCAGCAGCGTCCCCATCCCGCCGCGCGCCAAACGGCTGGCTGGCGCCGGGGATGGGGGCCGCGGCACGACGCGCGCCACCGCGGCCCCGGCGGCGAGCAAGGCCGCGTTCAGCCAGATCGCGGCGCCGAGGCCGAATCGCCCGACCGCGAGCCCTGAGAACACCGTGCCCAGGATGTAGGCCGCCGAACCCGCGCCCCGCACCCAGCCATACTGAAACCCGAGCTTGCCGGCGGCAATCAGGGTCAGCGCGTCAGCGATCGGCAGGAGCGGGGCAAGGATCGCGGCCTGTAGCACACTGACTAGGAGCAGCGCGGTCCAGCCATCGGCAACGAGATATAGGAGCGCGCTGAAGGGCGCTATGACGAAGAACGCCATGAGGACCGCGCGTGGCGCCCCGCAGCGATCGGCGAGCCGGCAGCCCAACGGAGCCGCGACGAGCCGGATCGCAGTGCCAGCCGCGAGGACGGCGGCTATCGCGTTGGAGCCGAGCCCACGCTCGGCGAGAAACGTGGGCAGGAACGGGGATGCGACGCCGTAGGCTGCGAACAACGCCGCGTAGAGCATCACGAAACGGACCAGCGGACCGGTGGCCTTTCCGTTCCGAATGTGGCGCTCCCCCGTCATCGGTGCCTTCCTGAGCGCCCGCCTCGCTCGCGCCGGCCACGGGCTCGACGGGACGGAGTTTCTGTCGAGTCGCCGATTGACGTTCCGACGCCATCTTGTCCACTCCCGCCCGAGTGCGGCTTATGCGGCGGCGAGGCGGGCGGCCGTTACGCGATGCGTGCCACTGGGGCCTGTCTGACATCGAGGATAGAGCTTCAGCGGCAACCGACGGTAACGGGAAAGCCGAATCGGCCGTAGTCGTCCGGGGCGGTGAGCGTGCACTCGCGGATCGAGGCGGCCAGCGGTCGGCCGAGTTGCAGGGCCGTATGCTCGTACTTGCAATAGAGCCAGATCGGGACGGGATCACCCGCGTAAGACAGAAGATTCCATGACTGGATGAACCGGCCGTGCTCGTGCTGCGTGCTGGGCACGAGGAAGCCAAGTTTCGCCCGCGGACCGTACATCACGTCCGCGCCCTCAAGTCGCTCTTCAGAGCTGTCCGACCATACAGCACTCCAACCATCGGCGGTAGCGATGTCCGGCCGAGGCGGCGTAAGCTTCGCCGGGCACTTCGTCTCCATCGGCTCCAGCGCCCAGCTCGGCGCAGGAGCTGCAAGCAACAGGCAGCTAGCCGCGGCGCCGATCGCAGCTCCGGCCCACCCCACCTGCGTCAAAGCGTGATAACGATGTGGTACTGGTCTGCGTCGTCGACCGCGAGGCTGTGGCCGCCCCGGAACGAGATGTGACGAGCCTTCGCAGGATGGCCACGCCACTGGTCGAAAACAGTTATGCCTGTTTCATCTTGGCTAATGAAAATAGCTGCGTGCGAGCTGCCGTCCGTGCTGCTCGAATAATGACCGGCGACATCAAAGGTCGCGATGGCGGTACCAGGTTGGATCGCATTGCCGCGCACAGGCTGACCAGCACTCCAGGTGCGCGCTGGGGGAGCCCCTGTCAGCGCTCGCACGAGCGCGACGCATTCCTGGTTCGACCCGACGTATTGCGGTGTGACCGGAAGCGCGGCGAGATCGGTCGTGTACTGCACTGATTCCGGGCCCAGTCCGGAGGCCAAGATTCCGTCGGGGTTTTCGGTCGGCCTTTGAGCTTCGAGGGATCGATCGCCCGAGGCGACCTGGCTACCGAAGCGAGACCATCCAGGCCCGCGTGGCGCGAAAGATCCGTCAGTAAAGCTGGTCTGTGGCGATTGATCGGCTACCTCGATGCCTAGCGGCTGCAGGTCCGGCTTCGGCCGGCGAACGAGGCGTGCGGCCACGCGGAACGGCTCGCGGAGCCGCGCCAGCGCTTCCGGATCGGGCTGCTCGCCGGCAGGCACCCAAAGATATCGCATCGCAATGATGTCGTTGCCGCTGAAGCCGCGAGGTGAGCGCGCCATCTTGGTGTCCATGTTGCTAAAAAAGTTCTACGGTCACTCCACTCCTCGCTTCAATGAAATCCGTAAGTCCTGGCGCCCGGAGACGACCACTTCCCCTCAGGACCGTGCAGGGGCTTGGGCGCGCATTCGACAGTTAGCCCGACCGGTCCACCCCTACCCCAAGTGCGGCCTGCGCGGCGGCGAGGCGGGCGACCGGCACGCGGTAGGGGCTGCACGAGACGTAGTCGAGCCCGATCTCCTCGCAGAACGCGATGGAGGCCGGGTCGCCGCCGTGCTCGCCGCAAATGCCGAGCTTGAGGTCGTTCTTCACCTTGCGGCCCTTCTCGCTGGCGATGCGGACCATCGCGCCCACGCCCTCGACGTCGATCGAGATGAACGGGTCCTTCGGCAGGATGCCTTTCTCGACGTAGTAGGGCAGGAACTTCCCCGCGTCGTCGCGCGACAGGCCGAACACGGTCTGCGTCAGGTCGTTGGTGCCGAACGAGAAGAAGTCGGCGATCTCGGCGATGCGGTCGGCGATGATCGCGGCGCGGGGCAGCTCGATCATGGTGCCGACGCTGTACTCGATCGCCTTGCCGGCGCGGCCGAAAACCTCCTTCGCCATCCGATCCACCTGCGCGCGGGTGATCTCCAGCTCGCGCCGCATCCCGACGAGCGGGATCATGATCTCGGGTACCGGCGCGTTGCCGGTCTCCTGTGCGACGGCGAGCGCGCCCTCGAAGATCGCGCGCGCCTGCATCTCGTAGATCTCGGGATAGGTGACGCCCAGGCGGCAGCCGCGATGACCCAGCATCGGATTGGCCTCGGCGAGCTCGGCCATGCGGCGGTGCATCGCCTCGACATCGGTGCCGAGGGCCGCCGCCACCTCGGCGAGCTCCGCCTCGCCGTGCGGGAGGAACTCGTGCAGCGGCGGGTCGAGCAGGCGGACGGTAACGGGCAGACCGGCCATGATCGAGAAGAGCTGCCGGAAGTCCTCGCGCTGGAACGGCAGCAGCTTCTCGAGTGCCGTGCGGCGGCCCGCTTCGTCACTCGCCATGATCATCTGGCGCACGGCGCCGATGCGGGAGGGATCAAAGAACATGTGTTCGGTGCGGCAGAGCCCGATGCCCTCGGCGCCGAACTTGCGGGCCGTCTCGGCGTCAAGCGGGGTCTCGGCGTTGGCGCGCACCTTGAGGCGGCGCAGGCCGTCGGCCCACTCCATCAAGGTGGCGAAGTCGCCGGACATCGCCGGCTCGATCATCGCGACCGAGCCAGCGAACACCTCGCCCGTCGCCCCGTCGAGCGTGATGGTGTCGCCGACGTTGAGCGTGCGGCCGCCGGTCGAAAGGGTCTGCGCGCCGTAATCGACGTTGACGCTGCCGACCCCCGCCACGCAAGGCCGGCCCATGCCGCGCGCCACGACGGCGGCGTGGCTGGTCATGCCGCCGCGCGTGGTCAGGATGCCGCGCGCGGCGTGCATGCCGTGGATGTCCTCGGGGCTGGTCTCGATGCGCACCAGGATCACCGCCTCGCCCTTGGCGGCGCGGCTCTCCGCCTCGTCGGCGTTGAACACGATGGCACCCGACGCGGCGCCGGGGCTGGCCGGCAGGCCCTTCGCCAGCACGGTGCGCGGCGCTTTCGGGTCGAGCATCGGGTGCAGCAACTGGTCGAGCGAGGATGGCACCACGCGCTTGACCGCCTCCTCGCGATCGATGAGGCCCTGCTGCGCCATCTCGACCGCGATCCGCAGGCTGGCCGCCGCGGTGCGCTTGCCGCTGCGGGTTTGCAGCATGTACAGCTTGTTCTGCTGCACGGTGAACTCGATGTCCTGCATGTCGTGGTAGTGCTGCTCGAGCTTCTCGCGCACCGCGACGAGCTCGGTGTAGGCGTTCGGCAGCGCCTCCTCCATCGACACCTCGCCCGGCTCGGCGCGCTTCCGGGACAACGGCTGCGGCGTGCGAATGCCGGCGACCACGTCCTCGCCTTGCGCGTTCACCAGGAACTCGCCGTAGAACAGGTTCTCGCCGGTCGAAGGGTCGCGCGTGAAGCAGACGCCCGTGGCGCAGTCGTTTCCCATGTTGCCGAACACCATGGCCTGCACGTTCACCGCGGTGCCCCAGCTGGCGGGGATGTCATGCAGCCGGCGGTAGGTGTTGGCGCGCGGGTTCATCCAGGAGCCGAACACGGCGCCGATCGCCCCCCAAAGCTGCTCGGACGGCTCTTGCGGGAACGGCTTGCCGGTCTCGTTGTGGACCATGTCCTTGTAGCCCTCGACGACGCGCCGCCAATCCTCCTCGGTCAGCGCGGTATCCTCGGTGACGCCGCCGGCCTCGATCTTGGCCTGCTCAATGATCTCCTCGAAGCGATGGTGGTCGACCCCGAGCACGACGGAGCCGTACATCTGGATGAAGCGGCGATAGCTGTCCCAGGCGAAGCGCGGGTCGCCCGAAGCGGCTTCCAGGCCCTCCACCGTGCGGTCGTTGAGGCCGAGGTTGAGCACGGTGTCCATCATGCCGGGCATCGAGACGCGGGCGCCGGAGCGGACCGAGACGAGCAGCGGCTTCTCCATGTCGCCGAAGCGCAGGCCGACCGCCTGCTCGACTAGGGTGAGAGCCGCGCGCACCTCGGCGTCGAGTTCGTCCGGGTATCTGCGGTCGTTGTCGTAGAACGCCGTGCAGACCTCGGTGGTGATGGTGAAGCCGGGCGGGACGGGCAAGCCGATGCTGGCCATCTCGGCGAGGTTGGCGCCCTTGCCGCCCAGCAGGTTGCGCATGTCGGCGCGGCCCTCGTTGCGGCCGGCGCCGAAGCTGTACACCCATTTGGTCATGCTGGTCCGGTGCTCCTCAGGGCTTCGCCGCCCGCCGTGCCTTCAATACGCGAGAAATCCGCCACGCGATCCATCGTGGACCGGACGGAGGATAGCAGACGCAAGCGGTTGCGGCGCAGTTCCGGCTCCGGCGCGTTCACAGTCACCTTGTCGAAGAAGGCGTCAAGCGGCGGGCGCAGCCGGGACATCGCCCGCATGGCCTCGCCGAAGCTCTCGGCCTGCAACATCGCCGGAAGCTCAGTCGCCAGGCGGCCGGCGGCCTTGGCGATCGCGCGCTCCTCGTCGGTTCGGAAGGCGGCGGAGTCGGCGCCGCCCTCGTGCGGCCCATCCTTGCGGTCCTCGATGCGGAGAATGTTGGCGGCGCGGCGATAGGCGGTCAGCAGGTTCGCTCCGTCATCCGTCCCGAGCAACGCGGCGACCGCCTCGGTGCGGGCGAGCAGCCGGTTGATGTCGTCGTCAGCGCCGGCGGCGAACACCGCGGCAAGCACGTCGTGCCGCGCACCGTCGGCGCGGAGCTGGACCCTAAGGCGATCGGCGAGGAAATCGAGTATGTCAAACGCGATCAGGTCGATCTCCTGACCATCAAACTCTTGCACAATTGTAAGTTGGTTGCCTTCACGCGGCTTCCGGCTTCTAATCTGGTTCACGGCCTTATTGAGCAACGGCAATAGGTGCAGTCGCAGTCCGCTCTCGCGCACGATCCGAATAATGCCGAGAGCCGCCCGACGGAGTGCATAGGGATCCCCGGATCCGGAAGGCCTCTCGTTGATGTAGAAAAATCCGGCCAAGAGGTCGAGTTTATCGGCCAAGGCCACGGCGATCGATACTGGTGCGTCTGGCACGGCATCAGAAGCGCCTCTCGGGGCGTAGTGATCGCGGATCGCATCCGCAATCGCAGGCGGTTCGCCGTCGTGCAGGGCGTAGTAGCGGCCCATCACGCCTTGCAGTTCGGGGAACTCGCCGACCATGCCGGTAACGAGGTCGGCCTTCGCCAGATGCGCGGCCCACTTCGCGTCCGACCCGTGTGCTCCGATTGCCCGCGCGACCTCGACCGCTAACGTCTCGAGCCCAAATACCCGCTCGGCCTGGGTGCCGAGCCTGGCGTGGAACGTGATCGCGTCGAGCGCGGGCACGCGATCGGCCAAAGGCGTGCGCCGGTCCAAATCCCAGAAATACCTTGCATCGGCGAAGCGGGCGCGCAGCACGCGCTCGTTGCCGGCGATGGTGGTCGCCCCGCCATCCGCTGGTTCGATGTTGGCGACGAAAGCGAAATAGGGCGCGGCTTCGTCCGACGCCGTGCGCAGTGCGAAGTAGCGGTTGTTCGCCCGCATCGAGACCTGCATCACCTCGGGCGGCAGGTCCATGTAGGCGTCATCGATGCGCCCGAGCAGAGGCACCGGCCACTCGACGAGGCCGGCCACCTCGTCGAGCAGGCCGGGGTCGTCGACGATGGTGAGCTGCCGTTCGGCGGCGAGGGCCGCCAAGCCATCCAAGATGACGCGCTTGCGCTCGGCCGCGTTCACCAGCACGTGGCGGGCACGCAATGCCTCTTCCCAATTGAGGCAGGAGTGCACGGGGAAAGCGCCGGGTGAGAGGAAGCGGTGGCCTTCGGTCAGATTGTCGCTGGCGAGGCCGTGGCCGTCGTCGCCGCCCTCGCGCAGGTCGAAGCGGACCACCTCGCCGTCCAGCAGGCAAACGATGCGGCGCAGCGGGCGGACCCAGGTGAACGCGCTCGACCCACCCCAGCGCATCGATTTCGGCCAGGGGAACCGGCGCAGGAGCGGCGGCAGCGCGGCGGCGATCAGGGGCGAGGCGGCGACCGCTTCGCTGGGGCGCTCCAGCACCCAGTAGTCGCCTTCAAGGCGCAGCTGCTCGCGTGCCGCCCCGTGCTTGCGGAGGAAGCCGGCCAGAGCCTGGTCCGGCGCGTTGGCGCGCGGCCCGCGCTCGGTCTGGCAACTGCCTTCGACCCGCGCAGTCACCTCGGCCGCGAGGGCGATCCGGCGCGGGCCGTGGAAGGTGCAAATCTCCTCAGGCCGCAGCGATGCGAGCGCTTCGCCGACCAGCCGTGCTAAATCCTCCGCTGCACGCGCTTGCATGCGCGCGGGGATTTCCTCGCTGAACAGCTCAAGAAAGAAGGCGGGCATGTCAGGACTTCAGCGCGGATTCGATGTCGGTCTGCGGAAAGTCGTTGCCTTTGAACAGCAGAGGCTCACCCGATGTCTTAGCGAGCGCGTAGGCGAAACAGTCGCCGTAGTTTAGTCGTGCAGGGTGATTGCCTCGGCCGAACCTGCGCCAGCCGTCACGCGCGGCTCTTGCTTGTTCAAAGGTGACGGCAACGAGTTCGATAGCTAACCAACCCACCAAGTCGTCAAACCGCTTGTCCGCCTTCTGCTTCCCGCGACCGCCCACGACCATCGCAATCTCGAACCAGTTAGCAACGGACAATAATCGAGGCTCGCCATCGACGATTGCCTCCATGTAGCGATCCGCATCCGACTCCTCCAAGAGGATGGCAAGTATCGCCGAGGTGTCGATGATCACTTCGGCAAGCCGTTCTCGTCGTATAGCCAGGAGTGATCGGAGGTCACCCCCGGTTCCATCGCGGCGTGGATTTCACGGGCAAGCTCACGAACATGCCGGATTCGCTCCTCCCGGTCCCGCGCCTTGCGCTCCCGCTGCAGCCGCTCCTCCAGCGCCACAGTGACCGCCGCCGCGAGGCTTTCGCCGGTCAGCTCGGAAAGCGCGGTGGCCGCCTCATAGGCACGGTCGCTGTCGATCCTCAGCTGCCGCCCCACCGCTTACTCCGGCAGTCTGTCGCTCTCGCCCCAGCAATGGTTGACCGGGATGCCGGGGCCGTTGCTGACGCGGAGCGCGCGGCTGAGCACTTCGGCGCGGTCGGTCCAGGCGCGGCGCTGACGGGTTTGGCGCGTGCGCTGCAGGTGCTCGCGCAATGCGGCGGCAACGGCGGCGCTGGCGGTCTCGCCGGTGAGCGCGGACAGCTCCCGCGCGAGGGTGGTCGTTTCGTCGCTTTGTAGCAGGTCTGCAATCATGGCGTTTCTTGGAACCCTGTATATTGCCTTGAACTTAGCCAGCCTGGCGGCCCGAGTCACGCGTCATCGGCGTCAAGCCAGCCCTCGCAGCAGCGCTTAGCCAGGGCGCGCACCCGGCCGATGTAGCTCGCCCGCTCCGTGACGCTGATGACGCCCCTTGCGTCGAGCAGGTTGAACAGGTGGCTCGCCTTGATGCACTGATCGTAAGCCGGGAGCGGCAGCCGGGCCTCCAGCAGCGCGTGACATTCGTGTTCGGCATCGGCGAAATGGCGCGACAGCAAGGCCGTGTCGGCGCGCTCAAAGTTGTAGGCGCTGTACTCCCGCTCGGCGCGGAGGAACACGTCGCCGTAGGTCACGCCGGCGCCGTTGAAGTCGAGGTCGTAGACCCGCTCGACATCCTGCACATACATCGCCAGCCGCTCGAGCCCGTAGGTCATCTCGAAGCTGGGCAAGACCACCGGGATGCCGCCGACCTGCTGGAAATAGGTGAACTGGCCGACCTCCATGCCGTCGCACCACACCTCCCAGCCGAGGCCCCAGGCGCCGAGGGTGGGGCCCTCCCAATCGTCCTCGACGAAGCGGAAGTCATGCAAGGAGGGGTCGAGCCCGATCTCCCGGTAGCTGGCGAGCAGCAGGTCCTGCGCGGCGGCCGGGCTCGGCTTCATGATGACCTGGTATTGATAGTAATGCTGCAGCCGGTTCGGGTTGTCGCCGTAGCGCCCGTCGGAGGGGCGGCGGCTCGGCTGCACGTAGGCCGCCCGCCAAGGTTTCGGCCCGAGGGCGCGCAAGGTGGTCGCCGGGTGGAAGGTGCCTGCCCCCATCTCGACGTCGTACGGTTGAAGCAGCACGCAGCCCTGCCGCGCCCAAAAGCCCTGCAGGCGCAGGATGAGGTCCTGGAAGCTCAGGGGCTTGGTCGCGGTCCGGTCCATTGGCGCTGCTTGCGGGGCGTGTGGCATTAAGCACCCGGACGGCCAAGCGGCAAGGAGATCGCCCTGGCGCGGCGCGATTGGATCGGACTGGCGGCGGTGACGCTCGGGCTCCTCGCGCTGATCGTCTATCGCCGGCTCGTGGTCGAGCCGCGCGCGTGGGGCGCGATCTGTTCCGTCCCCGCGCCGCCGCTCGCTTGCGCGCCGCGGGCGGCGCTGTTGTGGCTGCAAAGCTTGTATGGGTGGGGCGGTGCCGCGCTTCTGCTCGGGTTGGCGGCGTTCCGGGGCGCGCCGTTCCCGGTGTCGGTGGCCGCCGTGGCGATCGGGGCGGCAGCCGTGGCGAACTATAATGCAACCTGGGGGATGCTCGGGGCCGCGCTCGGTGCTTGGGCCTGGATCACGCGCGAGCGCGAGCCCCCGGCCTTGCCCTGAGCAGCGGCGGCGCGGCAAGCAGGATGGCGGCGGCGTTCCAGGCCAGCGACTGAAGGTTGGCCGGCCCTTCCCGGATCGCGCTCGCGACCGCCGCCAACGCGAGGACCCCACCGACCCAGGCTTCCTCCCGCCCGCCGCCGCCGCGCGGGAGGTCGCGCAAGGCGGCCCGTGCGGCCACGCAGACGAGCGGAACGATGAAAACCGGCAGCGGGAAATCCCGGTAGCGGGGGTCGAACAGCAGCAGGAGCTGCATGACGGCGGCGGTCCAGGTGAACAGGAAACAGAGGTCGTCGAACGCGGCGCCGGCGGGTGGGCGTCGCACTGGGCGCAGGCGCAGGAGATGGCGGAGCGCGCGGGTCGTGTCCCGGCCGGTGCGTGCCGGCGGCAGCGGCTCACCTGCCACGATCGCGTCGGCGCGGCCGATCATCAGCGCGGCCAGCCCCGCCTGACCCGCGAGGTTTACCGTCGCGGCGACCAACAGGTGCACATCGTAGACCACCGGCGCCGTGCCCGCCCAGGCGAACGCCAGCGCATCGCCGAGTGCGACGGCAAGCACCGCCAATCGAACTTGGGTGGCAAGAACGAGCCCAGGCCGGCGGAGCGCCGCCGCGAGCAGCAGGACACCGATGGCCATGCCGAGTGCTGCATCCGTCGCCCAAGCGGGGTTCTCCACCACCGCGCCCGCCAACGGAAACTTCGCGGCGCGATCGGCGGTCCACAGCCCCCAATTGGCCCCCACCGTGCCTTCGCTCTTGTACTTCCAGACCTGATCGAACGCCTCGATGACGTTGTAATCGAAGCCTTTTTCGTGCGCGAGCGCGACGAAACGGCGGAGGAACACGGCCTGCGCCACGCGACCCGGTGCGGCGTCGGCGCGCCACCGGCCGCGGCTCGGCCAGCCAGTCTCGCCGATCGCCACCGGCTTGCCGTGGAACAGCGCCGTCATCTCCCGGTACACCGCCCCGACATGGGCAACGGCGCCGTCGATGCCGGTCGGCTGGTCCTCCCAATACGGCAACAGATGGATGGTCACGATGTCCACGTGCGGCGCGATCTCGGGGAACTGGCGCCAGAACTCCCACACGTCGGCGTAGGTCACCGGCTGGCGCACGGCGGCCCGCACCTGGTCGATCGCGGCGATCAGTTCGGCCACCGGCAGGTCGCGGCGCAGCAACACCTCGTTGCCGACCACCACGCGTTCCACCGTGTCTGGGTGCGCGCGGGCCAGCGCGATGCCGCGGGCGATCTCGCGCGCGTTCCGCGTCCGGTCGGGGCCGAGCCAGATGCCCTGCCAGACCTTGAGCCCGTGCCGCTCGGCCAGCGCGGCGATGTCGTACTCGCCCTCGAGCGCGGCATAGGTCCGCACGGCGCGGGTGCCGCCGGAGACAAGGGCGAGATCGGCGTCCACCTCGTCGGCGGTCGCAAACACCTTGGCGAGCGGCGATTGCCCGGCGCGGAACGGTGCCAGCGAAACCGAGTTAAACCGTCCGACAGGCATCGCGACGTCCCCGGCGCGCGGGCGGTTCGGCCACCACCAGCCGAAGACGGACAGCGCGGCGAGGAGCAGCAGCACCGGGGCCAGGAGCGGCGAGGGACGCGACATCGGGCGCGATACAGTCTGCGCCGGGCGGCGAAAGCAAGGCGGAAGGATAGTTCATGACGGTCGACGGGCTGGATGACGAAACCATTCGCCGGGTGCTTACCGGGACGCGGCGCATCGCCGTGGTCGGTGCTTCGGCCCGGCCGACGCGGCCGTCCCACGGCGTGTTCGGCTTCCTGGTCAGCCGCGGCTACGACGTGACCGGAGTCAATCCGGGGATCGCCGGGCAGGTGCTGCACGGGCGGCCGGTGGTGGCGCGCTTGGATGGGGCGGCGCCGGTCGAGATGGTGGACGTGTTCCGCAACAGCGCGGAGGTCGCGCCGGTGGTGGACGACGCCATCCGGCTCGGGGCCAAGGTGGTCTGGATGCAGCTCGGGGTCATCGACGAGGCCGCGGCCGAGCGCGCACGCGCCGGCGGCGTCACCGTCGTGATGGATCGCTGCCCGGTCATCGAGGTGCGCCGGCTGGGCCTGTGATCGCCGCTTGAAGCGGAGGTCGGCGCGAGCCACATCGACGTTGTACGGATAGCGTCACGGTCAACAAGAGCCAGGGGTGCCATGACCAACGAGGAACGCGACATCATCACCCGCTACATCGAGCGGGTCGGCGGGGCGCAGACCGCGAGCTTCGGCTCGGTGCCCGGGGCCGCCCAGCCGCTGCCGCCGATCGACAAAGAGGCCGACGCGCTGATCGGCGAGCTGCTCGCGAAGTACCCGGAAGCGCGCTACCGCCTGACGCAGACCGCCTTCGTGCAGGAGCACGCGGTGGTGGAGGCGCAGAACCGGATCAAGCGGCTGGAGTACGAACTGCAGCAAGCGCAGCAGGCGGCGCAGTCGCAGCCGAAGTCGGGCGGCTTCCTCAGCGGACTGTTCGGCGGCGGCGGTTCACGGCCGCAGGGCGCGCCGCCCTCGCAGGGCGCGCCGCCCTCGCAGGGCGCGCCGCCCCCGCAGGGCGCGCCCTCGCAGGCATGGAACCAGGGCGCCGGCCCTCAATCCCAGCCGCAATACGCGCCGCCCCCGCCGCAATACGCGCCGGGCTATCAGCAGGGTATGTTCCAGCGTTCGGGCTCGGGTTTCCTCGGCTCGGCCCTGACCACAGCCGCCGGCGTGGCTGGCGGCATGGTCGCCGGCAACGCGCTGATGAACCTGTTCTCGCCGCACCAGGGTGCCGGCGCCGATCTCGGCGGCGGATTCGGCGGTGGCGGGGAGGCTAGCCCCTGGGGTTCGCCGGCGGGGGGCAACGACCCTGGCTACGTCGATCAGGGCAGCTGGACCACCCCCGACGCGGGCGCGCCCGATCAGAACTATGCCGATCAGGGCAGCTGGAGCGGCGGCGATGCCGCCGGTGGCGACCAATCCTCGTGGGATGCCGGCAGCGGCGGCGGCGACCAGGCGTCGTGGGACAGCGGCGGCGGGGACAGCGGCGGCGGCTTCGACAACAACACCTGACGCTCTGGCTTGGTTCAATACTCGAACTGATACGTCAGCCCGACGCTGCTGCCGCCTGAATCGGCCGGCGTGGCGCCTGGGTTGGTGTTCGAGCCGGTGCCGACGGTGCCCTCCGCCTTAAGCCCCTTGTACAGGTCGAGCTGCACTAGCCCTTGCGTGCTGGTGCCGCTCGCACCCTGGCGGGCACCGACGAACACGCCGGGCGCCACGTAGCGGCCGGCCTGCAACGTCGCACTTCCGCTGGCGCCGCTGCCCACCGAGAGCTGGTCTAACCCGAGTCCCTTGCGCACGCTTTCGAGCGGGTTGAGGCCGCCGCCGCCGACACCCGTCAGTTCGGCCAGCGCCGCGGCGAGCGAGGCCAGCTCGAACGGGCTCAACGACGACGCGCTGCGCTTGAACAGCAGTTGCGCCAGCACCTCGTCCTGCGGCAGCTCCGGCGTGCTGGTCAGGGTGATCTTGGGCGCGCTCGCGGTGCCGCCCACGTTAAGGTTCGCCGTTATCGAGCCGTTCGTGCTGCTGGCGACGAAGTCGAGGCTCGGGTCGGTCAAGCTGCCGCCGTTGAAGCTGACCTCGCCCTTGGTGAAGGTGAGCGTCGTGCCGGCCACGCTGAAGTTGCCCTGTCGCAGGCTGAACCCGCCGAGCGGCTGCGGCTTGATGCTGGTGCCCTGCAGCCTCAGGTGTCCCCCCATTTCGGCGAACAAGCCGCGCCCGCGCACGAAGATCCCCCGTTCCGCCTCGATCGTCAGGTCGAGCGCGATCTCCGGTCCCGGCGCGGGCGGCGCCGGCGGCTTGTCGCCCGGCCGACGCACTTTGAGCACTGCGATGCTGGGCGGCAGGCGCTCCGGGATGGTGATGTCGGCGCCGCGGATATGGATGTTGCCGGCGAGCGCCAGCTGGGCGGCGAGCGCGCCCCGCAAGGTGAGGTTCGAGTCCAGCGTCACCGTGATCCGTTCGCCGGCGAGCGGGCGGGCGTTGTTGGCGGTGACGGTGATGTCCACCGCCTTGCCCGGCGTGAACACGCCGACGGTCCCGGCGACGCCGAGCGTGCCGGGCCCAGCGCGGCCGGTGAAGCTGACGATGCGCACCGTGTCGCCCTGCAGCGCGATCTGCGCGGCGATGTCGGTGATGTGCGCGCCCTGCGCGAAATCCTGGATTTCCCCGCCGGTCAGCCGCGTGGTGCCGGACAGGCGCGGCGCCGACAGCGTGCCCGCGACCCCGGCGTCGAGCGCGAGCTGGCCGCGCGCGCGGCGACCGTCGGGCGCCAGGATCGGATCGAGCGTGGCGAGGTCGACGTTGCCGACCGCGCGCAGATCGAGCGGCCGGGCCGGGTCGATCGGCGCCGTCCCGGTCACGGTCAGCGTGGTGAGCCGCCCGGCGGCGAGCCGGGTGTCGATGCGCGCACTGCCGCCCGCGAGGTCGGCGTTGGCGGTCAGGTTCGCCGGCGGCAGGCCGCGCCCCGGTCCGGTCCGCATCCGCAGTCCGGTCGCCTCGAGGCGCACGGTGCCGTTCGGCTGCGCCGGCGTGCCGGTGAGTTTCGCATCGGCCCGGATCGCGCCGTCGGCGTCGATCTGCGGCGCGAATGGCTTGGCGAGGTCCGGCGTCACGTTGCGCAGCGCCACGGTGGCATCGAGGGTCGGCGAGACGCGGCCGGCGACCTCGAGCGTCGCCTGCTGCAGCCCGAGCCGCAGTCGGTCCAGGGTCACCCCGTTCGCGAACCCGATCCGAACGGGGGCAAGCAGCCGCAAGGCCTGCCCCTTCCAGGTCGCGTTCAGGCTCGAAACGTTGGCCTCGCGCGCCGTCGCGTTCAGCACCGTGGCGGTCTCGATCACCGCATCCGCGCCGGCGAGGTTGCGCGCAGTGGCCGACAGTTTTGCGGCGAGCGCGGTCTGCGGGCCGCTGACCGTCAGCTTGGCCGAGCCGGTGGTGCCCGACGCCGCGAAGCCGTCGACGGTGAGAATGCCGTTAGCGACCGAGGGCGTGCCGGCCGGATCGAGGACGGTGGCATCGAGGTCGGCCCGCGCCACGGAAGCCGTCCCGGCGAGCCCGGCGTCGCGCGCCTGCAGCTTGACGTGCGCCTCGGGCTTGCCGCCGTGCTCCTCGGTGGCCAGGGCCGCCGTGACGCCACCCGTGAGCGGCTGGCCGATGAGCGGCCGTAGGTCGTCGAGCCGCGTCATGCGCAGGTCGAGCTTGCCGAGTGGCAGGGTGGCCCCGGGCGGCAACACGAGCGCCGCCTCGGCATGGGCGCTTTTCCAGTCGGTCTTGCTGATGTCGAGGTGCAGCGCCCCGTCCGAGCCGCGCTGCGCGGCAGCGGCGAGGGTGAGCGGGGCGCCGGCGAGCGTGCCGTCGGCGGTAATCCGGCCCGTCGGCGCCCCCGGCAGGTGCTCGGCCTCCAGATGGGCGTGCAACGGCCCGCGCGGCATCTTTTGCACCGCGATGTCGCCGTCGAGATCGGCGACGGCGGCGAGATCGTCGAGCGGGCCGGCGACGTGGCCCCGCGTCTTCAGATCGCCGCCGACCGTCGGCGCAAGCACGGCGAGATCCGACAGGCCGAGGGTCCAGTCGAGGTCCACCTTGTCGCCCGATTTGTCCCCTTTGGCCGAGAGCGCGATCGTCTTGCCGTCGACGGTGAGATGCGAGAGAGCGAGGTCGCTGCCGCGCAAGGTTCCGGCCAGCGACAGCTTGGCGGCGTCGCCGACCAGCCCGGGTATCGGCGCCATCCCGCCGGTCACGCCCACCGTGCCGTCGATCGTGGCGTCGGTGGCGCCCGCATGTTGTGTGGCGCGAACAGCCAGGTTGGTGCGGCCCTGCAGGTCGATGCCGCCGATCGCGGCGAACGGCGCCAGGTCCGGCAGATCGAGCGTCGTGTCGACGCTGAGATCGCCCCCGGTGTGCGCCGTGCCGCGGGCGGCGATCAGCTTGTGCGCCAGAGTGAACGCGACCGGGCGGTCGGGCGCATCGAGGCGCGCGTCGGCGGTGAGCTGCACCGGCGCGCCCGCGAGCAGGTCGGGTTTCGGGCCGGGGATGCGCAGGCCGTCGAGCGTCGCCTTCAGTTGCGCGGCGCCCGCGTTGCCTTGCAGGTCGGCGGCGATGGATTGCACGGATGCGCCGCCCGCCTCGAGTGCCGCGATGCGCAGCGTCGCGGTCGCCGCCGGTTTGGTGAACGGTCCGCGCACCGTTGCATCGAGGCCCACCGACTGCCAGGACAGGCCCGGCGCCGGCGTCATCGCCGGGGCGTGCGCGGCGATCGTCAGATCGGCCGCCTGGTGCGCGAGGTCGACCGTGCCGTTGGCATCGGCGCGGAGCGGGCCGGCGGTCAGGGCGAGCTTGGTGCCGATCGCGTCGCGGGGTCCCGCGAGGGTCGCATCGAGTGCGATCGGACCGAGATCGGGCAGGCCGGCGAGGCCGGAGATCAGCCCCTTGGCCGCCTCACGGACCGTCGCGGCGGCGTCGATGCGGGACGGCGAGAGATCGCCCTTGACCGCGTACTGCGCGTCGCCCGCGAGGGTGCGCAGCGTGATGTCCGCACTGCCCTGCTGCAGCGAAGCCAGTGCCGCGCTCCCTCCCACGGTGAGTGCGACCGGCTTGCCCGCGAGCGGCTCGCCGAGGTCCAGCCGGTCGACGGCGAGCTGCCGCACCGTCACCGACACCGGGAGGGTGAAGCCGGAGGAAGATTTGGAGGCCGGCTGCGAGGCGACCGGCAGCCGCGCGACATCGACATGCGCGGCGCTCAGGCGGTCGATCAGCGCCTCGCGGCCGACCAGCCGCAGCGGCGACCAGTCGAGTGCGAGGCCGTCGATGGTCGCGTAGGTTCCGTTTTTGTCGCGCAGTTCGAGATGCGCGAGGCGGAGCGCGTCGGGAAACCGGCCACCAAGGCCGGCGAGGCGCACCGTGTCGCCGGTAAGCGAGGCCACCTGGCTCTCGATCAGCGCGCGCCCCGGCCCGATATTCGCGAGCAGCAGGACCACGGCGACCAGCAGCACCGGGATCGCGACGATGACGGCGAGCACGATCAGCAGGATGCGGAGCAGGCGTCGCATCAGCGATTGTCCCCGTACGTGCCATGGTCGGCGAAGGCCGACCATCCACGGCGTCCCAGGCAACCGGCCGAAGACGTGGATCCTCGGCCTTCGCCGAGGATGGCGAATGAGGGTGGAGCCACCATCAGAACGCCTCCCCGATGCCGATATAGAACTCCAGCGTGTCGGACCCGGTCTGCTTGCTGAGCGGGACGGCGATGTCGGCGCGGATCGGGCCGATCGGCGTGTAATACCGTGCGCCGACGCCGGCGCCGACCCGCCAGGTGCCCGTCCCCGGTCCCGAGCTCGCGGCAACCTGCCCCGCGTCGAGGAACGCGGCGGCGCCGAAGCTCTGGAGGATACGCTGGCGGAACTCCACAGTACCGGCGACGACGGAGGTGCCGCCTTCCGGGTTGTTGCTGATCGGGAAGTGCGGGCCGACCGACTGGTATCGGTAGCCGCGCACCGTCCCGCTGCCGCCGGCGTAAAACCGCTTGTCGGGCGGCAGCGCGAACTGCGTGGCACCCTGCGCGTCGCCGACGAGCCCGCGCAGGGCGACAATGCTGCGCCCGGGGTTGGTCAGGCTGAAGTTGGCAAGGTCGATATAGGTCGAGCCGCCGACCTGCAGCAGCACGAAGGTGGCGTTCGTCTGACTGCCGAGCGACTCCGTGGGCGTGACCGAGGCCGCGGCGCGGATGCCGCGGGTGGGCAGGAACAAGTTGTCGGTGCTGTCGTACTTCGCCGTAATCGGAATGCCGATGAGCGTGTAGTCGCGCCCGACCCCCTCCTGCGTGATGCGCTCCTGCTCGAAGGCGAGGCCGGCGCTGCCGCTCCAGTGCTCCGAGAACCTGCGGTTCAGCAGGACGTCGGCGGTGATGGCCTTCTGGTCGTAGGCCTGCAGGGTCTGCTTGATCGCGCCCAGGTCGGCCTGCAGCTGCTGGTCGCGTTGCAGGAAATCCGGCTTGAGGAACTGCAGGTTGGCGTTGTAGCCGGGCCGCTTCTGCGCGCTGCCGCCGCCTTGCAGCCCGGCCGTCAGATTGAGCTGCTCGGCGTTGCCGAACAGGTTGCGATCCGACCATGTCGCGGTGACGCCGGCGCCGAGATCGGTCGAGTAGGCCGCGCCGAAGGTGACTACGTGGCGCTTGCGCTCGGTCACGGCGAAGGTGAGCGGCAGCTCGCCGGCCGGGTCGAGCTGGGTCGCCGGCTCGGCGCGCACCGAGGCGAACACGCCCTCGGACGCGAGATCCTGCCGCGCCTTCTCGATCGCCTCGGGGCTGAACTGCTCGCCCTGATGCACCAGCAGTCGTCTGCGGACGAACGACTCGTTCACGCGGTCGAGGCCGGTGACGGCGATGGGGCCGAGATCGACGCGCGGGCCGGTCTCGACCGTGTAGCGCACGTCCAGCGCCTCCGCTGCCTCCCGCAAGGTGGCGACCGGCTCGCTCACCTTGGCGAGCGCGTAACCTTGGCTGCGCAGCGCATCGAGCAACCGCGTCCTAGCGGCGAGCACGTCGGACGCGACGGCGGGCTGACCGGGCTTGAGGTTGAGCGTGTCGCGCGCCGGGCCGGGAAGCGTGCCGTCGACCCCGACGGTGCCGAGATGGAACTGCACGCCCGGGTCCACGGTCACGGCGACGGGCACCGGCGGCTTGGCGGGAGCGGCGTCGAGCGCGTCGGGCAGTCCCGGGTCGTCGAGCGGACGCCCGACGATGGTCACTTTCACGCCGCCTTTGTAGAAGCCGAAGCTTTGCAGCGCGGTCTGAAACCGCCCAGCATCCTGCTGGGCGCGCGCGATCAGGGCGAACGGCCCGACCGGCGCGGTCTCGCGAAGCGAGATGAGCACGGAGGAGCCGTTGATGGCGGCGTCGAGCGGCGCGTTTCCGGTCGGTTTGATGGTGACCTGGTAGGGTTGCGGATCGGCGGCGCGGCTGGCCGGGCTTGAGGAGACGAGGAACGCCGCCCCGAACAGGAACCCCGCCAAGCGGGCGCGGCGCGGGACGGGCGGGGCTTGCGGCATTGGGGGCAACCTAACGGGCCGCTTCGTTGTGCGCGACCCCTCACCCCGACACTCTCCCGGAGGGAGAGGGAGAAGAAATAGCCCTCTCCCGTCGGGAGAGGGTTGGGTGAGGGGCTTTCACCTGGAGACGTGCGGGTTGACAATCCTCCTGATGACTCGCCTTTCGCTGCCCCGCACCTCGCCCCGCACCCGCCTGACCGCGCTGATCGTTGCTTGCGCGCTGTTCATGCAGAACTTGGACTCGACGGTGATCGCCACCGCCCTGCCGACGATGGCGCGCGCGTTCGGAGCCGATCCGGTGCGGATGAACGTCGCACTCACTTCTTACCTGCTCAGCCTCGCGGTGTTCATCCCGGCCAGTGGCTGGATGGCCGACCGGTTCGGCACCCGCACCGTCTTCCGCGCCGCCATCGCGGTGTTCACCGTCGGCTCGGTGCTGTGCGGGAGGGCCGAATCGCTGCCGTTCCTGGTCGCCTCGCGCGTGCTGCAGGGGATGGGCGGGGCGATGATGGTCCCGGTCGGGCGGCTGGTGCTGCTGCGCTCCGCGCCGAAGAGCGAGCTGGTCGCCGCGATGGCCTGGCTCACCATGCCGGCGATGATCGGCCCGGTGCTCGGGCCGCCGGTCGGCGGGTTGATCGTGACGTATTTCTCCTGGCGCTGGCTGTTCGACATCAACGTGCCGATCGGGCTGCTCGGCATCCTGCTGGTGACGCTGTTCGTCGACGACGTGCGCGAGCCGGGCACCGGGCGGCTCGACATAAGGGGCCTGCTGCTGAGCGGCGTCGGCCTTGCCGCGCTGCTGTTCGGGCTGGAGACGGCCGGGCGCGGCGCCGTGGCCTCGACGCTCAGCTTCGCGGCGATCGGCGCGGGCGTGCTCGCCTGGGCGCTCTACTGGCTGCACGCCCGGCGCCACCCGCGGCCGCTGCTCGACTTCACGCTGACCCGCGAGCCGACCTTCGCGGTCTCCATCCTCGCCGGCACCCTGTTTCGCGTCGGCGTCGGCGCGACGCCGTTCCTGCTGCCGATGATGTTCCAGATCGGCTTCGGCGACAGCGCCGCCGAGAGCGGCGCCATCACCTTCGCCTCCGCCGCCGGTGCCCTGGTGATGAAGCCGGTCGCGACCCGGGCGCTGCGCTGGCTCGGCTTCCGGCACATCCTGGTGTGGAACGCGGTGCTTTGCGCCGGAATGCTCGGGGTTTTCGCATTCTTCCGCCCGACCTGGCCGGCGGCGGCGATCTACGCCGTGCTGCTGGTGAGCGGGTTCTTCCGCTCGCTCCAGTTCACCGCCTACAGCACGCTCGCCTATGCCGAGATCCCGCGCGAGCGCATGAGCGGGGCGACCAGCCTGTTCAGCACCGTGCAGTATTTGTGTCAGGTGCTCGGGATCGCGACCGGCGCCGCGCTGCTGGAGTTCAGCACCTGGCTGCACGGCCGGCCCACGCCGGGGCTGGCGGATTTCGCGCTGGCGTTCGGTGGGGTGGCGGCGCTCACCTTGCTGGCGGCCCCGGGCTCGGCGCTGATGCCGCGCACCGCAGGCGACGAGATCGCCGGGCGAACCATCCAGGAAGCGGTGGAAACGGTGCCTCCTACCGAGCGCGCGTAGGCGTCATTTCGCCGGCATCATCGCCGCCGGCTGTTGCAGCGCGGCGGAACTGATCGGCGCGCGCACCACGAACTGCAGCAGCGCGGCGCCCAGCACCGTGACCCCCGCGCCGATCGCCAGGGCAATGGTGAACGACCCGGTGACATCGACGATGATGCCGGTCAGCAGCGGCGAAACCGTGCCGCCGATGAAGCCGCCAAAATTCTGGATGCTGGCAACCGAGGTGCAATACGATTGCGGCGCCACGGCGGTGATCAGCGTCCACTTCCCGGCGATCCCGAGCGCCAGGAAATACATGGCGAGCGAGATGGAGACGACGGCCGTGGTGCCGTTGTCGGCGCGGCTTGCGATGAAGGTGAAGCAGGCGGAGGCCAGCAGGCCGACGATGGACGGCAGCCGGCGGCTGGCGACCAGCTCCATGCCGCGCGACGCCAGCCGGTCGGTGATCCAGCCGCCGCTCCACGCGCCGAATATCGAGCAGATCAGCGGGATCGACGCCAGGATGCCGGTGCGCGCGATGCTGACGTGCTGCTGGGTTTCGAGATAGGCGGGCAGCCACGTCTGGTACATCCATACCACGTAGCCGGTGCAGAAGGCGCCCAGCATCAAGCCCCACATGGATCGGAAACGGAACAGCCTGCCCCAGTTGCGGATCGCCACCGGAGCCTCGTCGGCGCGGATGGCGGCGACGTAGGCCGCGTCTTCCCCCTCGAACGTCGTCGTCGCAGGGTCACGGTAGAGGCGGAACCAGACCAGCGCCCCGAGAATCCCGACCACGCCCATGACGACGAACATGACGCGCCAGCCGAACCCGAGCATGAGCGCGGTCAGCAACGGCGGCGCGATCGCCGGGCCGATGCTGCCTCCCGAGTTGTACACGCCCGTCGGCCGGCCGCGGTCCTGCACGGGGAACCAGTCGCTGGTGATGCGCACGGCACCCGGGAACGCCGGGCTTTCGGTGGCGCCCAGCAGCACGCGCGCCCAGAACAGCTGGATGTAGCTGGCGGCGAAGCCGCCGGCAGCCTGCGCGATCGACCACAGCACCAGGGCAACGCCGACCAGGTAGCGCGGACCCAGCCGGTCCAGGAGTAAGCCGATCGGCACCTGGCAGAACGCGTAGGTGATCGACCATCCCGACTGCAATGCGCCGATGGAGGTGGCGCTGAGGCCGAATTCCTGGCGGATCTTGACATTGCCGATGGCGAGCGTGGAACGGTCGACGTAGTTCAACGCGATCACCGCGGTGGCGAGCACGATCGCGACCCATTGCATGCGTCGCAGGCGCGGCGACCTTCGTGCAACCGCCATCGCTCCTCCCCGCCGGCGCTCACGCGCGGTCTTTATGAAGCGTTCCACACTCCCGCACGCCCGGGCGATTTTGGCAAGCTGTTACGTCCGCGTATTCGGCCTCGCCGAGCCGCCGAGCGCCTGCACCACGGCCACCGCCTCGCCCAGGCTGTTGGCCATCTCGGTCGGGATCAGCACCGTGGTGCCGCGCTCCTTGTTCATTTCGTACAACAGGTTCATCTGCCGCAGCTTGAGCGCCACCGGGTCGCTGGCGTAGATGCGCGCGGCTTCCAGCACCTGCTCGGCGATCGCCTGCTCGGCGGAGGCGAGCGTGACGCGGGCGGTCTTCTCGCGCTCGGCCTGCGCCTGGCGGCTCATCGCGTCCTGCAGCTCGCGCGGGATCGCCACGTCCTTGATCTCGACCGAGACCACGGAAACGCCCCAGGTCGCGGTCTTCTCGCCGATGGTGGTGCGCAGCTGCTCGTCGGCGGCGCGGCGGTCGGAGAGCAGGCGCGACAGGTCGGAGGCGCCGATCATCTCGCGCAGGCTGGTCTGCGACACCCGCTCGACGGCTTGCCGGTAGTCGGCGATCCGCACCGCCGCCTGCTCGGCGTTGCGCACCTGCCAGAACACGATCGCGTCCACCCCGACGGCGACGGTGTCGCGCGTCAGCGCCTGCTCGGCGGTAATCGTGGTGGTCAGCACCCGCATGTCGACGATCGCGGCGACCGCGTCCACCACCGGGAACACGAGATAGACGCCCGGTCCCTTCACCGCATGGAACCGGCCGAGGCGCAGCACGACGGCGCGTTGCCACTCGGAGGCGATGCGGACGCTGCGCGCGATCACCACCAGCGCGATGACGATGATGACGATGACGGCGACCAAGCCTGCGTCCATTTCGCTCTCTCTCTAAACTTGTTCGGCGCGGCCTCGGCGACCGGATGCGCCGGGAGGACACATTCGTGCGGTCGGGAAATACGCTATAACAGGGATCGGCTATGACCACGCGCGATCAGGAAGAACAGGATCTAAGGATCGACCAGATGACCGTGAACATCGAGAAGATGCGAACCGACATGAAGGCGGAGAATCGCCGCTTCCTGGTTTCCGCAATCGTCGTCGCCGCCGCGTGCATCGGCGCAGGCGTCGGTATCGGCAACCTGATATGGGCGCACTAGGCGTGCCGGTCGCGAGCTGAGCGTAGGCCGGCGAACTGCCGGTCGGCTGTGCCGTTGGCGCACAGGAGGACCGCGATGACCGAAATCCGCAAGCTTGAGCCGCACGACCCGGTGCCGGAGGGTGGGCGGCACGTCACCCTGGTCCGCCGCTTCGACGAGGACGACCCGCATCGCGTCGTGCTCGAAATGGTCATCCTGCGCGGCCGGCCGCCCGAGGAGAACCGCCTGGCGGTTCGGGCCGACGGCACGCCGATGGACGCGAACGAGGCCCTCCATGCCGCGCGCGGGCTGGCCGAGGCGGAGAAGCTCGATCGGGTCTACGTCATCGATCGGCTGGCGGGGCCGCGCGAGCGCGAGATCCTGCGCAGCCACGGGGACCACTCCGTCAATATGGGCAAGCTCGACGACTTCGATCTGGAAGAGGGCGAGCGCGGCTCCGACATGCGCGACCGGCAACCGTAAACGGGGCTACGCCGCCAGTCGCTGGCGCGCGCTCATGAACGGACCTTCCGGCCGCCGCGCCTCGGCGAACAGCCCGAAGCCGACCGGCCCGGGCATGTCGATGTAGACCGCCTCCATGCCGCCCTTGACGCGGTAGGTCTGCCAGAATCCCGCCCCCGAGCCTCCCTTGAGGAAGTCGCGCCACCAGGTGCGGTGCGGCTCGCTGCGGGTGAACCGCTCGAGGCTTTCCAGATCGCGCCAGTATTGCCGCATCCCGATGTGGGTCAGCCCGAAGAACACGCTCTCATGCGCGAGCAGCCCGTCCGGCTTGTTCCGCGCCACGTCGTTGATGCCGCGGCCGAGTCCGAGCACGGCGGCGACGCCGCGCAGCCGCGTCACCCGGAAACCGAGATACACTACGACCAGGTCCGGCCAGGCGGACAGATCGACCGACCGGCGCATCACTTCGCTTCCATCCTGAATCCCCTACGGTGTTGACGCTGTAAACATACACCGAATGTAAGCGATGTCAACATCAACCGCGCGCGTGCCCTATCATCACGGTGGACTTCCCGACGCCCTGGTCGCGGGCGCGCTCGAGTTGCTGCACGAGGGGGGCGTAGCAGCGCTGAGCCTGCGGGCGGCGGCGCGGCGCGCCGGCGTGTCCGCCACCGCGCCCTATCGCCACTTCGCCGACAAGGAAGCGCTGCTGGCGGCGGTCGCCACGCACGGCTTCAGCCTGCTTGCGGCGCGGCTGGCGAGGGCAGACGCGGATGCCGAGAGCGCCGATGCGGCGCTGGTTGCCCAGGGTGTCGCCTACGTGCAGTTCGCCTGCGACGATCCGGCGCTGTTTCGCCTGATGTTCGGCAGGGATCAGTCGGAGGCGCACCCTGGACTGCGCGAGGCCGGCGACCGCGCCTACGCGGTGCTGGCGCAGCGCGTCGCCGGCATGACCGACGCGACGACACGCGAAGACCTTACGCTGGCCGCTTGGTCGCTGGTGCATGGCCTCGCTTCCCTGCTCGTGGACGGTCAGCTTGGCGAGGCGGTGCCGGACCCGGCCGGTCTGGCGCGGCGGATCAGCAGCCTGCTGCTGCGCATCCGGCACAGGCCGTCCGCCGAGTGACGCGCCGCGCGAGCCCTTTCCGCCCGCTGGAACCTTGGCTAGCCTTCCCCGAGGCGAGGAGAGGCGGGAATGGCCGAGACGATCGAGGTCTCCGGGGTCAACCTGGAGATCGAGCAGCGCGGCGACGGGCGGGCGCTGCTGTTCCTGCATGACAGCGAGGGCCTGGCACCGGAGCGTCCGTGGCTCGACCTGCTCGCGCGGCACAATCGCGTCATCGCCCCCTCGCATCCTGGCTTCGGCCGGTCGGCCCTGCCGGACTGGATGATGGGCGTGGACGACCTCGCCTACCTCTATCTCGACCTCGCCGACCGGCTCGACCTCGCTGACGCGATCCTGGTCGGCGCGGGCTTCGGGGGCTGGATCGCGGCCGAGATGGCGGTGCGCGACACCGCCCGCTTCGGCCGCCTCGTGCTGGTCGACGCGCTCGGCATCAAGAACGGCGGCGTCACCGACCGCGACATCGCCGACATGCACGCGATCCCGCGCGAACGCTTGCTGGAACTCGCCTGGGCCGATCCGGCCAAGGGCGCCGTCGATTACGCCGCGCTGCCGGAGACCGAGCTAGCCGCCATCGTGCGCGGGCAGCAGGCGTTCGCGCATTTCGGCTGGAAGCCGTACATGCACAATCCGCGGCTCAAGCGCTGGCTGCACCGCGTGCGCCTGCCCACGTTGCTGCTGTGGGGCGAGCAGGATCGCATCGTGACGCCCGAGTACGGCGAGGGCTTCCGCGCGGCGATCCCCGATTCGACGCTCCGCGTGATCGCGGATGCCGGGCACTTCCCGTACTGGGAGCAGCCGGAAGCGTTCGTCCGGCACCTTGCCGCCTTCGCCAACTGATCGCCAGGAGACCCCATGCGCGTCTGGTATTTCTCCGAAATGGCCTATCACCCGGCCTGGGACGAGGGGCTGCGTCGCGGCAGCCTGCGCGTCGTGCTGCCGAACGCGAACTACGACCCCGGCGTCGGGCACACGCTGCTCAACCGCTACCTCGACGAATTCGCGCTGTGCGACGAGGTGGGCCTCGACATCATGGTCAACGAGCACCACAGCACGGCGACGTGCCTGACGGTCTCGGTGCCGATGGCGCTGGCGATCATTGCGCGTGAAACCAAGCGGGCGCGGCTGCTCTCGCTCGGCACGCCGATCGCCAACCGCCCGGACCCGGTGCGCGTGGCCGAGGAGATGGCGTGGCTCGACGTGCTGTCGGGCGGCCGGCTGGAGATGGGGCTGGTGAAGGGCGCGCCGTACGAGATCGCGCCCGCCAACAGCGCGCCCGCGACCTTGATGCGCCGCTACTGGGAAGCGCACGACCTCATCCTCAAGGCGATGACCACGCGGGACGGGCCGTTCAGCTGGGAGGGCGAGTTCTTCCACTATCGCAACGTCAACATCTGGCCGGTGCCGATCCAGCAGCCGACGCCGCCCGTTTGGATGACCGGGCTGTCGACCGAAACCGGGCGGCTCGCGGCCGAGCGCGGGCATGTGGTCGGCACCCTGCTCTCGGGCGGCATCGCCAAGCCGATGTTCGACGCGTATCGCAAGCGGGCCGCCGAGCTGGGCTGGACCGCCGGGCCGGACCGGCTGGCCTACGCCGCGATCATCGGCGTCGGGCCCACGCGCGACGAAGGCCGCCGGCGGGCCGATCTGGTCGCCGACTACGTGCGTACCTCGCCCGTCGTCGCCGAGCCGTTCACCAATCCCCCGGGCTACAACTCGGTCGCCGCGAACGTGGCGCTGCTGAAGGCAGGGCCGGGAAAGAACCGCTTCGTCGGCGACGCCGCCGGGAAGGACCGCACGCGGGCGACGCTCGACGACTTCATGGCGAGCGACACGGTGTTCGCCGGCACGCCGGACGACGTGTTCGCGCAGATCAAGGACTTCAGCGAGCGCATGGGCGGGATCGGGCACATCCTGTTCTTCGGCCAGGGCGGCCATCTCGACCACAAGGACACCGTGGAGAACATCACCCTGTTCGCCCGCGAGGTGCTGCCGAGGGTGCGCGCACTGACGCCCGACACCATCACGCGGCCGACGGCGATCGCGGCGGAGTAAGCCCCTCACCCAACCCTCTCCCGGGGGGAGAGGGCTTGCTTCTCCCTCTCCCTCCGGGAGAGGGCCGGGGTGAGGGCTACGCCGGTGGCAACCCCCCCAAGAACGCAGCCACCGCCCGGTTGAACGCCTCCGGCTGATGCAGGTTGGCGGCGTGTCCGGCGCCGGGGATCACCACTTTGGTTGCACCAGAAATCTTCGCTGCCATGTAATCCGTTGCGGCGAGGAAGTTCTTGTCCTCCGCGCCGACCAGCACCAGCGTCGGCACCTTGATGGTGGGCAGCGAGCGGATCAGGTGGTCGTCGGTCTGCGTCAGCATTCCCCGCGCGGCGCGCACCAGCCCGTCGACCGAGCGGTGCTCCCCGAGCCGCACCTCGTCGCTGCGCGACAGCGCGGTGTTGCCGCGCGCTTGCAGCTCGTCCGCCCGCTTGAGCGAGCGATCGTTCCACGCCTCGCGAGCCTCGGCGTTGCGAAAGCCCGGGCCGGTGTCGAACAGCATCAGCGCCCGTACCATGTCGGGGTAGGCGACATGGAAGCCCAGCGACATGACGCCGCCCAGCGACAAGCCGCCGATGACGGCGCGCTCCACCCCGCACGCGCGCAGCACCGCCGCCATGTCGTCCACCGTGTGCCGCTCGGAGTAGAGTGCCTGGTCGTTCGGGTAGTCCGATTGCCCGTGACCGCGCATGTCCCAGGTGATGACGCGGCAGCGGTCGCGCAGCGCCGCCGCCTGGCCGTCCCACATGCGCGACGTGGCGCTGTAGCCGTGCGTGAGCAGCACGGGATCGCCGTCGCCTTGCGCGTCGTAATGGATGTGCACGCCGTCGCGGTCGATCGAGGGCATGGTCAGTTCACTCCGACGGCATCGCCGAGCGTGTCTCCGATTTCGCGATTGAGCACCAGATCGGCGATGCCGTCGAGGCCCCTCGGCTCGCGGTTGACGATCACGAGCTTCGCGCCGCGGCGTTTGGCGACCTCGGGGAACGCCGCCGCCGGATACACCACCAGCGAGGAGCCCACCACGATGAACAAATCGGCGGCGATGGTCTCGAGATGCGCGCGCTGCATCGGCGCCTCCGGCATCGCTTGCCCGAAGGAGATCGTCGCCGTCTTCACGAAGCCGAAGCACTTTTCGCACACCGGCGGCTCCCCGGTGCGCTCGAACGCCGGGCGGATGTCGTCGATCTCGTAGCGTTCGCCGCAATCGAGGCACGTCGCATAGGTCGCGTTGCCGTGCAGCTCGATCACCTGCTGCGGCGGGATGCCGGACGCCTGGTGCAGGCCGTCGATATTTTGCGTAATGACGGATGAAACCACCCCACGCCTTACGAGGTTCGCCACGGCGCGATGGCCGCGGTTGGGCTCGGCTCGGCGCATGGTGGCGTCCGTCGCGAACTTCCGCCGCCACGCCTCCCGCCGCGCCTCCTCCGAGGCAACGAAGTCCTGGAAGTCGATCGGCGCCATCCTGGTCCAGATCCCGCCGGGGCTGCGGAAATCGGGAATGCCGGATTCCGTGCTGATGCCCGCACCCGTGAACACGACCGCGCGCCGCGCCTCGCCCAGCATCGTCCGTAGTGCCGTCACATCGGCGTCCTGCACGCATCCGGCTCCGTCGACGTGGAGATACCTGACAACGAGCCTATCCCGCTGAACGCGAAAGCGCGACACCCATCCGCCGTGGGCAAAGCCTCGGCCGCTTCCTGGCCGATCCTCAGTCATTGTTAAGCATTGTCGGCGACGGTGCAGGAACAATGCGCGACACACCCGCCGAGACCCGGCGCCCGCGTCCGGCAACCTTCAGGGGCGGCAGTTCCGGCACACTGACCCGCCGCACCGTGATGGGCGCCCTTGCCGGCGCCGCCACTGCGGCTTGGCGCGCGGCGGCACCCTCGCCCGACCGCAGGCACATGCCGGCGAGCGCGGGCTGCAGGCGCTGGCGAAGGATTTCAGCGGGCGGCTGATCCTGCCCGGAGACCCGGCCTATCTCATGGCCGCCCTGCCGAATAACGCCCGCTGGTCCGGGGTCCTCCCCCAGGCGGTCGCGATGTGCGCCGATGCAGCGGACGTGCAGCGCTGCATGACGTGGGTCGGGGACAACAGGGCGCGCTTCGCCGTCCGATCCGGCGGGCACAATTATGCCGGCTTCTCCACCACGCCCGGTCTGCTGATCGACGTGAAGGCGATGAACGCCGTCAGGCTGAACCTGCGGGACGGGACGGCGACCGTCGCGGGGGGCGCCAACAACCAGGACGTGGCGACGGCTTTGCGGGCCACCAGCTTTGGCATCCCCTCCGGCCGTTGCGCCACGGTCGGCGCGGCCGGCTTGGTGCTGGGCGGCGGCTGGGGCTTCTCCGCGACCCACGCCGGCCTCACCTGCGACAGCCTGTTGGCCACCGACCTGGCGCTGGCGGACGGCACCCGGCTGACCGCCAACACGCGCGACGCCGACGACGTGTTCTGGGCCGCGCGCGGCGGCGGCGGCGGCAATTTCGGCGTCCACACCGCCTTCACCTTCAAGCTGCGCGACGTCGGCGACATCACGACGTTCAACCTGGTCTGGCCGCCCGGCAAGCAGATCGAGCTACTGACCGCCCTGCAAGCGGTCCAGCAGGCCAACCCCCGCAGCATCTCCACCCGAACCAAGGCCCGCCCGGACGATGCCGGAGCGCGCCCGGGCCGCGACACGCTGCTGGTGGAAACGCTCGGGGTGTACTGGGGTCGCGAGCGCACGCTGCGCGAAATCCTCGCACCCGTCTTCGCCATCCTGCGGCCGCAAGCACAATCCATCTACGAGATGGACTACTGGCGCGCCCGGGATTACCTGCTGACGGACGACCCGAACGGCTTCTACGAGATCCGCTGCAACTACGTCGAACACCAACTCGGGGCCGACGCGCTCGACGCCATGCTGGACTGGATGACCCGCTGGCCGGGCGGCTCGGTCCGGCAGGACAACATGGGCATCCTGTTTGCCGTGGGTGGCGCCGTCAACGACGTGCCGCCGGACGCGACCGCCTACGCCCACCGCACCTCCAACTACATCTTCGAGATGGAGGCGAACTGGGCGCCGATGGATGCGCCCGAGGTCGTGCAGGCGCAACAGGACTGGCTGCGCAGCTATTGGCAGGACATGCAGCGCTTCCTGCAGCCGCGGTCCTACGTCAATTTCCCGAACCGAGACCTGCCCGACTGGGGCCGGGCCTACTACGCCGGCAATCTCGCGCGCTTGTCGCAGGTCAAGCGCAAGTACGACCCCGGCAACCTGTTCCAGTTCGCCCAGAGCATCCCGTTGGGCACCGCTTAACGCCGGGGCTGAGAAGCCCCAATCGCCGCTGGCACGCCGGGCCGCGACCTGCATGATGCGGGCATGGCGCGGCGTGCGAGGGAAGGGCGGCGGGCGGAGCGGGCGGCAGTCGTGATCTTCGGCGCCGCCGTGCGGCCCGACGGGTCGGCGAGCATGACCCTGCTGCGGCGCGTGCAGGCCGCCGCCGTGTTCGGCCGCCGCCTGGCCGCCGAGCCGCTCTACGTGCCGACCGGGGGCGTCGGCCGGCACGGCCCGTCCGAGGCTTCGGTCATGGCCGGCCTGCTGACCGATCTCGGCGTGCCCGACGCGCGCATCCTACTCGAGGAGACCGGCACCGATACGCTGTCCTCGGCGCGCGCGGTCGCGGCGCTGCTGCGGGCGCGCGGGCACGCTGGGCCGGTGTACGCCGCGACCTCGGCCTACCACCTCGCCCGCTGCGTGCTGCTGCTGCGGCTTGCCGGGTTGCCGGCACGGCCCTCGCCGCCGCCGCCGTTCCCCGCCGGACAGGATTTTCGCACGCGATGGTATTGGAGACTGCGTGAGTTGGCGGCTTTGCCGGTGGATGTCGCCCTGATGCTCGCGCGGCGACTGTCAAAGCGGGTTTGAGTCGCCGCCCGAAACGTCCGGCAACTTTCGCTTAACGCTCGCCCTGCAGGATGCGGCGCGCGTCGGAAGAAGTGCGTCTTCCGGGCTTGGGCCGCCGGATTTGTTAAGGGACGCCAGAGTGCAGTCGCTGCTGAATGAACTGACCAGCTCTACATGGTCGCCGCACGATTTCTGCTATCCTTGCGCCCCGACGCTGATTTGGCTGCATGTCTGGTCCGACGGCCTCATCGCGCTCGCCTATTTCGGCATCGCCGCGGCGCTCGCGCTGTTCCTGCGGCGCCGCACCGATTTCGCGCTCAGCTGGATCGTGTGGATGTTCGCCGCGTTCATTCTCGCCTGCGGCGTCACCCATATGTTCGATATCTGGACACCTTGGAAGCCGGTCTACGGATTGCGGGGTCTCGCCAAGGCGAGCACGGCGGCTCTCTCTCTGCTGACCGCGATCATGCTTTGGCGCCTCATGCCGCGCCTGCTCGCGATGCCGACGCCGGCCGAGCTGCGCCGGGCGCGGACCGCGCTCGCTCAGCAGGAGCGGACAGAGGAGGCGTTGCGGGACAGCGAGCGGCGCTACCAGCTGCTGGTCAACGGTGTGACCGACTACGCGCTGTTCATGCTCGACGTGCGCGGTCATGTCACGAACTGGAACCGGGGCGCTCAGCGCATCAAGGGCTACACGGCCGACGAGATCGTGGGCGAGCATTTCTCGCGCTTCTACACGGCGGAGGATCAGACCTCCGGCCGGCCGCGGGACGCCCTGGCGATCGCCGAGCGCGAGGGGCGCCGCGAGGAGGAGGGCTGGCGCGTGCGCCGCGACGGCACGCGGTTCTGGGCCAGCGTCGTCATCGACGCGATCCGCGACGAGGGCGGCCGGCTTCTCGGTTTCGCCAAGATCACCCGCGACATCACCGACAAGCGGCAGGCCGCAGAGGCGCTGGAGCAGAGCCGCGCCGCGCTGGCCCAGGCGCAGAAGATGGAGGCGGTCGGCCAGCTCACCGGCGGCATCGCGCATGACTTCAACAACCTGCTGACCGCCGTGCTCGGCAGCCTGGACCTGCTGGAACGGCGCGGCGGCTGTCGCGACGCGAACGCCGCCCGCGTTCTCGGCATGGCACGCCGGGCCGCCGAGCGCGGCGCGGAGCTGACCGGTCGCCTGCTTGCCTTCGCACGACGGCAGGCGCTGTCGCCGAAGCCGGTGAATGCCAACCGGCTCGTAACCGACTTCTCCGACCTGCTGCGGCGGACGTTGGGCGAGAGCGTGACGCTCGAGATCAAGCCCGACCCCGGGCTGTGGGACACGTTCGCGGACCCCAACCAGCTCGAGAACGCGCTGCTCAACCTCGCGGTGAACGCGCGAGACGCGATGCCGGAGGGCGGTCGGCTCACCTTGCAGACCGGCAACGTCAAGCTCGACGCCCGTTACGCGGCGCGCGAGCGCGACGTCGAACCGGGCGAGTATGTCCTGATCGCGGTCCACGACACCGGGATCGGCATGACCGCCGAGGTGATCGAGCGGGCGTTCGAGCCGTTCTTCACCACCAAGCCCGAAGGTCGCGGGACCGGTCTCGGGCTGAGCCAGGTATTCGGCTTCCTCAAGCAGTCCGGCGGCCATGTGGCGATCACCTCCGAGCCCGGCCGCGGCACGTGCGTGCGGCTGTATCTCCCGCGGCACCGGGCGGCCGCTTCGGTCGAGACCGTTTCGCATCCCGCGCCCGCCGATCCGGTCGGATGCGGCGAGACCGTGCTCGTGGTCGAGGACGACGCCGACGTCCGCGGCTATACCTGCGAGGTGATGACCGAGCTCGGCTTCGAGGTGCTCACGGCGGCGGACGCGAATGCCGCGCTCGGGGTGCTCGACGGCCACCCCGAGGTGGCACTGCTGTTCAGCGACATCGGCTTGCCGGGGTTGAACGGGCGTCAGCTTGCCGAGGAGGCGCGGCGGCGGCGGCCCGCGCTCAAGCTGCTGCTGACGACCGGCTACAGCCGTGATGCGGCCGTGCGACGCGGCCTCGGGGATCAGGGCATCGCCCTGATGCCGAAGCCGTTCACCTTCGATGGCCTGGCCGGCAAGCTGCGCGAGGTGCTGCGCGCGCCAGCAGCCTGAGGGGACCTCGCCGCACCCGGCACCGTCAGCCGCTGGTCGTAGCTGCGCCGATCAATACATGTGCTGGCCGCCGTTGATCGACAGCGTGGAGCCGGTCACGAAATCGGCGTCGTCGGCGGTGAGGAACGCGACGCCGCGGGCGATGTCGTCGGCCTTGCCGAGCCGGCCGGCGGGGATGCGCGCCACGATCTTCTGCAGCACGTCGGCGGGCACCGCGCGCACCATGTCGGTGTCCACGTAGCCGGGCGCGATGGCGTTGACGGTAATGCCGAACCGCGCGCCTTCCTGGGCGAGCGCCTTGGTGAAGCCGTGGATGCCGGATTTCGCCGCCGCGTAATTCACCTGGCCGTATTGCCCGGCCTGGCCGTTGATGCTGCCGATGTTGACGATGCGCCCGAACTTCTGGCCGCGCATGGCATCGAACGTCAACTTGCAGAGATTGTAGCAGGCACCGAGATTAGTATCCATCACCGCGTCCCACATGTCGCGGTCCATGCGCGCCAGCGTCCCGTCGCGGGTGATGCCCGCGTTGTTCACCAGGATCTCGATCGGGCCGACCTCTTCGGCGAGCCGCTTGACCGCCGTCTCGCACACGGCGAAATCCGCCACGTCGAACCGTTCGACACGGATATCGGTTTCCCGGGCGAAGGCCTGGGCCGCCTCCTCGTTGCCGGCGTAATTGGCGACCACCGTGCGGCCCTGCGCCTTGAGCGCGCGGCTGATCGCCGCCCCGATCCCGCGCGTCCCGCCGGTGACGAGTGCGATGCGAGCCATGATCCCCTCCCTTGATTACCCGGTTGCGGCTAGTCCTATCATGGCGCCACAACGCGGCAACACACCGTGCGTTGTTTGTGCAGCGCAACATCCGCATTGAACAAGCAGCGGCCGATGAGGGGGGGAACGATGCGATTGGAAGGCAAGGTGGGAATCGTGACGGCGGGCGCCTCGGGGATGGGGCGTGCCGGCGCGACGCGCTTCACCAAGGAGAGCGCGTCCGTCGCCATCGTCGACCTGGACGGCGGCAAGGCGGAGGCGCTTGCCGGCCGGCTGCGCGCCGACGGGGCCAAGGTGCTCGCCATCGCCGGCGACCTGCGCGACGACGGCTTCGCGCGCGACATCGTCGCCCGCACGGCCGCGCATTTCGGCCAGCTCGATTTCGTCTGGAACCATGTCGGGCACCCGGGCCCGGCCTCCGTCGAGGGGGTGGACATGGCGCAATACGAGCTGGCGATGGATCTCAACCTGCGCTCGGTGCTGGTGACGACCGAGGCGGCGATCCCGCACCTGCGCGCCCGCCGCGGCGGCGGCGCGCTGCTGTTCACCGCCTCGGTGGCGGGTCTGACCGGATCGGCGTACAGCCCGATCTACTCGATGGCGAAGTTCGGCGTGGTGGGCTTCGTCCGCTCGCTGGCCAAGCGGCTGGCGGCGGATCACATCCGTGTGAACGCCGTGTGCCCGGGGCTCACCGACACGCCGATGCTGCGCACCTTCGTCGCCCGGCCCGACCAGCCGCACACGGCGAACCAGCATCCGGAGATGGTGGTGCGCGAGACGGTCAAGACCGTCCCGTTCAGACGCGCCGCCAAGCCGGACGAGATCGCCAATGCGGCGCTGTTCCTGCTCTCGGACGAGGCCTCGTACGTCTCAGGAGTCGCCCTGGCGGTGGACGGGGCGATGACGGCGTAGCCCTCACCCAACCCTCTCCCGGAGGGAGAGGGCTTTTTTCTCCCTCTCCCCCCGGGAGAGGGCCGGGGTGAGGGCAGGGCGGCGGCCTAACGCTCGAGCGTCATGGCGACGCCCATGCCGCCGCCGATGCAGAGCGTGGCGAGGCCCTTCTTGGCGTCCTGCCGGCCCATCTCGTGCAGCAGGGTCGTCAAGACGCGCGCGCCCGAGGCGCCGATCGGGTGGCCGATCGCGATGGCGCCGCCGTTCACGTTCACCTTCGCGGTGTCCCAGCCGAGATCCTTGTTCACCGCGATGGCCTGCGCCGCGAACGCCTCGTTGGCCTCGACGAGATCGAGCTGATCAGCCTTCCAGCCGGCTCGCGCGAGCGCCTTGCGGGTCGAGGGGATCGGCCCGGTGCCCATCACCGCCGGGTCGACGCCCGCAGTGGCGAACGAGGCGATGCGGGCGAGCGGCGTGAGCCCGCGCCGGGCCGCCTCCGAGGCGCTCATCACCACCAGGGCGGCGGCGCCGTCGTTGATGCCGGACGCGTTGCCCGCGGTGACGGTGCCTTCCTTGTTGAAGGCCGGCCGCAGCTTGGCCATTGTTTCGGCGCTGCTGTCGTGGCGGATATACTCGTCCTCGCTCACCACGGTGTCGCCCTTGCGGCCCTTCACGGTCACGGACGCGATCTCGTCCTTGAACTTGCCGGCCTTCTGCGCCGCCGACGCCTTCTGCTGCGAGGCGAGCGCGAACGCGTCCTGCTCGTCGCGGGTGATCTGGCAGGCGCGGGCGACGTTCTCTGCGGTGACGCCCATGTGATAGCCGTGGAACGCGTCCCACAGCCCGTCCTTCAGCATGGTGTCGATGAACTCGACGCCGCCCATTTTGGTGCCGCCGCGCAGGTACGCGGCGTGCTGCGACTGACTCATGCTCTCCTGGCCGCCGGCGACGACGATGTTGCTCTCGCCGGTGCGCACCTGCTGGGCCGCGAGGGCCACGGCGCGCAGGCCCGAGCCGCACACCTGGTTGATGGCGAAGGCGGTCTTGTCGTCGGGGATGCCGGCGGCGCGCGCCGCCTGGCGGGCGGGATTCTGGCCTTCGCCCGCGGCGAGGATCTGGCCGAGGATCACCTCGTCCACGTCGGCGGGGTCGATCCCGGCGCGCTCCATCGCGGCGCGGACGGCGACGGCGCCGAGTTCGTGGGCGGCCAGCGCCCCGAGCGCGCCCGAGAAGCTGCCGACCGGCGTACGCGCCGCCGCGACGATGACGATGTCTTCCATCCCTGCCGTTCCTTCCGACCGTTGCGTTGCCGCCCATGTGGGTATCCCACCCGCGTCGCCGCAATGGCGGAGGCCAGCCCGAGGCCGCCGGCTAGGTTCGTGCAAACACCCGGCCTACAGCGAGGCGAGCCAGTCCCGCAGCGGCTCCCACAACGCGCGCTCGGCGCCGCTGCCGGCCGCCATGCCGATATGGCCGGCGGCCGGCTCGTGCAGCACGGCCCCCCGGATCAGCGCCGCCAGCGGGCGCGCGGCACCGGGCGGCACGATGCGGTCGCGGCCGGGAACCGTGACGAACGCCGGCACCGCGAGCGCGGCGGGATCGACCGGCAGGCCAGCGATGCGCCATTCTCCCCGCGCCGGCGTGTTGGCGCCGTACCAGCCCGCCAGCACCTCGCGCGCGACCGGGGCGGCCAGCGGGACGCCGTCGTTCAGCCAATCCTCGAGCGCCACGAACAGGCGGGCGCGGGCGCCGTCGGGGTCGAGCCGGGTGAAGGCGCGGTACTTGTCCGGCACGCCGTCCGGGTCGAGCAGGGCGAACATCGTCTGGATCGCGTCGATCGGCAGCGTCCCGCTCGCCGCCATCAGGGTCTCGAGGCCGGCATTCAAGCGCGCGACCTGTTCGGCCCGCCCGGGTGCTTCGGCGTGGAAGTCCCAGGGCGCGGCCAGCAGCGCCAGGGCGCGCACCTGATCCGGCCGGCGCTCTGCCGCCGCGACGGCGAGCGTGCCTCCCATGCAATAGCCGGCGACCGTCACCGCTCCGCCGCCGAGCCGCGTCGCCGACGCGAGCGCGCGCTCCAGCCGGCCGGCCACGTAGTCGGTCAAGGTGAAGCGCCGCTCGGCCTCGTCCGGCCAGCCCCAGTCCAGCAGCAGGGGTCTCACGCCGTGCCCGGCCAGCCAGCGCAGCATCGAGTGGCCGGGCGCGAGGTCGAGCACGTAGGCCCGGTTCACCAGGCTCGGGACGAACACGACCGGCGTCCCGTTCCCGCCGTCGCCGTAGTCGAGCAGCCGCGAGCCGCCCTCTTGCCAGACCGCCGGCGGGTCCGGCAGCTCGCGCCTCCAGGGATGCCGCCGGTAGGCTGCAACGCCCGCGATGAACGCGTGGTGCCGCCGCAGCGCCTCGGCAAGGGGCGCGCCGGCGGGCTCAGCCGCGCTTGCCGGCGCCGTGCGGGGGTCGGCGCTCCAGCTCGGCCAGTCGCTGCTCGAGTTCGGCGACGCGCCGGGCGAGGCGCCCGATCGCGGCATCCCGAGGGTCAGGTGCAGCAGCAGCGGGCGCGGCCCGCGCCGGCGGAGCGGGGCCGGCGCTTCCGGTCGCTCCGTCATCCGGCCATGCGCCGGCCGGCCCGGCCCACAGCCTCGCCAGTGACTGCCAGGCCTCCTGCGCTTCGCGATCGACCGCCAGGGCGGCCAGCTCGCTCTGCCAGAGCGTGAGCCAGTCCCGGGCCAGCTTGCCGACCGGGTCCTCGCCCGCCTCGTCCGTCATGCCTCGTGCCGCCTTTTTCGCTTTCGCAGGTGCGGCGGACGCCGCATGTTAGGACAACAGTCAACGCGCGAAGCAGGTCCATGTCCGAGCCCGTCCACCCCTTGCCGGGAAATGCCGCAGCGGACGCGTCGCCGCCTGTGGTGGTGAAGAAATACGCCAATCGCCGCCTCTACAACACCGAGAGCTCCAGTTACATCACGCTCGACAATCTCGCGGACATGATCCGGCAGGGGCGGGATTTCGTCGTCTACGACGCGAAGAGCGGCGACGACATCACCCGCGGCGTGCTCACCCAGATCATCGTCGAGGAAGAGGGGAAGGGGCAGGCGATGCTGCCGATCAGCTTCCTCCGTCAACTGATCGGGTTCTACGGCAACAACCTGCAGGCCGTCGTGCCGCGCTATCTCGAGCAGGCCATGACCGCCTTCGCGCAGCAGCAGAAACAGGTGCGCGAGGCGATGGAGCAGACCATGGGCCGCATGTTCCCGTTCGGCAACATGGAGGAGATCGGGCGGCAGAACATCGCGATGATGGAGCGCGCGATGTCGGTTTGGAGCCCGTTCTACCGCCCGCCGCACGGCAATCCCGGCGCGGCCGGGCCCGCTTCCGACCACGCCGCCGAAGAGCTCGCGGCCTTGCGGGCCGAAGTGGCGACGCTACGCAAACAGCTGGCGGAGAACAGGGCCGCCCCACCCGTCCCGGCTTCACCCGCCCCGTCCGTGGCAGCCGCACCGGCCGTCACCGGTCCATCCGTTCCCGACAAACGCGCGGAAAAGACGCGGCAGCCTGTCACCACGAACACTAAGGCGTGAATAGCCGGGCTGTCCCTATCGTGATGCGAGAAACTCTACGGTTGTAGTGTATCCTTTGGTCATTGGATTCACGCGAACTCGGGAGGACATACCGTGTCCGCAGTCGTGGAAAACCCTGGCGCGCGTGCGGCTGAGGCGGATGACACGCTCGGCGACGCCGCGGCGTCGAAGGTTGAGGCCAGGAAACCTGGCACCAGCAAACTCGGGATTGGCAAACTCGGGGCCGCCAAGGGCGAGGGTGACGGCCCGGCCCGCCCCACCGCGCGCGCCAGCGCCGCCGACCGGCACGTCGGTGGCCGCATCCGCGAGCGGCGCATCATGCTCGGCCTGTCGCAGCAGCAGCTCGCGCAGATGATCGGCGTGACCTATCAGCAGGCGCACAAATACGAGCGCGGCCTCAACCGCATCTCGGCCGGCCGGCTCTATGAGATCGCGCAGGTGCTCAACGTCGCGGTGTCCTGGTTCTTCGAGGGGCTGAGCGCGGAACCGCACCCCGTGGAAATGTCGCCGCGGCAGCGCATGTGCCTCGAGCTGGCGCGCAACTTCGCCGCCATCGACAACGAGAAGCACCAGGAGGCGCTGAGCGCGATGGCGCGGGCGCTGGCGGCGCAGTCGATGGCGGCGGCCAGAGGCCGGGAAGCCGCCGAGGACATCTAGCTAGCCCCGGCAGGGCCTGCCGCCGCGCCCTGATAAGGTCGCCGGCTGCCGCGCTGCCGATCGAGCTGCTACGCTCGGCCGGATGGAGTCGCGCATCCGCCTGCTGTCCGAGGCGACGGTCAACCGCATCGCCGCCGGCGAGGTCATCGAACGTCCGGCCGCGGCGGTGAAGGAGCTCGTCGAGAACGCGCTCGACGCCGGCGCGCGGCGCGTCGCGGTGGCGTTGGCGGGCGGTGGCATCGAGCGGATCGAGGTCGTCGACGACGGCAGCGGCATGAATCCCGCCGAGCTCGCCCTCTCGGTGCGGCGGCACGCCACCTCCAAGCTGGCCGACGAGACGCTGGTGAGGATCGCCACCCTCGGCTTCCGTGGCGAGGCGCTGCCCTCGATCGGCGCGGCGGCGCGGCTCTCGATCACCTCCCGGCCGCACGGCACGGGCGACGCCGCCGCGATCGAGGTGGCGGCGAGCGTGGTCGGCGCCGTGACGCCGTGCTCCGGGGTGCCGGGAACCCGGGTGCTGGTATGCGACCTGTTCTACGCCACGCCGGCGCGACGCAAATTCCTCAAGAACGAACGCGTCGAGGCCGAGCACGCCGAGGCGGCGGTGCGGCGGCTGGCGTTGGCGGCACCCGCCGTGGCGTTCCGCTTCGAGACCGACGGGCGCGTGGCGTTCGACCTCCCCGCGCAGACCCGACCGGCCCGGGTCGCGGCGCTGCTCGGCGCCGAGGCCGCCGCCGCCCTGCTGCCGGTCGCCGCGTCGCGCGACGCCATCGACCTCGCCGGGTTCGCGTGCGCGCCGGCGCTGACCCGGGCGACCGGGGCGGCGCAGTACCTCGTCGTCAACGGCCGTCCGGTGGCCGATCCGGTGCTGAGAGCGGCGGTGCGCGTCGCCTATCGCGGCGTGATTGCCGCCGGACGGCATCCGGTGGTCGCCCTGTTCCTGACCATGCCGCCCGACGCGCTCGACGTGAACGTGCATCCGGCGAAGTCGGAGCTGCGCTTCCGCGACGCCCCGGCGGTACGCGGCCTGGTGATCTCCGCCCTGATGACGGCGCTGGGCAGCGGGGCGGGCGGCGGCGCCCCGAGCGCGGCGCCGGGGCTGCGGCTGATCCATTCCCGCCCGCCGGCCCACGCCGCCGCCGCGCCGCGCTTCGCCGGGTTCGCGGAAGCGGCGCCGGCGCCGCTGTGGCCGGGGCCGGCGGCCCGCGCGCTGCCGCCGCCGGCCGAACCCGCATCCGAGTATCCGCTCGGCGCGCCGGTGGCGCAGGTGCTCGACACCTACATCATCGCCGTCGCCGCCGACGGCAGCCTGGTGCTGGTCGACCAGCACGCCGCGCACGAGCGGCTGACCCACGAGGCGCTGCGCGCGCAGATGGCGGACGGCCGTGTGCACAGCCAGCCGCTGCTGCTGCCGGCGGTGGTGGAACTCGCACCCGGCGCGGTCGCGCGGCTGCTGGCGCGGGCGGCGGAGCTGGCGCGACTCGGCCTCGAGATCGAGGCGTTCGGCAACGGGGCGGTGCTGGTGCGCGCGCTGCCGGCGGCGCTCGGCGCCCCTGACCCCAAGCCGCTGCTGCGCGATATCGCCGACGAGTTGGCCGAGCTCGACGAGAGCCTCGCACTCGAGGCGCGGCTCGACGCCGTGCTCGCCCGCCTGGCGTGCCACGGCAGCATCCGCGCCGGCCGGCGGCTCGGGCGCGAGGAGATGGCGGCGCTGCTGCGGCAGATGGAGGCGACCCCGCGCGCCGCGACCTGCAGCCACGGCCGCCCCACCTTCCTCAAGCTGTCGCGCGCCGCGATCGAGACTCTGTTCGGGCGGCGCTGACGCTCAGGCGGTTTCGGCGGCGGTGGCGCGGGAGAAGGCGAGCTGTCCGGCCAGGGTCGCCGCCAGCAGGATGGCCGCGGCAGCCAGCGCCGGACTGGCCGGCCAGAAACTCACCAAGATCGTGCAGAGCGCGCCGAAGCCCATCTGCACGAAGCCGTACAGGCCGGACGCCGCGCCGATCATCTGCGGCTGCGTGCCGATGGCGCTCGCCAGCGCGATCGGGCTCGTGGCGCCGACGCCGAACGAGTAGACCAGCATCGGGAGCAGCACGTTGGCGACGCTGAGATGGCCGGCGACGGTCAGCGCGAACAGCGCCCCCGAGCCCAGGATGGAGACCCCGTTGGTGGCGCGCAGCAGGCGCGCGAGCGGCATCCGGCGCGCCAGCCGGCTCGCCGCGAAGCTGCCCGCCGGAACGCCGCCCATGATGGCGAGGTAGTAGAGCCCGACCTCCTCGGTCGGCCGGTGCAGCACCTGGGTGAAGATGAAGGGCGAGGCCGTGAGGTAGGCGTAGATGCTGGTGGTGGTGAAGGCGGCCACCCAGCATGAAGCCCCGGAAGTCGGCCGCGCGCAGCAGCCGCGCGTAGCTCGCCAGCATGCGGCCGGACGCGACCCCGCGCGAGGCGGCCGTCTCCGGCAGGGTCAGGATCGTCGCCGCCAGGGTGGCGCCGCCGAGCCCGGCCAGCGCGGCGAAGATCGACCGCCAGCCGAACCACGCGCCGAGATAGCCGCCGATCGCCGGGCCGATGCCGGGGGCCAGGCTCTGCGTCATCGTCAGCAGCGCCATCTGCGACGCCGCCTGGCCGCCCTGCGCCGAGCCGTCGCGCACCACCGCCCGCCCGAGCACCAGGCCGCCACAGCCGCCGAGCGCCTGCACCACGCGCGCCGCGAGCAGCATGTGCAGGTTCGGCGCCAGCCCCGCGGCGATGCTACCCGCGACGTAGGCGACGAGAGCGATGAGCAGCGCCGGCCGCCGTCCGAAGCGGTCGGACACCGGCCCGTAGAGCAGCTGCCCGAAGGCGACGCCGAACAAATAGAGCGTGATCGCGAGCTGGATGGCCCCATTCGAGACGTGAAGGTCCCGCGCGGCGAGCGGCAGCACGGGCACCAGGATGTGCATCGCCAAGGTGCCCGACGCGGTGACCGCGACCAGCAGCCAGAACGGCGCGCGGGCGCGGGGAAGGACCGAGGCAGTCAGCAGGGGCATCGGCGGGTTAGAGAGCAGCCCCGACGGCGCGTCCAGCCAAAGCAGCTCGAGTCGTCCGCTCCCGCGCGCTGCGACGGCCGTGCTAGAACGATCCAATGGAGCAGAGACCGCATCAGGGCGGATCGGATCGCGGAACGATCCTTGCGACGCTGCGCGCCCGCGAGGCCGAACTGCGCGCGGCGGGCGTGGCAGCCCTCTACCTGTTCGGCTCGGCCGCGCGCGGCGAGGCCACCGAGCATTCGGATGTCGACCTCTTCCTCGATCAGGCTGACCCGGCCGCGTTCGACCTGCTGGATCTCGTCGCCCTCGGTGAGCAGATCGGCGGCGTGCTGGGCGCGACCGTCGATCTCGCAACGCGGGGCAGCCTGCATCCGGTTCTCCGGCCGGCCATCGAGGCAAGTGCCGTACGGGTGTTCTGAGCTATGTCGTCCGGCGTGCGTTCGACCCGGGCTCGTCTGATCGACATGCTGGACGCCATCGAGGGCATCCGCGCCGCCGTCGCCGGCCTCGACTTCCAGCAGTATGCGAGCAAATGGGTCACACGACGCGCCGTCGAGCGCGGACTAGAGATTATCTCGGAGGCAAGCCGGCACCTGCCAGCGTCGATCAAGCAAGCGAATGCCGCCGTTCCGTGGCAACAGATCGCTGGTATCGGCAACGTTTTGCGGCATGAGTATCAACGGGTCGAGGATCGGCTCGTGTGGAATGTCATCGGGGAGCACCTCGATTCCGTTGAAGCGGCAATCCGGTCCGCTCTCGCCGCATCGACCGATCCGTAGCCGCAGCTATCGCGCGGTGATCGCGTAGCTCGACGCGGTGGGAGCCGCCGACGCGCCTGCGTCGACCGGCAGCACGATCCCGGTGACCCAGGGCGCTTGCTCGCTCACCAGGTAGAGCACCGCGTTGCCGATGTCCCAGCCGGTGCCCTCCGTCTTGAGCAGCGAGCGGTCGCGCCGCGCGGTGCGCACGTCCTCGCTCATGCCGCCGTCCTGCACCATCGGCGTGTAGACCGCGCCGGGGGCGACGCAGTTGACGCGGATGCCCTGGTGCGCGTGATGCGCCGCCATCGCGCGGGTCAGGTTGATGACCGCGCCCTTCGAGGTGGGATAGAACAGGTCCGGGAAGCCGCCGAACAAGCCGGCGAACGACGACAGGTTGACGATCGCGCCGCCGCCGGCGCGTGCCATCTCGGGGACGGCGTATTTCGCCATCAGTACCATCGATGTCAGGTTGACGCGCATCGCTTGGTCCCACGCCTCCGGATCGACCTCGACCGCGGTGCCGCGCGGGCCGAGGATGCCGACGTTGTTGACCAGGATGTCGAGCCGCCCCCAGGCCTCGGCGGTCTTGCGCACCGCCGCCTCGCACTCGGCGGACCTGGTGACGTCGGCGAGCACGACCTGGCACCGGCCACCTTCGTCGCGGATCATCGCCGCCGTGCGTTCCGCCCACTCGGCAACCTGATCGAGGACAGTGACCCGCGCGCCGTGGCGGGCCAGCAGCACGGCGGTGGCGCGGCCGTTGCCGACGCCCTCGCCGCGCGAGCCGGCCCCCGTCACGAGCGCCACCTTGCCGGAAAGCCGGCCGTCGCTGGTTTCGGCCATGCTGGTTTCGGCCATGCTGGTTTCGGCCATGTCACGCGCCTCCCTTGCTTTTGCCGATGCTCGCGCCTGTCGGGCCGCCGGGCAATGGCGTCGCGCCGGTTCGCCGGTCGCTGCGGGCGAGCAGGGTGACGAGCAGGAACAGAGCGAACAGTACGACGAACAGGCCGAGCAGGCCGTCCGGGTTGCGCAGATCCATCGCCACGCCGCCGAGCGCCGGCCCGACTAGCGAGCCGACGCCATACGCCATGATCATCGCCGCGTTGGCGGCCACCATCTCGCCGCCCGTGAACCGGTCGCCGGCCATGCTCAGCGCCACCGGGTAGATGCCGGCGGCAATGCCGCCCCAGACGAACAGCAGGGCGAACAGCACCGGCGGCGCAGCCGGCACGGCGGCGAGCAGGATCGCGCCCGCCAGCCCGGCCGCGCCGCACAGCCGCAGCACGGCGACGCGAGACACCTTGTCCGACAACAGGCCGATCGGCAGTTGCAGGGCGATGGAGCCCAGGAAGATCGCCGACAGGCAGGCCGAGGCGAGCGCCGGGCCGAGCCCGCTCCGCACGCCCCACACGGGCAGCAAGACCAGTAGGGCCTGCTCGTACAGCCCGAACATCGCCACGGTCAGCATGATCAGCGGCGCGCGGGCGAACACGCCGAGCGGGCCGCCGCCGCGCTCCCGGCCGAGGTCGCCCGGTCCGCCTCGGCAGCCGAGCAGCGGCAGGCAGGCCAGGGCGGTGATCGCCGCGTTGACCAGGAAGGGCGGCCAGCCGGATATGCCGGTGAGCGGCAGCAGCAGCGGTCCGACGGCCATCCCGGCCGAGAGCGCCGCTGCGTAGAGCCCGAGCACCCGGCCGCGCGCCGCCGTGCCGGCGAGCTGCGTGATCCAGGCCTCGCTCGCGGCGAACAGGCTGGAGCCGATGACCCCGAGCAGGATGCGGAGCGCGAACCACGCCGCGATGCTGTCGAACACTCGCATTAGGGGGAACGCGACTAGGTCGCAGGCGAGGCACAGCAAGAGGAAATTGCGTGGGCCGAGCAGCCGCACGCCGCGCGGCATCAGCAGCGGCCCGAGCATCACGCCTAGGAACGCGCCGCCGGCGTTCACCCCGTTGAGCGTCGCGTCCACCCCGCGCGCTTCCAGGGTGAGCGAGAGCAGCGGGCTGCCCTGCCCGATGCCGACGCCAAACACCGTCACGCAGCCGATGGCGGCGGCCAGGCTCCAACGCCGCTCGCCCGGCCAGAGGGATCGCTGCACGATTTCGCTCATGGGCGGTGGATGCACGCGAACGCGGTCGGGCGTCAAAGCGCGTTCGCTTTCCGGGGCACTTTCGGCCGTCCGCCTCGTTCTGGTCGGGTTGAGGGAGGTCCACCGTGTCCGATGCAGCGCACGACCTGATCGTCCATTCCCGCGCGCCGTACAACGCCGAGCCGCCGCTCGCCCGGCTGCGCGCCGCGTTCGTCACGCCGCAGCGCGACTTCTACGTGCGCAGCCACGGCCCTGTTCCGCAACTGGACGGGGACGCGCATCGCGTGCGGGTCGGCGGCCGGGTCGGGACGCCGCTCGACCTGTCCGTGCGGGAGGTTCGCACCCGCTTCGCGCACCAGACAGTGACGGCGGTCATGCAGTGCGCGGGCAACCGGCGCGCCGATTTCCTGCCGGTCCGCCCCGTGTCCGGCGACCCCTGGCAGCCGGGCGCGATCGGCAACGCCGAATGGACCGGCGTCCCGCTCGCCGACGTGCTGCGGGCCGCCGGCGCCGAGACCGGCGACGCGCTGCATGTCGGCTTCGCGTCCTGCGACGAGGTGGAGGCCGAGGGCGAGCGGTTCCGCTACGGCGTGTCGATCCCGATGCGCAAGGCGTTGACCGAGGAGGTGCTGCTCGCCTTCGCGATGAACGGCGAGGCGCTGGCGCCCGAGCATGGACATCCGCTGCGCGTCGTGGTGCCCGGCTACGCCGGCGTGCGCAGCGCCAAATGGCTGGCCGGCATCGAGGTGCGGGACAGTCCTTCGGACAACCACATGCAACAGCGCGACTACAAGCTGCTGCCGCCGCACATGGCGAAGGAAACCGTGGATTGGCAGGCCGGCATGACGATCTACGACATGCCGCTGAACGCCGCGATCTGCGAGCCGGCGCGCGATACGACACTGCCGGCCGGCCCCGTCACCCTGCGCGGCTACGCCGTGGTTTCCGGGCGGACCGTCGCGCGGGTCGACGTCTCGGCCGACGGCGGGCGCGGCTGGAGCCAAGCCACCCTGGAGCAGCACGCCGACGCGCCCTGGGGTTGGACGTTCTGGGAGGCGCGGATCGAGCTGCCCCCGGGCGAGCACGAGTTGGCGGTGCGGGCCTGGGACAGCGCCGGACAAACCCAGCCGGCGCTGCCGGACGACACCTGGAACTTCAAGGGCTATCTCTGCGCCGCCTGGCATCGGGTTCGCGTGACCGCGGTGTGAGCGCTTCCGCCGCCGTGCCGTCCGTTCTAGCCTCGCGACAAACCAGGGGGGCGGACGGATGATCCAGTCATTGCTGCGCGCGGCGGGGTGCGCGGCCTTGGTGTTCGCCGTGTCGGCCGCCCCACGCGCCGAGATCGCTGTCGTGTCGAACGACGCGCATACCGTGCTCGACGACGGTAAGCAAATCGCCGCGAAGAACGCGCCCGCCGACACTGTGGCGATCGTCGATCTCGCGCAGTATCCGCCGAAGATCACCGGCACCGTGGACGCGCCCGGCAGCGTGGTCGGGCCGCCGATGGCGGTCGCGGTGGCGCCGGATGAGAGCTGGGCGGTGGTAACGTCGGCAACCAAGGCGGACCCGTCCGGCCCCGGCGGGATCGGGCCGGACGACCGCGTCTCGGTGATCGACCTGACCGGCAAGCCGCCCCGCGTGATCCAGTCGCTGACCGCCGGCGCGGGCGCCACGACCGTGCGCTTCACGCCCGACATGAAGCTCGCTTTGATCGCCAACCGCGCCGAGGGCACCGTCTCGCTGTTCGGCATCGACGGCAAGACGCTGACCCCGGCGGGCAAGCTCGACCTCGGCAATCCGAAAGCGGGTCCGAGCGGGCTCGCCGTGCTGCCCGACGGACGCAGCGCGCTGCTGTCGCGCGACGGCGACAGCATGGTGAGCGTGCTGCACATCGAGGGCGCCACCGTGACCGTCGATCCGCGCCCGATCACGGCGGGGATGAAACCGTACACGCTCGACGTCAACGCCGGCGGCACCTTGGCGGCGGTGTCGAACATGGGGCGCGGCGACGGCGACGCCGACAGCGTGAGCCTGATCGACCTCACCAAGCAGCCGTTCCGCACCGTCGCGTTCATCACGGTGCCGAGCGGTCCCGAGGGGCTGAAGTTCTCGCCGGACGGCAAGTTCCTGGCGGTGGGCTCGCAGAACGGCACCACCAAGCCGGCGGCCTCGACCTTCCTCGGCACGCGCGGGCGTTTCATGCTGTTCGCGCTCGAGGACCAGACGCCCAGGCTGGTGGCGGAAGCGCCGGTCGGCGGCTGGAACCAGGGCATCGCCTTCTCGCGCGACGGTCGCACCATTTTGGTCGAGAGCATGACCGGCCGCGACCTGTCCGTGTTCCGCTGGGAGAACGGCGTGCTCACCAAGGGCGACGACCTGCCGCTCGGGGCCGGCGCCGCGGCGATGCGGACGGCGTGGCCTTAGGCTTGAGGCCGGCGGAAGCGGCCCGCGCGTGATCAGAGCGCGCCAGCAAGTATCCCCGCCAAACAACGGCTGACGGCAGCGCGGTCGGACGCAGGAAGTCTTCCGATCGGGTCCGCAGCATCGGCCTCGATGCTCGCGATCTTCGCGGTCCGAACGATGGACGGAACGGGCAACCCGGCGGCGGCGAGGTCCGACACGTCGACATCGCCGCTCCAGCGGCGGTGTGTCGCGCGCGTGATCATCAAAACCCAGAGCAGCGCCGGTGAACCTGGTTCCGAGAACCGGCCGACAACAAGCGCGGGCCGCCGTTGCTGAACGGGCCGGTTCGTGTACGGGAACGGGACCTTGACGACGCACCAGACGTCAGAGCCCGGCATAGGCCTCCGCATCGTCGGCACTGGCCCACTCGGAGAACGTCGCGAACGGGTCGTCGCGATCGGCTCCCGCGTTATGCCTGGTCAGCAGCACGCGCCCGTCCTCGATGGCATAGGCGAGCTCGTCACCCTCCCGGAGCCCCAAAGCCGCCCGGACCGGCTGAGGGATCGTCGTCTGCGCCTTGCTCGTAAGTTTGCTCGTGATCATCACTCAGGATGTAAGGATTTTCCTTTCCCGATCAATGCGAAGTCCGGTCTCGTCCTCACGTCATGACTACCCGGCCGCCCGCCTCGCGGCGCGTGGGGGGGCGCTGACGAGCCAGCAGCCGACCGAGGCGATCACCAGTCCCGCAACGGCGAGCGCGCTCAGCCGCTCGCCGAGCAGCGCCCAGGCCAGCACCGCCGCCGTGCCGGGAACGAGGTAGAAAGTGGCGGTCGTGCCGGCGGCGCTGCCGCGAGCCAGCATGGCGAAGTAGAGCCCCATGCCGCCGAGCGACACCATGACGGTGTTCCAGGCCACGGTCGCCACAACCGGCGCCGTCCAGACCGCGCGCGATGATTCCAGCAGCCAGGCCCCGACCGAGGCGACGACGGCGGCGGACAGGAACTGCACCGTCGCCCCGAGCAGCATCGGCACGCCACGGCAGAACCGCCCGAAATAGAGCGTCCCCGCGACCAGGCCGAGCACTCCCATGAAAGCTAGCAGGAGGCCCTCGAACTGGGTGGCGTTCTCCAGCGCCGCCTTGCCGACGACGAGACCGACGCCCGCGAACCCCAGGCCAAGTCCCAGCCACTGACGGCCACGCAACGGCTCGCGCAGCACAACGACCCCGAGCACCGCCGTCAGCAGCGGCACGAGGGATTGCACCAGCGCGATCTGCGCGGCCGGGGCCATCAGCAGGCCGACATGCGGGGCCATCAGCCCGACCGCATTCAACAAGGCCCCGGCGATCGCGCAGTGCGCCCACAACCCCCCGGCGAGCGGTCGCCAGGATCGGCGCAACAGCAGCGTGAGCGCGACCAGCACGGCAGCGCATGCGTCAAGCCGGATGGCGACGAACAACAGCGGCGACACGTGCCGCAAGCCGATCTTCCCCGCGATGAAGGATGAGCTCCAGAGCAGGACGAACAGCAGCGGCGCGAGCCGCGTCAGCATCGCCGCTGCGCCCCGGCTCGCACCGCCGCTCACAATGGCAGCGAGCTCTGCCGCGAGGTCGGCTTGCCGCCATCGGCCGTCGCGCGCACCTCGCCGTCGGCGAGCCGCAAGCGCAGGGGTGCGCCCGGCTTGATCGCCGCCGCCGCCGTGAGCGGATGGCCCGCGCCGTCGAACACCAGCGCGTAGCCGCGCTTCAGCACCGCGTCCGGCGACACCGACGCCAAGCGCCCGCCCATCCCGTCCAAATGCGCCCGCGCCTCGCGCAGCCCGGCGCGCAGCGGCGCGTCCGTGAGCCGCGCCATCGTGCGCCCGGCGCCGACGCGACGCGCTGAAACGGCGTGGCGTAGGCCGCTCGTCAGATGCGCCCCGGCGAACGCCAGCCGCGCCCGCTTGGCCGCGATCGCCTGGTGCGGCGTGGGCAGCCTTCCGCCGCGCTCCAGCGCCGCCCGCCGCGCCGCGAGGAGGTTGGGCAGCGCGAGAAGGAGCCGCTCCGCCCGGTCGTCCACCCGCTGCCGCGCCGAGCCGAGCAGGGCGGGCAGATCGGGGAGGCCGCGCTCCGCCCGTCCGAGACGCAGCCGCCGCTCCTGGGTGAGCCGGTTGAGGCCGCCGAGCAGCCGCGCGCCGGAGTGCTGCAAATCGGCGAGCAGGTCGGCCCGCACCGGCACGGCGAGCTCGGCCGCGGCCGTCGGCGTCGGCGCGCGGCGGTCGGCGGCGAAGTCGATCAGCGTGGTGTCGGTCTCGTGCCCCACAGCCGAGATCAACGGGATGCGGCAGGCGACGACGGCGCGGACCACCTCCTCGTCGTTGAACGCCATGAGGTCTTCCAAGCTGCCGCCTCCGCGCGCGACGATCAGCACGTCGGGCCGCGCGATCCGGCCGTCCGTCGGCAGCGCGTCGAAACCCCGGATCGCGGCGGCGATGCGGGACGCGGCGCCCTCGCCCTGCACCGGCACCGGCCATAGCAGGATGTGTCGCGGGAAGCGCCGCGCGACGGTGGTGCGGATGTCCTGGATCACCGCGCCCTGCGGCGACGTCACCACGCCGATCACCCGGGGCAGCAGCGGGACGGCGCGCTTGCGGGCAGGGTCGAACAAGCCCTCGGCGGTCAGGCGCTGGCGCAGCATCTCGATGCGCGCGAGCAGCGCGCCCGCGCCGGCGTACTCCATCCGGTCGATGACCAGCTGGTACTCGGAACGCTCGGCGTAGGAGGACAGGCGGCCGGTGACGATCACCTCGACGCCGTCCTCCGGCTTCATGCCGAGCCGCGGCACGGTCAAGCGCCAGGCCACCGCTTGCAGCTTGGCATTCTCGTCCTTGAGGCACAGGTAAACGTGCCCGGATCGGTGGCGCTTGACCCCGCTGATCTCGCCGCGCACCCGCACGCGGCCGAACGCGCCTTCCAAGGTCTGTTTCACCGCTCCGCTGATCTCGGAGACGGTGTATTCGGGCACGTTGGAGACGGCGGCGATCAGATCGTCCATGACGGCAACCTATGCTAGACGCCCGTTGCCACGGAAGGGTCGAGACCATGCGGGTGCTGGTGATCGGATCGGGCGGGCGCGAGCACTCGCTGTGCTGGGCGCTGGCGGCGAGCCCGCTGCTCGACACGCTCTGGTGCGCGCCCGGCAACCCCGGCACTGCGCAGCTGGCGCGCAACGTGCCGATCGCCACGACCGACATCCCGGCCCTGGTCGCCTTCGCGGTTGACAACCAGGTGGACCTGGTGATGCCCGGCCCGGAGGCGCCGCTGGTGGCGGGCATTGCCGACGCGCTGGAGGCGGCGGGCATCGCGTGCTGCGGCCCGTCGGCGGCGGCGGCGCGGCTGGAGGGGAGCAAGAGCTTCGCCAAGGAGCTGTGCGACGCGGCCGGCATCCCGACCGCGCGCTGGGAACGGTTCGACGACGCCGAGGCGGCGCGCGAGTTCGTCACCCGCCGGGGTGTACCGGCGGTGGTCAAGGCGGACGGGCTCGCCGGCGGCAAGGGGGTCGTGGTGGCCGAGACCGAGGCCGAGGCGCTGGCCGCCATCGACAGCCTGGGCCTGCCGCTGGTGATCGAGGAGGTGCTGGCCGGCGAGGAGGTGTCGTTCTTCGCGCTGTGCGACGGCACCGACGCCATCCCGCTCGGCGCGGCGCAGGACCACAAGCGGGTCGGCGCGCGCGACACCGGGCCCAACACCGGCGGCATGGGCGCCTACGCGCCGCCGCCGATGTTCACCGAGGACCAGGCGGAGGCGACGATGGAGTGGATCGTGCGCCCGGCGCTGGCGGAGCTGGCGCGGCGCGGCACCCCGTTCCGCGGCGTGCTGTTCGCCGGCCTTATGCTGAGCGGCGAGGGGCCGAAGCTGATCGAGTTCAACGTCCGCTGGGGCGACCCCGAATGCCAGGCCCTGCTGCCACGCCTGCTGTCGGACCTGCTGCCCGCGCTGCAGGCCGCCTGCGACGGCGAGCTCGCCAATTTCGCCCTGCGCTGGCAACCGACTTTTTCCGTCGCCGTGGTGATGGCGGCGAACGGCTACCCGGGCGAGCCGGTGCGCGGCACGGAGATACGCGGCCTCGATCGCGCGGCGACGGTGCCCGGCGTGCTAGTGTTCCAGGCCGCCACGGAGCTTGCCGCCGACGGCCGCCTGCTCGCCGACGGCGGCCGCGTGCTCACGGTCTGCGCTACCGCGCCCACCCTGGTCGCAGCGCGGGATGCGGCGTATGCCGGGGTCAAGGCGATCGACTGGCCCGAGGGATTCTATCGCGAGGACATCGGCTGGCGCGCGCTGCTGTAGCGCCGGACAGCAAGGGAGCCGCGCGAAAGCGACAGCGTGCATCGTTCGCTGCGCTGGCCGGCTCGATCCCTTAACGAAAGTGGCGATTCTGGTGCTGGAAGATCTCCCGGTCTGGCAGAAGCTGAATGTGACGGCTTTCCTTGCCACTGGAATCGCCGGCGCCGCGCCGGAGCGATGGGCGAACCTTACGAGGATGCGGCAGGTCGCCATCACGCACGGCTGTTCGGCCAGCCCATGCTTGTGTTCGCGGCGCACTCGGGCGGCTTGCTGCGCGCCTACCGCGTCAGGATCGAGCGTGACCTAACGCGAGCCGTTTACGTCTGGGCCATGTTCTCGACCGGGCACGACGCGGCGAACCGCGCCGTCTTCCGAGCCGAGCCGGCGGATGCGCCGGACCTCGTCGGCCTCGCGCTGCGCGGTCCGAAAAACAAGGCCACCAAGGGAACCGCCTTGCACGTTTGAGACGCGGTCAAGAATGCCTGATCCGGTGGGGTGGAGCGATTGCGCGGTCCGCTCAAAACGATGCAGCTTGTTGGAGCGCGGTAAAACGACCACAGCCGACGCTCCCCGAACGCGCCTTGATCGGAGCTTTCCGTGCCCTCTCCCTCTCCCTCTCACGTCCGGCCGCTGCCCTACGATACGACGGTCGAGCGGCTGCAGCCTCATGAAGCTCAAGCGCCGGGCCGCCGCCAACCTAGGTCGGCTGGCGCAAGACGATGATGCCGTTCCGACATTCGGTGAGGAATTGCTGGCGCATGGCGGACATCTCGCGTGTCCGACGCCGCCGGCGGCATCTACGGCGCGCTGACGCCGAAGGCGACCTCCCCGGTCGTAGCCGGATCGGTGTTCGGCATGGTCTTCTACGCCCTCGCGTGGGGTGTAGCGGGACCGGCGGCGAAGGTCAGCCCGGTTCTATGGCGCGACAGCAAATCCAGCATCGCCCAGCACGGCCTCATCCACCTGCTGTTTGGTGTCACCACGGCAGTCGTTGCCAAGCGAGCGGCGCGCCGCCTCTGATCTCTCCGTCGGCGGCGGCAGCCAACGCCCACACCTTCGTTGGCCGCAACCACATGCCGGCCTTGATCTCCGTCGTCATAGGGTCTCGGATGCAGGTGTCGGAAACCGGTTGCCGACCGCTTGCCCGCACGGAGGCCGTAATATCCGCACCGGGAGGTTCTGCTGCGCGGCGCGCCTGATCGGCCAGAAACGGAGGGGAAACGTGGACACGACCATCACCCAGACAGCCGAGGCCTCGGCGGTCGCGCGCAGCGTGCCGGTGCACCGGATCCTCGCCGAGGACATCAAGGGTCTCGGCGTCGACACGATCTTCGGCCTGATGAGCGACGACACCGCCGTGTTCTGCACCTCGCTCGACTCGGTCGGCATCCGATTCTGCGGCGCGCGGCATGAGAACCAAGCGGTGGCGATGGCCGAAGGCTACGCCGCTGCGACCGGGCGGCTCGGCGTCGCGGTGATCGGCCGCGGGCCGGCCGCCGCCAACGGCCTGCATGCTTCGGTCTACGCCAGCCGCACGGGATCGCAGGTGCTCATCATCTCGGGCGACGCAGCGGTGCCCGGCGGCAACCCCAACGGCGTCGGCCCGGACTACAAGAGCTTCAACGCCGCGGCCGTGCTGCCCGCGGCGGGACTGCGCACCTTTGTTGCGACCAGCCCGGCGGCAGCGCGCGCGACGCTGGCCGACGCGGTTGCGGTGGCGCAACGCGGCACCGCGGCGGTGTTGCTGCTGCCTGTGAACGTCCAGCTGGCCGAGCTGTCGCTTCATGCCGACGGTACATCGCCGGTCCGCTTGGCCGCCCCGCGCCGGCCAACCTCCGCACGGCCGCAATCCATCGCCGCGGCAGCGTCGGTGCTGGGGCGGGCGCGCCGGCCAATTATCATCGCCGGCCTCGGCGCGCACCGAGCGGGGGCACGGCACGCGCTGGAACGGCTCGCGGAGCGCATTGGCGCGCTGCTAGTCACCTCGCTGAAGGGCAAGGACCTGTTCCGCGGCAGCCCATACGCTCTCGGCGTCATCGGCTCGTTCTCGCATTCATCCGGACGGCGGATGATCGATCAGGCGGATTGCATTCTGGTGTTCGGCGCGGGGTTGAACCTGCTGACGATGAGCTTCGGGATGTCCGTGCCGCCGGATGCGCCGGTGATCCAGGTCGACACGGTGCGCGGCAACATCGGTCGCTGGAGCACCGCCGACGTCGCCGTGGTCGGCGATGCCAAGCTGGTAGCCGAGCAACTGGCGGAGGCGATTCCGGCGCGAGCGGCGAGCGACAAACCGTTCCACAGAGAGGAAACACTGAGGCTGCTTGCATCCTTCGATGTAGCGTCCGATTTCCAGGCCACGCACACGCCGCGCACGATTGACCCGCGCGCCCTCGCCGTGGAGCTGAACAGGATGCTGCCGGAGAAGCGCAACATCGTCTACGACGCCGGCAATTTCCTAGGCGTCGTGCCGTACCTGACTGTATCCGATCCCGGCCATTTGAAGATGACCAGCGATTTCGCTTCCATCGGGCTCGGCTTCGGCACCGCGCTTGGCTTCGCCAAGGGCCGGCCCGATGCGGCCACGGTGCTGTTCGTGGGCGATGGCGGCTTCCTCATGACGATGGGCGAGCTCGAGACCGTGGTCCGGGAGGATCTGCCGCTGGTGATCGTGCTGATGAACGACTGCGCCTATGGCGCCGAGCTGCACTTCCTGAAGATGCGCGACCTGCCGGTGGCGCAGTCCGTATTTCCGGATGTGGATTTCGCCCCCGTGGCGGAGGCGTTCGGGTTTCAAGCGGCGACCATCAGAACGCTGGACGATCTGCGCGCCTTGGCGCCCTTGCTGAGCAATCCGGAGGGGCCGGTCTTCCTGGACTGCAAGATCAACGCCGCGATCGCCGCGCCATTCATGGGCGAGCTGGTGGAATACGAAAAGAAACATCACTGAGCGCGCCGCATGCATGAGCAACGGGAGAGGAAACAGGCGCATGGAACGTGGCACGCGGCTTGAGGGCAAGGTGGCGATCGTTACCGGCGGAGCCTCCGGAATTGGTGCGGAGACGGCGCGGGTGTTCGCCGGCCACGGCGCCCGCGTGGTGCTATGCGACGTGCAGGACGAATTGGGCGAGGCGGTGGCGAAGGAGATCACCGATGCGGGCGGGGGCGCCGAATACCGCCGGCTCGACGTGTGCAGCGAGGCGCTATGGATCGCCTTGGTCGCGGAAACGGAGCGGACCCGCGGCAAGATCGACGTACTCGGAAACATCGCGGGCATCTCGGGACGCCCGGCGGGAATGACCGTTCAGGTCGGCAACATCGCCGGGACGCCGCTTGCGGAGCAGACGTTGGAAAGCTGGAACCGCATCATGGAGGTGAACGCGACGGGGGTGTTTCTCGGCACCCGGAGCGTGATCCCCGCGATGCAGCGGGCCGGCGGCGGCTCGGTGATCAACATCTCGTCCATTTGCGGCATCGTCGGCTCCTTCGCCAACGCGGCCTATCACGCGTCCAAGGGCGCGGTACGCATCTTCTCCAAATCCGCCGCGATCCAGTACGCGAAAGACCAGATTCGGGTGAACTCCATTCATCCCGGGTTCGTCGACACTCCCATGGCGCGGCCCGGCTTGCTGGGCAACGAAAGCGGCAAAGCGCGGATGGATGCGACGCCGCTCGGCCGCTTCGGCCAGCCGATCGACATCGCTATGGGCTGCCTGTATCTCGCCTCCGATGAATCGTCCTGGGTCACGGGCAGCGAACTCGTAATCGACGGCGGCATGACGGCGAACTGAAACTGCCGGGCGCTACCATCCGAGTAGCCTCGGGAGGAATAGCGAAACCTGTGGGAACACGGCCACGACCGCAAGGTCGATCAGCAGTGCCAGGATGAACGGCAGAATAGCCTTCGTTGCCGCCTCGATGGACACGTTGCTGATAGCGCACGCGGTGACGAGACAGAACCCGACCGGCGGCAGGTTGATGCTAATGGCTGAGTTGACCAGCACGACGATGCCGAACGCGACGGGATCGATGCCAAGTTGCACCGCGAGTGGCAGAAACACCGGAATGTCTCGCGGTATGCGGTGCGACGGGCTTTTGACGAGCTCCAGCGCCTAGGACTGGCCGTTCGGCAGCCTAACCGCGGAGTCTGCATCCGCAGTTACACGGCAAGCGAGGTAGAAGATCTTTACGAGATTCGCGAGTTGCTGGAGACGCAGGCTGCTGCTCGGATACCGCTTCCCCATCCTAACGGGCTGATCGAACGCCTGTCGGCGATTGAACAACAACACGAGCGAGCGAGCCTGGAGGTCCTGGTCGATCTCTGCCGCGAGCATCTGCAGGGTCCGAAACTGTATTACCTCCGGCTCTATCACACACGCTGGGATGCATGATCTGCAGCGGGATCCCGTCCCCGAGGAGCGGATGCATCGCGTGAAGTTCGGGCGCGTGAAGTTCGGGCTCGGCGGCGGCATCGCTCCGGCGCAGTTCGCCGACTTTGCGGGGCCGGGCTCAGTCGCGCTCCTTACCCGGCGCCCCGTCAGCGAGCTCGATCTAGAGATGACCGCCCTGTTCACGCTCGATGCCGTCGCCGGCATTGTCGGCGCACGGCGGCACCCGAACGCGCGCCGAACGTGCTTGCTTGGTGACTGCCGTAGAGCTTCAGCCCCTCTACAAATCCGGCGATCGGGGCCGATGGTGAGAGGTGAAAGCAGTTTCGGTTCCTTTGCTACCGGCCCCCCCAAACTGGTGGCCGAGGTCGCGCAGATGCAGGCATCCGCGACGACTGGGATGAAAGCCGGCCTGCTAAGCATCCGGAACGCTGCGGGCCAAAGGCACGAGCGTGCATTCGGGTCGAAGAAAGCGCCGGGCTCTCGGAGAGCGGGGAGATTACCGAGTGATCCTCGGTTATCAGCGCCGAGGAAGCGATATCTGGTCTAAAAAGTTGCGATGAGTACGATGCCGGCCACCATCAGCGCGGCGCCGAGGATGCGCCACAGGTTGAGGCTGTGCTGCTCCATCCCGAACATGCCGTAATTGTCGATCAGCAGCGACATGAGGAGGTTCGCGGTGATGGTCAGCCCGGCGAAAGGACCTGCCCCGACCTTGTCCACGAACAGCAGCCCGCAGATGACGGCGAGCGAGCCGATCAGTCCGCCCAGCGGTGCCCACCAGGACATGCTGGACACGCCCTCCGCGGTCGGCAGTGGACGGGGTAGGCAGAAGAACACGACGCCGAGCAAGGCCACGATGGGCAGGAAGGACACAGTGCTGGCGAGCCACGGGTTGCTGAGCGACTTCCTGAGCGC
>JAABUQ010000095.1_pt1 | contig 169776 bp, 143 predicted proteins | sample 5560001 | NCBI WGS metagenome assembly JAABUQ01 (sample SAMN10711888, study PRJNA513371) | rock metagenome | isolation source: Antarctica rocks | place: Antarctica: Victoria Land, Finger Mt nord | collected 2015-12-18
CGGTGGCGGTGGAAGACGTTCTGGAAGGAGAACTGGCGCTTGGCGGTGTGGGGCGGGGGGGTGGGCGCCGCGGAGTTGCGCGAGGGGGCGTGGGCGGGAACGAGGTAGGTGCTGTCGGTGGAGGGGACGTCAGAGGGGCCGTCGAGATTGCCTTGTTGGCGGCTGAGGCCGGAGGGGAGACCCCAGACTTTGGGGAAAGGCGCAGGGGGGGGGGCGGGGGAGAAGTGGGCTGTTGTCGGGGTTTCGGTGGGTTGGGAGGCGGGGAGGGAGATCTCGGTGAGGGCGATGGGGTGCATGTGGGGGTTGTGGCGGCCAGGGTCGCGTTGTTGGGATGGGAGCAGTGTGCTTTTTGCGGCTCGAGGTCGGGGCGCGAAACCGGCGTCGATGGCGCCGCCGCGCTCGTCTTCGCTGGTGGTGAGACGGTCGGTGGGCTCTACTTCGGGGAAGTGCGACATGCCGAGAGGGGGGTGGAGGGTTCGTCGCCTGTTGACTGCTGGATGTGCCGGCAGGCTTATGGTGGTCTTGCGTCTTCGCAGGCCGTCCCATTCCACTTGTTCGTTCTCGCCGATGGGCTCCATCATGTCTAGCCGTTTCTCTTCCTGGATTCGCTTCGCCTCTTCGACTTCCAGCTTTTGCCTTGAGTTCGAGAGCCGGCGGATGATGGCGGCAGTGCCTCGGATCGCGTCTGCTTTGGGTTCGGTTTCGGATTCTTGCTGCTCGGCGACTTCGCGCACTTGGTCGAGATCGCCTTTGAAGATTGCCGCATCTGGGACATCTTTGGCCGACTTGGACAGCTGCAAAAGAATGACGCCGCAGCAGATGACCAGGAAACCGAGAACGATATTGATGATCGAGGTTACGCTGCCTGGGAATCCTTGGAAGAGAATCGCCGAAGTGACGATGGTGGCGCTGGTGAAGAACACATAATATGTTGGGGTTACGAGGGCAGCATTAAACAGGTTGAGCGCTTTCTATATGCCAATATTAGTCTTGTTTGACAAGGTCGTGAGTGATCTTACATTGAGAAAGACGATTTCCGTCAAAAGCGTTGCGATCACGAAGACAAACAGTATGTACAGGAATGGCTGGTTGTACTGCTTCTTTCCGCCTATTTGGCTCACAATCGCTGCACCTAGCCCTTGGGTCGCAACGACACTGAGACCACCGATCAGGCTGCATATCGTCAGGTATACCATCATGCTCTTCTTGCCGTACCGAGGTCCAACCCAAAATGCAATGAAGGCGCATCCTACGATGACAATTCCGGCGTAGGTCAGAAACCCGGGGGCGAGGACAAAATGCTGCATCTGTTGTATCGTGGCGGCCGGACTTTCCGAAGGCGCACTGAGTAGAATGACCACAGATCCTACAATGCACAGAAAACAGCCAATCTTCCCCACAAAGCTGAGGCGCTCCTTCAGAAAGATAGCAGAGAGAATGGTCGTAATGACAACGGAGAGTGCCCCGAGAGGTGTGACCAAGATGGCATCGACAAAGGCATAGGCGACGAAATTACAGATCTCCCCAATGATCATCAATGTCATGCCTGTCCACCAGAGGGCATTCTTAAGGTATCCATAACCCTCTCCAGCTTCTTCGTTGTATTTGACGTTGGCTCTTAGCAACCCCGCCTTCTTGAGAACGAACGAGGTCCCAATAAAAAATCCAGAAGCGACAGCAAGCGATATTCCTACAGCTTTGTAGACAGGCGGCCGGTTCGGTGGTGGGTTGGCTCTGACATAGAGCTCATGCGCCGTCATGAGGGCATTTCCGGTAAGATCCATATTACGTTGCCGTCGAGCAAGTGTCCAGCACAATTGCTCGTAGGCTTGTGATTGTTGAGCTCGTCCCCGGAGCCTTGTCGGTTCGAGGCTCAAGAGCGAGAGGAGTAGTGAGCGAGGTCAAAGGTGAAGGAAGGTCCTGTAAGTCGTAGGATCATTAGGTCGCAGAGTCGTCAATTACGCTAGGATCCAGCCGTTGGGACTGGGAAAACCCGTGGCCTCCAGTGTATTCGGATGTATTGAGCCTTGCGTGAATAGAATTGCAGCGTAGCGGTGACCAATAAGGAGGCGGTCAATACCTAAAGGTGGAGAGACGGCGCAAGTATTGTGTATCAATGCGCCTGGTAGATGTGGCCGGAGTGGATCGCAATTCTCCTGGACAAGAGAAATCCGTAACAGAGGGAGTTTGATCGCCACCACGATGTTTAGAGTTGGGTAGCCAAGCAATCAACAAATACTGGCGGCTATTGCAGGTTGTTCGACAGAATAAAAATGCAAGAGATGGCTTTCGAGATTTCGAGATGTGGGTGAAATCTATTATTCAATTCCAGCATAGTAATGAAGCGTTGGGAGAAGTCTGCGAGGAAAAGGGTGAATGCCCTGATAAGGTACCAATTCCTGATTGAGATCTGGAGCGTGCAGATCACTGCTACTATCGGCCCCTGGGGCGCCACAGCATGACGACCGAGCAACGTTCGCGCCTAGTGCCCCCGCCAATCATGCCTATCGCTCTCCTTGGGGTTAGAACTTGGAGAACGCGTGGGTCCCTAAACATAGCACAACAGCACACGAGACTCTATTCTGTACATACTTTGTACAAGTTTTGGTGCACTCGATCATCCAAGAGTATCGCATCGGGTTGTTCCACCTCTTCGCCCGCAAGCATTAAGGTACTTTAGTAACTGTATTTGTGAATTGCACATGTAGCTTTTCAATAAGTCAAATAAACGTCATAGGCATATTCCTGGTATCAAAGCATAAATCGTGCCCTCATTCCACTTTGCTGCACCCTTCCATTGATTATTCGTCATTATGCCTTAAACGCCAAGAGATAGTCCGTGACTACCTCCCTGTATATTCGGGCTTGCGCGCCATGTTCACTACCGGTGGTGGGCCATCCGTGTCTGGGTAGGGCAGACTGACGCGTACGTGGCTTATGGGAGGAGAAGTATGCCTCCGCTCCACGTCACCAGACGACTGAATGGGTGTCTTGGGTGGACGAGGAGGCGCCTCTGGCTGCCCATGAAACCCCCAGTCTCTTGGTGGTGGAACGGAACCATGTATCGTGGCCGGCCTTTCCGCTTCTGGTAGCTCGTTGCTGCTGCGGTAATGCTCTCCCGATGCTCTGGCATGCGTTCGGAAATACTGCGGTGGCTCGTCAGGTTCAATGGTGAACTTGTCTTGATCGTTCGGCTGGTATTGGTACGGGTAGGAGATGTTGTTCGCTGGGTATTGCGGGCCAGGTTTGCTGAGCGGTCGAGGAAAGAGCGAAGGGACATCCTCGCTGGGTAATTCAACGGCGTGATCTTCTGGTACCGGCGGTATATTTCCAATGTGTGGCTTGTCGAAGCTGTTTCGCTCATAAGATAACGAGGGACCTGAAGGCTCCGCTCGTTTTGCCCTTTCGATTCTGCCCATTTTCCTTGCCGCCTCCCCAATCATCCGGTCAACATCGGGGTTGTTAAGGTATGTTTCCGTACTGTTGCTGATATCGGTCAAGCGATTCCATTCGTTCATTCCAAACTCGCCTACGCCGACCTCAACATTGAGCCTGTAGTAATTGTTGCGGTCGACACCTCGCTTTGCTAAGTGGATATCCAGCATATCGAGATGGGTCATCTCACAACCCTCGATCTTCTCGATCAATCTTCGCTTAGCTTCGGCAAACTCGCCCACACCACCAGCAAAGCTTTCCCACCATTCCGCGTGCAAGTTGCTGCTACCAGGCGCCTTTTTGCCAGTCCCAATACTCAAGAATACCCCAACAGGACGATTGGGCCATTCATTAGCCACAGCCTCATCGAGTATCAAAGGAGACGGGTTGTAATTACCGCCACCCTCATCTAAGAATGTGGACGAACCGATCTGCATGGGTTTGAAAGCGAGCTTCGTAGCACAAGTCGCTCGCCCGGCTTGCCATATTGGGTACAGATACTCTAAGCCGGGCTTCTTCCGTGACCGATATGATCTTAAGAGAGCCGACGTCGTTGGGCTCTTCAGATTCGTCTTTTTGTAGACCGCTGTAACGGCTCTAAAAGCGCAGTCAGTCATTGTCATGCTTTCCGACCAAGTTGACTGTAGCTCACGTCTTTGTGCGGTTTTCTCTGGTGTCATACAGATATGCGTTTGGATTTCCCGATCCGAAGGGCCTCAATGGACTGTATGTTCCAGAAGTCATAGATCTTCGATGAAAGCTGCCTTGGGCGCTATACACACTCGGCGGCCGGCCAGGACTCGCGGGTGTTGAAGCGTCGCTCACTTTCTCCTGCTCGTACTCGCGCACGCATTCCTTGATCGCATCCTCCAGCTTCGAGGCCTTGAACAACGTAGATCTGTATGGTATCCCTGCGATGGTCTTGTCCGTTTCGAACACTTTCCGCGTCATACGTACATACACCTCCATGCATTCCACCAAATCCATTCGCAACCGGCCCAACATGATGGCTATCAGTCCGCCAGTCCCGGTCCCCGCGATAAGATCAAAGTAATCGCATGGCTTGGGCCGAGGGTCGCCATTTTGAGGTCCATCCCCTTCGGCGCCGTGCGTTGCGACGTAGGTCTGGTGCATAAACTCACGCAAAAGAATTAGCAGTGAGTATCCTCGAACGCCCCCGCCATCTATTGGAACGTCAGCTGTTTGCCCGGTCTCGATCCGTACACTTGAATACCTAAAGAGAGTATGCGCAGCGGTTGCCCCGTAGTCGTGTCTTTGCGCCGCAGACGTGCGCTCTCCATGGTATCTTCGCTCCCCAAGTGTGGGGAAAGCTGCTATTGTGCCAAAATCGATCAAGGCCAGGTTATCGCAGGAGGATATAGAGCCTTCTTGTATCGCTCTCTCTAACCAGTCGGTCTTCGACCTAAAGGTAGCAGCTAAGAAGCCGTAGGGAAGGACTCTAGCAGTAATTGTTTGAAATCTTCTGGACGATTGGATTCATCGACCTCGGTATCTTCGAGCAAGTCGTCAGAACGGGACAGCAGTAGGTGCGGATATGGTGGTTATGCTTTAACAAGGCCGAGGAACGACTAGCGACGAGCGTGCAGCGGAGCGGCCAGCTACCCTTAGAGGAAGCGGATCTTCTATTTTGCTGTATCGGGAAGGTCTCGGTGGCGGTCGGGCAAGCTATAGAGTCGGGGATGAAGAGTTTTTATCGTCGTCGACGTAGATGACTGAAGGGGGAATGGAGCGCGATCAGATACTCTTGGACAAGTGAGATATGGAGAGCTGACGTGGTATGCGCCGTATTTCTGTTCCGGGTATGACGAGCCCAGGGCGCCTGTGACCAAGCGGGGCTGTGTCGCTTCTGCTTCACTCAAAGAGCTCTCCTGAGGCAGCCTCAACCAATCGACTAGACGTGCATCGCTTGGGCTCATTCTCGGGCTGGCTGGTATCGTATGGGACGTCTACGGAGTATTGATTATAATTTGGCGATTTAACCGGATCTCTCATTGACAGTCTGCCCTGTGATGGTTGGTGCATTGGCCGTCAGCGACTAGGTGTTTTGCACATTTGAAAACTACCCAGCAATACGAGCAGATCATGTCAATCGCACTAGGAAACTCAACTCCATAGACAGTGCTCCTCCGCTGGGTCGATTGCCAAGATGAAGGTTACACAGGTAATTGCTCCCTCCAGGCGTATGGACAGCGAAGGCGGTATACTAATTCTCCCCTTCAAGCTTTACACATACCCAATTAAGTCTATGAGGGAGATCCCACTGACCAACGCCCAAGTCACGCCTCATGGGTTTCCTTTCGACAGGCGATTCATGCTCTTCAAGGTTCTGCCAATAGGCAGCCAGCAGCCGCGGAGGAGGATGACTGTCACTAATACTCCAGAGATGACTCTTTTCCGTCCGCGAATCGATCTGCGCGACGGTTGTGACAGTGCCAAAGGAATTCTATCGGTGACCTATATTCCTCCAGATGGTGCAGAAAGTCAGCATATTAGTTTCCCTTTGGTGCCGGACATCTCTGGTCTTGAGATCATGGATACTGCGTTGCATGCGAGTCCGACGAAGGCGTATAACATGGGCAATCGATGTAATGCATGGTTCTCTTCTTGCTTCGGGTACGAAGTCATTCTCGCCTATCTTGGTCCAAATCTACGCCCTATCCGTGGCAATCTCTCTCCAAAGATGGCTGACGGACAAGGCTCGAGTAAAACATGGCTGTCAAGCCTGGTTGAGATGTTACCTAATTACGGAATATTAAGCGCCACGGGTGAAGAGGGAATCACCTTTGCAGATATGGCTCCTTACTTGATAGTCACAGAGGAGAGCCGGAATGAAGTGTCTACGCGTCTCTCGGATGGTATGGAAATGGATATGACCAAGTTCAGGCCCAACATCGTGGTTTCAGGCGCCTCAGCTCCCTACGAGGAGGACTACTGGGCCGGTCTCCAGATAGCTACGAAGGGGGACAATGAACATCAAATGCCGAATATCGAGCTAGTACTAACACAGAATTGCACACGGTGTGTAAGTCTCAACATTGACTATTCGACTGGAAAAGCTGGGAAGGACGAAGCGGGCAGTGTTCTTAAGAAACTCATGCGAGACCGAAGGGTCGACAAGAGTATTAAGTGGTCGCCCGTCTTTGGTCGTTATGCCTTCTTGAATGTCGGAGATGGAGCAAGCCGGACAATAACAATTGGTGACACGGTCACTGTCTCTAAAAGAAACGAGGAAAGAACTGGTCTTGGTAATCTCGCTCTGTTGCTTTGCCTCAAATGACCGTGCTGACGGTATTGTAGAGTGGCCCGGCCTTGGAAGCGGCTAAGGGCAATTGCATGACTTGCAGGCTTGGGTCCGTCACCCATGACGATACTCAGCTGGTCCACAAACTAGTATTCCTCTATTGGACGCTCCGTCAGTGACTCTACAACGACTCATTGAAAGTAGGGTCAGTACCTTGTTCTTCCTGGTAGGCACCTGAACCTTCCTGCTCATCATAGCGTTGTTCTGTCTGTTGGTTCTGGCCGTATCCTGTTTCTCTCCGGTTACCCTGACTGGCTCCGTTTGCCCCTAAGAAGGTCAAGACCATCTCTAGCTCAGTCATGAGGTTCTTCGTATCTTTTGCTCTATACGGTGCACGTTCCAAATCTTTTGTCAGTTCCTTGACACTTTTGCCGAGTTTTGCATGGACATGTCCCGCGTTCTCGCCATCTCTAGCCTGCCGGGCTTTGCCAGCGGCCTTCATGGTGGCATACAAATGGTCGCAAAGCTCCCGTGCCATGTCTTGGAACGTCGTCGTGGGTTCTGACCGAGCCGTCTCACGGTGAGTTTCGCGTTCGTTATGGCCTCGAGTTCTCGGTGCGGTGCGTTTGTCGCTCACGCTGACCTTGCTGTTCCAGAGGTGATCCAGAACATCTGGTCCCGCATAGGATTTGATGAACTGGATATCCCGGTGGAAGCCCCGGAGGAAACCGTCATAATAGCTCATTGCATCGCTTATTACCTATAGCCGAATCAGCAGAGAGACTTCTTAACATCTTCCATAATTACAGACCCCATAGAGACCTTCTAGCTCTTCCTCGAAAGAGGCCCTTTGCGACTTTCGCCTATGGTGCTCTCCGCCTCGCCCTTGCCCCATACCGGATCCACCATCGAAGCCCTTGTTCCGGCGATCAACAGAGCGGCTTCCTGCACCATCACCAAAGCGCTCCATGTTCGGGTTATCTCTACGGCTTGTATGTCTCATAGGAGGTCCGCCATGGCCATATCTGTTTCCGTCCAAATCGTCCATGGGGATCGCGATCAGATTCTTTATCGTTGCGGTTACGACGGTTGTTCTGTGGAGATGGATTCAGTGGTCTCGAGGGACTTTTATAAGGAGTGCGAAATCGGTCCTTGGTGTTTGCTGATGGCTCAAGGGATGACCAATCGGGGAGGAAGGCTCGTGCAGCAGTCATTCTAATCCGGTTATTTGCTTCCTTGCAATGATCTCATATTTGCCAGAGTCGCACAAGAGCGATATGTCGAGCGGCTACCTGCGTCTTCTCATGCCTATTGGCAATCTCCGGTCCGGCAGGGTAGCTGATCGATCTCTGTGTGATCTTGAATTACCGATTCGTGTTGTCATGAGGGTTTTGATGAGATCGAACTCGGAGTTTGTGTCTCAAGTGCCATCTATTGATGAAAGAGCAGTCTTGAACACTTCTGCATAGAACCTCGCTAAGGTCTCCGACAGCTGGCCCAACCAATTATAGCAGAGCGAGTCAACGCGCCAAAATCACCCAAAGCGCAAGGAATGACACAGCCGCACAGGTTTGGGAGACATCTCGCTCTGGATTCGCAACAAGGATGAATCCTTTTCCACAAAGCAACAGGGCTGTAAGCGCCCTCAGCCTTCCACCTCATTGCGGCTCCATTGCCATATGCGGTTAGCTCCGGCCCCGTTTCCCCCTTCAATGGTGAGCGCGGTTCTACAACTTCGTTTCACCTGGCAACAGCATCCAGTATCATACATTTCGATTCTTGTAGACCCAAGGCGAAGCACATCAGCTGCCTCTTTCATTCTGGTTTCAAAAACGCCGCAATCCTTATCGACAGTGCTACTTGTGACAGTGGTGACTTTTATCTCATATGCATCATTTTTTCTCTTTCTTACACAGTACGGGTGCCGCTTCAGGACAGGCTCTTCTTCGGTCTTGGCCGCCATATTCCTGGGCTGGACACGCACAAGTCCTTAGTACGCTAATATCTACAGAAACAAGTGTGAGCCGTATTCTAGATGGCGAAAGCAGTCGTACCGCGAGGCATCGCAAGCATCCTTGCGATTCCGAGATTCATCCTACTACAGTCCACTTCCGAAGTCGAGTTTTCAAACACTCCCTGATGGCACAGCAAATCCTCTTCCCTACGCTGACAAGCACGCCAACAAGCATGTGATCAACTCCTACCTCATCTCTGTCTCGTTCACAAGCCTTCATGGTAAGAATAGTTCGCCATTGGTGCCATCGAACGGTGGATTCGAGGCACTGCTTCTTCACTCCATGGCACATGATGAGCTCATGCTCAAGGTGGCCTCACTTGCATGTGTATAAACACCTTTGAACCTCCAAAACCCTTTATTATTTCAAGTGCATATCTCTTCCTTCTTTCTCATCTTATAATCCTAGCCATAGTTGGTCTGTTCTTACCACATATATCATTCTTGCAACCACGTGTTTCCGAGTCTGGAAGTATGCGACAAGCTCTCCTTTACAGTCTCTTGACCTTCGCACTAGCTCAGGCAACTCCTACTCGGAAAGGGCCTTCACCGATCACCAAACGCGTAGACTCCCCACAACCTTCTGACTATCCGGGGGGAGATTCTGCCAAATGTACAAATGAGCCGCAGTACCTCAACTTCGATATCAGCAAGAGTAGGGATTTGAAGAGAGTCCAGAAGCTGCACCAGGTCTTTTGCAACGAATTCAATGTCTTCGCTATTGCCGGATCAACAGCAACCAACGACGCCGATAGAACTATCTACCAGAGATTCTTCCCAGAGAGCGACAAGGAGGATGACTACAAGGGCAGGGTCAATGATATTTGGAACAAGCTGTTCGACTTCAATGCTCAAACCCCATCGGCCCTTGTTGCATCCTTCATTATCGACAATGATGATTGGAGGAAACTATGTGGCGAAACACCCGGTGCCGACTTGTCATCCGACTCTGAAGCCCTCAGTGAAGGGGCATATACGGGTATAGACCCTGTGGATGAACTAGAGAAAACCCATTTTTGCGTGACGGTACTGGAATACCCCGACTTGGCGACAATTACCTGCAATAGCCTTGATACTTATCCCAGCGGCCAAATGGATAGCACAGGTCGCCTCATGGTTCATGAATTTACTCACTACAGCACTGTCGGTCCAGATTCCCTTCGTAAGTTTTATGGATGCCTCCAACGCCCTTATCCCATGGCCTTGCGTGAAGGGGCGCTATGTCTCGGACGGCTTCCCGACTTGGGACAGAGCCGGGGCGGAAAGCATCACTCATATTGCATTCTTATGCTTCGTTCCAGCGATGCGATTGTGTCTTTCCAACGTTTGGAGTTGGGAACCCAAGAATCGAAATAGCTAACACTCTCATCTCCAATAGTAAACGACCAGATCATAGACGCTAAGAACGAGGATGAAAAATGGACCTACGGAGCATCACGCTCTCATGGTCTCATGGACCCAAAACAGGACAACCAACAAGAATTAGCTATGATCAATTCGGATAATTATTCCTGGATATCGACGGTCAGTATATTTTACAAATGGTCCCCAAAACATCTATTGGATACACGCTAAGCAGACTCTGGGAATTATAGAACTCATACTTCAAACAAACATGCAACAACGCAGGCCAGGAAGGGCCGAACAATGGCAATTACAACGGTATGTAATCTCAATTTTGGTATTTGCCTAGAACAGGAGACCTGCTGACTTCAAGTGACTAGACCCACCCAATTATATTCATGGTCAGCCAGGAGATCCGAGCACCTCGGGACATGGTGATAATCCAGGCGACAATGGCTGTGGCAGCTCCACTGCTCCCGGCTGCAATGGAACTCCACTTAATGATGACACCTATGGAGCTCTGACAGCGTAGGGGAGGAACAATGAGCTTCGCCCGTTGGTTACGCGGTGTTAGGAGGAAGCGCTATTACATTCATCCCGTTGTTTTTGTCCGCTTTGCGTTTGTATGAATACCGTAGCTGTTGCGTTCCACTCACGCAGGTCTTGAGTGCCAGTCTGTACTTATTGAGTTCCCTTTGGGGCATCAAAAATCCCACTTTCCCAACACGGAATAAACCGGCTTTCGCATGGAGTCAGCGCTGGAATCATACGAGCATTACGGGGGCCAATGGACGCCCCTTTCCCCATAGAGGTGGGCGTTATTCTGATTCTTATTCCTTGCTCTATGAATTTGTACGACTGCTTCATCGTTTTCCTCTCTTCCTCTTTCGGGGCGAGTTTGAGAGCAATACTACAATGGTCTTGTACACCGCTATGTGTCCAATCATTTCCACTCCTTCATCATGAGGATATCGAAGGGGAAATTAAGTGCCTGATCACCGGCTGATAGGGCCAAATCTGTCGACTCGCGCGATATTACTTCGCCAAGAAAATATCAAGATTTTGCGAACTTCAAATGCTTTACGCTCTTGCAGTTGTTTTCAACAACACACCCACACATATAATAAACAAGTAATCGGTCTAGTTTAGATTTTAAGCAAGACGCTTTAATACTAGATTTTTGCAACGAATTTTAGAACGTCAAGTTAAAAATTAGATTGCTTTAAGCTCTACATATAATACGCGCAATTGTATTGTGCTCAATCTTAATATATGTTACGCTAGTACTTCCCACGAAGGTATTAGAAAGAATTATGCTATTGAAGAGATTTGTAGGCGTCTTCAAGCAATGCAAACAATCACTTGGTAACAAGGGATTGCAACTTAGTAGTCGTAACAATAAGTCAAGACTTAAGATAAATTAAACACGATTCATAAGGAAGTCGTGTTCCAATTCCTATATACAAAGGAAATATTGATTGTTCGTCTTGCTCGTTCGTCGAACATAGCGAGCATGATTGTTCGTAATGTTCGCTCATCGAACATGTCGAACATCATGCTCAAGATGTTCGTTCGTCAAACATGTCGAACATAATAGTAGATTCGCCCTTAAGGCGTAGAACCTAAATCACTAATACAACTTTAGTAAGCTCGTAACATTATTTTCTTTTTCAAGATTTTTCGTCTCGAAAACCTAATGCTTTCTTATCATGTCTTTAAGAAAAATTAATATCAAAAATTTCTTTTTTCGCAAAAAAGATCTTTTTGACGTTTTAAAACTTGTGTTTTTCGTGATGCGTTCTTGTTGCAATTGTGCGATGTCTAGTAAAATCTATTGTGTAAGTAATGATTTCAAGAAGTGTGTAAAGTGTGTGCGATCTAGTCGTAATTGTAATTTAACAATCTTTTCTACTTCGATAAAACAAATTTACGAGAAACGAATGCGCTTAAAGAAAGAAGTGCGCGAGACGCGTGCTAAGCTAAGTTGATTAAAAAAATAACTTGACTTTCTAGAAAATAAGAAGAAAGAAATGATCGTAACGAAGTGAAAAAACATTAATAATTTAAAGATGAACGAAGCACATTTTATTAAGTTTGTTGCGAAGATTCTTAAGTTGTTGTTCGATATATCGTTTGAACAATTTTAACTTTTAATTAATTAGAATTGAGCTATTGCTTTTTTGTCTATTTTTGATAAAACTTTCTTAAAAAAATTTAACAACGATTAAGATTCTTTTTTAACTCTTATGTGTTTTTTAAGATAAAGTATTTCTTTTATTTGATTAAATACTTTTGATTTTCTTGTCGCAAAATTTTCTTAATCTTATCTTGTTTTTTTTCTTGCGAATGAAAATAAAATGTGTTCTATAAAGACGTAATTAGATTTGCTAATTTCAATAATAAAATATAAAATACTAGAAATACTTTGACGTTCTTAAGTAAGTTAAGTTCGTAATTAATTAATCTTTTGATTTTCTTAACAAGAAACGATTCGACTTTGACATGATTTAATTTCTTGTTTAATTTCCTTGTCTTAAGATTTTTTGTAAAAAGATATATTTTATTTTTTTTCTTTAATTAAGATGTCGTTTTTCGTTTCTTGTTCTAGTACTTGATCGACTTCTTTTGCATTTTTAAGATGTTATTTTGTATCTTTTTTAATGTCGTTATTCTTTCGATAACTAATTAAGTTAACAAATGCTTTCGCTCTTTCTTGAAAAGATTAAATTCTTTATTATAATTAACGAAGAATAAAGTTATTTTAGTAATATTCGAAATCTTTGCATTAAGTGCTAATTGCGTCATAAATAAAAGTAATACTTAATTGCTATAAGTATTGTTGACGTAATGTCGCAAATATTGCTTTAAACTCTAGTTTGTTCGTTCTATTTAATCATTTGTGATCAAATAATAAACAATAGATATTCTAAGTCTTGTTTCTAACATTAATAGAAACATCTTTTAATAGTTAAATATAAAGAGCTTGTCTTTGTTACTAATTAGTTCTTTAAATATATTGTAATATTATATAAGTTAATTTAATACAATGTATTTTAATTGTTTTACTATAAACTTCTCTTTGCATACAATAATATATAAGTACTTAATAAGTTTATTAATTATTACTAGTATTAAATTATATTTGTTTTTAATTGCTAGATTCGTTAACTTAAACAACTTAATAATAAAGTTTATTGTAACTTTATTTTATAGCAATTTAAGTAATTTCTAATATTGAATTTCGTCATAACTCGCATATATATTATGTTTGTTCTACTAATAATTAAGATATCGTTTAACGTATATCTTGACAATTTGTTTTATTTGTAAGAACTAATAATGTTAACGTAAAAGCTAAAGAATTTTAGTTATTCTCGAATGCTTTTGGAATAATTTATTATAATGTTCTTTTATATATTTGTCGATTTTGTCGATAAATATCTAGAGTTTTTCTTTCTTTATTAGAAATTCTTTTATATTGTTTCTAAATATTTGTAAAATAGCATTTAGCTTATATTTGTTTACTAATAATAATTCGTTCTTATTAACTTTAAGTATGCTATAATTGAACGATTTCTTCGTTTTTATATAATTACTTTTTTTACTAAGTACGTCTATTTTGTCGTTATTTTTATCTAGAATATATTGTATTTTAAACTTGTATTGTTCGAGTCGTTTTAATTATCGTATTTATCTTTTATTAAACTATTTAATAATAATAAAATTTACAAAATTCTTATAATTTGTAAAAATCGTAAGCTTTGATAATTCTTCAATATATACTTTTTATAACTTTAAGAAGACTACAATAGCAAGTAACTTCTTATCGTGAACGTCGTAATTCTATTCGATTAACAAAAAATTTCTTAAGAGATATATTATTAAGTGTTATATGTTTTTATGCTCTTAACTAAAGCATGCATCGATAATTAAATCTAATGCGTTAATTTCAATTCTATTTGACAATCGTAAATTGTACATTTTTAATATTAATTTCTTTAAACATTTTAGTTTAAAATTCTAAAATAATTTCTCTTCTACGAATTTTTATGTTTATAACATATTTTTTTTCGTAAAATTTGTCAATAATATCGCATTAATAAAGTAATTTTTAATGAACTTTTTGTTATAGTTTATAAAATCTAGAAAGGATTGCACTTTCTTAACGTTAACAAATAATTTTTATTCTTTAATTGCTCGTAATTTTTTGAGATTCATGCGTACTTCGTATTGTTTTACGACAAATTTAAGAAAATTAATTTCTTTTTAATAAAATTCGCATTTCTTTAATTTAAGATATAAGTTTTTTCTATTTAAACATTTTAATATTTTAAAAACATAATTAATATGTTCTTTCAAAATCTTTAAATAAATTATGATGTCGTTCAAGTATATTATAATAAATTGATTCAAATGTTGTCGTAATGTATTATTAATTATTTCTTAATATGTTGTCGAGACGTTTGTGAATTCGAACGACATTATTATGTATTCGTATAGTTTATATTGTATATAAAAAGCTATTTTCTATTCTTTTTTTGTCTTTATTCTAATCTAGTTGTACGCTTCTCGTAGATTTAGTTTAATAAAATACTTTGCTCCAAATAATTAATTTTGAAGCTCGTTAATATTAGATAATAAATATCGATTTTTGATCGTAATATAATTTAGCTTTCGATAATTAACACATAGACGAAGAGTTTTGTCCTTCTTAGATACAAAGAGAATTAAGTATCTTGTCTATAATTGGAATTTTCTAATAAATTCTTTCTTTTCATTTTTTGCCAAATATTCGCGAAGTATTTCGAACTTTTTCTTGAATAGAACATATATAGATTTAAATGTGAATTGCTTATTTAATTTAAGTTTAATTTTATAATTTTACAATTAATGTTTAGAGAGAGTCTTTGTCGTTTTCTTTTCTTGAAATAGATGCTTTCAATTGTTGTATATTCGTAATACGTACTTTAGCGATTTCTTCGTTATACTAAATAATTCAAGACTCTTAAAAGATTTGTAATTTTTTTCACTTATTTTAACTTTGTAATCTAATTAATTTTTATCGATATTTATTAAGTCGAACTTGATTAAATTGTTTTTTTTCGAAAATGCAAATTCGCATCTTGCGATCAAGTTTTAACTTTATCTTTTATCTATTATTGAACGCTATTAATGCGTAGATTAAATATGAATTGCGTAATCACATTGTTCAAATCTAAGTACTTATATATTTTAGTTAACTTCTAAATTGTGTTGCTTTAATTAAAACATTTCTAATACAATATTGTAAATAACTATTTTTACTATATTAAAGATTAGTTTCTTGTAATGTTGCTAAATAGTTATCGATAATAATTTCGTTTCTTTGTTTATTCTTTTATTTTTGTCAAGTAATAAGTTTTCATCTATTATTACTAGATTGTAAGCGTTAAACTTTTTTCGAATAAAATATTTTTCTCTCTTTATAAGAGCTTTAATTATAAAATTATCTATTGTATTAAAATCGATCATTGCGATAAATTAATAATTATTAATCTTAATTAATGTGATAAAACATCGTGCGTATGCTATTAAGTTTAATTGCTATTGTTAAACTAATATATTGCATTTCTTTAATATGCTCTTTACTAAAAAATTTGAACTTTTCTTTGCTTCTATGTTGCGATTTCTATTTTAAGCGTTTGTTTACGCTAAGCTTTCTTTTGTTGCTAGATTATAACTTTAACTTTCTAGAAAATCAATTAATTTCTTTCTTTTTTTTTAGATAAGTTTAACATAAGTTGTCGTAACAAGTTGTTTAATTAAATGTCGCATATTTCTTTAATTGCTTTATCTTTTATCTAGATAGCTTAACATTGTTTAGTTGTTATTCGATTTCGTCAAAAATGTCTTTTTCTTTAATGACGTTGCTTTCTAGCGCTTTCTCGCATTTGTTTACGATTTAATTAATTTATCTTTTCTTTAATGAGTTAGCTAAAGCGTCAAGATGTTTCGTAATGTCTTTTATGTAATTGTGAAAATTCTTCTAGTTATATTCTTCGTTTAAGTCGATAATTAAACTATAAGATTTAATAATTTTCTTAAGTGTTTAATTAACTTTCTACGTAGATGCGAATGCCTTGTTTAATAATATTTTATCTAGAACTTTCTATAATTAATTTAAGTTCTTTACTAGATAATAGTTGTTATTTGATTTAGTTTTAAGAGTATTCGCTTTTGTGTTAACTTACTTTCTAATGTTGTTTTAGCTATTAAATATTTCTCTTAACATAGCATTAATTTGTCGACGATTTATTAAGTTTCGCAATCGATAATCTCTTGCGAAGTAATTCGATTTGTCACATAAATAATACGTTTTTTAAGATTTATTATCTTGTTTTTCTCTAAAGTTCTTTTCTTTGCATCGTTAAATAAAATTTAATTTTATAAATGCAAACTTACGATAATCTAGATTATTGTACTTTTAATTAAAACGAGATTTTCTTGAATAATATTTGATCGTTAATTTAAAGAAGATTTTTGTTTTTTCGTGAAATTAATCGTATCGCTTTTTCATAATTCTTTTATATAGTTTGTCGTTGAAGTCGATAACTACTTCGATAAGATTAAATATATCGCTAATAAATTTGTTATCGCGCATAATTTCGTTCTTAAGATTGTTCTTAAAATTTTGTCGAAACATTGTTATAAGTGCGACATCGTTTTATTCGATAAAATTAATATATTTTTGAAATCTTGCTACGTACTTTATTGCAAAAGTTTGTTAAATTAGATGCTAAATTACTTTTTTCGCAATTTGTTTCTCGTTAAATGTTTCAAAGATTCTTCGAAGCTCTCTCTTGAAGTTGTCGAAGTTCGTAAATATTGTACGAGAATTTTTGTCATAATTCTTTAAGTATTTGCGTAAGTTTAACTTGAGTTAATGCTAAACTCTTTCTCTAAGAAATGTAAATGCGAAAATTGTCTTTTTGTTCGCTAGAACAAGATAAAAGATGAAATAAATATTTATTTACATAAGTTAGTTCTTCAAGTCGATTTAATCTTTATAATAGACGTCAAGTTTGTTAATTCTTATTTTGTCGTCTTCATTAATAGAGAGTCGACGTGATGTTGTTAAGCTAGTGCTTAAGATAGAAGCGCGTTAATTTAATATAAACATTCTTAGAATGTTCAAAGTGTTACGCTAGTACTTTTCACGAAAATATTAAAGAAAGTTATGTTATTGAAGAGATTTGTAGACGTCTTTAGGCAATGCAAGCAATCATTTGATAACAAGAAATTGCAACTTAGTAGTCGTAATAATAAGTCAAAACTTAAGATAAATTAAATACGATTCATAAGAAAGTCGTATTCTAGTTTCTATATACAAAGAAAATATTGATTGCTCGTCTTGTTCGTTTGTCGAACATAGCGAGCATAATTGTTCGCGATGTTCGCTCATCGAACATGTCGAACATCATGCTTAGAATGTTCGCTCGTCGAGCATGTCGAACATGATAGTAGGTTCGCCCTTAGGGCGTAGAACCTGAACCACTAGTATAGCTTTAATAAGCTCGTAACAATATAAAATACTTAGAACTACACATAGAGTTAAGACAAACATCAAAATTAAGCTGCTCTCGCACTTGCATCTAATTAGACAACTTAATATATAAAATATATTGTAGTATTGTGTCAAGCAAGTTTCTATATCGCAAGCGAAAATGTAATTATCTACTTAATCTATCAAAAAAGTTAAGAATATTTAAAATCTTACTTTGCAAGTGTAAGGGTGTTGCAGTAAGCAATGGTTGTGATGATAAATGTTGAATTAGGGAGCAAACTATGTGCCCCAAAGCAGGATATCTATGTGCGCCTGCCAAGACTCTAACCCTATGCAGACCCTAGACTGTCTATCTCTAGGAGAATTTCGTAACAACAAGTCTATTATCAACGCAATTGATTATAGTATAACGTTAAACTTTTGACAATAATATAACTTAATATGTGCTACAACTTGTGCGCGATTTTGAGATATATAAGCATGTGTTGATACCAGTTCTAAAGATGTTGTTGTTCCGGTCGAGACTTTTTTTGATAGAAAGAAAAAAAATCAACTTTTTTTTCTTAGGGTTTGGCGAGATAGTGTGCCACCAAATGCCCAAAAAGCACTTTGAGCGATATTTCTAAACTCTCAACGTCACAACGCACGCTTGACTTTTATGTCTCAAAATTACGCACAATTTGTAGAGCATATCAAGTTATGTTATTGTCAAAATTCTGACGTCGTACCATGATCAATTTGCGTTGATGGTAGACCTGCAAAGGAAAATTTGGGTGTGTTTTCGCGGGCCAAGTGGACAATCACTTTTTCGCTTGCGGCATAGAAACCTGCTTGGCACGATAAGTGTAAGTTTAAACTAGGCTAAGCGCTCTTGAAGCTTGTTTTCGCGAACTTTTTTGATGCGCGGGCAACTTATTGACAACAATTTGAACCTTTTAGTCTTGTTTGGGCCCGAAACCGTGTCAGCTGCTTGTCAGTTGACCCTCTTGATATCAGTGATATCAAGAACTCTGTACACCAAAAGGCTCCCCTGATATCACGGATATCATCTTGTCAGCCGGTGTCAGCTCTGTCAGTTACACCTCTGACATCTTCTTCTACGACCTAAGCTTTGTACTTTGTTATGAACATTTGTTTCTTCCTCTCTCTCTCTCAGCTGTGATCATCGATCTTCAACCGTCTATCTAAGGTGTTGGCTGGTTTCTTACATTTACTCCTGTAGAGTTAATGTGCCGGTTGGCTGACAAGATTGCGTATCTTAGTAGTAAGTACTGACTTATTGGGGAGACCCGCTACTCCAGTTTCGGAATCATGACAGATGTAGCTTTCTCGATCTATCTGAATTTCAGTCGAGAGGTCATTTGTTGATACATTTCTGTACAGAGCGCAGTAACCTCAATTTCTGTGGGAATGAATGAATGATTTAGGAAATTATGTTTGGTCCTAATTTGCGCCTATGTCTTTGATGATACAAGCCAGCACGCCGGGGTTTTGCTCGTCCACGCTGTATGAAATGGTCAGCACCCAACGACTGATGTCTAGATTTGGGCAGGGCTTCGATCCAAAAGCGAGCGGTCATTACCAGAATGCTCCACTTGATCTAATCAGCTTGGGGGTAAGACCGAACAACTTGCGTTAAACAACGATCGAATCGTGAAACTCTTATGCGAACATGCTTCCAGGATATTCTAGCTCGGTCAAAGCGGAGTGCTAAGATGTCAAGGACAAACGAGCAATTGATTGCAAATCTCGGACAAGTAATAATGACCTTGGATGTTCTTACGTATCTTCTAATCCTCCAGGCGGAACTGCAACTCGTCGTCGGACTGCAGGATTAGAGGAAGGCATGGCCCTGGCAGTGCCTTTATAGTTCCTTGGTCGCCGAAGAGATCGTCGAGAGTTCCAGCGAACCACCATACGCCTGATGGACGAAGCCTGAGGCGGAACTCATCATCGTCACCCATTGCCTTGAAGATCGCGTTCGCATTTTCTAAAAGCACGAATTCGTGTGTAAGAGGTACGTCTGGCTCCAGCATGGTGAGGCCTCTTCGCGATCTTCCCCCAGAGCCTACTGTGAGGTTGCACACATGTGTAGGCTTAGCGACAAACTCTTCGTTGGTGGAGATTTTGGTGATCGAGAAGTTGCTTATCGATGGAGATGGCTTGTTTGAAGTTATGCTGTGATCATTAGGGGTATCTTCAGCCCCATTAGATGGGTGTAGATAGCTGTTATCACCGGAAGACCTGAGAGTGATTGCGCGGTTACTCTTGTTGATGATAACAACACGTAGGGTTGTGGGAGGCGATTTTGAGCGGTGCACAATATTTGACGACAAGGACATAGATATGGAGATGCTGGGAGGCTTCGGCAGAGAGTTGACAACCGAGAAGTCCCTATGGGCGGAATTCAACGCTACAAGCTTTGCCGGCTCTGAAGGTGGCAACGAGGAATTCGAAGCATGCAGCTCCAAGTCCGTGTCGTCACCGTAGTTCCACCATTTGATTCCAAGCTCGAAGGTGCCCAGCTCTACACGGTATTGGTGGCCTGGGACAAGAGCCGGTTTGATGTGAGCATTGAGTCGTAAAGGGATGACGAGGTCGTACTCGAATAGAGGTAAAGGTGAAGCCCTTGGGGGGAGAGTGATTATCCTAGGATTGGCAGTCGGCTTCAGCGAGGTACCGACGAAACCTAGATCAACTTGCTCTTTGCTGTCAAGATCGATGAGTTTGAGAAGACCTCTTGAAAAGGCGTGTGGAATGTCGAAGAGTGACTCGTCAGTCAAGATGTTCATGGGTCGCGTCAAATCGCTTTCACCTCGGCGCATTTGAAGAACAATATCATAAGGGACAGTCCCTTCTAGGTCCAAAAACGCTGGTCTATAAGTTGAATTGAGATGTAATTTTAGTGGCAATTGAGAAGCCATCCGTGGGAATTGAAAGTAAGGAATACGACTTTAGAATTTTGGGACTGGACAATGCGCTAGAAGATATGCAACCTCGTTCTGTAGCAAACAACGATATTGCTAGGTGGTAGGTTTTGTAGCTCTGCTAAGGAAAGTGGTGGAAAATGAGAATCCTAACGTGTTCATGGTCTGTGATCTCGTTGTGAGTCAGATCCGTCACAAATCCTATGACAGGGCTATGCACGGGTTTCAGCTACAAGCCAGGCAACAGTACTCACGAATGTTATCATAGACAATGTGAGCAACTATAGTCGAGTACGAGACAACCATTTCAAGTGCTGCGCCCCTGTACTGCCCACATCGCTTAAACTACGCTTAAGAGAGCTCAGAACGACTCAATCGATGCCAAGTTAGAGCGGCGCCTGCTCGGCTTGGCAGCTAGAAGTGGAAGAGGGGAATTGTTTGGTAGTCCTCTATATCAGTGTATACTCGTTGCATTTCAGCCTACCATGACCAGTGGAGACAATCCTGGCAAGACTAGTAGGACAAAAATCGAAATCCCCTGGTTGTACAAAGTGCTCAGGACCTACTCTAGGGTTGGACCTAGCATACCTAGGGCTCAAGGTACAGGCTCTCGCTCACGGATCGGAGCTTCGTGGTTTTCAAGACTAATATCATATCCTAGGATTGGTGACAGAATTGTTGTGTTGCCTGTAGTATAGAGTTTTGCTGAACTCAAGTTCCAGGTATAGATATCACATCTCTCGTCGAATCGCTCCTCCACCAATCTCCAGAATGGCGTCGACTTTCCCACCCACCCCGATCCAGGAAGTGGTTTCCGAAGTCTCCACTCTTCTCATGCAGCGCAAAGAGTCCGTTTCGGTTGCGGAGACGGTACAGCTCCTTCAATTCTCTTCTACTCACCCTCTGCATGACTAATGCTATTACCATACTAGCAAAGGCCGCCGGCGGCATCATCTCCGCATCTCTACTCTCGACACCTGGTGCAAGTGGCTTCTACAAAGGGGGCCTAACCCTTTACACCTTGGAATCACGCATTACCTTCGCAGGATGGTCACACGAGATTATCAAGAACTACAAAGGTCCTACGCCTGAGATCGTAGCTGGACTGGCGGAAAATGTACGAGGAAAGCTAGGGAGCACCTACACGATCTGCGAAAGTGGGACTGCAGGACCAACAGGCGGAGATACGAAAAATCGCACGCCGTAAGTGTCGAAATTGCGGATTCGATAGAGCGAAACTGATAAAGATCTAGCGGCTACGTTGCGCTTGCAATTGCAACTGAGCAAGGCACGCACACTAGAGAGGTCGAAACTGGCCTGGGAGGTGATCGACAGGCGAATATGATTGCATTTGCAGTCGAAGCTTTGAAGCTGTTGAGGGAAATCTTGAAGGGTGAAGCAAAGCTTTGAGAATTCAGCTCTTTGAGTGACGTTTCTTCGGCCATCATTGCCTATCTCTCAGAACCCACACAGTCCTGGCGAAAGTCATCGGGAATAAGTAGCGACCTAAGAGCGACCTCTACCTTACTTTAATCTTTGAACTTTTGCATGAGACGCCAAGCATTGGCTTCAAAGCGACCTTCCTATAAGGGCAACGCTCTATCGCCGGAACAAAGTCATGAGGGGAAGACAACATGTCTACGCTGATCATGGCGACAATCAGTAGTAGCTTTCACCACATGGCACGCCGGAGCTTCGCTCGACGCAGGGTTATCCACGCCATGCGCGGAGGGCCACCAGAGCCGTTATCTTGGCCAAATATCCAGCCGCTGTAACGTCATGGTGAACGTACGTTATATTATTGTTACCTCATTCCACTTGCTTACGACGGACCACAGCGTATGTGTATACGAACAGACAGGCTAGCAAAGGTTGCAGATTCACACCGTTCACAGTCATGGCGGACGAGAAAACACCAATGCCTTCGGACGTTCAGAAAGAGGCCTATTTGAGACCTTCAGATACCGAGGAGGAACCAGCGCCAGCTTTTGAGAAAGATCCAATTTCTCTTGAGGATGGGAGTGCTCCTCCATCCCAAGTGCTCAAGCACGCTTACGACGCCGACGAGGCGATGAAGGCATTCGCCGATGGCGAGATCGAGGTCCTTGACGAAGCAACAAACAAGAGGCTACTCAGGAAGATTGATCTCAACATTATGCCTGTCGGTTGAATAGCAACCTAACCGTCCAAAGCTGTGCTAACGAAGGAGGAAAGCTTATGTGCGTCGTCTACGGACTCAACTACCTGGATAGTACGGACAAGGCACTATGAAGGAGCAAGAGGAACCTCATGCTCACAACGTTCAGAAACCACCCTTTCATATGCGAGCGTCATGGGTATCAAGAAGGACATAAAATTGACAAGCGAAGATTATAATTGGGTCGCAAGCATGTTCTACTTTGGTTGCCAGCCTTGACCCTTCATGTCAGACGATGTGCTGATGCCGTCTAGGCTACCTCGCGTGGGAGTATCCTACAAACCGGCTACTCCAGCGTCTTCCACTCGCAAAATACTCCTCGTTCTGCATTATCATGTGGGGACTCACCCTGTGCTGCATGGCTGCTCTCACGAACTACTCCGGAGCCATTGCGGTCCGCTTCTTTCTTGGGGTTTTCGAGGCGGCGGTGACCCCGGGGTTCTCATACTTCACATCACAGGTGAGTTTTAATAAGTAGCAGTGCTTCAGACGCCCCTCTGACCCGCTTTCAGTGGTACACCAAGCGAGAACAAGGCACACGCACAGGGATCTGGTTCAGTTTCAATGGTTGGGGCCAGATCTTCGGTGGTCTTATTGCATATGCCATCGCCAAAGGCTCCGACATCCATGGATCGGCAATCGCCGCATGGAAGACAATCTTTCTAGTCAACGGCCTCTTGACTGCCGCTGTTGGTGTGATCTTTCTCCTCGTGATGCCCGATAATCAGCTCAACGCTCGTTGGCTTAGCAAGCCTGACCGCAGACGCGCCATCGAACGAGTGCGAGTCAACCAACAAGGGATTGGCAACAAGCATTTCAAAGCATACCAGCTTAAAGAAGCCTTGACTGACCCATTGACATGGGCTTTCGCATTCTATGCCGCCACGGCCGATATCCCCAATGGAGGCATCAGCAACTTCTTCAGTCAACTTATCGTGTCTTTTGGATACACACCGGAGCAAAGCCTTCTCTATGGCACTCCAGGCGGAGCAGTCGAGGTTATCGCGCTTGTAGCTTGCGGGTACCTTGGTGATCGATATGGGAATCGGATCCTTTTTGGCTCTTCCGGTTTGGTCATCGCGATCATTGGAATTTGCCTCATCGTCGCTTTACCGCTGTCGAACCACAATGGGCGACTTGGCGGATATTATCTCACCCAAGCTTCTCCAACCGCTTTCGTCGCACTGTTGTCGCTTATATCGTCTAATGTTGCTGGGTATACAAAGAAGACTACTGTAGCGGCGATATACCTAGTTTCGTACTGCATCGGCAACATAATTGGTACGTCATTCTCTCACATCGTCTCCAAAACGATTCCGCTGATAGACCACTTGGACAGGTCCGCAGACCTTCCGCCCCAAAGATGCACCCCGATACGTACCGGCAGAGATCACTATCATCGTGTGCTGGAGCGTTTGCCTCTGCGACTTCGCGTTCATATACTGGTATTGCCGCAGTCAAAATAAGAAGAAGGCAGCGTTCAGGGCGAGACCGGACTACAGGAAGCTGGAAAACCAAGAGTGGTTGGATTTGACGGATAAGTAAGTTTTTTGGCGCTACAACAGAGAAAGGTGTACGTGCTGACATGATGTCGTAGGGAGAATCCGGAGTTCGTGTACACGTTGTAAGATGTCAAAGGGTCCTGGGCCAGGTTGTTATATGGATATATGATCGCGCATTGCCCTATTTAGATTACAAAAGATTCTACTTCCCTCTGAAAGCGTGTCTCATGCCCTTTCATCACTCCTCGCACGCTGCTCCCACCCCTGTCAGCCTGGATAAGCAGCAATCCAAACCCAATCTCGGCGCCAGCGCTACTCATTGACATACCCATTTCCTCCTAAACCATCTCCGGCTCCCTGAACTCTGCCTCATTCCCCCTTCCCACAACAATACTCGCCCCCTCATCAACCTTCTTTTCCTCCCTTCCAATCCTTATCCGCCTCCCATCATCCCCTATCCCCCTCTCATCATCCTCTATCACCATCCTCTCCGAACCGCCCACCCTTACGCCCATCCCCTTGATCATCTCTCCGATGCCATACCGAATTCCTCTCATTCCTCCGCTCTTCAAGCTCACGAGCCAACGATGAACATGTGCCCTTCCCACCCTTCGAGCTCACTCGTCCTCGCGTACTCGGTGCCAGCACGAAGCTACAATCCTTCCAGCCTCTGAGGCAGATCTTGGCATCGCTAGCTGGGTATCACACCCAGGCTTTCCCCCGAGCCTTGAGACATACCTGGATACGCAACGTGTCGTCATGAAAAAGGACTTCAGGAGGGAAAGGGCGACAATAACAAGGACCTCCCAATGTGATCACACCGAGCAAAGTAGGAAAGTCCCTGGTTTTAGATAGCATATTCCACGCACGATGAGTACATTACAGTTTCCCCGAATAAAAGTCGCCAACATGTTGCAAAACCGCGTTTTCGTACGTATACCCGCCCTACTTACCTATCTTCTTGAGTCGTCATCATTTTGTTCAATCCCACCATCTACAACTCATCGTGCTCCGCGCTATCCCCATCAGAGTCCATCATCGCCGTCTTCACCGCCCCCGCCGCCTCGGACACTTTACTCTTGACCTTCCCCTTGATCTCTGACGCTGTCTCCGTAGCCTTCTCCGAAGCCTTCCCTGAAACCTCTGAAGCTGTCTCCGAAGCCTTCTCCGTCGCCGCCGCGGCAGCCGAGCCCATACCGTTCGCGGCAGCCGAGCCCATACCGTTCGCGTCGGACATGATCTCATCGGTGTCGTTCTTGCCTTCGTAGGCGTCGGCCTTGTACTTGCCGTTCTCCTTGATGAACGCGGCGAGGTCTTCGATGGTGCGGGAGCCGGAGTAGAGGATCGGGCTGTCTTTGGCGCCGGCGGGGAAGAGCTTGATGGTGGGGAAACCTTGGATCTCGTCGGGGACGTCGTTGGCGGTGGCGTCGACCTTGGCGATGACGACTTTGGAGGAGAGGGCCGGGTTGGTGGTGTACATCGAGGCGAGCTCTTCGTACTTGGGGGCGAGACTGGCGAGAAAGCGATCTGTTAGCTTGATGTCGTTGCGGAGCCTGGTGGAAAAGGGAGGGGAAGAGACGTACGCTTTGCAGTGACCGCACCATGGAGCGTAGAATTCCACGAGAACGTCTTTATCAGCCTCCATCACGACATCCTCGTAGTTGTGCGCTACGATGACTTTGACGGGACCGTCCTGCTTCTCTGGGATTGGCTCGCTCTTGATGCTGGGCTTGATCTTGCCGTCCACGAAGTTTTGAACGAAATCGCCGACTTCCTTCTCTGTGAGCTTCTTGCTTTGATCCAAGGGGAACTTTTGGTTCTTGACAGTCTCTTGGATGGCAAAGGCGGGCCACTTGTCCACTTCAAGATTCAGATTACCGGCGTGGGCGCCGAAGGATTTGGCGTCAATGACGGCGAGGTTGACCTTGCCCTTGTGTTTCTGGGCAATGGGCTTGAGGGTCTCGGCTAGTTCAGCGCGCTCCTCGGGTGTTTCGGCGAAGATGTAGGCAAGAGGAAGGCCAGCCTATACAGAGATTAGCGTTCACTATACGGCTCTCATGGGCATGACACATACCGCCATGTAGCCAGCATATGTGTCTGGGCCCACCTCGCCGACCAACGGTGTAGCAGCGGTCTTGGCAAAGGTGGAGATAGCCTCCTTGTCGAATTTCTCTTCGAAGGTGGTCTTTCCCTCGTCGAATGATTTGTACAATACGATGCCAGGTCGCTTAATGCCCTCAGCTTCGGCCAAAGTTGCGTCGTTGGTGGCGCCGAAGAGGTAGTCGTCTCTCATGCTCTCAGCGACTTCACCATAGGTGGCATTCGAGGCCTTGTCGTCCGCCTCAAAGAAGGCCACTAAAACAACCTTGTCGGCTGTCTTGAACTCTTCTAGCGTTTCTGTTGATAGTACCGATACTGCTGGAAGAGCTTGCTTGGTCATATATGAGATAATGCTAGGGAAGGGTGAGCCTGGTTTCCCTGACAGATTGACACGGGACCTACGCAGGGGCCTTTCTTTGCCCAGAGTACGGTGTGTTGTTATCTGGACCTCTGAAGACCTTGATAGTGGGGTATCCTTCCACGCCATAGTCTTTGCATAGGTCGACTTCTTCCGTGCAGTCAACCTTTACCAAGGGGATATCCTTCTCTTTCAGTGTTGTTGCAGCTTCTTCATATTCGGGCGCCAATGCCTTGCAGTGACCGCACCATGGTGCGAAGAACTCTGCAAGGACGAGGTCGTGGCTCTTAACGAAGTCGGTGAATGTATCTTTCTTCAAATCATGTACGTCTGATGCTGATGCGAGAGCAGCAGCTCCAACGAGCCCGAGGGCAGCGTTCTTGAAGCTCCTCATGATTGGTTTAATGCAGTTGAAGGAGACTGCTCGACTGTCTTGCGTGGTGTGTAAAGGAAAGTTGGAGATCTTTAAGAGGCGTGGCTCTTGATAAATGATTCGGGCTTACCAATGATTTATTTTGGGCAGAGAGCCAGATCGCCTGAATTCCGCGCCAAGCCTCCGCATTGTAAGGGTCCACCTTCTTCTCTCCTTTCCATAAAGCAAGCCAATACCAGCTCAGTGATACTATCTTCTGTGACTATAAATCTTGCTGCAAGGACTGCAACGTTGGTCGTGCCCTCGCTAGATGCGAGGCCATGCCTAGGGTAAGTGATTACTCTCGCTTCCAAGTCGGCAATGGTAGAGATTACCTGTCCTATACAACTCCTTTTCTCTATTCTCCGTTCACTCATCTCGTCCGTCCTAAATCCACTAATGGTAAGGGGGATCTATGCTCAGGTTCTGATATCACTCATCCTACATGTGACTAGCAACGGCCGGACCTCGAGGAGGAATAAACCCCTTGACAAGGTAATGCCAGACAACCAGCAGTCGTACCCTAGATAAAGGGCAAACCCATCACAGCGTCAATTGGTTTCCGAAAAGTCTGCAGGGAAACTCCTCCCAAGACCTAACAGTCGCTCTTCGTTTTGGCTCTATTGCTAGCTACAAACTTCTCCAGCCACAGACAGAGGAACCTTTTCTTGGATAGGAAACAGTTTTAGTCGAAGAGCGGGGTATGATGCCCATTTGATCATACGTCTGCATCGTAGTTGCGGCTCCTCTGGTCCAATCAAAGTCCTAGACTCTACTCGTACACATCCAGCCATGACATCTGGAGTCATCTCAAACCATTCGAGGCAGCGCCCTGCAGCTCTACATGCGTGTCCAACGCCTCCTGAAAGCCTAGCCTTCCCGACATACTGGTACCGACTACCCAACGATGACAATTTCCTGATCTGTACCAAATGCTACGAGGACAAGCTCCACTCGACACCATTCGGAAGTCTGCTAAGATGCGATTACCTAGACTTCGGACCCGGAAGTACTGCCACATGCGACTTCAGTACGCCACGCACCGACTCGTTGCTGGGACAGGCCGTCCCGTCGAACAACCTCCAGCTACTATGTTCGTTCGCTGAGCGACGGTTACGCATCAAGTCTTGTTCAGGCACCGAGGGCACCAAGGGGTGCGACGATGTGAAATGGTTCAAGCCAATTAATGACGAGATCCCTGGCTTTATCTGTTGCGACGCATGCTACGAGGACGTCGTTCTAGGCACAGCCTACGGGCCCGATTTTCTACCATACGAGAAGCAGCAACCGGCGGATCAGACATGGTCGTGTGATCTGGCAATCCCGTACCTGAGGCACAGTTTGCAAGCCTGCGCGCGCAGAGGAGATTGGCATGCCTTCGTCCAAGCCGCTCGCCATCGAATGTCACTCCCTACATGCGTGAACGGCGTGCCTGTGCTTGCATCAGCGACGAGATGGTACAACACGGTGAGACCGTCGCCCATTCCCGATATGACTGTATGTGAAGCCTGCTACCTCGATCGCGCTGGTTGGCAGGAGGATATAGCGCAACACTTCGCTCCTATTGCATTCAACCCAATCGATCTCAGCTCTCGATTGATATGTGATTTCAGACCGGCTCCCATGTCTGTTTGTTGTGACATACTGCTGGCGCACAGCACATTCGACAAGTGGCACCATTTCGCAAGCTTGACGATGTCCAAGGCGAGGTGCGAGAAAGAAGGCGTCGACGGCGAATGGTATGGCCTGTCGAATCCGACCGATCCCACTCAAAACGTCGAGAACTTCGACATCTGCGCTGCCTGCCACGCCGGCTGCAACCAGAGCGCCGACTGGGGCCACGTTTTCCGCCGGCTGAACTACCCTCCCGGAACATCCAGAATGTGTGACTTCAACCCTTCGGCTGCTCGATACTCCAAATACTTCGACAAGTGGAATGAAATGTACTTCACCTGCGATCCAGCACCCTTCATCGATTACGTCTCTCGATTGGCGCCGTTGCCGATGTGCCAAGGCACGGGTCGCCTCGAGAACGCCAGCTGGTACGGCGACAAAGACGCCTCGTTGCTCATCTGCCCTTCTTGTTTCGAGGAGACTGTTCGCGGAACACACTTCGCCCCGACCTTCCCACTCCAGCACACCCTCTTACCGGAAGGGCACCACTGCTCCCTCTACTCAACACGCATGCGCCAAAAGTACTCCGAAGCCTGCAAGCTAAGCTCCACGGACTCGCTCTTCAGCTTCGCCGCCCAGCGCGAGCAGGTCTATCAGCAGACCATTCCACACATCGAAGCCTTCCTCGTCAGCCAGCGGCAGAAGATGGATCTGCTCAAGATTGCCAGCCAGCAAAGGGCCTCGGCGAAGGCGAGCATTGCTCTGAGCCGCGGGTTCTTGGGTGGGAGCCCGATCGTGGATGATTACCATCCTTTGATCGCGGGGTTAACAATCAACTACAATCATCTACAGAGCCAACTGCAATTCGATCCCGAGAGGACAACGGCAATGCAGCCGGAAGCCAGGTGGAACGAAGTGGAATGATAGGCCTTTTGCTATGCCCGCTCGTGACGACATCCGAGTGTGGCCCAGGACCAATCTCTCTCCCATACATGTACAGCTCCAGAGAAGCACATCTGCCCGGCTTCTAACCGCGCCCTGCCACCGAACTCAACAGCCCGCCCTTCTGGAGATCAATCCCTTGCGTGGAAGTCCACCTCCCTAGGTCCCAACTCCACGCCTCGCTCCTAGGTCCCAACTCCACGCCTCGCTTCTCACATCCCAACCCCCTCCCCAACCACCCAAGCCTCCCTTCTACTCCGCCCGCAGATCCCTAGCAAACAACGCAATCCCTAAAAGTACAATCTCCTCACCAGCCTCCTTACCAGATCAGAGCGCTCTCTGCACGTACCTGGGAAACCATCCTCGACGAAGCCCAGCCGATCTGTCATGCGCACGCGGGATGATCAGGGGTTTATGGCATTGGGATGGTAGTATTCTTCAATAGCAGTGTACATGAATCCAACTCCCGAGATAGGTTAGTGGAAGGCTTCTCGGCAGTGAAGACCCCTTGTGATTCAGAGATGGAAAAGACATTTCGAAACGAATCTTTGAAAAGGTACAGCGTACAGAAACGCCTTCTTCGCTTTTGATCATCGAGGGGCATCAGCTCCACTTGCTCTGAGCCGACTGAAGACTAGATTCTTTGTTCCAATGTTTTTGATTCGAGTTGCGTTGAGATCTGCAGGATAATGTCAGGTGCCGCCTGTTGATTGAGGAAGCGAAGCATCTGGTGATGTGGGGAATATTGCTCCACTCTCTCCGGACGCAATTTGGTGATATCGATGCAGCATTCCCAAAGTCATGGCATGTAACAAATTCCAACACGTCTATATCCAATCCCGCTATCAAACCGCTACAAGCCCTTGGGTATCATTCTGCATCCCCCCCCCCGCCCCCCAAACGCCCAGCGCGATGCTTACCCCCTGCCCCACAAGACCATCAAACCCTCCCTATCCAACCCCCAACCTCACAGACAAAGCGTCCAACGCCGAAAACATCCCGGCGCTCCTCTACGAATTCTGCCCATCCCCACCGCCGCCCCCTCTCCTAATCCCCCAACACCCCCATCCGCTCATCGCCCTCTTGCCTTCAAGCGCCGGCCTTGAAGCACTCGCTTCGCCTCCTGCACTACCATCGGCGCCGATTTCCTCTTTGTCGTCATTGTGCAGATCAAGGCGATAGCGCCGCACGCTACCCCCATCGCTCCCCTTCCCCTCTTTCTCATCGTCAAAGAAGCCTGCGCGTCGATTCCGACAGCAGATTCTGGGCACCATTTTCCTCCACAAGCCTCTCAGGCCGCGACGATCGCGCTCGAGGGCTTCGTAGGCCTTTTGGTGTGTGGATGGGAGGGTCCAGTCGATTGGGGGGGCGGGGAGGTAGTTTGAGTAGGATGGTTGCGGGGACTGCGTGGGAGAGGGAAGACTTGATGAGCGGAGGTGGTGGTTGATGGGGAAGGGGAAGGAGCATTGGCGCGGCGTTTTTGGAGTTGGTGGGAATGTGCTGCTGGAGGGCAGGAACAGGTTGTGGCGGAGGTGGAGGTAGCCCTCGCTCGCGGCTCGACTTCCTAGCGCCGGTCGGGTTGTGGAAGCTCGGTTCATGGGCTGTAGGAGGAACGAGGAACGGCGGGATGTGGGGTTGGAGGGGCGACGGGTGCTGGGTGCTAGAGAGCTGCGGCTGCTGGGGGGTGTAGGGTGGGAGGTTGTGGGCTGGGAGGAGCTGCGGGGTGGGGACATGGTGGGTGGGTGGATGGGTTGTTGGGGAGATTTTGCGGTTGGGTTTGAGGGGCGGGATCTTCGGTGGGGAGGAGAGGGGGGAGAGGGAGATTCGTAGCCGCTGTCTCGTCGGGGCGAGGGGATCTCGGTGGAGGCGTCCTGCGTCTTGGGAGGATGTCCGTGGGGAGTGCTGGTTGCTGGATTGCTGGAGCTGTCGGTGTCTCTTTCGGGGGTTGGGGTGTGTTGAGGGGCCATTGTAAGTGCAGTCTGCAATTGACAGCGTGAAGGTGTCAATTGTCAAGGTGCAAAGCAGCTCTGACTCGAAAGGTCGATTTCGGGAGGCTGATCATTGGGGTCCATGAGACATAGGAGCCGCAACCCATAATGATGAATGATCCATGCTGAGATGGCGCGCTGTTTTCTTCAATCAACGGAAGACGCGGACAGATGGATGCAAAGGCCACCGCATTCCAGACACATATTACCGTGGGGCAATAGTAGCCTTCAATGTGGGCTCCCAGTGCTTCACATGAGTGAATCGATGACACTACTGAATGCTAGTGCATCTAGCAGCCCCCACGTGCAGGTACCGAACAATAGCCTCCGTTGAAGCTTGAATCTTGCATGGAACAGTACCAATAGAAATCCGTATTAGCAGACGTTGATTGCTGGTTTCATGCAGTCGGGCTTTAGTGAAGAAGACTATGGTTTTACTTTAGAGACATGTAGACCGCTTCGCAGACCGAGTCTCCGATAACGGAGGCACGGAGGCGAACAGTGAATCGAAGGAAAGGTCAACAAGAAGCTGCGTTGTTGAAATATTCGTTCTCTCAAAATATTCAAAGTAAGATGCATCAGAAGGGCGTAGATCCAATCGGAGAGAAGACCTACTTCGTCCTCGTGAGACCGTCAACCAGTCATCCCTTCCCTGTTGCCATCTTCACATGTCAAACCTGCAAGCGCTCTGTCGCACTCTCCGGTCTCAACAAGCTCGAAACGGGCAGCTGCCCGTCACGAGCGCTTCGAGAGCGCTGGTGTGGGATGCTAAAAACAGGCACGCGATGCATGTCGACAATGGTGTGGCTGTCACACCGCTCACGCCCCGGCAATCTTTGCCAACACAGCAGCCATTGCGGGATGCTATGGGCGTGTTCCATGCAAGGAGTCTCAACCGGACAATATCGTGGGCGGTCATTGGAACCCAAGCTGTAGAATTGGAGCTATGAATACGATTGTGCATTGGCAGTGGAGTCGGAGAAGATGTTGAAAGGAAGATGTGACGTGATTGGTCTCGAGACGTTGTTGACGCTTTCACGACTTCACCGCTTTCCCAATCTAGGTAGACTCGAACTACCCACACTCCCCAGCATCGGTCTACAGCAGCAAGAAACGAAATTGTTGTCAATGAATCTACAAATGTCTCTGTAAAAATATGACTGCTTCTGATACATTGTAGTTTACCACCCTGACCGTAGCATTCATCGCTCGTTAGTGCAATCGTTAGAAGAACGTCATTTATACATGCTGAAGAATTTCTATTCCCACGTTTCCATTGCTTATATTGCATCGAGACCACCCAGGAGATCCAGTAGACCTGCCACTGCTCCCGCCCCGAGTAAGCCCCGCTTGACCCCTTTAATCTCGGACTTCTCCTTCTTCTTTCCCTCTACCGGCTTGCCTCCTGCGCCATCTCGTTTCTTGCTGGAGTGGTGGTGATGGTGGTGACCGCCTGTTTGGTGGTCGGGTGCTGGCGGGCCTCGAGGGGGACCTTGAAAGCTAGGCTGCGGCTGCTGGCCTGACCCGTACCCTGGAGGTGGCATGCCGTACGGGCCTGACGAAGCCATCCGCTGAGGCCCAGAAGGCGGATAGTAGCCGTTCGGGGGAGGAAACTGACCGTTCTGTGGTGGATATTGACCATTCTGTGGTGGATGTTGACCGTTCTGTGGTGGATGTTGACCATTCTGTGGTGGATGTTGACCATTTTGTGGAGGGAACTGGCCGTTGTAGTGTCCAGGCCGAAGACCCGGAGATTGTGGGTGTGGACTGTGCAAGTGCTGATTGGGCATAGCCATACCACGCGGTGGTTGCGAACTTGGTGAAGGAGGCCCCCCACGGGAGCCAGGACGATCGGAGCCGCCGTCGCGGGGCTGTGTATATGGACGGCGAGTGCGGTCAACGAATTCGGGTGGTTGCGGGCGATATCTCTGAGCGCCGCTATCGCTGCTGCGACGGGATCGAGGGGGTGAAGGGCTTGGAGAGGAAGAGGAAGAGCTTGACGAATCCGAACGGAGGACATGCCGGGATGGTTGTTGACTTCGAGGCTTTCCCTTGTCCGATGCTTCGGAGTCGTCTTCCACGCGTGCTCGAAAGCGCACGTTCTTGACATTTTTACTTGGTCTCCCTGCACCGTTTGTGATGTATTTCCCCTTAATGCCTTGTGATCGCTCAAACTCGCCTTCAGAGGAGAAGTCGTCTGACTCGTCGGTCTCGTAGTGTGCACCGTATCGCTCGTTCTTCTTCTGCCGCCTCTTTCCAAGCTCTCGCAACCGAGTCCACTCCTCCAGAAGATAGTCCACCACATTCACGTCTGGATTCCGGAGTATCTGATTTGGCCTAGCCATCGCCTTTTCTAATAACGAGTCAAGCTGGGTCAGTGGTGTTTCGTGATACTTAATCAGTGCCTTAGAGCCATCCGACTCAAGAGGCGCAGGCTCGATAGCTAGTCGAGTGTCGCCTCCTGGATGCTCCACGCCATTGTGGCTTGGTGGCGCACTATCAATCGGATTTCTGAGATCGTCAATATCTTCATGTTCAGCCGCTTCATAGAGTCTTCGGAGATCGACAAGAGCCCAGTGTCGCACAACAACCATGTTCTGTATCTCTGCCCGCTCTTGTAGTATGTCTCTTTCCTGCGGGGGACCTTTGGATGGGTTCTCGCTGCAATGTCGTTAGCCCACGTCTCTGGAGGGTTTAGGGTACATACTAAGTCTTCGCAAGACGCTTGCCCAGCTGTAGCGTCTGCAGCATGATTGACAAGCTCAGCTTGAGCGACTCCAGCTGCCCAAGCAGATACTGGACCCTCTGTTTCTTGAAACACCATTTGATCCTTTGCGCCACTGTGATGGACCGTAGATTGCCCTTGTCGTCCCTTTTTTGCACCATCTCCACCATGTTTTTGATCTCGTCAAAGATCACTTGACTCTGGCCGGTGATCTCCTTGGCCGTATCGAGCGCGCTCTGCGAAGCGATTGACTTCGATTCTTCCAACGTCATGCCGACTTGCTTCAGCATCAAAGAGAATGAGGAGATGCCTCTTGCCATGCTTTGGATCTCGACCTCCGCAGTCGCGAGTTCGACACCGACAGCATTGAGGATCAAGGACAGGCGGAAGCCTGCGCCTGCGACTCCAATGACCGAAGCGATGATGCTGTTCACGTAAGTTATTAGGAATGTTATTGGTTGAAGTCCATCCTGAGGGAGCCACGTACCTTATCTCCGCCATCGTCGGTTGATTGCAATGCAGTTCGGTACGTCAATACGATAATGTCTTTGAGGGTTTGCGGTCAGTCCGGGACCTGATCAACATGCGGAACCAAGACAATCCTTGGGTTGAGTGTCATAGGTTGGTGGCGGCGTTTCTGGATGATTAATACGTGGTGGGGCATAGATCAGACCATTCCTGCTGGAGCCGCATCATCCAGGCCTCGGATGCTCGGGCCCGCAAGTGACGTGCATGAACACCTATCGTTCACCAAAGACGAAACAGCCAATGCATCGTGGAGAAGGTCCAAGCTGAGTTTCCTGTCAGCCCAAGAGTGAGTCGATACCATTGGGTCTGTTGTGGCATGACGGCCAGCCAATTGGAAACCACCGAGCCCACTGGACCGCAGTGCATGCGTCTACACAGCCTTGAACGAACACAAAGCTGCAGAATCTTCGCGGAGGGCAGCCTGCTGAAGAAAATACCATTTGAAAAGGTAGCCCTCACTTGCAGAAAGGTGAAGAGGTCACTTTAAGTATGGTTAACACGTTCAACCATGGACCAGGGCAGGGAGAAGCGGTGACCGATATGGCCTAGCCTTATCTAAGTAAAATCCTCACGGCAGACACAAGAAATACTTGACCTTTTTATTGCAATGCCACTTACAATGATTGTCTCACAGATGATTATCGATACTTGCGATACGTGGTGATGATTGGTCAGCCTGGCGACTGGAGAAGTCTCAGAAAGCGATACCTCAGCCTTTCAGCAATACGACCAAAGGCTTACTGAACATAGCTGGCGATCTCGAGTCGTTGCTACAAGTACGTTAGATTGCACGGTGTCAGCCTGGGTGTTATTTGACACTGGAGTGCCCGAGGAAACTCTCAGCTCGGGGGGCGGAAAATGGAACCGGCGAATTACGCAGCTTTTTTACAGGTAATGCCTTCAATGATAGCTCAGCATAGACGGTTTCTTGCATTGGTCGGACTCATTAATTCGTCCTCCGATATGCGACCTTGAAACATGACTGACTGTAGGGATGCCAGTAAAGCTGAGCGATGGTTTGATGCGAATCTGTACAAGCGGACAGTCTCCTTCCTCTTGACTTTTCTTCCTTTGGTCTGTCGTACTCCTTTTCCGTTGCTCCAACCCTCCTCTCTTCTAGTGCGAGGATTCTAAATTCCGCCCTTGTAAAATGCGCACAATATCACCTCTTGTGCTGTTGCCCCTACTTGGCTTGGTACACACAATCGAAGTTACCCCAAACTCCGAATGCTCTTCTATTTGCATGAATAATCCCCACAGCAATCCTGCCTTCGATAACAGCTCAACTACTCAACCAGGTGAGCTTGTCTGTAATGACTGGGAGCTTGAGGGACCGAATTCGACCAGTAACGGGCGGATCTTCCACGATTGCATCCAGTGCCAGGAGAACTCGACAGCGTACGATGCTAAGACGAATGAGAATGACCTATACTGGTTTCTCTGTAGGTCGCCTGGCTAGGTAGAGAGAGCCATACTTACTAGCCTACGACAGTCAATACTAAATTCACCATTGACTACTGTATTTTCAATTTTGAGAACGACAATTCAACGGTTCAAAGCAATCAATGCGGTGATATTTGCAAGGGTCCTTCGGGGGCCATGGAACAAGCGTTGGTGGACAGGGTACTCCAGACCAATGCGACGTTACAGTATCAGTACTGCGATGACGGCGACGGCGCATTCAATAGGACAATCGATTCGTGCATCGACTGTCTAAGACATCTATCTTCTTCGAATGTGTTAATAAATTGTAGGAAAGCATTAATCATTATTGGAAGGCATGGCTAACAACACCCGCGTCAGATCTCCACCTCTTGCAAGAAGCCTGTCAACAGCGCCCTCCCATCGGAGGCAACAGGCCTGTACGCCTTCCCTTCGACCTATACAACGCCACCTCCCCCCCGTCAGCAACATCGACTACCCCGGCTGTCATGACTGTAACTTCCTTTGCCACCGCCGCGGCCTCACACTCAAACCCTAGTGCCGTCAAGCTTGGTGTCGGCATTGGGCTTAGTCTCGGATTACCCTTGTGCATCCTCGCGGCCCTTCTATTCTTCCTCCACCGGAGACGCCACCACCGGAGTGCTCTCGAGACGGAGGAACAGATGCGGAGACGATGGGAGGCTGATCACCAGGAGCGCATGCAACGAGAAAACCGAGTATGCCAAGCGCCCCTCACCGAGATGATGGTCCCCATCGAACAAACTTTGGCCGAGAAAGACGGGCAACAGGTACCTGAAGTACCAGAGAAGGACTAGCCGATGCAGAGTTCACAGAGGCATCTCGCGGAGATGGACGCGAAGCAGCCGGGTTCTGAATTATCTGCCGATGATATTCCACTAGGGACTCGGAGGTAGATGTATTTAGCGATAGAATACAGCTCTAGATGTTTGGGTATATATAGCAAGCTGGTTCAATTTAGAAGAACCATGAAATTCCGACAATCTACGTACATAGTCATATATCGATCTTTGGTCGGGGAGTCTCAAGTGGAGTCACACTCTGAGGTCAGTCTTCTCGTAACCTAGGATCATGCTTGCTCAAGACCGTAAGAACTCCTGTCTCTCGATCTAGATCTTCCACAAAATACATGTAGATTCTCACAATCACCATTTAGGGCTGGGCCTCGGCCTAAGCTCGGCCTATTATTCGCGTCTAGTCCCCTTCTGTGCCGATAAGCGAGCCCACATCTCAAACCTCAGGTCTCGCCATTGTGACAACGACGCTCTTCATACGTAAGGCAGATCCAGGATTGCTATCCAAGATGGTAAGAAACGCCCCTTTGTGCCCGTTACCCCTCAAAGAGATGTGCGCAATGCCAGCGTGTAGGATGGGTTGACGCCAACGGCGGAGAATTGATGGCGACGACGATGTGCCTACACAAAGCACTGGAAAGTCACTACACTCAGACGACGACGTGCCCAAGCGCTCCCTCCTACCGCCCACAACAGCCACTTCCTGCATCATACGACTGCCTATTCCAGCTCTTCCTCCTACCATTCGTAATCCGGAACCAGTTCGCCAGGCGTCACCAGCTAACAAGATCCTGCACCCAGGTCAACATACCCAAAACCCGGCGCACCTACTGCAAAGGCAAAGACTGCAAGAAACACACCCAACACAAAGTCACTCAATACAAAGCCGGCAAAGTACCTCCCCCCCCCCCACCGGCCTTCTCTTCCAACTGCCCCCCTCCTGTCCCCTTCCCCCACCTCCCCTTCCCACTCTACTCACCCACTGAACCCTCGCTAATAACCCCCCTCCACTCCAGGCCTCAACAGTAGCCCAAGGCAAACGCCGCTACGACCGCAAGCAATCCGGCTACGGCGGGCAAACCAAACCCGTCTTCCACAAAAAGGCCAAGACCACCAAGAAAGTCGTGCTGAGGCTGGAATGCACGGCGTGCAAGACGAAGGCGCAGTTGGCGCTGAAGCGGTGTAAGCATTTTGAGCTGGGGTATGTGTATATCTTTGTTTCCTGTGAAGGGGTGGGATGAAGGGTTGCTGATGGTTTGTGTTTTTGTAGTGGCGATAAGAAGACGAAGGGTGCGGCGCTGGTGTTCTAGATGTGAGATACGGGGGGAAATGGGAATGGTGGTGGGGGTGTGAGGAGAGGGGAGGGGGGCTGGTAGCTAGAGATGGGTGCTAGCTTGCAGATCTTCTTGTTTCGATTGTGTTTGATGGGCATAAGCTTTCCTACCTGGCTATTAACTCGATACCTGTGGATGCTATATCCGTATGCACTCAACCTTCAAGCAGCGAAGCCTCGACCATCTCTCATCTTATGGAATCACGGTTCAAAGAAATCTCACACATGTACTTGGGGAGATGATGCCTGCTTTGCATGGATCGATTTTTACAGTACCTCGCCATAATCCTGCGTTGCTGCAGTCTTTCCTTGAGATTTGCCAGAGCTAGACCTGCCACGAGCCTCTACTCTCAGAGCATACACACACACACAGAAAGCACCGACATTAGGGCCTAGCCTAATTCCAATCAGAGAAATTCTCTATCATGTATCCCGTCTATCATAAACCATCTATCAATTGGCATATATCGTAAAAGTCATCCTTAATCCTGCCACCCCCCCCTCAAAACCCCTTCCCCAACCTCACCGTCTCCCCTCCACCATACCACAACGTCCCCCTCCGACAATCCAGCCCCTTCTCCTCGCCCACGACCCACTCGCCCCCCGCCCTAATCTCCTCCTCTCCCCGAGGCCAATACTCCCTCTCCAACCACGCATTAATCTCTTCGATCCTCTCCACCAGATTCCTTACCTTTCCTCTATCCACTCCTCCCTGCCCACCGTCTTTGGCCGTATCTGCCTGCGCCGTGGGAGCTTCTTTCGTCAGGATGTCATCTTGCGTTACGAATCGTGCGATGGTCAAATGGGCGGAGGGCACGGTGTAGCGGCTGCCTATGGTGACGCCTGCGTTGGTGCAGAGGGAGTAGATGTCGCGGCGGAGATGGTGGTAGGTGTAGTCGTCAGCCTCGGAGGAGCGGGTAGAGGGGTGTGCTTCGCCAGCGGCGGGGAGGAGGCTGAGGGCGAGGGCGGAGGCATCGTAGCTTAGCATGGGGGCGAGGAGGCGGGCGCGGTGGGTGTGGGTGTGGTCTGCTATGCTTGGGAGGTCTGGAGCGAGGGTCGATACCTGGGATTTGTGAGATCGTTATGTGGGTATAAGGGTGGGAAGCGCTGCAAGGATTACTAATTTCTCGACCGCGTCAGGGGCCAGGGAGTGGGCGAGTTCGAGGGTCGTCATGTGGAGGTTGTAGGGGGGCATGAGCCAGAGGTCTGGCTGGAGAGATCAGCTGATGGCTTTGGGCTAGAAGAGGGAATAGATTTTACTGGGAGCTATATCCAGCAATCGCTGCTGTATCGTGCTGATCAAAGCTTTGAGGTGCTGGGGCGGTCGAGCCCAGAATACTAGGCAGTTCCTCTCGTCCTCGAAGTCTGAATACTGGGCCTTTTTGACGAGCTTGTGGAGGACGGGATCGATGCTGAAGCCGGAGAAGCTGGGGGAGAGGAGTTTGGCCTTTTGCTGGCTGTTCCGTGCGGTTCGGTGGGTTTCGTAGCGGGCTTGGATTTGCTTCTGGGGGTGGTTAGGGAGGTGGGGGGAGAGATGAGGTGGAGATGGCTCACGGGGTCGTTTTGGCAGCTTTCGATGAGGGAGTCGTAGGGGTTGGTGGTATGGGAGAGGGGGTTTCCGGAGAGGTCTTCGAATACGTTGGCTTCTGCGGCACTTGGGGTGATTGATGCCATATTGAGCACTGGGTGAAGTGATAAAGATGTTTTCTAATGAGATTTCTTCTAGAGCAGGCTTGGCTGCAATGAGAGAGGTCGTAAATGAAGGTGGAAAAGGAGTAGTAGGAGTTATTGGCTATACTGGAGATTGTACAATCCAGCCTCAGCCTCAATCAAAAGCTGTATAGACCGCCAGTCTACCCACCCAATCCTTTCGGACTCTACCAATCTTCTTTGACATTCATAGGGCAACAGCTCAGAATAAAGAAACATGCAGTGATAGCCATAAGTGTCGCAGCAGCAGCGGCAGAAGCCATGCTGAAGTCATTTCGAATGCATGCCAAGAGGACAGCCGCGAAGCGAGCCAATGACCTCTCAACGGGCCGATACTCCCTAGCCCTCCCGCGTTAAGGTGGAAACGCACAACTCTTTCCTCGAATTCTTTCTATTTACTTTCCTGTCTGTCAATTCTTGTCCAGATATGATCGTCAGACTCACCACCATGCAGCAAAGACACATGGGTCTGAGGGTGGCTGCAGCTATCCGTTATAAAGCTGTATACACCATGACTGGTATACAAAGAAACACTAGGTCCTGCGATCACCTTCCTGCTGGGGGTGATGCGGGTGACCGTCGCGATGTGAAAGGTTGGCCTGGGTAAGCTGCATCCATCCACGTCAGTACTAGCTCTCAACTTCGCATCAGCTAACCGCTGGTGGGTGACTCGAAGCATACCTGCCTCCTTCGAGAGCTTTGTGGGGTAGTGATAGACCCTTGCATCTGGCCTTAGTAAGTCAGTCTTGGTCCCGACACCCTCACCTCCCTTCGAGATCCCAGCTAACGCCTAGGACGTTGTCATAGAAGAAGTCTCCCTCGAGGGACTTTAGCTTTTGCTTCTCCCTGGTCTCCTTATATACTGTATAAGGACATCGTCCTTGTAAGTCGTTGCAGCCCGAGAACGCTATGTGCCCCTTGGTGACTCAAGCTAATACATGGTTCTGTCTTTAAAGTATCCTTGTTCCAAGAGGCTTTAGCTTCTGCCCTCTCGCCTCGCTTTAATGAGTCGATGTTTTATACTGTATAGGTAAGAAAATCTCCTTGGAATCTGTCTTCTGATTTTGTTTCTTCTATGAATTTCTGTCCGTCCTTCAAACATGTGCATGTACAAAGCCATGTTTATCGAAAGCAAAGTGCACGTATGTTGGAGACTTTGCTCACGCTTGGTACTCGAAACATATTCCCAGCCTGCAAAGACTCACAAGGCGGTGGTGAGAGATAGTAGCTTACCATCTCGGAAGCCTCCAATGTGGGCTGAATGGGGAGAATTTGCGAGCGTTGTGGAGTACTAGACCCCACCTAGGCAACCCATGCGGGTTTATTGTCTTTTGTCCGGCTGAAGGGTTGTTCTAGCACAGGTTCCCAGAACTGTGCTCAAGTCCTGGTCGTCTTGCGGCAACCACAGACACAAGGCCATGCGGTAGCTCTGCTTCGAAGCTTAGTCCCTCCGCCGCGGCTCTGTTTGCTCTTCGAGAAGCCTCTTTGTGTGCTTCTGAGATATACCAACGCAGGTCTTTGTCCCCTTTTTTCGTTCCTTTGGCGACGTTCTATCCTGTTCTTCTTTAGAGCTGGTTGTGGCTTGGAACTCTGGGCCTTGCAATCAAAGCTCCTGCCTTCCACTGAAGGCCCACTGATTGCGGTTACATACTATCAGCCTGTGCTCCGTCACGGAAGGATGTCTGTACCTTGATAATATTGCTTTTTTGTTTCTTGATGTGGTCCAGGACAATGCACTTCTAGTTGTTGGAGACGTACGAGTTCAATGCGCTGTGATGAGAACGAGGCTAACATGGAAGATCTAGGGGTTTGTTCCGACCAATCACCACCAGTAAGGAATCGCGTAGCCAGCCCTACCGACCCGCCCTACTATCAACAATTCGCACACAAACATTCCCCTTCTTCTCTCTTTCCTTCGCCCGCTCTCCTCACACTGCAACAGCACAGACCCTTCTTGCCCACAGCTGATTTTGCTCCAGCTCCCTCCTCTGCGGTGCCGTGATGGCATCGTCCAACCAGCCGGATGAGTCAACATCCTTAAAAAATCTGGGTGACGTTCCTTCGGGGTCTCTTTCGAGAGCTCCGGGGTCTCCTTCGGGAGAAATATCCATAAAAAAACGGGATGAGGCGGTAACATCCACAAGAAAACGCCCCTCCACGGAGGTCACACCAGGGGGAGGGGCCAAGAGACAGCGGGTCTCGGGCCATGGTGTGCCAGCTTTGCCAGATGGGGCCCCACTTCCGACGCCGTTTGACTCGGAAGGGGGGCACCTGGGCATTGCTGCCGGGGAGGGTAGACGGACGAGAGGGGTCAAGGCTTCCGGCACGAACATGCCCAAGCAGACCGAGCACAAGGGGGGCATAGAGGAGTCATGGCCACCAATGTCGAAGATGGAAGACATCTTCACCGACCTGACAAGAGAGGCCGTGACTCACGGCTTAGATGACGCCCTGAAGGCCTTCCCAGGCAAAAAACTTCGGGTTGCCACCATGTGCTCGGGTACTGACGCGCCCATCATTGGGCTGCGGGCTGTTCAAGCCAGCCTGGCGACCTCGGGTAACCCTGGTCTCCGGGTGGAGCACTGCTACTCGGCGGAGATAGATCCGCTGAAGCAGAACCTGATCGCCGTCAACACTGACGTTGAGCACATCTTCCGTGACGTGACGGAGATGGCGGCTCGGGAAGAGGCCTCCACGGTTTACGGTGCGAATCACGAGGTCCCGCACGACATGGACATGATCATCGCTGGCTTTTCGTGCGTTGACTTCAGCCATCTCAATCATAAACAGAAGACGCTCGAGGACGTTGGTGAAAGCGGCGATACGTTCAATGCCATCCGCACGATTGCGAGGAATACCAATCCTAAGATTCTGATCCTAGAGAACGTAAGAGGAGCGCCGTGGGGGAAAATCGGACTGTTATTCCAACCCAAGTATGCTAGAGATTTCTGGGGAACGCACCCTGGCTTCGCAGTGCAATACGGGTACTTCGACTCCAAGGACTATTATATCCCGCATATGCGCAATCGCGGCTACATGGTATGCATGAACCGACTTCGCATTCCCAATGCCGACAAACGGATCGACCGCTGGTCCGAGCTCATGGGCAAACTTCGTCGGCCAGCAAGCTCGTCCGTAGAAGCCTTCCTACTACCGCCTGAAGATCCCCGCCTACTCAGAGCCAAGGGGGAAATGCAAAGAGATAGCCGTGCTACCAACAAGACAACGGAAGTCGCATGGCTGCTCAGCAGAGTCCGTCATGAAAAATATCGGGAGATGTTCCATCTGGGGACAGGTCGACCACTGACTAATTGGGTCGAGAAGGGTTCGTGCCAACCACCTGATTGGATGGAGTACACATGGGCGAAGGGCCAAGTGGAGCGCATTCAGGACACATTCGAGATCAATACCTTGAGGAACTACATGCGATACGAAATCGATTCATCCTCCAAGTTACGAGTATGGAACCTTTCTCAGAACGTAGACCGAGACACCGATGTATCTGCTTGGGGAATTACACAATGCCTGACACCTACCGGTATTCACTTCCTTACCCTCCGCGGCGGTCCGATAGTCGGCATTGAAACGCTCAGTCTCCAGGGTCTCCTTATTGATCAGCTCGTCCTGAATCGTGAGACCGATAGAGAACTCATGGATCTTTCTGGCAACGCAATGACCACTACTCTTGTCACAGCCGCCATCCTTAGTGCGATAATCTTGGTGCCACAGGCTCTTGGAACTATTAGTCTGGGCAACCGAAGAGGCATCACCACACCCTGGATTAGTCACGACTTCACCTCAGAGACCCAATACTTACTGCCTTGGAATGGTTCCGAGGTGAAAGTTAACGTGCTAGCGAGCTGCGCAGAGAAAAGCGTCCGCTTGTGCAAGTGCGAAGGCCATGCTAAGGTCACCAGCCGCCAAATCTATCGCTGCACTGTATGCAAGCACACAGCATGTGAGAGATGCCGAGGAACTCCTAAACATACCTACGAAGCGTGCGGCACATTGCAGCGGCGCCAGCCTCAAGACTTCATTGATCTTGCTAAGAATGAACTTCCTATGCGGGTACAAATGAAAGATCTTAGCTTTGATACTTTAAAGCACTTGAAAGAGAGGAGTGATACAACGCATGCTGAACTCGAAGCTTGGATCCTTTTCGAAAGGTTGGCGAATGAATCACTTGGAGAAGAACTTCGATTCGATTCGATCAAGCGAACACATTGCTGGACTATCAGTTACACAGCACCACATTCTCGGCTGGAATTGGTATTCAATGCAGGAAAAGTAGATTGGTTTCTCTACGCCAAACCAAACATCAAGGCGCCCGGCAACAACAAAGTCCGCGGCCTCCTAAAGCTCCCAATTGCTCGGATGCAGGTCCGTGGTCAAGAAATTCTCGAGGGAGAATGGGAGTTTGGATTGCCCTGGGCACGACGCTATCCTCTCAGCATAAAGCGTACACCAGACGCGCGGTCGACAATTGCCTATGAATCGACCCTTGGATTAGAACATGCTAGGTTCAAGAACAATACTGTCTGGGACAAGATCTGTATCGAAGGACCTGAAGAGCTCACGCATGCAGGTTTGGATGGCAAAATCACAGGGGTCTACGAGGCAAGACAGCAGTGTGGAGCCGCCTACGGCAGTCTACATATTCAGGTCCAGCCAACCAACCCAGAATCATCCATATTCTTCTTTCTTGACCCCAACAGGATTGGCCCGGCAAAGGCTGATCGGTTCGTCTTCTCGAAAGACGTTCATAGACTGGACTACGGCAATGACCGCCATAACATCGCGTACATGGAAGCCGCTTACCGATCGAGCACGGCGCGCGAAACTATCTCGAAATGCATTGTCCCTACGAAGTGGTTTCCCATCAATGCACGCCTTGAAGCGTTCAAGGGCAGAGAGGCGTACTATGAGGTAATTCGGCCTATGTTCTGGGACCCGGATATTACAATTGGCATTACCAACAAGACGCTCTCACACACCGGTGTTGATGGGACCTGCAAGCACGCCGGAGAGGCCCTACTGCAATGCTTTATCCCCATTTCAGTGACAGATTTGACAGATCAGCCCACTGACAATGAGATGAGAACCGTCGATGCCACCCATCTCAAGGTTACTCTGTCGCAGCTCACTTTTGTGCTGGAGAAGGTCCGCCACCTTGAAGGCTTTTCAGATACTTGGAGAAATCTGCAAGTGCCTCCTAGGATTCGGAAGTGTAAGACTTGTTCACCCAAGGAGCCCGATCTTAAATGGTCATTCAAACAAAAAGGTCGAATTGAAACCATAGTGCCTTATGAAGATGAGAGGCAGGCTTTGGATTTCGAGAAGGGAATGAGCGATCTGCCCGAAGCATTCTCCGTGCAGATTCGGAAGCTCGACAATAGTTGGTGCGCTCTGCGAATTGGATTGAATGTTCCGGCACTAGCCCATTGCGCACTGGCACAGCTCCCGGCCTTCTCGGATTCTCAACGCATCACATCGAGTGCTACCACAACGGCCAAATGCCGTCTCGATGTGAATCACAAGCCCTCTAAGCCCGTCCTTCCGATGTTTATTCTGCGAGACAATAGCGGCGATGCGGTTATACAACACCAGTTCTTAATTCCTGGGTTGAATGAAAATGGTATCGCAGTCTTGAAGCCTGGCGCAATCCAACTTCGAGCCGATCAAAAGCAAGCGTTAGGCTGGATGTTAGGCCGAGAGCTTGACAATGGTGAAGTCTTTGAGGAGAGGGAGGTTCAAGAAGCAGTCCTTGCGGAGCTCGGCTGGAGAGCAGAAGTCATGGTGTCGAGACCGAATCCAGTCTTTGGTGGGGTCTGCGCAGATCAAGTGGGTTTCGGCAAGACGGCGACAACAATAGCCCTTATCGACAGTACTATGCACCTCGCCGAACTATACGCTACTCAAGAGATTGAAGGCAAGATCCCGCTCCGAGCCACGCTGATCATTGTTCCTCCGACGATCTGTACACAATGGACGCAGCAAGTTAAGAAGTTTTTACGCAAAAAATATCATATCTTGCTGATCCGAGATTACAATGATCAAAAGAAGCTCACGATTTCAGACTATGGACGAGCTCATATTGTCATTGTGTCGTGGTCCTTGCTCAACAAGCCTGGATTCATGAGTGATCTGGCATACGCTGCTGCTGTTCCACCCGGTCCTAAAGAAGGCGGCAGACCCTTTTCGACATGGTTCGACAAAGCCTACAAACAGCTGTGCAAGAATGTCGAAGCCATGAAGAACGCCGACAGAGACGAAAAATTCGGCGAAGGTCTCAATGAGATTTTGAGAAAAGCGAGAACCGATCGCGAATTGATTCGCCGCGTTCCATTCGGAAGACTGAAGGGCCAAAACTACGTCAGACGCTGGGATGCCACGGATGAACAAATAAGACGCTGGGGTTCCAAGGAGAAATATTACAAGGCAATGGAAGAAGCCCGCGAGGAAGAGATAGCAGCCATTGTTGAGGACGCTGCGGACAAAACCATCATTCAAAATCCATTCAACCTTGACAGGATGCATCGTAGGTTTGACAATGTAACCCACCCGCCTCTTCATATGTTCAGTTGGTACAGAGTGGTGCTCGATGAGTGGACCTACGTCGACGAAATCGTGCGAAAGTGTGTCACTTCAATCCATAGCAAGTGCCGGTGGGTTTTGTCCGGCACACCGCCTTTGGACAGCTTCTACGATATCAAGACGTTCGCTGCTTTCCTAGGTGTCCATCTTGGGCGCGACGACGACTCTGTAGCCTCAATGACCGGTAGAGCCATTAAGGCTTTCCGCAAACAACGGACTTCCGCCGAGCTCTTTCGAGCCTTCAAGTTGAGCTTCTCGCACGTCTGGTACGAGCATCGCCACTCTCACGCACAAGAATTTCTAGACTTCTATGTCAGGCAAAATTCTGCCAAGTCCGAGGGAATCGCATGTACCGAGCGAACAATCGTCCGTCCTCTGGCAGCCATGGAACGGATTCTCTACATGGAGATGGAGCAAGCTTTGATTGCGACAAGCATGCGAATTGTCAAACCTAAGAAACCCATCCGTGGTGGCGATTATGGCAGCAATGAGCGAATATTGCTAGATAGCTCCTCGGGCCAAGCAGCGCTCCTCAAACGGTCTACAGTCCTTGACATCAGTGGTGTAATTGATGCAAACGACGCTGGTAAGCCTGAGCTCAAACATCGAGCAATGGATTACAAGACAACAAAGAACCTTCTGGAGGAGGCCTTTCTAAAATATGACTGGCTACTAAAAGAATTCGGCGAAGAACCTTACGGCAAGGAGATGATGGAGAGCTTCGAAAAGTATGAGCTCGGTGATACTGAGGAGACCTTGGAGCTGACGCGCATCAATGAAATCATGAAAAAGTCCTACAACAGGGACCGCGATGAACACCGCTTCTTTGACAGACATCGAGATAAAAGTGGCCATGGTGCTCTGAGAGTAGCGTCAAATGAGATTCGGAGATTGATTATCTTTTGGAGAGATGCCCGCCGACGCCTCAAATACGTCGTCAGAGCGCGGCGACTACAGGAATGGAATGCGTCAACATCTACTCCTCCTGTGTGCGAAGGATGTGATCAAGTCATCAACAGCCCCGAGACGATTACTGTGTCTGGCAATTGCGGACACTTCGTCTGCCGAACATGCCTCGAAAAGCAAGATTCTTCCGAGAAATGCGTCATAATCGATTGTGATGCACCGGCCCAATCTCATTATCTCCATTCGGCGGCAACCTTGGCCGCCGACGATAACGGTGGTCTCCGCTACGGCACCAAGGTAGACGCTATTGTTGAACTCATTGAATCACTCGATGCGGACGAGCAAGTACTTATCTTTGTGCAATTCGAGGATCTTGGCACACCCATCGAGAACGCATTGGAAGCCGCGGGCATAACCTTCTACTCTCTTCTCCAGCCAACCGACGCAGCTCGAATTAGGGAGATTCTCGCCTTTCAAGACAATCCGACACCGGCAGATGCGGGCTTCCGCCGGGTTCTGATTCTCAATTCATCCACCGAATCTTCAGCTGGAGCCAACTTAACCGGTGCGAACCATGTCATCTTCGTGTCGCCTCTCCTAGCCAACAGCCGGCATCAATTTGCCCAGTCTTACGTTCAGTGCATCGGCCGTGCACGACGACATGGCCAGAGAAGAATCGTCCACGTTCACCGATTCATCGCCCTTGGCACTGTCGATGTCGATTGCTACGAGCATCGCCTTGAATCTCGGCTGTTGCAGAGCGAACAGGATGGGCAATGGCGGTTCGTGCCGGAGAATCAACTCACCGACGAAGAGATGGAACGCCGGAATGGGACGAATGCGAAATTCGATTTCGATGGGGTGGAGGATGATGATTAGGAAGTGGCGGCAAGGCGTTGGACGGAGGATTCGGCTGTGGGTTGAAGGCCTTCTGGTGATGAGCACGGGCTAGGCGTGCGTAGAGGCAAGCGGGACGGGGACTGAATGGCCTTGAGACGTTCAAACATCAGGACATGGGATTCGGCGGACTGCAGGTGCAAAGTTTCAAGGTCTCAAGGGAGCGAGGTTTTATTGTGTACGGGCATGGATGGAGCCCATTGTACTTTCAAAGTCGTCGAGATTCTCACAGATGACTACTGCACTGCCAACAGAGGCTCGAATAGAAAACTGCATCACTCTACTCCTTTTCATTACTTCATGACTTCGCGTGCCTCGTACTCAAATTGATCGCTGATTCCTGATTTAGGCATCGAAGGCCTTGCTAATCTCCTGGATATCTGGCTCTTGGAGTCATAGTGCCGGCTTCATGGCTTCGCACAAGGACCTTCTCATGGCCCCACTGTTCTTCTGTCTCACCAACGAGCCGTCTGAAACGGACATTCTTTGATGGTAAGACTATCCTTGTCTACATTTACTATGATTCTACAGGCGAAAGCTTCCCCGTTCCTCGAACATTCAGCAACTTATTGCTGCCAGCTTCTTGGATCAGAGAGCCGCGCCTGCTGTCATCGGTCTAGGATGATATTGGAATCTGCCAGAGGCGCAGCAAGCGCCGTCGAGGAACCTTGATTGGATTTTTGGAATGGATGTCCTTGGAGATACTGGTTGGCGGTACTGGTAATATCAACCTTTCGGCGGGCGATGCTGGGAATTTGCCAGCGCATTTATGGATAGGCGATTGGAACGATTTGAAATCGAGTGGTGGGTGCGTGTATGCTTATAAGGTAGGCAGGCATTCGGGAATTTGTTGAGGGACCAGGTATTGCTATTTGCTAATATATCCCTATGCTAATACGCTGACAATTTAACAGGTAGCAGTGTTGCCGATCGAATGCGCATGGCGTGTCTGCTCTCGAGGTAGGCATTCGGAATTCGTTGAAATACTAGACATTGCTCAGAAATCCCCATGCTAATACGTCGATAGTTTAACGAGTAGCGGTGTTGCCGAAAGCCTCTCGCATGCGAATGGTGCTGCTGATTCCAAGAGACTACGATGAGGACATCGGTAAGGTAATGAGGCCGGAATTGCTATTTGCTAATGAATCCCTATGGTAATACTTTAATAGTTTAACAGGTAACGGTGTTGTTTGTTGCCGAAAGCCTCTCGCATGTGGATGGTGCTGCTGATTCCAAGAGACTACGATGAGGATATCGGTAAGGTAATGAGGCAATTAGTAGGAATCGTACCGTGGTTGCTTCCCCAGAAGGTAGAAATTCCCGCATCTGATAATGACATTCCCCGGCTTACGTGGATGAATATCCTTATCAAAGAGTAAGCGCTTTAAACCCGTACCTCCTATCGTACTACAGACGCAATGAATCCAACAAGCTACTAAGGTGCAGCAACCACAATGCAAGCGATTATCAGAACCATCACCTCCCGGAAATCCGCTTGATATACCCTACGACCCAGCTACGACACATCACCGGCGACGTATCGAATGGCCAACACTAAACAGGAACCTCCGAAGATTCATCATCTCACCCACTCGCCCACCTCCTCAATCGCAAGACCTCATCCGCAGAACAACAGCCATGCTCGGTGGCAGCTGGAACGGAACATGACGGCGTGCGGCAGTGCCTGTGTCGCTTCAACCGCATTGAAAAGCTCTTCCAGGAATGGTTTGGGCTGGGTCCAAAGGACATTTGTACGGAGGATGAGCAATAATGGTGGGTTTTCACTCTATCTTGATGAGCATCTGGAATAGGGCTGGGGATCTTTGCGTGCTACGAGGCGGTGTCGATGGCACAGAGTGGCAGAGTTCTCAGATTGGTATGAAGGTAGGGAAGTGCGGCTACCCTTAGGCTCAGGAAAGACTTGTTCAGTAGAAGGACAGAATAGTACGATATTGTACAACTAGAACTACCTCCCTCCTTTCCCAACATCATCTCTATATTCCTCTTACGATTATCTATCCTGCTCCGAGCAGCAGGGATCCACTCTAGACTAGACAATATCCCTACAATCCTGAGCATGGACACTCCGCTGCAAACAAGCCATCCAATCCATACCATCCCACACCGAGAAACCCATATTCTATCCTCCCACCTCTACCTCCAACCCTCTTCTTCCGCCATCCTTGTCTTCAACCTCATCCCATAAGTAAAAACCCGCATCAACAGCCATTTCCATATTCTGGAAGCCATAGACGGCCCCTTTCTTTTCCATAGATAGACAATTTAGAGTGTAACTGCAAAGCGCCCGATAGTGCCCACTGCCTACCTATGAGATAAGTATCGGAATCAATCTCTGGATTCATCGCCTGAGGGGGAGGCATTGTGGCAGCTCTGATGTACTCGGTTTATGGGAGTGTGTGCCACGAATGATCTCTTTGAGTGCTATATCCGCGAAGGTGTTTCGCTGTCTTTGTGTGCTTTGTAGCGAGAGGCCAACCCAGGCAGGCAGGTACGTGATCTGATACCTCGGCCGCGGCCAGGGCGCGACGTCGAGCCACCGAGGCGGAGAATGGGACTGTGGCCTTGGAAGCAGTTGGTGCGCGAACTTGGAGGGCGAGAGAGCTGGTGAGCCTGGCTTTCGGGCATTAGATGTCCTAGAGATTCATTTCGATATAAATCGCCCATATGATATAAGATTAATAATCCAGCGAAGCAGTGCAAAGGTCCTGGTCTCTGGCCGCTGAAGTATCGTCCAGGAGATGAATGGGTATGTAGGTAGAGTTTGGGTCTCGGAGCTGATATATGAGGGCTGGGGATGAGAGGGTTGGCTTACTTTGATTTTTGTGAGTCGTGGAACGTAGGGGCATACTCCCTCGAGACTCTCGTTCTGGCTTCGTATTAGAGGCGTTTTGTAGACAACCCGGCTGGGAGTTCTGGAGGACGTGTTACAGAGCCCCTTTTTCCGTAGGGAGCATTCGAAATTATGGTTGGGGCGGGTGGATATGTGTATGGATAATTGGAGCATGGCTTCTAGGGCGCCGTGGTGGTGATGTGTGCAAAGCGATTGGCTTTCTGCTTGAGATGCCGGCTCTCCTTAGATATGGTGCTCTTTTGAAATGTCTTTCAACAGGAGGTCTCGAGGTGCGCAGAGTAGCTTTTCAGCGATAGATAAAAGGGGCTTTCCTCTGGGGGTTTTTGAATCTTTGGACAGTAGAACCAAAGTTGTTCTCTTGAATCGTTACTTTATCACAATAAGGAGAAGTGTGGTCTGTAGTACTGGGGCCATGACTCCCTGGCCTAGGACGTGTAGCTTCCGGGATGCCAGAGACCAAGAGTTAAAAGGTTGGTAGGATTGGGTGAAGAGAATGGTAAATGTGCTTCGGTTGGATGTAGTGTGATGGAATCACGGTTAGACGTTGGGCTATTGCTTGAGGAACCCGCAGGTCGCGTCCATGTATGGCGAAAGTGGAGTTTCAACACAAGTGATGTGAAATCTTCCATAGTTGAAGTTAGCCACAACAATGTGGAGCTTGGGTCCACCACTCCCTGTCTTCGTCACCAACCTGAAGCGCACGTTTCAAAGATAAGAGTGGTGAGAATAGGGACTCAATCTGTAATTTTTAAGCAGGATACTTATTGATAGACGGATTACAGGCCCAACACCAAACAGCGCCAACCTATCATTGTCAAGAGGATCATGATTTACGTCTACGCGTCGCCTGGGCTATCCTAGCCAGGGCAATCTGGCAACATATTCTCACTTCCATCCCCAACAAGATCAATATCAGCAGCATGGATTGTCGAAGGCTCGCTGGCTAGTGATGGTCCTCAAAAAGCGCATCAAAACCGTAATCCTAAGCGACAGCGACTCCGAATCGCCACAATGGCGCTCAAAGCCAGCACGGGGCAAGCTTTCAAGTCGTCCAATACCGAAGATCTGCAGGTCGGCCGCGGTGAGTCTGAAGACGCCATGGACCAGGATCTTCCAGAGCCAGCAACACCACAAGCAAAACCACAAATAAAACCAAAGGCGAAAGCGAAAAAGAGGCGCATGGTCAACGAGTTAAGCAATCACAATGAGAGTCCCGAGCCTCCCTCGGACGCTGGCTCGCCGGAGATTTTGCTGGAAGGTCTCCATAGAACCAGAGCGGCCCGTCAGAATCTGAATAATGCTGTCAACAATAGAGCGGCCCCAGTGAGAAGATCACTCAACACCAGAGCACTCATGAAGGAAGCATTAAGGGTAATTCATCCAAGAGTGACGAAATCGGATAAAAAGAAAGACGTCAAACGCGAGCAAGCAGACGACGACACTGAGGACGAGCTGAAAGACGTGGAGGAGGATGTGAAGACTAGATCACGTGGAGGAAAGGTAATTCCGCAGCTCGAAGACACCGATGAAGAGATGGAGGAAGCTCATGAGGCACCCAATGTGAACGAGAAAGAACAGCAAAAGCGGAAGGCTTCCCAAATCGAAACAATCGACGACGAGATGGAGGACGCAGTAGTTGCGACGGTAGTAGAACCTAAAGCAACCAGGAGGCCCACGAGGAAAAAGGTTCTCAAGCTCAGGCCGTCGAGAGACGAGGACTCTGACCAAGAGGATGAAGACTTCCTACCAATAGAGGCAGATCCAGATCATGAAGCGCAGTTAACGAAGCAGCCACGTCGAAGCTCACGCATCGATTGTGCTAATGCAACAACGAATGCTTTCGGTACGAATCGAAGCCCACCCAGGCCCTTGACATCGGGGATGGCATGGGACCACAAGAAAGGTCCAATTTCCTGCCTTGCAATTTATTCTGATTGATCGTCGAAGCTGACTGGTTGCTAGATCTTATCGCGTGGATCCTGCAAACCGTCGACTACAACCCTTACCATGCACAGGTATCGCGGTACGATCTAAGAGACCTAGATCTAAGAACGTGGTTTAACCAACATTATCCAGGATTCAACTGGGACATCTCCGACGCCACTATCGCTCACTTCTCGCCGGCAACAAGCATATTCGAAGACTTTGAGTTGTTCCTGCATATCGTCGAATTCTTCGCTGGGCAGCAAATTGGTGTGGTGAAGGTCACCGTGCCTGAGGATTGCGTACAGCCGCAAGACCCTGCGGAGTGCGTGATGGGTGAGCGTCAATTAGTGAGGGCGCACAAAACAACAACAACACCCTACTCAGAGTCAGATAGTCGAAGTGGGGCTATTTATAACATTGTTCCGGATAGTCCTGACAACGTAGCTCCACGACTGTTCGTAGAGGCCATCGAGGCCGAGCACCGTCAACTTGTCCAAGCTTGTGGTCTCACTGAGAAAACGTTCAGCCGCGACACCTGGAAGCAATGCCAGCTTGTGGATCTGCGCACTGAAGATTTGGATGTGGCACCATTTTATCGAACATCGTGGACAGAGCGGCTTTTTGTACAAAACATCTGTGGTAGGTCAGATTCCTTGTCTGCTTGGTGGCACCAAGATATTAAAACTTTCGATAGCTACAGACACACTACGTAGAGAGCTTGGCTGCGGGGATCCCGAGTTCGGCGACTACCATGGCAATAGCCTGCACAAATCTTCTTCGAGTAAAGTCGGGATTAACACACCAGCGTTTGACCTATGCAGCGCTGCCAGGATAGCCTGGGGTATGCAAATGACCGAGATCGGCGCTTATAAGCTGGTTTATCTCCATGAAGGGGCCCCTCGGGTTTGGACGGTAGTCGAGCCGAGGGCTTTTCAGAGACTAGAAGATCTGGTCGCCCGAACACTCCATCTCTCAGGCTCAGACAATGTTGCCGAGGACCGGCTTCTCAATTTCGAACCGCGATGTCATCAATTTGTAGGTCACAGAAGGCAGTCTCGGATCAACGAAGGGATACGTACAGAAACCATCGAGGAGCCTGGGAGAACCCTATACTTCACCTCCAAGAAGCTTGAAGCGGAGGGTATTCGCTTCACCAGATTTGTCCAGTACCAAGGCGAATTGGTGGTACTCTTTCCATTTTCTTACTATCAGGGATATAATATTGGCCCCAACATAGTGGAATCAATGGCTTATGCATCCAGTCGGTGGGAAGTCTTTCCCACGGCCGGTCTTCTCCGGCAGTGCAATCGAAGCTGCTACCAGGGAAAGAGGCCATCGATCGTGGACCTTAGCTTTGCGGAACCGATTTCGAGAGCTGCAGACGGATCGACGTTATCGGTAGAAGAGGCTTTGGAGTACAACCGCGCTCGCTTTCTTCATTGAGGCAGGGACAAAGCCGTGGAAAAGACAGAGATTGAACATGGGCTCTGGACTGAAGGCTGCAGTGTCAAGCTCCAGTGCAATCGTCAGTCAATTTTATGTCGGAGCTTCTATGTATGGGGGCTTGAAGAATACCCATGATGTCCGGGTCCGCTGTTCTTGCTATGTCTTACATGCTCAAGTCTGTATTGCGACTATGCCTTGAACCTCTTACTCTACTTGTCAAATATTCTCTCGATGTAGCATTCTAGGTTCAGTGGCTGCAACAGTGGTCGACAGATGATAATCTCTGTGACTGCTCTATTGTAGATTCCCAAGAAGCCTCAAAATAAGCTATGACGCCAAGCTTTGATGCCAAGCTCATCGGCTCTCTCGCCTTTTCCTAATTGAGGTTTTGTCATCAGCACCATTGAGCCTCCAAGAGTGTAAGAGCGCTTTTTGTATGTAAAAGTTCCCATCGCACAGCACCGATGCACCATAACATCATGTTTTCGTGCTCACAACTACATATGCATTAAATTTTCTGTCAGCGCCAGTATCAGTCAGTCAATCAATCATAAACGCGCTTAAAGGAGTGTCTTTAGATCCAACAGCTTATCAAATGTCTGCTTCTACGTGCACCGAGCATTGAAGCTGATGCATGATTTGAAAAGGTTCTGCGTTCTGCTATTAGAAAGCTCTAACTGCTCACCTCTTTAGCCACTGGTCGTCATTGGTCATACAATTCGTCGTAACCCTGTCACTAAGGGTTTTCGAAGGTCCAATGAAACAATTGGGCACTGTGATGTCCGCCAAACAACACAAGCCCGCGAACGTTGAAGCATCTTGAAAGCTCTTGTGGCCCTCGAGATTGGCAATTCAATCATTGTTGCTACATGCGCACATACAGGGAAGCCGACCTTCCAAATACTGCCCAAGTACTCAAACAGCAGCCCATGCCAACATCCATCTACAACCCAATTTTCATATCCAACGACTCGCCATCCCAATCCGTCTCAAAGCTTTCCCCAGGACTAGCATCAACAACATGCTTCATCCCCTCCTCCACCCTTCCACCCTTATCAGCCCCAGCATCATCCCCCTCTCCAACCGCCAGCACATCCACAACCCAATCGCCACTATCTGCCCCCACCAATCCTCCTTCCACCTGCTCCTGCCCCCAACATGTCTCAACCTCCAATTTCCTCAGGCCGCTTAACCTGCTCTTCATTTCCCGTACTCCTTCATCCTCGATCTCCACCCCCTTGACCCTCACGCTCCGTATCATCCGCCACTGAATCCCAGGTGCGCTAAACCACCCATGCGCCCCATGGTCTGCGGCCCAGATATCGAGTAGAAACGGATTTGGGCCTTCGTCCAGGCCTAGCCACTCGAAACGTAGGTGGTCGAGGTGATTGGAGGAGAAGGAGGAGAGAAAGTCGTGAAGGATCTTGAAAGCGATTTTGTCTGCGTGTGAAAAAGCCTTGGGCGTGTCGTCGCTTTCCTTGGTGGAGGAGTCAGGATTTGCGTTCATCCACCATGGTAGGACAGAGAGGGAAAGGAAGCGGATGTTGCGCCAGATTCTTGTGGGGCCATTGCTGCAGCACGTAGAGAAGGGGCCGGAGCGGAGGGCGAGGATGCCTTGAATGGAGAGAGGGCTGAGAGAAAGATGGGTCAGTTGGGAAAGAGGCGCGGCGAGGCGAAGTGCGAGGAGGGACTGGAAGGTGTGGTTATTGTCGGAAGGTGGGCGGATGGTGACTTGACGCAGAGTTAGGAGCGGTGGTAGAGCGACCTTGCGGCAATGCGTGTGAGATGGGAGATTCGGGAAGCTGACGGTAAGGCATTGGCAGTCCGGAGCGAGGCTATAGAGGGTTGATCTGGATTTCGGCGTTAGGTCGTCTGGTAATGGGAACGGGATGTGCAACGACGACAGAAGAGGCGGGAGTTGTGTTTTGACCCAGGTTCTCAGCGATTTAGATACGAGATGGAGCGCTAATAGTGAGGGTCTCTGGAGAAGAGCAAGGACGATGAGTGCTGGGTGGGCGGACTTTGATGTAGCTGAATTTGTGGTGGGGAGGATAGCTGGCAGAATGAGGGATTCGAGCTGAGATGGAGCACGGTTGTTGGAGGCGGCCATGCTGTATGGTATGGAAGTTCTCTGGATTAATTGTCATTTGAACTTGGGGTTTGGATCGGGTGTTGTTGGTACGTCCGACTGTGAATGGAGTGGGGATACTTCAACGCGCATGCTCAAGAGTGAATCCCGGTCGTCAATCGTTCGGTTGTTGCGCATTGTATATTTGTTCATCCAAAGCAAGGTCATCCATCAGTCTGACCCTAGTGGCAAATGCCTCGTTCAGTCAAAACCACACTTTTAGACGCGGCCCCAGTCTCCACTTGCTGCATGTCTTGTCTAATGTATATCCCTCAAGTCAGCAGAGCGTTGTTTTACGCAGGTCTGTGGAAACAACATGTATCTATCAAGTCTAACCTCTCTAATCATACGCATCATCTATGAGACAGCCTTCTTGTTGGTAGCCTTATGCGCAAAAGCTTGCTGCCATATATCGAACCAAGCTCCCTGCTCATGATTCAACCACCGTCCTGGATTGCGAAATGCTTGTGCCATTATCTCCCTTATCTTTAGCCGCAGGTGCTTCAGCGCTAACATCGATCGCCAGTCGTCGACATGGAAGCGGATACGATTACCATCTATGACGATGACTCCAGCATACATCTACAGGCAAAGAGTGGTTAGCATATAGATACACGAGAATGGGAGGAAGATGTGCAAGCGCAAGCCTTGGCGCTCTTCCTTATGTCATGAGCTCTGGTAAGAAATTCGAGAATACTCGCTCCATCGTAGACTGGTGTGAGGAAAGGCCAAGAGCCAATTTTGCGACCTGTGGTGAAAGATAAGGCGACTGACCTTAAACTCAGCGTCACCACAGACAAGAGCAATGGCGAAATCCTCAGCTGCGCTAGTTTCGTGCGCGTTGTAAGACTTGTTGTTTGACTGCATAATGTGATAGAATGACAGCCACTGATGGTCTTGCGCCGGACTCTTGTTCACAGTTGACGGATGTAACTTAATGGATTGATTGTTCGCGACGTTTCTCCAACCCTTGCCCTCAGCCCTCAGAAGCTTGGGATAGAAACTCCAGGCAATTACGGAATTGAGAATGACATCGTTCTCATTGTTGGTACTGTACCGATCCAACAGGCGTGCAATATGGGCGTCTCGCCATTTGAAGTGAGTCCTGGTGATTTATCAGAGTTTCGCGTAGGATAGAGGCTTATAACTCAAAGATCTTCATACCTTTTGAGCGAAGCTATTTCTTCGTCGTTCAGAGTCAAGTAGCCCGCTTCGTAAAGAGAGTCCGCGAGCTGGATTTTCAAATCCTCGATGCTTGACAACGTCGGCTGGCTCAGGAAGTTCTTGCGACAGAATTGATGCTCGAAGCCCCTGTTGTGGCTACGAATCCGCCGCCAAGCACAATATGCATTATAGGCGGTTAGCAAGTCGGAGTCACCTTGTCAGAGCTGTCAGTATTTTGCACTCAGAATCAGGGACCGTGACCTACCTCGTTTGAATGACAATCTCGATAGATCAGCCTGCGCTCGAGCATTCATGGGGGCAGAGAATGGAGATTTGGATGTGAGTATCGCAGCTATTGTTAGAGTTGCATCTAAGCATTTGAAGATACTGCCAAGCATGATCAATTTTCCCAAGAACACATCTAGTGGCAACTTTGCAAGCTGTCGTCCTAGGACTGTGAGATCTTCTGCAGCCGTGAGAGCTTTGACATCTATGAGCGCGCCGATTGCTCGCCGGACTGTCTTGGAGGAAGGCGGGTCTAGGGCTTCCGCTAATGTGTCCTCAATGCCGCCGAGTTCAAAAATCTTGACGCGTAGTATCAAGTCTTGCAACGATAGTCGGAGCATCTCCGGTGTTTGCTCCTCTGCCATCTAGATGCTAAATTAGCATCGATCAGAAGAACAATCTGCAAAGCATGTAGAACACACAATTTCATCATGACGAACCCTCGTGAAAAGGTGGAAACAAAGCCCATTCTGTACCCGGCCGGCACGTCCTCGTCTTTGTTTGGCGTTGGCTTTGGAGATGAAGACCTCTATGAGCCGGGACAGTTGTCGTCTCTCATCGAATCGCATCTCTCTATGTTTGCCAGTATCAATGACGCACGTGATATCAGGAATAGTGACCCCAGTCTCGGCGATATTGGTGGAAAGGACTATCTTGCGTACGCCGTCTGGTGGTAGAATGAATGCTTGTTCTTGTTCCTCCATTGCAATGCTAGAGTGCAGTGAACAAATGTACCATCCATTTCTGAAGGTAGGGTGCCCGGCCAACAGGTCGTTCAGTCGCCGAATCTCAGCGAGCCCAGGCAGGAAGACCAGGATGGCCTTACTGTAATTCGCGAAACGTTCCTTTGTGGCAATGGTCTCTAGCAGCCGGACGATGAGATCAAATGCAATCCGGTACTCGTCCAGCCTGAAGAGTGTATCGCATGTTGCTGCGCTGTAACCCTTGATACCAAATACACGGTCCTTCTGCACAGTGGAGTCTGTTTGCTCGTCATCCTCCTCAATCGGCCCTTCAGATCTATAGGTGTCTGAGCCAATCTGGTACTGCGATACTTCTACAGCGTCTTCCAAGAATTTGGTTTCGACTGGATAGGTACGACCAGGAATGTTCAGTATCGGAGCCGAGCCCATATATTCCGCAAATCGCTTGGCATTGACCGTGGCGGACATGAGGACAAGCCTGAGGGTGGGCCTATGGGCCATAAGTCGTCTGAGGACGACAAGTAGGAAGTCACTATCTAGCGTTCGCTCATGAACTTCGTCAAGAATGAGGTGGGTAATACCCTGAAGCTCATCTTCGCGCTCCAGCATTCGCATCACAAGACCGGTTGTGGCGTAAACGCACCGCGTCTGGGCTGCCACACGACTCTCGAGACGAATTGCATAACCTATCAGGGATCTCGATGTCCCGAGATCTCCTCTCTGCTCCCCAAGCTCCTCGCTCACTCTGCGGGCTAGGGAGATCGCGGAGATCCTTCGCGGCTCCTGTTCGACGTCAATACCGGCGGCCAGGTACTAAACACAGTATGTGACTTACCGTGCAATAAATATTACAGTGCCTGCCATGCGAGAGTTCATGCTCTAGTATAAAAGAGGGCACTTGTGTGCTTTTGCCACACCCTAGAAGTGACCTTAGTTATCGACGCGCTTGGATCTCGAAGATGGTGAATCGCTACCTGTTTCGCCACACACGATAACGGCTTGATTTTCTTCGATCGCTTGGAGTAGCTCATCCCTATAGGTAGATATTGGAAGGGCTCTACGCACGATCAACATGCGTTTGAAGGAGTCTGTTGACGCCTTAGTTGACCATAGCTGGACCAGATCTGGAGACGATCCGAGCGACTGCTGGTGTTCTTTTGGGCTCCTCGCGTTCTCAACGTCCTTTTGAAGAGTCTGGCAATGTTTAGGCTTGGCATTGGTGCTGAGAAGGTTTTGTCCCAGCGACTGATCGTTGTTGTCTAGCAGCTTTCGCAAGTTGCGGAGAATGTTACGATCTATGGCATCGACCGACTCCTGCCGAGATTTGCATAGTTCTGACCAGAGAGAGCGCCAAGCAGATGGTAGCCTTAAATAAGCCTTTTCTTCCTTCCGGGACTGCGAAAAGATTAAGAACAATGCCACGGTAGCAACATAAGCTTCAGCTTGCTCAGCATCCGGTGTAGCCACTGACTCCATTTCGACCCTGACCGAGCAAGAGGTTGCTACGCAATTGAAAGAGCCTGTGGGCATGTCTAGCGGCAAAGACTGTCTGCTGGACCATCGTACTGTGAGGGAAGCGCGATTGGAGAAGCTTGCGCATGAGCTCAGCTTGAATTGAACCCTGCAAGGTGCATCTCTATCTTTGAGTCAGCTTCCTTGTTCCAGAACCCATGGAGAAGGACAACCTTGCTTTACACGCTTCTTCAAAAACACGGCGAGGTTTTAAGCCCGTAGGCTTACCGAAATCTCTTATGGTAACAGCGCAATTATTGGGAGTCGAAGACCGAATACTTGTGACGCTTGTGTTCGCGTCCGTGGAAAGCTCAGGAAGGCTGGAAAATAGCTCGGTAAGGATGTCGTCTCCATTCTCGTCGGCCTGCTCATGAGTTTTGTCGGGCTCTAGACTTGAACGAGAGGCCTGCATGACAGCTCTACCATTTATTGGCTGTGTACTACCGTTGTCAAGGTGGAGCCTTTTTCGTTCCGCAGCATCTTTCGCAAGCTGGTCCCGAATTTCGACCCACTGCCTCAAGGCCTCATCCTTATCAAAAAGAATATCTGTCTCGAGTTTGTCGAGCTTCTGGAGTAGTCTGATAATTCTGGGCTCGAGACCGTCATCTCTCTTCTCTCGTCCAACAGGACGGTTCCTCGGTTTTATCGTTCTCTTGTTCACGAGGCTGTCTACAAGATCGGGTCGTAAGTTGTAGAGCCTAGACTGTAGATCTAGAAAACGAGCGATCATCGCGTCGGGGTCATTCTGATCAGACTCATTACTAGATTCGGAGCTCTGCCCTTGCATCTCGACTTTTGCATTGCCGGAAATGGTGGCTTGCGTGCGATTTGGAGGTGGTGTCAAGGTTCTCGGAGTCGATTGAGTATTCGCAGGAATAATCGTGTCATTCGAATCACCTTCATTATGACAACCGTCCGGCGATGATCCTCGACGCTTGGTGAGCCCCGCCTCGTAGCTAGGTAGTTCTCCATTATCGCAATAGAGTGCCAGCCAACTCAGGGATTCTTCTAAACCCCAGACGGTATCCTTACCAGATGACTGCTCACTTTTCTGCCTAGCCTTTTGACGTATCACATGGAAAATGGCCTCGCGGACCTTGGCTTGTTGAATGCCTATTCCAATCAGTACTTGCTCCAAGGTCCATAGCCTGGCCAGGGATGTATCTTGCGAAGTAGAGTTGGAGAGCTCGGTCTTAGTGATAAGAGAGTCCAGCGAGTCAACGTCTTTGAATTGAGCGTCAAGCGATGAATCAATCAAATCCATCAGCTCAGCAGGCAACCAAGAACGTACAATGAGAGGATCCGCTTGGGATCTGAGAAGCCTTTTCTCCGCATGGAGTTTGGCAATTTGGCGACTCGCATCCTTCTTGGATTTCTCTCTGTGCTGCTCCAAGAACAGCTGCAATTCTGACTCCTCCAACTGGTGTTCGAGCTCCTCTGGGCTCAAGTCGCGAAGCTCAGCCGGCTCTTCGGGCTGGACTTGATGATCATGAGAAGAATCGCCACCTTTGTTAGCCTTGGAAGTCTCAGCGGTTGGGATCTCCACAACTTCTGCGTCCTCGTAAAATTTGGACTTGGAAACTGAGGACGTAGTTGCGAATCCTCGCGCTGGATTGGTGGCGGCCTTTTTCTTCTTTCTGTTTGGAGCCATCCGAGCTAGCTTTGTGGGAGTCTATTCGAGCATAGGATCACTTTTCTATCTTGATGTGCGATAGGCGATTTCGGCCTGAAGCCAACATTGTTCTACGCGTCCTGCGTCAGCTGGCAGGTACCTTCGATCTAATTCATCTCGGAAGCGCGAAGTCATAAGACATCGGTATCACACTTGCAAAATTACGCCACTAGCGGTTTTCTATAAATGTGCAGGTGAGGTTAACATTCTTAGCAAGGCACATTGGGTAAAACTGAAGCTCTACGGGAACGAGTACCGCTTTGATCACAGCATAGCCGGCAATGCCGCATGACTGTCCATATCATGCGTGAAAATGGCGCTCGACCCTGCCGTGGACGCATCTCCGACTCGGGGGGATTTGCACCTGGCTTTAACGTCTAGCTCTCCTAAACGACGCAAAGCAGCTCTAGCAGCACTGAACGAGGCATTGCGGACGTCAGGTAAGCGTAGTATACCTCCAGTGCACATGCAATATTGCTGACTTGAGATCTAGCTATTCCTGGAAACGCCTCTGGTGCTGTGATCGAAAATCTCATCAAGACCTACCCCTTCTACAATGACCGCGCTTCTCGGCAAGCCGTACAGCAATGCTTGCGCTCATTACTCGCCAATCCCTGTTATTCCGACTCAGCGGGGGATCTGCTCAAAGCGTTTCAAAGGGAGACCTCAAAAGCTGGGATTGCTGCATCGAATGCCTTTGTCCTGGTGGAATGGGGCTCTGAGTTCATCCAGCAATGCGCTGCCCAACAAGAGCTCTGGGAAGAGTACGGACTCGACTTAATACTGCACCATGCACAGATCCTGGAACGCTGCCTGTCTTCGAAAAGTCGAGGTAGTGTGAAGCAATCAGCGCTAGTTGTCACACGACGAGCGCTCAGAAGGCTTTTCAGGGCAACTCCGACGGGGGAGACCGCCGTCAAAGAGATCATAATCCGGCTCACTGCGAAGCCACAAGGAGGTGTTCCTATAAATGCTGTCTTACTTGGCGTCGTGGCTGGGGTTTGCGCTCGGCTGGAGTCAAGACGACCAACTCTGGAAGCTAACAAAAGTCTCTATTATTCGTTCTACGTACGGGAGATCATTGGCTCCCGTTCCATTGTACCACAGCATATAGTTGCAGCCTACAATGATTTCTTTGCCAATTTTGCAACCCAGGAGGATGTGCAAAAGGAAGTTGTGCCCGCGCTCGATAAAGCGCTTCTTAGAGCTCCTGAGGTGGTTCTCAATGATCTCATATCACCTATGGTGCAGTCATTGCCAGCCAACATTGATCTTTCTGAGTCTTTGGCAGCGCGTTTGCTAAAGCCATTCTTAGCCAACCTCAAGTCGCAAAATTCAATAATTCGCAATGGAACCATGTCAGCCTTTACGGCATGCCTAAATCATTCCTACGACGACACATACCTGAAGAAAATTACCGACGATATACTCAATCCTTTAGCATCGTCAAAAGTCACAGTGGCCGAGCAGCGCACACTGCACTCCCGATTGTTACTGAATGTGCCTTACAATGAAATGCGTTCCGCAGCGATTTGCACTTCGTTGGTAGCAATAACGGCCAAAGAGTCTAACGAGACTGCATTGAGTGTAGAGACAGCCGCTCTGTCTCAACACCTTTTCCCGTTGCTAGGAACAGCTGGGGCGATCACTCAGGATAGTCTAGGTAACTGGACGGATGCTTTCACCATTGGCCTCAGTGATAGACGTCCTGCTGTTCGGAAAATATGGATATTGACGACAAGTAATCTTCTTTGGCGGTTGAAGACCGAGTCGACCGATACTCGCGCAGCTTCCAATCTCATTGATGCTGTGGCACCAAAACTTCTCGACTGCTTCGACGAGGTGATAGCAAATGTTCAATCGTCGGTACAGTATGGCCTGTCAGTAGCAGCATATGTTGTCGTGGCGATCTACGACTTCCTTACTGCTCATACTTACAGCGAACAAGTCAAGATCCAGGCACGAAAATCGAATATTTACCATCAAGCATTCGCAACAAATCAAAAGAGCTCCATACTCAATCATCGGGTCTACACGAAGCTTGCCGGGGATGACGAGATACGTTGGGCGATACGCGCTTTGAGTGCTATAGAATTTTCAAACGTAGACTCGAGTGGAGATAGTTGGGCTCTCGCTTTCTCGTACTTTATTACAGCCGCTAACATACCTCCGGCCTTGAGGAAAGAGGCGACTGTGGCGCTCCAGGAGGTGTATTACTCGCAACCAAGCACGGTTTCCCACCTCATTATCCGAGGCTTGTGGACCTGGTATAGCCAAGTCGAACATTCGGACAAAGATACGCCTGCGGCAGCGGCGAAGACAGGCAATTCTAATCTGTATTTGGTCGTGCGCTCGATCTTCCCTTCACGCAGCAAAGCTTTGGATCCGTCCCGTCACATTGATGTCGGAGTCCTCAGGTCTCAACTTGTTGACATGCTTGTTCTCGCTCGCCCAGAGATGATCCCACGGGTCAGCTGGATTGATCTATGTCTCGAAGTTGGACAAGACCCCGGCATCCTTGCACGATCCAGTGTAGACCGGATTATGCAGACGCTTAACGTAAACTATCCATCTGCAGCTGTGAACCTCGCCAGATGTCAAGCGGCCGCAGAGCTAGCTTTCGTCAGTCCCGATGCGATCACACCAATCCTGGTCAGTCAGATCCAGGATGACCTCAATGCTGAGAAGGTCGATCGTTATGGACCGACCGATGTAGCAATAGCGCGTACTCCGGAAGGCACGGCTTTTGTTGATGTTCTTGCTACCAAAACTCCGGCAAGAGGGCTTGACAAAAACGCTCGCGACTATGAGACGCTGAGATGGGAGGAAGAAGTCCGGAGCCAACAGGCTCGTAGAACAGGCCAAGAAAAGAAGCTCACGGCGGACGAGAAGGCTAAGGTCATCACTCAATTAGCTAAGGAAGCCAATATTCGAGAAGAGGTTCTGAAGACAGAGCGAAGACTGAAAAGAGGTATTGGATTCATCCATGCACTTACTACGGGCCCACCAACAGAAGCCGATCTTTGGATGGGCCCATGCCTCAAAGCTTTGCTTGGGGTCATAGCTACTGGTGCTGGGCTCATGGTAGGGAACGAAGCAAATGAGGCCTATATTGCCTGCTCAAACCTAGTCTCTCCTCGCCTGGGGTCCTTACGGTCTTTCATTGGGGTCGCTACGCTCCGGAGCCTAAATTCTACACAACTACCAGAATCATTGACTGAAGAACCTTTAGGAGGTACGTAAGCTTCATCATTGGCATTCCGAGCTAAGATCGACGGCAGACCTCGTTACGAGGATCCTGTATCGTCTTCGGTTCTCGAGCGAACAGCGACCCTTTGAAAGCGTTTCAATGATCTACATCTTGCCCTTGGTGTTTGCGGTATTGAAGCACCACGGGGTCGGGCTCACGGCAACCGACGATTCCGACGAACAGCTTACTCTTGCCTTCGAATTCTTGTCATTTCATGCAGATATATGTGAGATCCCTCGCCGACAGACCTGGACAATGCTTCTAACACTACTGAAAAATTAGTCTCTGATGCGCGACTACCAAGGTCAGAGCTTTTTGCGATCTTGGTTGAATCGATGCAGCGATATGCGCAGCATTACAGGATTATCAGAGAGTGCTTGTTCGACTTATGCAGAGTCTGTAGCCCTAACCTATCTACACCAGAGATATCAATACTGTTGAAAGGTGCAATTGTGCCTCAGGTAACCGTTAGGTCTTCGTTGTTACAGGCGATACGAGAAGATGTGGATCTGACGGATCTCGACTTTTCTGCTGAGATCTGGCTGGCGAGCCATGACGATGTGGAGGAAAATGCCGAATTAGGTCGCGCTATATGGGAAGAGAATGCACTTGAGGTCCAGCCTGCCGACGCAGCGAGGATCCTACCATATCTTGCTAGTCAGGATCGCCAGCTCAGACAAGCCGCCTCCAGGTCGTTGGCCGAATGTGTTGGTGAAGATGACTCGATATTTTCGGATATCTTAGAGCAACTTGAAGCTCAATATAGCGACCTAGCCAAGCCAAGACTCCCAGAGCGAGATGAATTTGGGATGCTGAAGAAGATGGATATCACAGACCCTTGGGAAGCTAGAAGCGGCATTGCAGCTGCCTTCAAGGAGTTGGCACCTAGGTTCAAACCTTCCGAGCTTGTACCGTTCATTGAATTTCTGGTCAGAGACAGTGCGATTGGTGATCGGAACCCGTCCGTGAGAGACGATATGATTGACAGCGCGTCAAATGTCATCGCCCTTCATGGTGCTGAGAGGCTCGAGGATTTGATGAAGATGTTCGAGCATGCCCTAGATGACTCTGATGAGAGCATTGCTATCTCGGACTTAGTCAGTGAAGCGGTAGTCATCCTTTACGGGGCATTAGCCCGCCATCTGGCGGAAAGCGATGACAGGGTCCCCAAAGTTGTCCAAAGACTATTAAACACATTGAGCACACCTTCTGAAACCGTACAATATGCCGTGGCAGGCTGCTTACCACCTCTAATCCGTACTTCAAGTCAGAAGACATCCGACTATGTTCAATTCACTCTCGACCAACTTTTCCAGGCGAAGAAATACGCTGCAAGAAGAGGTGCTGCGTATGGCCTGGCAGGCATTGTCAGTGGGAAAGGCGTCGCTAGCTTCCGAGAGTATCGGATTTTGTCAACGCTCAAAACGGCAGTGGACAACAAGAAGGATCAAAACTACCGCCAAGGGGCATTCTTTGCTTATGAGCTCTTCTCCTTTCTTCTAGGTAGGGTCTTTGAGCCATATGTTCTACAGATAGTGCCACAGCTTCTGTCTGGATTCGGCGATGCGACTGCGGATGTTCGAGAGGCGTGTCTCGATGCTTCTAAGGCTTGTTTCGCTAGCTTGAGTTCGTATGGTGTCAAGATCATCCTTCCTGTACTCCTGGAGGGCCTTGATGAGCAGCAATGGCGAAGCAAGAAAGGCGCTTGCGACCTGTTAGGTGCTATGGCTTACCTAGATCCACAGCAATTGGCGTTCAGCCTGCCTGTCATTATACCTCCGCTCACCAACGTGCTTACTGATAGTCACAAAGAAGTTCGTGCGGCAGCTAACCGCAGCTTACAGCGCTTCGGCGAGGTCATCAGCAATCCGGAGGTCAAAGGGGTTGTTGGTGTACTGCTCAAGGCTCTCAGCGACCCGACCAAATTCACCGACGATGCTCTCGATGCACTCATCAAGATATCCTTTGTTCACTATCTTGACTCACCGTCACTAGCCCTCATTGTCCGTATCCTTGGTCGAGGCCTCGGCGATCGGTCTGCAACCAAGCGAAAGGCGGCGCAAATAATCGGAAGCTTAGCTCATCTTACGGATCGAAAAGACATTGTCTCCCATCTGCCAGTACTCGTTGCAGGTTTGAGACTCGCGGTTGTCGATCCCGTGCCCGCAACACGTGCAACTGCTTCAAAGGCGCTTGGGTCGCTGGTTGAGAAGCTTGGCGAGGACGCATTGCCAGATCTCATACCAGGCTTGATGACTACCCTGAAATCAGAGACTGGGGCAGGTGACAGGCTAGGGTCTGCACAGGCCTTGAGCGAGGTCCTGGCTGGTCTCGGTACTGGACGACTGGAGGAAACCTTACCAACCATCCTACAGAACATTGCGAGCACGAAGCCCACCGTTCGCGAAGGTTTCATGACTTTGTTCATATATCTGCCTGCATGCTTCGGAAACAGCTTCGCAAACTATCTAAGCAGGATTATTCCCCCAATACTCTCTGGCCTCGCAGATGAGATCGAGTCGATCCGTGAGACGTCCTTGCGAGCGGGTAGACTACTCGTCAAGAACTTTGCGACAAAGTCTATAGATCTACTTCTACCAGAACTTGATCGTGGACTCGGGCATGATAATTACCGTATTCGTCTAAGCTCGGTAGAATTAGTCGGCGACTTGCTCTTCAATCTGACTGGTATAAGCGCCCAGAATGAGGACGAGGAAGAGGAAGAAGGTGCGACAGAAGCAGGACAGTCTTTGCTCGAGGTTCTGGGAGAGGTGAAACGAAACAAAATCCTCTCGTCCCTCTACATCTGTCGTTGCGATACTTCTGGCTTAGTCCGCACCGCCGCCATCAACGTATGGAAAGCTCTTGTAGCCACACCAAGGACACTGAAGGAGCTTGTTCCGACGCTCTCACAGCTCCTTGTCCGACGTCTGGCAAGCTCAAACCCGGAACAGAAGCTCATCGCTGGTAACGCTTTAGGCGAGTTGATAAGAAAAGCTGGCGATGGCGTCCTTGCAAGCCTCTTACCAACATTGGAGGATGGTCTGCAGACTTCGACAGACACTGACAACAGACAAGGTATCTGCATCGCTCTGCGTGAGGTTATCTCATCAGCGTCAGAAGAGACGCTTGAAGACTACGAGAAGACCCTGATCTCTGTTGTGAGAGTGGCTTTAACAGATTCCGATGAGGATGTTCGCGAAGCTGCCGCCGAGGCTTTCGATTCCTTACAGAAGATCTTCGGTAAGAGAGCGGTTGATCAGGTGCTGCCGCATCTTCTTAGCCTTCTTCGCACCGACGGCGAAGCGGACACTGCTCTGGCGGCTCTCCTGACGCTACTTACCGATCATACAAGGTCTAACGTCATCCTCCCGAATCTCATACCAACTCTCTTGGTATCCCCAATATCTTCTTTCAACGCCAGAGCCATGGCTTCCCTGTCCAAAGTTGCTGGGTCGGCTATGACGCGCAGACTACCCGTCATCTTGAATACATTGATGGACAATATCCTGAGCTGTAGAAACGAGAGCCTGCGTCTCGACTTGGAAGAAGCTTTTGACACCATTCTAGTCTCCATGGATGAATTTGATGGCTTAAATACTGCTATGAGCGTAATGCTGGCTCTCGTAAAGCATCACGACCACCAGAAACGAGCCATAGCTGACCACCGACTGGCCAACTTCTTGGGCAAGACCGAGGTTGACTACTCGCGTTACCATCCGGATCTTATCCGTGTCCTGCTCATCTCCTTTGATGATGGAGATACAGATGTCGTCCAGGCCGCCTTGAAGGCTCTGACCGAGCTTACGAAAAAACTCAAAAAGGAAGACATGGAAGCTTTGATAGTCTCTACTAGACAGGTGCTGCAGCAAGTTGGTGTACCTGGTGCCAATCTTCCAGGTTTCATGCTACCAAAAGGAGTCAGCGCCATTCTCCCCATTTTCCTACAAGGATTGATGAATGGAACATCCGAGCAGAGGGTCCAGTCAGCGCTCGCTATTTCCGACATAGTCGATCGTACGGGGGCCGACGCACTCAAGGCATACGTCACCCAGATCACGGGCCCCTTGATCAGGGTCGTCACCGAACGCTCAACAGATGTCAAGTCTGCTATCCTACTTACACTTAACAATCTCCTAGAGAAGATTCCTACTTTCCTGAAGCCTTTCCTACCACAGCTTCAACGCACCTTCGCCAGAGCTTTAGCAGATCCCACCAGCGAGGTTTTACGATCAAGAGCGGCCAAGGCATTGGGCACACTGATTACCTTAACGCCCAGGATAGATCCACTTATTGCTGAGCTCGTCGCCGGTTCTAAGACATCCGACCCTGGCGTACAAAATGCAATGCTCAAGGCATTGTACGAGGTGGTTAGCAAAGCTGGAGCGAATATGAACGAAGCCTCTCGTACAGCGATCCTCGGACTCATTGATAGCGATGCCGGTAGCCAAGACGAGGCGATGGCTATCACAAACGCAAAACTTCTGGGAGCTCTAATCAAGAATTTGCCGGCATCCGCAGGTCTAACAAGCCTCATCAAACAGCGTGTACTGACAAATCATATTACCACATCCTCCGCATTGGCCCTAAACTCAGTCTTGCTCGAGTCCCCTGGTACCTTACTCAACTTCTTTTCGCATGAGACTCCCATCATCATCTGTCAAGGGATTGGTAACAAGAGCGTGAGTATCTATCCGGAGACAATCAACAGCCGTCACTGACTGTAGGGCAGACATTCGTTCAGGAAAATTGTATCCTAGCCGCTGGAAAGTACCTGCTAGCTGAGCACAAAGACCTCAGCCCAGACGCTCTGAAATCGATACTCGAAGCCTTAGCAGGAGCCGTCCAACCCGGGAACCCAGTAGATACGCGCCGGCTATCCTTGGTTGTCATCCGCACCGTCAGCCGAAACCGCAACGAACTCACCAGCCCTCACCTATCCCTTCTCGCACCTCCAGTGTTCGCCAGTGTCCGAGACCAAGTTATCCCCGTCAAGCTTGCAGCTGAAGCCGCCTTTCTAGCGATCTTCTCGGTCGTAGAGTCCGAAAACGCCGTTTTCGACAACTACATATCGACAGCAGAGCTGAATCCGACGACGAAGAGGAGTATGCAGGACTACTTCAAGCGCGTTGCTATGAGGCTAGGCAATCAAGCCAGGGAGAGGAAAGAAGCCGAGGGCGGCCAGGGCGCACTAGGCCTTTCGAACGATGAGCGCGAAGATGAAAGGGAGATATGGAGTGTGGGCAAGGTTGATCTCGGGGAGAGCAGCTTTGATGAATGATGTACATAGCTTTTGCTCAGCGGCTACGAGTAATGAGCATGCATAGGGAGTGGTGGAGCATAGCGTAAAAGTCGAATATGAACATAAAACTCCATGAACGTAGCAACGAAATGACGCTGGACTATCGAACATTGCTGACCCATTGCAATAAGAACAAAGGTCTGATTTCCTCTTGCCAAGGCATAATGCACCCATCTTTCTGGCGCGTGGGATACTTCGTACTTCATACGGAGTACAAACACACAGCGTCAACCCTTCCCTCCCCCCCTCATTACTCCGCGCACTCGCACGTCCGTTCAGGTGTATATGGAGGCTATGGAGCGCGTGGGACCGAAGAGAAGGGTTCGGAGCTGGGTAGTCCAGAGGAAGTTCGAAAGAGAGAGGTCGAGACGCCGGTGCATTACAAGAAAATGATGACAGTGCTTGTGCTTAGGATTAGTGAAAAGGTTGACTGGCAGGATGATTGACTTGAAGTAGATTGGCAGAAGCAATTACATATTACATCGGCAGACGCTAGGTGACAATTCTACATAGTCTGACAAGGAGATACTTTACCATACCTTACAGGTCCGAGAATAAGCGGGGAACATCATGAGAGAGGCTTGGTTCGTGGTTCATGTCATCATCAAGCATTACCCTCCCTGACCCTCCTCTCCGCCTCCGTCTTCAACTCCTGACACCACTCCTCGAACTTCCTCTGCAGCACATCCTTGTAATAATATTTCACAGCCCTCGCCAGCATCCCACCCTGACACTCCCAAGTCTTGACCCGACACTCATTCTCGCCCAGCTCCACAATCTCATGCCACCTCTCACTCTTCAGCTCCCTCGTCATGAACTTCCCCTCCCCAGTCCATGCCACTCTATACACTCTGCCCTGATGCCTCTCGAACGACCCATCATTCTCTAATATCTCCTTAGGCACATATGTCGACTGCTCCGGCGGCGTAGACATATCAGTCACTCTTAGCTTCGTATCTGTCACAGAGTTCGGCTTCGAAGCGTCCATGACGACGTGGAAAATGAACGAGGTGTCTTTGTGCAGGATCTGTTGAGCATCGCTGCTGATGTTGGGGGGTTGGGAGTGGATAGTGGCACGGGGGCAGAAAGTGTTCCAGTTGGGGTAGCTGGAAATGTCCCGGACGATGGAGAAGACGAGGGAGGCAGGGGCGGCGATGTGCGCGGACCCGTGCATGGAGAGGATGGTGGAGGAGCGGGCAACAATTACTGTGGTGAGGCCATTGGAGGGAGGCCAGGGTGGAGAAGTGGTATTGCTCATCTCGGCGAGGCTGTCGTCGGGGATTTGAGAAAGAAAAGTCTGAGAGTGTTATCCGGTCAATACGTGAGAGAGAGCATGCTCGACAGCAGATCTGCCAATGAAGACAGTAGCAGGCTCAGGCCAACGGATGATGATTATGCATCTGCCTCAGGTTTCCTTAGCTCATAGATACTCCAGCGCCAATTTTTGGAGTTATCTGGGAGCATGTTGCTGGCAAATCATTCCGCTCACGCATAAACAAATGACTTCTGCTCAGTGAAAGTCGAGGTCGTCATTGTTACCGTACGGGTATCATGTCTCGGTTAGCGCTTAGCGCGGCCAAGCCCACAGATGCCGCTAGCGTCAGTGACTCCTCAGATCCAAGGACAACGACGACTCACCACCATCAATCTGTACTGACCACCATCTATAGTCACCGAATATGTAAGTTCATGAGCAGTCAGACCCGGGTCCTTGCTGCAATTTGCTACTACATCCCTGAGCTATACGTCCCAACAGCGAGATGTAGCCCACGTCACGACTATGCACACCCCACCTACCTCTGCTCTTTATCATATAGCGATAACGGCTAATGAACTTGTTCCTACAGGGTCAACCTACGCACTCAAAAGCGGCTCGCCGCCTCCGTCTCTGGCTGCGGCCAGCGCAAGATCTGGCTCGACCCGAACGAAGTTAATGAAATCTCCAACGCCAATTCTCGTCAAACAATCCGCAAGCTCATATCCGATGGCCTCATCATCCGCAAACAAGTCACTATGCACTCGCGTGCCCGTGCTCGGGAGTTGACTGCCGCGAGGCGTATTGGGCGACACCGTGGGTTTGGTAAGAGAAAGGGTACTGCGGATGCTAGGATGCCTAGGTACGTTTACAGTGTCGCCCCGAAGCCTAGATCTAGTTATCAGCACCGGATGGAAGTGCATCATACAATGGCTAGGAGACCGGATGATCATGTAAATGCTAATGCACTGCTGCTGCTCGTAGCCAAGTCCTGTGGATGCGTCGCCTTCGAGTACTCCGCCGTCTACTGGTCAAGTACCGCGCCTCTGGCAAGATCGACAAGCATCTTTACCACGAGCTGTACCACTTGAGCAAGGGTAACACTTTCAAGCACAAGCGCGCCCTGGTTGAACACGTAAGTGCTCCTCGATGCCTTTGGACCAACTCTCTAAAGGCCTAACGCATACTTCATTGTAAAGATCCATCAAGCCAAAGCCGACAAGACCCGCGAGCGTCTACAGAAGGAGGAGGCGGACAGGAAGCGTGCACAAGCCAAGGCAGCCCGTGAACGACGACAGGAGCGTGTGGAGGCGAAGAGGATTGCTATCACTGGTGAGGATAAGGAGGAAGAGAAGTAAGCATACATGAAGGGGGAGTGGTTCGAGGAGCTTGGGGAGGGATTTGCTGCTTGAGATCACGATGGACGGTAAGGCAGAACAACAGGACGAAGCTACCGGGTCATCAACGGGGTGACACTCACTCAAGGCCATTGTTCATGTGATTGAACAAGCTCGTAGCACTTGCATGAAGCCTTCCATTTGAGTATCACTGTGCGAACATGTGGTGGACCTGCTATGACTCGACAGTCCAGCACAAACGCGACATTGAATGAATTTTGGTGAGTACAATTCTTCCATCCCGCCCTATCCACAACTCCGAGGTAGACACGAAGTGATGCCTCAAAGAAATCATGAGCTTTGACTGGTGGTGAAGCTTGCAGAAATTAGTTCTATATCCCGGCTAAAGCTCGGTGATTCTTTTGAGCCGAGGCAGGACGTAAAGAGCAAACACTTATTTGGACGAGCGATTGTATGGACCTCCTAAACATGTCTACTCTACTCGAGTAATCATACCCATCGCATGCCGCGGTAGTAGAAGCGGGATGTCGACGATTGGTTCGCACAGCAAGAACGGGTCAGGGAAGAGGAAAGACGCCGAGGAGGACCTGGACGAAGAAGACGACCAAAGGCGTAAAGATATTGAAGAACGTGACGAGTTCGCCAAGCGTCTCAATAAGAAAGATGCGGAGAAGACAAAGAAGCTTGTAGAAGATCGTTCCGGCACCAAGGAAGGCAAAGATGCAGCGCGGCGAAGAGCTCTGGCGGATGATGCGGCAGCGAGGGAAGCGGCGATGGGAGACCTGCGGATACGGTCACGGCAATCGTATTTGCAGAAGCGAGAGCAAGAGAAGCTAGCTTTGCTGAGAAAGCAAGTCAGCGAGGAGACCGAAGAGTTACGGACAAATCCTGATCTGTCACGGCGCGAGAAAGATGAGTTTGCAAAGAATAAGACGGTGCTGGACATTGCGGAGGAGAGGCTACGGATCGACGACTACAGGGATGGGTATACGATGCCTGAGGACTATATCACGGAGAAGGGTAAGATCGACCGGAAGAAGAAAGAGGAAGCTCTCTACAAGCGATATGTGGAAAGGGATGAGAAAGGCCAGGAACGCTACGTTACTGAGCAGGAGGAATGGGAGCGAGAGCAGACAGCAAAGGCCAAGGCGCAGATTGCAGAGAGGGAAAGGACGGACCCAGGAACCTATGAATACGTCTTTGACGATGCTCAAAAGATCAACTTTGTCTTGGATCAGAGACTGAACAGCGACTTCAAGCCTATGACTAAAGAGCAACAACGATTGCAATCTCAGCTCAAAGAAGCAGAGAAGAAGGCACAGACTATCGAAGATACCCGCAAGAGCCTCCCAATATTCCAGTACAGAGAGCAGTTACTTGAGGCCATCGGGCAATACCAGGTCTTGATCATTGTTGGCGAGACCGGTAGCGGAAAGACTACGCAGATCACCCAATATTTGCGAGAAGGCGGCTACTGCAAAGACAGCCTTAAGATTGGCTGCACTCAACCGCGGAGAGTAGCGGCAATGAGCGTTGCGGCTCGCGTCGCCGACGAGATGGGAGTCAAAGTGGGCAACGAAGTCGGATACTCGATACGTTTCGAAGATGCTACTTCGGATAAGACAGTAATCAAGTACATGACAGACGGGATGCTGCTGCGAGAGTTTCTTACTGAGCCTGACTTGGGAGGCTATAGTGCGTTGATGATCGACGAGGCACACGAGAGAACGCTGCATACGGATATCCTATTTGGTCTGGTCAAGGACATTACTCGCTTTAGACCAGAATTGAAGCTTCTAATCTCCTCAGCTACTATGGATGCGCAGAAGTTCGCTAAGTATTTCGATGACGCTCCTATCTTTAATATCCCCGGACGCCGATACCCTGTCGACATACATTATACACCTCAACCTGAAGCCAACTACCTTGCCGCCGCCGTCACCACTATATTCCAGATCCACATCTCCCAAGGTGCAGGCGATATCCTGGTCTTCCTCACCGGTCAGGAAGAAATCGAAGCTGCGGAGCAAAATCTACAGGAGACAGCCCGAAAACTTGGCTCCAAAGTCCGAGAGCTCATCATCTGCCCCATCTTCGCCAGCCTGCCCGCTGATGCTCAACAAAAGATCTTCGAGCCTACTCCACCAAACGCTCGAAAAGTCGTCCTAGCCACCAACATCGCCGAAACCAGTCTCACAATTGACGGCATCGTCTATGTCATAGACCCTGGCTTCGTCAAAGAGAATGTCTACAACCCCCGCACCGGCATGGAATCCCTCGTAATAACTCCCTGCTCCCGCGCCTCTGCCAACCAAAGAGCAGGTCGCGCAGGTCGTGTTGGCCCAGGGAAATGCTTCCGCCTATACACCAAATTCGCGTACCACAACGAACTCGACGAGAACACCACCCCCGAAATCCAGCGCACCAACCTCAACTCCGTCGTCCTCCTCCTCAAATCCCTCGGCATCAACGACCTCATCGAATTCGACTTCATGGACCCCCCACCCGCCGACACCCTCATCCGCGCCCTCGAACAGCTCTATGCCCTCGGCGCCCTCAACGACCGCGGCGACCTCACCAAAGTCGGGCGGCAGATGGCCGAATTCCCCACCGACCCCATGCTCGCCAAAGCGATCCTCGCCTCCGCCAACCACGGCTGCGTCGAGGAAGTCCTCTCCATCATCGCCATGCTCGGCGAAGCCTCCGCGCTCTTCTACCGCCCCAAGGACAAGAAAATCCACGCCGACAGCGCCCGCGCCCGCTTCACCATCAGGGAAGGCGGCGACCACTTCTCCCTCCTCAACATCTGGAACCAGTGGGTCGACAGCGACTTCAGCTACGTCTGGAGCCGCGAAAACTTCCTCCAACAACGCTCCCTCACCCGCGCGCGCGACGTCCGCGACCAGCTCGCCAAACTCTGCGACAGAGTCGAAGTCACCATCTCGACGGTAGGCGCGGGCGACATCGTGCCCATCTCCAAGGCCCTCACCGCAGGCTTCTTCCCCAACGCGGCGCGCCTGCAGAAGGGAGGGGACAGCTACCGCACGGTGAAGAACGGCATGACGGTGTATATCCACCCGAGCAGCACGCTGATGGAGGTTAATCCCCGGTGGGTGCTGTACTACGAGCTGGTGCTCACGAGCAAGGAGTATATGCGTAGCAATATGCCGATCCAGCCGGAGTGGCTGGTTGAGGCGGCGCCGCATTTCTATAAGAAGAAGGATTTGGAGGCGTTGGGTGTGGGGAGGAAGATGCCGCGGACGGAGGGGAAGAGCGTGCTCTGAGGGTGAGGGATTGGACAAGCTGGCCCTTTTGGGGTGAGGCTGCTTTTTGAAGGCGCAGGGAGTCTCGCTGAAGTATGCTATGCTGGGGGAGCATGCAGCGAGAGCATGGAGACGCGGAAGATGCAGCGCGAACTCGTACCGAGAAGCAGGAGCCTGTTCGAATGTGTGTGGCTCTGCGAAAAATTCCACGGGCGTAGCTCGTGGAGGGATCTGAAACAATTGCATTCAGGCATTGCAAGGTGGCGGACGACGGACGTTGGCATGACGGTGCGGTATGGGTGTGATCGAGCATGTTAGGGCGTTATTGCACAACATATAGCAGGATTAGCCAAGATACCCCTTTCAAGTTCTCACAATTTTAGGCGAAGGAAAGCAATACCACGAGGCGACCATCCAAAAACCCATAATCATTCAATTTGCTCATGTATCCAGCCCGTCCCATGCCCGTTACCCAACCCTCGCTTTGCCGCTCCCAAACCAACAAATGCATAAAACTCACCACCCACCACCCCCAAACGCCCCCTCCACCTCCTCCCTCTCATCCTCCATCTCCCAATCCCCCACCCCCTCCACGCCTCCAGGCCACACCCCGACCTCCTCCTCCCCCAGCCAACGCCGCACCACACACCGATCCTGATACCGCCCCTGACACACCTTCCTCCGCATCAAATGCTTGAACCTCGGCCCCAGCGGCCCGCTCACATAATGGTGCTGTCCCGCGAACTGGTACTGCCTGCTGTCGGACGCGGGATACAGCTTGTCGCCCCAGTGGCCATTGTAGAAGAACCAGTTCGTGGGGGCGTGGGGGGTGTGGGTTGAGGGGGTGAGGCGTTCGGGGGTGGGGGTGTGGTTTGATTGGGAGAAATGTGAGGAGGAGGAGGATGGAGGGGTGTAGGTGTAGGAGAGGGTGTTGAGGAGGGGATCCCAGAGCGGGCCACGGTCGGTTTCGTCGCGCAGGATGCCGAAGGGGAGGATGTAGGGGTGGACGCCGGGGGTGGCATACATGGCGTGGGTGCCGGTGGCGGAGTAGATGACTGGCTATAGGTCGAGGGTCAGATCATTTCATTCTTGCAGACGGAGGCCCCAAAGGATGGAGTTGGTAGGGTAAAGACAGGGGCTAGCTTACTCTCTTCCCCATTTTCTCCACCGCATCGTACGTATACGCTGTCCCAAAGAAATGCTCACTGAAGAACACAACTTTTGGTTTCCCATGCTGGAACCGTACCAGCGAGTGTTCCCAGTCCCCAACATGGTTCCCGAAGCGGACGTTCAGGACCTTTCTTCCGAGGTTGTAGCTGTAGAAGAAGAACCAGAACGCGTCGACAATGCCATGGCCTTTGTCTAGGACTATCAGAACAGCAGGCGCATCGCTGCGGCCACCTCGCAAGGGGCGTTTTTGTAGAATTCGTGGATCGGAATGGGGATGTTGAAGCAGAGCATTACGGGGGTTGTCAACAGTGACATTGGGAACATTCTTTTCGCCCCCTAGCCAGTCTGGGCGCTCTTCGACATTGTCATCACTCTTCAGATAGACGAAGCGTCCTTTGTCGTATTCGTCCAGGTCCGCGAGATTCGACAAATTGAGGTTTTCGGTTCGTGAAAGGATGGGTGTGTAGTTCAGGTTAGGGGTGACGTGATCGAGATGCTCTGCCATGTCGCAAGGCCAGAATTCTTCATCGGAAAAGAGGTGCACTAGCGGTGCGTGTTCGAAAACGTACTCTGGTATCTCATTGACTACTCTGGAGTCGCTTGACCAGTCTTCCGGCGTGGTTTTGCGGTATTCGCCAGTGTCGTATAGGTATTTCTCATCTCCAAATCTTGCCATTCTTCGAGGATCAGGCGCCCATTGGATTGTCCCGCACACTCCGAACCATTTGCAGGGCCAATGTTGCGTATTGCCCGGGTCCTCGTCCACCGCATCTTCTGCAATGCGTTCTGTTCTAGTCCTCGAGCCTGTAATGGCGGCAGGATAGTGTAATAGCACTGACTTCACCTCTTGTAGATTCTGCCTTATGCTTGCGATAAGCTTCTGGATTGCAGACGGTGGGGCTGGCGAGGGCTCAGAGGGCAAGATTGTGTTGTGAATCTGGTTTTGCTGCGTGCGCAAACTCTCATCCTCTTCTCTCAGTATTGTGTTGCCATTGCTGCCTTTCGATTCCTCTGGCCTGCCTGGACTCGAGGGTACCTCGATCACCAGAGGCTGGGTGTCATCGCCACTGGAAAGGAGGGAGGAGCCGGAGAAAGGGGCGAACGGAGGCGGAGGAATAGAGACGGGAGGCGAGAATTCAGGTAGCAATGGCGACTGGGCGCCGCCGTAAGCTTGAACAGACATGACGAGAGCAAGCTTTCGAGATGAGTTGGAAACCCAAGGGGTTCCAAGGCAGGTTTCTAGGTTCAATTGTCAGCACTGCTCTCGAACTTGTGACCCTGCGGCGGACAGGACAGCATATATACACACTTCTCAAGCTGCAATGAGAGCCAGGACCCAATTACAATTTCAACACGGATACAAAAGCATGGTGAGCGAAAAGGGTATCTACAGTCTGAACTGAGTACTAAGCTTGGTGAATAATTATGGCACGAAGTCGCCGGAAGCCAGCTTCTCAGGATATGAGAGCATAAAGAAGGACAATCTCTGTAACCTCCAATATTGTATTGAATAATCTGACCCGCAGAATTGTAAGCACAGCTTTGGGCGCCTCAAACAGACAGACAGATAATCGACGGATCCGGTCGCCGACGACCGCGTCAGCCTAGCCCCTACGGAGATAAGCCTGCGGACTGATAAGATAGCCGAGTGGCGCTAGGGAAAGCTTACTTGGCGTAGTTGGAGGACCCTGAACAAGATGATGGTCTTGCATTTTCTCTGTCTAGATGTGATGCTGCGGACTACTCGTATAGTTCGATGTTAGTCTGGCGGGTGAAAATTTAAAGTTAGTAGTATCTCAAGTTTCACGTTCCATCTCTCTGTGTTGATGGTGAGCCGTTGTGGACAGCTTTTTACTGCAGAATGATTCAAATTCTCGTAGTCATTATCTTTTCTACAACTAAGACGTCCAATAAGCCATCGTATCAGTTATTTCGGAGATTCTGACCGTTGCACGTACCTAATGCTGCTCTAGAAATGTCCCGTAGCAACATCCCAACTCCTACAGTCACCACTACGGTCTCAACGTCCTCCAATCCAGAATAACTCGAAAGGCAACTCTCTTCCCAAGATGGGCGAACAATTAACACCGTCCACGAAACGACCCTACTCTGATGTCTCCGACTCCGACTCCGAATGGGAATACGAGTACTCTACTACGGAAACAGAAGTATTAACCCCCGTAGCCTTGTGCCTTCTTGAACCACACTAACAAACCCAGTCCTTTTATGTAACCCTCGACCTCTCCTCGCACTCCAACTCTACTCTGCACCATCCCAGCAAGCGAAGACTCAAGCACAAGACCAAAACCGGTATCCCAGCCAATGACAGGCCTCCACACCCCATCACAATCGACAATGTCGAAGTCACAGCCCCAGCACCCGAACCACCATCGAATCAACCAACTTCTCCAGTTCCAGAACAACCGCCAAGTCCCACCCCCGATGAAGGCCTAGAGCGTATCCAGATCCTCGATCTCCACAGCGAAAACCCGCTCATATCCTACCAAGGCGCCATTTACAGCTGTACCTGGACCGAGCCCTTGGGCACAGATGTCCTACTCACAGCATCTCCGGACCAGATTTCAGGGGCAGCGCCAGTCCATGGGAAAGAACCGTCGCCGATCCTTGCCTGGTCGAGATTGCGCCTGGTTGCGAAGCCCGTAAAGCTAATACCGCATGAGCAGGAAAAGAGAAGCCGAAAGGAGGATTTGCTGGCTGACGGGACGAGGATCCCTGGTACAGAACCAACATCAGCACGGCCAACAAACCTGCAAGACCGTCCACCCTCGCCAGCACCAGCTTTGGGAATCGTTGCCCAGCCAGCAGCCGCAAGAGGAAGCACTCTTGACCCTAACCCTTCAGCCCCTGCACCTGCCCATGGACAGCCAAACCCGACGGCAGATCCGCAACCCACGGATGCACCATCAGTAGATATCCAACTCCCGCGCCTCGACCCCGCAAGCACTGTACCCCCATCCGCCTCTCCAACAACACCTCTCCCACCACCTCCTCCACCAGCCCACCAGCCCGTCATCACATCAACCACATCATCAACCACCCCCAATCTAACCACCAACCCCCCACCTCCCTCCCCTCCCCAATCTCCACCACCACCACCCCTCCCCCTAATCACCCTCCCCTCCCACGCCTCCCACAACCGCACCACCCAAGCCTCCTTCCTCACGGCCCTCATCCACGCCAAACGCGCCCGCGGCGAGACCGATCACGTGACGCTGCACGCGCCCAAGCCGCAGGGCACGGGGTGGCGCGCGCAGAAGAAGGCCAAGGAAAGGGCGAAGAAGCGGGAGGAGAAGAAGCGGGTGGCGTTGGTTGAGGAGGGCGAGGGAGGGGGGGAGGCAAGAAGTCGGGGGGTTGTGGAAATGAGAGCGAGCACGGGGCAAAGGGGAAGGGGACGGTCGAGGGGAGGGGCGAGAGGAGGGAGAGGTGGACGGGGAGGTGGGACTGTTGAGGAGAGCGGCAGGGCATGACATACGAGCGATCGTAGGGCGGAGAGGCTGGTGGAGGAGCTCGCCCGTGGGGAAGGGACTGCGCAGTCAGGAGGGCATACGGCCACAATGAGAGCGCCTGCTACAGTAACGAACCCGAACATCCTGGCATCTGACGCTAGGGGTATGGCGACTACGGGCGCGGATGCCCAGACGGCGACTGTGGGCAACGCAGACGGCCCCCCTACATCTCTGCAGCCAGGGGTAGCTGACGACTAGAGGTACAATCTCGATGAATGCAATCAAATGATACATCACTTAATATCCACTGACGGCGACCAAAGCAGTAGAAGTCCGACACTGTGCAAACTATCGCAGATCCGCAGTCAGAAGGGCATACGCCCAGAGAGGAAGCGCGCTGCAGTAACGAATTCCAACACTCTGGTATCTGACGCTGGAGATATGGTGACTACGGGCGCGGAAGCACAGGCGGCGATCCCCCTGCATCTCTGCGCCCTGAGGTAGCTGACAGCTAGAAGCAACAACCTCGTTGGGCATAATGAAATGGCATCATGGCTTGATATCCACTGACGGCGACTAAAGCAATAGGACATCGACATAGTGCAGTATATCGCAGTTGCGCAGCCAGGAGGGCATACGGCCAGAGAGGCTGCGCCTGCTGCAATGACCAATCCTAAGGTAACATTCTGACATCTGACGTTGGAGTCACGCCGACTGCGAGTGCGGAAGCACAGACGATGATTCTGGGGAGGGGAGGAGGCTCTGCGTCTCGAGAAGCGGACAGTCAGAAGCACAATCTCGATGGATACAATCAGATGATGTAATAGTTTGATGTCCACTGCTGGCAATCACTTCATGCAAGGTAGTAGAACGTCGAGTGCATCGCAGACAGAGCGCCCCAGCCCACACCTCCCCGAGTTGCAGTGGCCATCCCTCAGCGTTTTAACCATCATGTATACTTTCAGGACACCGCCCAAGTCGAAGGAGGTAGCGCGAGCTTTTCCGCTTCCGAGATTCACTCCATCCCATACGTCGGCGCGGTACACTGTGCACTTCTGCTGAAGAGGCGAACTTTTCAAGCATATGGTGTGCTCTGATACAGCACCGACACAGAGATCGGGGGCGGAGGAGAGGGGTTTGATGGCTTTTAGGGATTCGTTGATAGATCAAGTCACCTGTTCTGGCGGGAGAGTGGGATAGAAGAGGCTTGTAGGGGAGAAGGAAGGGGATGTGTTGGTAGAGTGTAGAGGAGTGGGAAGAGGGCTTAGGTTGGATGGGGGAAAGGGTTGGAAAAGTTGCGGAAGAAAAATGCTTGGAGGAAGGGAAAAGTCGCAGGATGTGGCATGGTAAGGACAAGACTAAGGATGGGGTAACAGGGCTTACTATCTATTTTACTGGCTAAATTATCTTACCTTTGTCGACTGCGCGCTTGCGCAGACTTCATGGCTCTTGAATTTGATAGAAAAAGATGACTTACCTGATTAGATTGTTGATTTGCCTTAGCCGGTCTTGCCGCTAGATACTGTAGTCATTAACGGTATGGAAGGAAGGGCTTCGAGGACTTGGGACGGCGGAGAGGAAATCGAGGCGGGGAGAACATCGAGGTGGGGAGGGTATCGAGGCGGGGAGGGATTCGACGCGGGGAGGGATTCGACGCGGTGAGGTTCGAAGACGTGGGCGAGGAAGGAAGGAAAGGAGACGGTAGACGGGGTGAAATGCGGCGTGAGCGAACAGATCGCGATAAGGAGGGACGAGGAGGAAGGCGATTGTCGGACGCGGCGAAGGTGAGTACGAGAGAAGTGGAAGGGGGGGTTCTATGGGTGTCGTACACAGGCTAGGAGGATCGACCGCCGTAGAGGAGGTATCGACTCGGTGTGGGGAGGGAACTATTGTCAACAGATAGTGTTTTAAGCACAGCATACCAAGCGCCAGTTGTGCCATCCGTGCATGGGGATAACAGATGACAAAGGGAAGAGACCACTACCTGATCCGTCTATCATTTTGCCCCAGCTCAAAGCCCGCCGTGATATCCACCACTGGAGTTGCCCGAGCAGTCCGTTCGGACAAGATTGGCAAGTATCCCTGAAATGGATTTGCAGTAGCCGGGCGGTTCCCCTTGGTAGCTGCCTTATTCGGCGGTATCAAGCTCGTCGTGGGCCGGGATTGGGGATCCAACATCGACTTCGGCGCCATTAGAAGAGATATTCAATCGGCTGAACTTGGTGGAAATACCTTTACGGTCGTCTCCGTTGCGATCGTCATCGCGATCATCGTCTTCACGACGGTCGCGAACATCCTTCATCTCCCGGTCGCGGTCATCGGGGCTTCGAGAGCGGTCACGGTCCCGTCTATCATAGTCGCGCTCACGACGGTTGTCTTTACGCGGAGAGTGATCACCGCGGCTTCGACGGGGAGGGGTTGGTGTACGTCCGCGACGGGGAGATCGCTCTCGTCGACCACCTGGACCAGCGTCACGACCAGAACCAGAATCAAAGCGCCAGGATGCTGAAGGTGGCGTACGGGCCCACTAGGATTCAGATTAGCCGAATTATGTAGTCTAGCTTGCCTGGCAGGTATTGGTACTTCAATCTTCAGCAGGTCGTCGCGACCAATACGCTTATTGTGCATCTCGTGATAGGCGTCATCCGCATCACGGCGACTCTCATATTCCACAAATGCAAAGCTATGACAAGTCAGTAAATGTCAAGACTTTGCCAATCCAAACTTACAGTCTGCTTGAAGCGCTCCTCGGAGCTGGGATGTCGCAGCGCACGAGGCGTCCATAACTTTAAGGCAGCAATGTTAGACTCTGATCGCGGTGCGGAGAGGAGGAGAGCTTGAGGAGGAGGAGGAAGAGAATGAGGTGGAGGGAAGGGCGGATAACGACGCCGTGAGACGTTCTTCGGCGCTCGACAAGGTTGACAGGGTGGGTTAAAGGGATGTAGAAAGGTGTTGGGTGGTCGATCGAGGGAGGGATCGAGGGATGGAGAGAGGGGAGGGTCAAGACTCGACTCGAGCAACGTCTTGATGGTGAGGAGGAGGACGGAGGGTCTCGAGTAGTAGGACGATTCGTATCATCGTCGGTCTTGGACATACCGTTCGAATTCGTAGGCAAGGTCTCGGGCGCGTGTGCCGTGGCCGAAGCCAGTTACGTAGAGCGTTTGGCCACCACGAGACATATCGAGTGCTTGTATTCAATGCAATGTATGTGTCTTAGTACGTCCACAAGTATTGTGGACTGTTTGAAGTCTGATACTAGAGCGTGTGGAAAGTTAATAGGTGTAAGTGGTTCAGGTACGAACAGGAGCTTTCCACTAGCAGATTTAGCGGCAAAACTCTTGGCATTTCATATAACGTGCACGTGATTTTGCCTCGAGAGCTCCAGTCTTCGAATCACTTGACTAAAGTATGTGACCACTTTTGATTGCCGCAGTGACAGCAGCTCTTTTCAATCTGTCAAAGCTTTGACTTAATTTGTCTTATGTGATTCTACAGATAATCTTTCCTTTAGTCTTGTTGCTTTCCATAAGCTCATGTGCCTGGACAATATCCTCCCAGTCGAAGACCTTCTCCACAAAGATCTTGAAGCTACCGTCCTGAAATTTGGGCATTGCATGTTCCTCCAATCGATCGCGCAATTTTCCTTGGTAATCTTCATCCCTTGATCTCAGACTGCTTCCCTCAAACCTGACTCGTTTCATGATGAAAGGACTAATGTCCACACCATCAGGTAATTTAATCCCGCCCATAGCACCCAAATGCACAATGCGGCAATCTCTACCCGCTGCGTTGAGATTGCCTTGAAAATAAGATGCGCCGACGAAGTCGATGATGATGTCGACGCCCTTACCGTCGGTCGCTTTGAGGATCTCCTTCGACCAGTCTTGGGTATGGTAGTTGAAGCCAGCAGTTGCACCGAGTTCCTTCGTGCAGAAGTCAATCTTCTCCTGAGACCCAGCTGTTACGTAGATAGCTGAAGCCTTGTCACCGTTCGAAAGTTGGATACCAGCTATGGATACGGCCGAGGCGCCGGCGTGCCAGAGGATCGATTTGCCAGGAGCGAATTCGCCGATCAGGTAGAGCGCTTGCGTCGCCGTTATCCATGCCTAGAGATAGGTTAGTACGGAGGTATCAGAGCAGACATTGAGAGCGCGAAAATTCACGCGGAGGCCTATATACTTCTGGGATACCCGCTGCTTCTTCCCAAGACAAATGTTCAGGCTTGTGAAGAAGCATGTGAGTTGATACAGCTATGTATTCGGCGTATGCGCCTACGTACAAGGTCAGCGAAAATTTGTTCCCCCTCCAACCTTGAAAATGATAACAGTGACGGAAGGACTTCTGGTGGGGATCATGCTGCCCGTTGCTGTACTGGCAGCCAAAAGATTTCGCTACGAAACCCCATTGCTCAACCAGCCTTGCAGCAAGCCATGCTTATTAGTGAGATAATCACCTTACTACATACCTCCATAAGCCAATCCAAAAACCTCGTCTCCAACCTTAAATCCTTTCTCGGCGTCACTGCCAAAGCTCTCAATAATCCCCGAGAACTCCACGCCTAGCGTCTTCGGCGCATGGGAGGGAACAGGGTACATCCCCATCCGCTGCAGAAGGTCCATGCGATTCAAGCCAAATGCCTTGACTTTGACGATGGCATCTGTGGCTTTTGGTTGAGGTTTGGGAGTTTGGTCGTTGATGAATAGAGCAGAGGCAGGAGCCGGGCCCTTGCTTTCTTTGATGTCTAGGCAGAATAAGTATCATTGTAAAGTAACATTAACAGGTACAGGGACGGTAGGTTTTGGAGGCTTACCGACTGCTCGCATTGTTTCACCCATGCTTTCGGGACTTGGTGGCGAATTCCGAAGTTGAGGAATGCTAACGAAAAGGGATTTTCGTGTAATCCTGTGATGAATTCGTAGAACAGTAGAGAATGGAGAGAGGATTGTTGCCCGCCAATGCTACTGAAGGCTTGAGGGGCGGACTACATAGGATGAAGAAAGTGCAGAAACTCGTTAGAATTTCACAATTGTAGCGAAAGGATCCATATGTAATAATTGTTGAGGAGGAGATCGATTACAAATCTGCAATGTGGCAGGGAAATAATACTTTTGAGGTAATGGATTATGTAATCTCACTCAGCGGAACGATTATCTATTGATCAATATCCTGCCGAGGCCGCAGCACCCGGAAATGGCTTAAGCAAAAGTACAGACCATGCTCAGAATAGGTCGACATTGCAGCAGGATGAACTGCAAAAATTCGAACATCGAGATGAGAGTTACGAGGGGTCAGATTTGTTTCGAAATAATTTAAGCTGGCTGCGCAAGGCGCCAGTGACATCGTAATGCATCAAAGACAGATCCTAGCCAGAAGGAATTACATGTACGTGAGCGCTCGTGAAGCGATAAATTGATCGTTTCATGGCATTGTCCCTAGCTATTCACATCGGTGGTATCTGCATAATGCGTGAGTGGTACTGACACCGCCGGACACACAGGGTACCGAGACCGGCTGTCTATTCATCTTCTGTTCAATCAAAGAGTAAACGTTTGTTAATAGCATATCAACGACAGTTCGTCTCTTCAAGCTATGCTGTAAAGCTTGATCAATTCCGCTAGCTTTGAGCACTCGTTCGAGTAATTGAGCGGAGCTGCGCTCGATACTTGATAGCGCACCCTGGTGCCATGTTAGCCTTGCAACTTTTACGATGCACAGATATACTAACCTCTGCTGGTCCTGGAAATTGTCCATCTTGGCCCGGCATTTGAAGACCCACGTCTGACAGTTGGCGTTTTGGAAAATGTTGTCTTTCGCGGCTGTATCGCCGCTGTCAACAAGCTCCATAACCTGGTCAGCTTTCTTGCCCATGATCATTTGCCCGACGTCGTCGAAACAGCTGAGCCATATTTGACCAGTGTGATCGCTGACATTGATGGACATGATGTATCGGTGCTCAGGTTTCGGGTGATTCTTATCACATCTCTCACATCGCCATTCTCCAGGCACGTTCTCAAATACCTTCTTGTTACAAGTTTCCGATAGGCAAGCCGGATAAGAGAAATTGTCCTGCTTGACGTAGATTATTGTGGCCTTCATGGTAAAGTAATCCGTCTCTTCTGACATGCCCAGGTTTTCTTCCTTCACCTGAAGGATGGTCTTGAGTGGATCGCCGCGGCCGCCAGCGGCAGACATGGAACCACCCATCTCGGCATGCGATGCAAATTTGTCGTTTTTTCCTTGAGCAACGTACCAGCCTTTGAGTTTGTGTGCTTCATCAATATCCGGATCGATAGTCATCGAACCAGAACTCAGGAGACTCAAGCTTCGGCCGCCAAAATCGGAGACTTTGACGCCCTTGAACGCCACTACAGATTCGGCCGGGACATCGAAGGTAGTCGCTGTGTTGCCCCAAATGGTTAATCGCACCGAGTAGCCAGTGTTGTCCACAAGTGTCAGCTCTCGCTTGTCATATGGTTTGCTGGTTGTCTTGGAAGTAATCTGAGATGTCTCGGTAATTTCCTTAAGGATGCCGATTGTGTCGATGGTGGTGTCTTTCTCGACCGTCTGGAGATCTCCGATAGTTGTGAAATTGAATCGCACCTGAGGTACACCGTCTTGCTCCTCGGCCTAGATACCTAATTAGCTACTAGCAGCTGCACAAGACAAGCCTACACGAACCTTCTCGACAAGTGTATCCCGTTCGAAGGTGAGCTCATAGTCGTTATTCAGGTTCGTGAATTGCTTCTTCGCTAGCTGTACACGGCAAGGGCTTGTAACGTAGTACACTCCGCCTTCTTGGAAAAGCTCGTATAAAGCGTCGCACTGATCGTTGAAACCTGTGCCACGAATCTCCCCGCTCTCGTCTAGAAGATTGACGCTAAATAGCTTGCCTTCTCCGTTTTTGTTATGCCAAGTCTTGATATCTGACTTGTTGGTACAACGTGCCTTGATGGTCCATTTGTGAGCATACGGTGAGAGGGCTTCTATTGGATAAATATTTGCGTGAGCGCTCGAGCTGGCGTGCGTCCTCGAAGGCAAAGACTGCTGCTGTTGCTGCTGTTGTGCTTGGGGCTTGTTTCCGTAGAAGCCATTCGTGCTCATCGTTGTCGACGCTTGTGGTTGGCCATCTTCGGGCTTGGACTCCAAAGCTTTAGGCTCGCCTATCTTTTCGCAGGATCCTAGCTCTTCTAAAACCTCGAGATCGAGAACGATGATAATTCTGTTCTCGAAGTCAATATCGATGCCATTGAGGGCCGGAGCAGACTTGCCTCTTTCCCTTGACCTGGTTTGCTTGGAAGGATTTTAGACGCACAAAGCAGCCCTTGATTAGCTTTCCCTCATTTACGACATGGTTTGCCTCTATGTACTGTCAGAGGAGGTCCTGAAGACTCTCAAGCGGCCGTTGAGGAGTAGAAACGCTTACGGGTTGCCAGCATGCTTTGGACGAAATTCAGGATATCGCTGAAGACCACTCGATAACGTTCTGGCGCACCCTGTTGGCCAGCAAGAGGCTTGACTTGAACGCATTGTAATACAGGCTGTGAGACAGCGCTGTTTGGGTCGTCGCCGGAATTGAAGATCGCACTTCAACCGCATGAGTATTGGCCGTGCGGCAAGGTTGGTCCAGTACTTACTTCAAAGAGCCCTGATTGACTTGTGAAGCTGCATTCGCCGTCATTTTGTAGTCAAAAGGGGTCTTGGGGCGGAATGTTGGCAGAGCGGTATGGTTGGTGGATTTGATGGTAGATTTCATAGCTCAATTCATCAATATCGGACGCGTCCAGCGTGTAAAGCCGCGTTTTGCCCCACTACCCAGAAGGGCGGGGTTAAGCTAGGGTTCGAAGTACCGCCGAATCACACGATGTCCCTTGCGACCGTCCTTTACAACGTACGAAACTAGACAAGCGGAGAAAATTACGATTAACAAGCTTCACCATGGCGGACGAGGACGTTGCTACAAAAGCTCCAGAAAGCGATGCCCAAGAGAAGAGTGTCTTCCCAGGCGATACGCCAGCCCAGGAAGGACCGACACTGGGGGCAAGTCTACGTTGACCATAGCTGAACAACTACTACCACTAAAATTTGGTCAGGAGCATTGTGTGACTGATCGGCCGTCTCGTGAGCTCTCCGTCTTCTTCACCACTGGGCCAGACTGAGACGAGCTTCAAGCTGCTGGTGAACCAAGTGGCGTGGGTTCGATGATTGGCATGCAGGATATCAGGCGCAGGGCTTACACACGAGACATAGGAGATATCAAACATTGCAGACGTTGAGGTATGAAAACTTCAGTATCCCAATATATTTCTTCCGCTGACTATCACTTATCAAGGTCTACATCACAAAACCGAGCGACTATCCACATCTTCCCTCAAAGCTCCTACTTTTCTTGAGTAGCGGGACTGGTGTCCACTCGAAGAACAATCAGCTACAAGCTGACCAATATGCGAGCGAAGGATTTCTGGTGGTTATGCCCGATCAGTGCGTAACGCGGAACATCTGAACTTGAGAGTACCTCCTCTAACGGCAGGCGGTCGGTAAGATTTCACGGTGATCCAGCGCCCAATACGACCACAGGTCCGAACACCGATCCTGAAGCAACTTCGTCTCTATTGGACAAGGTTAAGCTGGGTGTGGCCGAGACGGCAAAGTCTTTCATGTTGGATATGTGGCTGGCACGGCAGACTCAGGAAAAGGTCCTGCCTGTTATACAGAAGGTGATAGAAGGGGCGAAAGAAGAATTTGCTGATGCGGTCGCCAATGGTGGTGGCATATATGCTGTAGGCTATTGCTTCGGTGGGAAGTATGTTCTTCTTCTTGGCTCTGAGTTGCCGGATACCGTGGCCCACGGTCAAGCTACCAAAGATGAGGAACAAGGCATGGCCAAATCAGGGCCTCAAATTAAGGCCGGCGCTATCGCTCATGGTATCATAATCTCAGGTTCTCTGATAGGGCCGGTCGCTCACAGGATCCAGGAACGTTGATTACTAAAGAGGACATCGAGAGTCTGAAGGCTCCTGTCTCAATGGCCTGCACGGGTAACTGCCCTTCGGGTCTCACATGTGCTAGTCACAATGCTCACCATCCGTGTAGAGAATGACCAACTTTTCCCAGACCACGTCCGGACAGAGGGTCAGAAAATCCTCAAAGAAAACCACGTCGAGCATGAGATCCACGTATACCCTGGAGTTCCCCATGGTATATGAAGTAACGTCATTATCATGAATTCATTGGTACTAACGGCCAGCGTAGGTTTTGCTGTCGTAGGAGAATATGAAGATCCGAAGATCAAGGAGGCACAGAGTTCGGCTTTCGAACAAATGGTCCAGTGGCTCAAGTCGCATTAGCTGTAGCTATATGATACGAGTCATCAATTATGATGCTCTGGGGCTTTGAAATGACAGAAAGTAGACTCAATCCATTATCATATCTTATATTCGCAGATCGACGTGACTTCACACATCCATGAATTTGATGTGAGGTCATGAATCCACATGTATGTCCAAAAAGTCGACTTCGGTTATTGCCCTGTCATCTCCCGCTATAACACATGCTTGCATTACAATGTGACTGTGATTAAGTGTACTGTAATCTTCAAGTATGTCTGATCTCTCAAGAAGTCCTTCCATCTTCCCTCCACCCTGCTACCAACAACGCCACCCGAGTCTGTTGGGCTTCACACATACCGCTGTAAACCAGTATGGCTTGCAAGCACATCAACGATGCTGGTACTGATCAGGGCAATCCGCACTATTGTACGGCGTACGGCTAACGTCAATCCTCAGATCTTCGTCCACCGACCGCCACACAGTCCGTGTACCGAGAAGACTGTACACAATGTTTTGACTCTATAGTAAGTTTGAGCAAACACGATGTTCCGTCCATAGTCCCCATCTGACAATGTCGAAGGATGACGCTGCTGGGCTCGATGTGTGCCTTTACTGTTTCAACGGAGGTTGCTGCACTGAACGACATCATTCGGAATTACATTTTCACAAGACAGAGCACCCTCTTGTGCTCAATATTCAGAGAATTAGAAAGAAAGTCAACGTGGGTGATTCCCAATCTTCAGCCGTGTTATGAGCTCCTGAGGCGATTCCGATCTCCCGCAACGCTGATCAGCTTGTTGTCTAGCGGGACGAACCACCACAAAAGATATCAAAGCTAGCAATAGCAGCAGAGACTGAATCAGATCGCTATGACACTCGGACGCGCATCAAATGCTTCGTTTGCGAGGTTGATGATGTTGATCCAGCTGCCGGAAAGCTTCCAGGAATCGTAGACAGTGTGCTGAAAGCAAATACTTTCGCCAAACAGGCTGAAGTGCAAGCATGGGAACAGGAAATGACACCATGCGAGCATACGCTTTGTTTGGAACAAGAGCCGAGTCGCAAGATCGAGTCTCAAGGTAATTTTTCAGTGAGACCCATATCTATACAAGTGAGCTGATGTACTAGATCTTGGGCACTGCTCGATGTGTGACCTGAAGGAAAATCTTTGGCTATGTCTTCAATGTGGGAACCTAGGTTGTGGTCGAGCACAATTCGGCGGATCCGGTGGCAATAGCCACGGTTTGAAGCATACAGAACTTACGTCCCACGCAGTAGCAGTCAAGCTCGGCTCCATTACCCCCGAGGGCACAGCGGACATCTACTGTTACGCTTGCAATGAAGAGCGCACGGATCCGGAAGTTTCAAGCCATCTGGCGCACTGGGGCATCAACATCGCCGAGCGGGAAAAGACCGAGAAGAGTCTCACGGAGATGCAGATCGAGCAAAACCTCAAATGGGAGTTCTCGATGACTACTGAGGACGGCAAAGAAATGAAGCCTTTGTTCGGAGAAGGCTTTACAGGACTGAAGAATCTGGGCAATAGCTGTTATATGGCCAGCATCTTGCAATGTCTCTTTTCCATGCCAGACTTCCAACAGCGTTACTACCACCCACAGAAATCTCCCCCAGACACGCCTAACCCAGCAGAAGACCTTGAGACCCAGCTTCGAAAGCTTGCGGACGGTATTCTTTCAGGCCGCTATTCGAAACCTGGCACCGATGTCCTTGCTTCCGAGCATTCTCCTGAGATACCTCACCAAAAGGGACTCGCACCAGCCATGTTCAAACATCTGATGGGGCGCGGCCATGAAGAGTTCTCTACTATGCGTCAGCAAGATGCTTTCGAGCTCCTCCTTCACCTCTTCAAACTCATCAGCCGTTCACAACACCCTAGCTCCCTTCAAGATCCCGTACAGTCTTTCCGCTTTGTCATGGAACAACGACTACAGTGTCTCTCTTGCAAGAAGATCCGTTATCGCACCGATGAACAGGACAATATCTCGATACCTGTACCTATACGTCCGATACCAACAGGCACGGGGACCACGAAAGAAGGCGAGAAGCCGAAGGATGAGTACGAATCTGTCACATTCAAAGAGTGCCTTGATAGTTTCACTGCCACAGAGATTGTTGAATTGACATGCGCATCTTGTGGCAGTAAGGCCGGCTTCTCCAAACGATCACTTTTCAAGACATTTCCCAAATTTCTCGCTGTCAATGCTCGACGGTTTGCACTGGTCAATTGGGTACCGCAAAAGCTTGATGTCCCTGTTTTCGTTGGCGATGAACCATTCCACTTAGATGCCTACGCGTCGAAGGGTCTGCAGAACGGCGAAGAGCAGCTCGCTGAAGATGTCGCTGCTGCTGCGCCTCGATTCACGCCCAACGAAGGGGCCTTGAGCCAGCTGGAGGGCATGGGGTTTCCGCGTGTGCGTTGCGAGAAGGCGCTTCATGCTACAGGCAATACCGATGCCGACTCCGCTATGAATTGGCTCTTCGCGCATATGGAGGACGCAGACATCGACATGCCACTAAATCTTGGCAGCGCATCCGGAGGCGGCGCTTCAGCTGGAATAAACCCCAAGGCTATCTCTATGATGGAGGCTATGGGAATCGGCGCGCCTCAGGCTCGTAAAGCTCTGAAGGAGACTAATGGAGACGTTGAGAGAGCGGTCGATTGGGTCTTCAGCCATCCTGACGACCAAGGAGACTTCGGAGAGGACGAGCCTACTGGTGCTTCGGCAGAGGCGACAGAGGCGGGGAATAAGCCGTTGGCTGGCAATGCGGATCTGCCTGCAACTTTTCGCTTGCAGAGTATTGCGTGTCATAAAGGGGCGTCCATTCACGCTGGGTAAGTGGTGTATGCTTAAGCAGGGCTTCGATGGGAAGGTGCTGACAGACTTCGGTAGGCATTACGTCGCGTTCATACGCAAAGAGATTTCTAACGAGGGCGAGTCGTGGGTGCTCTTCAACGATGAAAAAGTGGTCAAGGCAGAGGGCGATGTGGATGCAATGAAGAAGTTTGCATATGTCTACTTCTTCGAGCGAGTTTAAGTAGGGGACAGCAGGGAACGGCTTGAAGACGAATGAGGTGCATTGTTTGCGTGCATACACCCCAAAAACTAGAAGACCGCTTGCTCCCATGATACTAGATTCGATAGCATGACTTGTCAACACTTGTCTGTAGTTCCGGCCTGCAGTGGCTTCATTTCAACTGTCCTTCTGGGGCGCACTAGTTCCTTTCCATGCATCAACCCGAAGCAAAACCATTGAGACGCAAAGCATTCCCCTCTCTAGCGCCCTCACACAGTAATCCGAGAACTATTGAACTTAGGTGTGGCATCATTGCATTAATCATCGATAGCATGTGAAATCTATGAAGAAGGAAATGTAAATACAGATGAGAGGCGACCTCGATAGAATCTCGAGTCAACTCTATAGCCCTATAATAAGGTTGATTTTCAACACACCCTCATTAGTCAAAAATAGAGTTAAATTCAAATAACCTTCATCCTAATGTATGTGTAAATTCTTCTATTTTTCACTTTTTGATTATTTTTCAATTCGTCTTTTTCACTTGTTTCTAGCACTCTCTAATCTTTAATAAGATCGATCATTTTTAAAAATTGCTCAAATTTGATTTTGTTTAATAATTTGATAAAATCGTCGACAATTATTTGATTAAGTTAACAAATATATAAGATTTACAATCTTTAATTCGACTTGCTCGCGAACGAAGTGTTATTGAATAACAATATGCTTTGTTCGTAAGTAAAACTTAAAATTCTTGCTAAGAATTATAATATATTAATTGTTTGCATTAATTGAAACAAGTTGCTTGTACGCAACGAATAGTAATTTGTTCAAGTTAAGCTCTTTAATTAGACGTTTAATTTAGATAGCTTTCTTAATAGCTTGTGTTTACGTTATATATTTTATTTCGCAAGAAAACAAGATAACGATAAGTTATTATTTAAACTACTAGCTAATAACTTTGTCGTACAAAATAAATAAATAATCTCTAATAGAACGACAAATATTTCGATTGTCAATTTAATTGACGTTGATATAGTTAATAAATTAATCGTCTTCTTTATAAGTTATTTCGATATAAAGAATGCTCTTTAAGTAACGAAGAACGTGCTTCGTCGCAATTTCATAAATTTTATTTAAATTGTTGCAAAATCTACTTAAAATTAACATTGCGTATGCTATATCTAATTGAATTTCAATTATAGCGTATATTAATAAGTCTATTATTAATTAATAGTGCTTAATAGCTTTGTTAAAGACTTGTTAATCAATTTTTGCTACAATATAAATAGATGTTAACATAAAAGTTGCATTTGCTTTGCAACTAAGTATATTAAATTGTTTTAATATCTTTTTAATATAGATGCGTTGCAAAATATGCAACATATAATTACGACAATTATAAGTAAATTTTATGCTTAAATAGTAATAATATAACTTTAAATTAATTATCTTAAAGCAATCGACAAACTTCTTCTTGAGTTTTAATATTTTTGCAATGCTCTTAGAATCTACAATTAATAAATCGTTAACGTAGACAATAACTATAAGCTTTTTCTTGCGATTAACAAAGACAAAATAATCGACGTTTATATAATAAAACTTTAATAACTTTAGAGATTGCTTTAAAATATTGTATTATCTACGCGATAATTACTTTAAATTATTAAGAACTCTCTTTAATAGCTAGACATATCTATTTTTGCGATAACTCTTAGAAGACTTTACGTATATAGACTCTTGCAATATTGAGTTTAAAAAGACAATAACTATATTTACTTGCTCGCAATCGAAATCTCGCTTAACAATAATAATAAAGAGAGTCTTAAACAACATAATTTTAACAACGACAACGTAGATTTCTTAGTGTAATCGTTGGGTCGAGTTGAACACTTTTTTCTTAACTTAATCTACTCTCTTGGGCCTCGTAGAGCTGGGCTAGGGTTAAGGCGCGAACTCGACCCTAGGGTTGAGTTTCGTCGAGTCAATGTCAAGAACTCGAGCTAACTTCGTCGCGTTAGCATTTGCTTATCTTATCTTATCTTATCTATGCGCTAACTTGATTAAGCTAGCGTAGAATTTGTGTCAATCGCATATAATTAGCGCGTTACGTAACGTCACGTAATTGGATGGGTTAAGCTAAATACTTGGCGCGCATTCTTCGCTCGCCCCATCTTGTTAAGCTAGAACTTTTGCTCGGCCCCAGGGTTAGGGTTGGACGAGTCAACTCGTTCGGATTGAAACTTAACTTGTCGATTACACTAAGATTTCTTAAAAAATTATCTCTTCTTATTATATAAAGTTGCGAACTATATAGCGAGCTTTATAACAAAGAACTTTATTATGCAAATAGTAAGAATCTTTGTTTCTTTAAATACTTTTAAGCGCTTAATGCGAATATAAATGTTTATCGACTTTAAATTTGCTATTTCTTAATTGTTAATAATCTTTTATTGCTTTTGCAAAGAGTTAATTATAATTTGTTTATAAATAAGCAACTCTTTGTCGAATAATATAAAAAATAATTCTTTAATAACAACAAATGCAAGAGTTGTATTAAAAAATCAATTAAACTTTATATTAAAATTAAACTTTATAGCATAATTTTTAACTATTGCTTTGCGAACAAAGATTAAATATCAATAAATTACTTTTAAAATTGTTGTTAATATTAATATATATTTATTAAACATTAAAGAGATAATAGTTTTAGCTCAATTATTCTTTTGCTCTTAAAACTTATTAAGAAGAGCTTTTTGCGTTAAACAACTTGTTTTTCTAAGTTTGCTAGAGATTGTTGTATTCGCAATAAGATTAAGCTATATTTTAAAGTTAAAATCGTTATTTTTCTCGTTGCTTTCTTAAGAAGACTAAAAATTATTAAGATTCGAAAATTAATTATTATAGTGCTTAGATTTATTGTTATTTAAGTTACTAAAAAGATTGTTCTAATTCTTAACTTTTGTTGCAATTTCTACAAGTATGAAGTCTTTGTTTGTCAATAATTCTAGTACTAATTGCGATAATAACAACAATAAAGTTAATACTAGCATTGTTTGCTTATTATTAATAGTAAAATTACTTTTATAAGAAGCAACTAAATTAGTATCTTTACGATTGTTTTTATTATTTCAATGCATTTGCTTATTAGACAAATAGAGAATTGCTAATTCGTTAAAAATAACGTTTCGTAAAACAATAACTCTTCTAGTTATCAAGTTCTAGAGTCGATACTAATTTCGATCTTTATAGTTTAATAAACAATATTTAATAATTCTCGCATTAAATTTCTTCTATTTAGACAACTCTTTTAGCATATAATGTTATGCATCGCAATCTACAATACAAAGATAGCTTAAATTAAACTTCTTTTTATACTAGACTTTGTAGAGCGTCTTTTAAATATTTCGCAAGCGAAAACAAACAACAAATAAACAATTGCGAAGATAAATGCTTGTAAACAACATTTTATTTCATATATAACTAAATAAGTTAATGTTAGCAAACATTGCTTATATCTTTCTAACAATAATTTTATTTTAACGCTTTGCAATATTATTCTATTCAAGTAAGTAGAAAACAAATAACTTTTATTTAATATTATATGTCTTTGCTTATACTTTTATTGCTTTGTTTTTAACTTTAATGTTATATTTTGTACGCTAGCGCTTAATTTTACAATCTAATTATGTTTCGAATAAGAGTTTAAACTTCTTAATAAAGATATTAAAGAAGTCGCTCTTTAAAATTAAAAGATAGTCTTAATAGCAATCAAAAACTTTATTTATAAAGAGCACAAAATATTTCTTGTTTTCTATAGCAAGAAAAGTTATAAGATTGTTAACGTCTAAGTTAATGCAATTGAGAAACTTAATAATAAACTCTTGTAATTGCTTCGAGAGCTTTTTAGTTTGTCAATTTTTTATGCAAGATTCGCAAATGCTATATAACTTAATAACAATAATAAAATTAATACCTTTTGTTATATTAATTAATTGCTTCAAATTATTAAGATTTAAATGTCTTGTGCGACAATATTATAACTTAAGAATATTATTGTTGTATTTAAAGACGTAATTTGCGATTAATACAATAACAATGTTAATAAAGTAAGCTAATTAAAGCTTATACTATTCGAAGTGCTTAATTATATATAAAACTTAATTATTATTAAATACAATTATGCTATATTCGTTGTTATAAAAGTTAATATTTATCTTTCGCTTCGTTAATGTATTAATTAATAAAAGATCTATTAATAACTTTAAGATATATAGAGTGTCAATAATATTAAAAATAACTATAGTGTTATCTAGTAGTACTTTATTTAACGCAATTATGTTTCTATCGATAGCGTTTAACTTGTTGTTATCGATAATATAAACTAGCATATTGTTAGATATAGAATTGTCAATAATAAATTTTATCTTTGATAAAGTTATTAGATGCGAGAAATTAAAATCAACTATTTAGTTATTCTTTATTAAGATCGAGTTTTCTACAATTGCAATACTAGCGAAGACAATCTTTACTAATTTAAGTGCTATTTTAAAGATTGCAACAACATTTTTTTTCTTGTTAATGTATTCGAGGCGTGCAATAGTATTGCGAACGTACCTAAAATTAAAGTTTTAAGCAAAGTTAACTACTTTAGTTTAAAAGACGTAGATAGTCTTTGCGAAGATTTCGTTAACGTTCTTATTCTTCTTATTTTTATTTTTCTTCTTAAATTTGTTAAGTATAAATTTTGAATGCAATTGTTAACACTTATTTAGATAGTAATTGTTATAAACGAAGCACTATAATGTGAAAAATAAGTTGTAGAAAGCATGCATTTCTTCTATGAAAGATGTTAGACTAAATACAAATACGATCGTCGTGCGATCGTAGTCGCCATTGCCTTCTCTATTGTACTTGTTATTGTCTCCTTTATTGCGATCTATTGCGATAACAACGCTCTTAACAACTATTATAACATTTTCTCGCCCTCAAAGTAAAACTATTGTCGATCAACTAAAATAAAATAATAAGAGAAAAGAAATTGTAATGTAAAAATTATTAAAAAAGTAGAATAATTATAAAGTAACATAATTATATAGTAATATAAGAAAAGAAGTTGTAATGTAAGAATTATTAGAATAAAGCGATCGTTTCTTGAAGTTGTAGTTAAGAAAATAATAAGAAAACGTATTGTGCGAAGAACTTCTTAAGTAAAAGTAGAAGAAAAGAATCGCAATACGCTAAGATAAAAGCATTGTAAAATCGCGAAACTATTGCTCGCTCTTAAGATCGTTGTTGTCGATTACTTGTTGTAGTCAAATTGCGTCGTCGAAGTTGTCAATATTGACATGCGCATCGTAAAGAAGTAAGTCAATCTTTGTAGATTTGCTCTATATCAATTGCTTAACAAAAGAGTTTACAATTTTGTCTTTAGCTTCGACGTCAAATAAACAATTAATCTTGTAAATGTTAATAACTTATGTATTTAATTTAAGAAATTTCTTGTATAGATCTTTGCGATTATCTCAAGTTATTGCAACAATGCTTTTTAACAATAATTGTAAAATTGCGCTATAAGCGAATCTAAAATGTCAAACGATATTTGCGACTTCGATCAATTGATGCGCTATAATATCTTGTAAGCGATCTTTATATTTATAATTTAACTTAATAAAAAAATGACGATCGAAATTCTCTAACTCTTAATCTTGATTCGCGATATTCTTAATTTCTTTCTTTGATATTAGTTGATCAACAAGCTTTAAATTCGTATTATTATGCTTTTTATTTTTCTTAATAAACTTTTCGCCAATTACAATTGATGTTTGTTTTTCTTTATTAAATGTTTGCTCTTTTTTACGCACATTATAATTAAGAGCTAATGTAAAATCTTCTAAAGATATTAAAGAATTTATATTTGTTATTGACATTTGTAGCTAACGAGTTGTCGTATAAGAATAGCGTTCATCAAAAGTATCAATGTTTACAATTAAAAACGTTTATAAGATTGACGAATTCAACATCTATAATCGATGCAAGCTAAGAAGAGAAAATTTTTCTTTAAATTTTAGAAAAAGTTGTTGCGTAAAAGTCAAGTTATCTTTAATAAAATAAGAATTCGCGAATAAAGAATTGTCGATAAAGAGATTTTTATTAATATTTTAATTATCGTTTTTGTTAGCGATAAATACACGACTATTTGTCGAAAGATCTTGAATTGTCTCGCAATTACATATCTTTATTTGAAGCATAAAAAGATAGCTAGATTTCGACTTAGCATCGTCTTTATTAACAATAATCGAGTTAATAATAAAGCGTTTATCGTTCTTGTTAACGACAATAATGCGCTTGTTCTTGTTCGTAATTATAAAGTGCTAGAACTTGACAACAATCTATTTCTTAAATTTTTTAGTTGCAACGTCTTTCTTTAATTGCGTCAAAATCTTTGTCTTTTTCTCTTGCTTCTTGATTTTCTTGTTTTTTATTGCTTTGTCTAATAAGTCTATGTCGTTTTATTGTATACACACAAGATGTTTTTTTTTTTTTTTTGTTATGTTTGAAGAGCAATTCTCGTTATTAAAAAGTTAATAGTTGGCAATCTTATAATATTTTTACTTTCTTTTAAGAGTCTTTCGAGATTTAGCTGTTTTTTCGCGATTCTCGCGAGAGACGCAAATTTTCTAGTTATTCACAAAATTGACAAATTATTTTTTAACGTTAACAAAATCGACCTTAAGAATTTTTTGCACGTACGAGTTGCTCAATGTTACGTTAACAAATATATTGTTAATCTTAATATTGTACTTAGTGTACAATAGCATTTCGTACTTGTAAAAATTCTTTTTAATCGATTTCGCATTAGATTTTACTTAATATAATATAATAATCGTTTGCGCAATTCAAATTAACATAAAATATCGATGTAAAATATTTATAGACTTCGCTTTGTTATCGTCGATGCTAAGTAAACTTTAAGACAATAACAATTCTCGTTTTTTGATCGCATTCTATATAAAATCAACTAAAATATTTTGATCTTTTTTGATGCAAACAATTAAATTGCTTTCGAAGTTGTTCGCAAATATAATTATATTTAGAAGATCTTTACTTATTTAAAAGCGACGCTCTTCAAAGTTGTCGCTTATATCGTTGTAAAAATGTGTAAAAATAATAATTAAAAATAATAAATAAATATAAAGAAGACAAAATAAGTAATCGTAAATAGTATAAAATTAGAAAATAAATATATTAAGTAAATACAAAGTAAGTCTTAAGTTACTTTATGTTCAAAAAAATATATAATATTACGATCGATGCATCGTTCTTCGTTAACTAAGATGCGTTATCAAGTTCAATATATTAATCTCTATAATTTTCGCTAGCTCTTAGATAATTTTTTTATAATTCTTTCACTTAATGATATATTTTAATTTATCGTTCTTTATCTTATGTTTAACTATTCTCTTAATTATATACAATTTCTTGCTCTTGTGTTTTATTGAAGACAATTGTGAAACGTTACGTTGCAAAATATTGTAATTAATTTATTTTAAATGCTTTATTAAAATAATATTGTGTATCTTTATGTGCGATAGCAATTTCAATTTATATGTTAAATCTTTTATTTTGCGAATAATTTTAAACAATTAATCTTCTTAGCATCAAAATTAGAGCTTTTCGCAAATAAATAATATTCGATTTTTTTAATCTTGATTATTTTAATATAGACGCTATTGTTAAAGTCTAGCTTACGATGCTTTGCATCGTAGAAAATTGTTATTTTGATTTGCGCAAACTTGATTGCGTTATAAATCTTGTTTCAAAACAATTAACAATTTACAATAAATTACATTGCGATAATACTATTGCAAAAGAATAATTAAAGAAGAGTTAAAGACTCTCGCGATGTAACGTTATATAGCAACTTAAAAAGCGTTGTTGTAATAAATGCGTTTTTAACGATGTTAAAAGCATACTTAATTTAGAAAAAAATGTTTTCTTAATTCTTTTTATATTTTTTAATAAGTAGACATCGCAATGCAATCTTTACAATTTAATTTGTTCGTTCGATTTAATTATTTGTAAACAAGTAATACGCGATTGTAAAATTAGATTTAATTTTGTTTCTTTCGAACAATATAATTTAGAGTTCGTTCGTAAATTTGAAATCGCAATTCAAAATTATCTTGATTAACAATTCTTAATAACGATAAACGTCGCAATAATATATCTTAATTTAATTTTTTATCGTTTAAATTTCTTTGTTAAGAATTAATCTAATATGTTTTGAAAAACAATTAATAATAATAAGCAAAGAATTGTAATTTTACGTAATTATTAGCAATGTTACGACGAAGTTTATAGCTAATTAAGAAAAAGAAATTGTTATTGTCTTGACAAGATTAAGCTAATTATATAGCAATTTTCGCAAAAGCTTTGACAATTAATAAATCAAACATTTACTAATATATGCGTAAATTTTGTTTTTTATCCTAAGAAAATAGCAAATGATCTTAAGACAATTTAGAGTTCAATAATAATTATTGTAAGCATAATTATTGTAAACGAACTTAAATACTTTTTTTTAAATAATTTCGAAATATAGACACAATTAAGATTAAGTTTGTTAATTAAATAAAGTAATCTAATATTCGCGTTTAATCGATACAATTAATATATAATGTCTAAATTCTTAAAGTTCTTCGCGATATCTTTTACTTGTTTCTCTATCTTCTTATAAATTTTTTAAAAATAAAAATTGAGTGTAAAAGCATCGCAAAAATTATAAAAAAATTCTTTATTAACAACAATAGTAATTATAAGATAGCAACTAGTATTCGCGTAATTAATTGATAGTCTTAAAAGACTATTCGCGTTGTTGTAATTCTTTTCGAGACAATAAACTATAATTATTGATAATAAGTACGTAAATAAATATATAGCTTACTTATTAAGTCTTGCGAAACGCCAATCTATAAATTTGTTTTGTAATATTGTTCTTAAAGCGATGTAATTTATAACTACGATAAAAGTTTTATTGTCGTAATATTGTAACAACTTAGTTAAGACTTAAACAAACGCATTAATTTTAAACTTCATAATCTAATATTTTGTTTCGACGTTAACAAGATTTCTAGAGAGAAACAAGACAAGTCTTTTAATTTCTTTTTTATCTAATTAATAAATTGCGATTTCAAATTCTTTTTTCTTATTATTGTCGATATAAAGGATAAAAGACTTGCTAAAGTCGAGATAAACTAAAACTAATGTTTAACATAAGACAAACTTAAGTGTTTTTTATGCTTGTTAACATTTCTTATTTGCGTCGAAGATAGTATTAATTAATTTATTATCGCAAATTTTTTCGTATTGCTAACGAAAACGTAATTGCGTTGCATGTTCGCGTTGTGAGCGTTCTTTTATTAAATTATTAATAAAATTCTTGATTTTTAAATTTACAAGAGATCGAGTTATAGCGACGTAATAATCGACAAATTAACAATAATAGTCAAAAAATCTTAAACTTATCTTAAAATCTTTAAGATTACGTGAAAACTTTATAACTTTAATTGCATTTATCTTTTTCTTAATAATTGTTACGCTAGTACTTTCCACGAAGATATTAGAGAGAGTTATGCTATTGAAGAGATTTGTAGATGTCTTTAGGCAATGCAAGCAATCACTTAATAACAAGAGTTTGTAACTAAGTAGTCGTAACAATAAGTCAAAACTTAAGATAAGTTGAACACGATTTATAAGAGAGTCGTATTCTAGTTTTCTATATACAAAGAAAATACTAGTTGTTCGTTTTGCTCGTTCGTCGAACATAGCGAACATAATTGCTCGCAATGTTCGTTCGTCGAACATGACGAACATCATGCTCAAAATGCTCGCTTCTCGAGCATGTCGAACATGATAATAAGTTCGTCCTTGAGGCGTAGAATCTAAATCACTAGTACAACTTTAATAAGCTCGTAACACTATTTCTTTTCTTTAGAGTTTTCGTCCTAAAATTCAATGTCTTCTTATCATGTCTTTAAGAAAAATTAATACTAGAAATTCTTCTCTTCGCAAGAAAGATCTTTTCGACGCTCTAAGACTTGTGTCTCTAGTAATGCGTCCTTGTCGTAATTGTGCGTCGTCTAATAAGATTTATTGTGTAAGTGATGATTTTAAGAAGTGTGTGAAGTGTGTGCGATCTAATCGTGATTGTGATTTGGCAATCTCTTCTATTTCAATAAAACGAATTCATGAGAAACGAATGCGCTTAAAGAAAGAAGTGCGCGAAGCGCGTGCTAAGCTAAGTCGACTAAAAAAATAGCTTGACTTCCTAGAGAATAAGAAGAAAGAAATGATCGTAACGAAGTGAAAGAACATTGATGATTTAGAGATGAACGAAGCACATTCTACTAAGTTTGTCGCGAAGACCTCTAAGTTGCTATTTGATATGTCGTTCGAATAGTTTTAACTTTCAACTAATTGGAATTGAGCTATTGTTCTCTTGCCTAGTTTTAATAGAATTTCCTTAGAAGATTTCGACAACGATTAAGATTCTTTTCTAGCTCTTATGTGTTTTCTAAGGTAGAATATTCTTTTCACTTAATGAGATATTTCTAATCTCTTTATCGTAGAATTTCCTCAACCTTATATTGCTTCTCTTCTTGTGAATAAAAATAAAATGTGTCTTGTAAAGACGTGATTAAATTCGTTAATTCCAACAATAAGATATAAAATACTAGAAATACTTTGGCGTTCTTAAGTAAGTCGAGTTCGTAATTGACTAGTTTCTTAATTTTCTTTACGAGAAACGATTTGATCTTGACATGATTTAATTTCTTGCTTAACTTCTTTGTCTTAAGATTTTTTGTAAAAAGATAAATCTTATCTCTCTCTTTTAATTAAGATGTCGTTTTTCGTTTTTTGTTCTAATACTTGATCGATCTTTCTTGCATTATTAAGATGTTGTCGTGTATCTTTTTTAATGTTGTTACTCTTTCGATGACTAATTGAGCTAGTAGATGTTTTCGCTCTTTCTTAAAGAGATTGAGTTCTCTATTATAGTTGACGAAGAATAAAGTTATCTTAGTGATATTCGAAATCTTTGCATTTAGTGCTAGTTGTGCCATAGATAGAAGTGATATTCAATTGCTATAAGTATTGTTGACGTAGTGTCGCAAATATTGCTCTAGACTTTAGTTTGTTCGCTTTGTTTGTTCATCTATGATTGAATAATAGATAGTGAACATTCTAAGTCTTGTTTCTAACATTGATATCAATGTCTTCTAATAGTTAGACGTGAAGAGCTTGTCTCTATTACTAGTTAGTTCTTTAAGTATATTGTGATATCGTATAAGTCGATTTAACACAATGTATTTTAGTTGTTTTGCTATGAATTTCTTCTTGCATGCGATAATATATAAGTACTTAATAAGTTTGTTAATCATTATTAGTATCGAATTATATTTGTCTTTAATTGCTAGATTCGTCGACTTAAGCAACTTAATAATAAAGTTTATCGTAACTTTATTCTATAACAATTTAGATAATTTCTAATATTAAATTTCGTCATAGTTCGCATGTGTATCATGTTTGTTCTATTAACAATTAAGACATCGTTTAACGTATATCTTGACAACTTGTCTCATTTGTGAAAACTAATAATGCTAGCGTAAAAGTTAAAGGATTTTGGTTACTTTCAAATGCTTTTGCAATGATTTATCATAATGTTCTTTTATATATTTATCGATTTTGTCGATAAATATCTAGAGTTTTTCTTTCTATATTGGAAACTTCTTTGTATTATCTTAAAATATTCGTAATGTAACATTTAGCTCGTGCTTATTTGCTAATAATGATTTGTTTTTATTAATCTTAAGTATGTTGTAATTAAACGATTTCTTCGTTTCTATATGATCACTTCTTTTGCTAAGTGCGTTTGCTTTATTATTATCTTTTTCTAATGTATATTATATTTTAAACTTGTATTGATCGAGTCGCTCTAATTATCGTATTTATCTTTTGTTAAGCTATTTAATAATGATAAAGTGCACAAGATTCTTATGATTCGTTAAAATTATTAATTCTAATAATTCTTCGATGTATACTTTTTATAACTTTAAGAAGACTACAATAGCAAGTAATTTCTTGTTATAAACATCGTAATTTTGTTCGATTAATAAGAGTTTTCTCAAAAGATATGTTATTAGATGTTACATGTTTTCATGCTTTTAATTAAAGCATACATCGATAATTAGATTTAATGCGTCGATTTTAATTCTACTTGGCAATCGTAAATCGTATATCTTTAATATTGATTTCTTTAAGCATTCTAGCTTAAGATTCTAAAATGATTTTTCTTCTACGAATTTCTATATTTATGATGTATTTTTTTTCGTAAAATTCGTTAATGATATCGCATTAACGAAGTAGTTTTTAATAAACTTTCTATTGTAATTTATAAAATCTAGAAAGAATTGCACTTTCTTAACATTAATAGATGATTTTTATTCTTTAATTGTTCGTAGTTTTTTGAAATTCATGCGTACTTCGTATCGTTCTACGACAAATTCAAGAAAGTCAACTTCTTTTTGATGAAATTCGCATTTCTTTGATTTAAGATGTAAGTTTTTTCTATTTAGACATTCTAGTACTTTGAAGATATAACTAACATGTTTTTTTAAGATTTTTAAGTAAATTATAATGTCGTCCAAGTATGCTATAACAAATCGATTCAAATATTGTCGTAATATATCATTGATTATTTTCTAACACGTTGTCGAGACGTTTGTGAGCTTAAACGACATTATCGTGTATTCGTATAATTTATATCGTATGCGAAAAGCTATTTTCTATTCTTTCTCTATTTTTATTCTAATCTAGTTGTACGCTTCTTGTAGATTTAGCTTGATAAAGTACTTGACTCTAGATAATCGATTCTAAAGCTCGCTAATATTAAATAGTAAATATTGATTCTTAATCGTAATATGATTTAGCTTCTAGTAATCGACACATAGACGAAGAGTTTCGTTCTTCTTAGATACAAAGAGAATCGAGTATTTTGTCTATGATTAAGATTTTTTAATAAATTCTTTCTTTTCATTTTTTGCTAGATATTCGCGAAGTACTTCGAGCTTTCTTTCGAATAAAGCATATATAAGTTCAAACGTAAGTTGCTTGCCTAGTTCAAGTTTAATTTCATAATTTTACGATTAATGTTTAGAAAGAGCCTTTGTCGTTTTCTTTTCTTAAAATAGATGCTCCCAATTGTTGTATATTCGTAATACGTGCTTTAGCGATTTCTTCGCTATACTAGATAATTTAAGACTTTCAAAAGATTCGCAATTTTCTTCATTTACTTTGTCTTTATAATTCGACTAATCTTTGTTAGTGCTTAACGAGTTAAATTGTTGTTAATCGTTTTTGTACAAGATGGCAAGTTCGTTTCTTGCGATCGAATTTCGATTTAATCTTTTATCTATTATTGAACGCTATCGATGCGTAGATTGAATATGAATTGCGTGATCACATCGCTCAAATCTAAGTACTTGTATATTCTAATTAACTTTTAAATTGTGCTACTTCAATTAAGGCATTTCTAGAACGATATCGTGAGTAACTATTTCCACTATATTAAAGATTAGTTTCTCGTGATGTTGCTAAATAGCTATCGATAGTAATTTCGTTTCTTTATTCACTTTTTCATTCTTGTCAAGTAATGAATTTTTATTTACAATTATTAAATTATAAGCGTTAGACTTCTTTCGAGTAAAATATTCTTTCCTCTCTACAAGAGCTCTAGTTATAAAATTATCTATCGCATCAAAATCGACCATTGCAATGAGTCGACAATTATTGATCTTAATTGATGTGATAAAACATTGTACGTATGTTGTTAAGTTTAGTTGTTGTTGTTGAACTAACATATTGCATTTCTTTAATATACTTTTTACTAAGAAATTTGAACTTTTTCTTGCTCTTGTGTTGCGACTTCTACTTTAAACGCTTGTTTGCGCTAAGCTTTCTTTTGTTGCTAGATTGCTAACTTTGACTTTCTAGAAAACTAATTAACTTCTTTCTTTTCTTCTAGGTAAGTTTAGCATAAGTCGTCGTAACAAGCGATTCAATTAAATGTCTTATATTTCTTTGCTTTCTTTATCTCTTGTTTGAATAAACTAACACTATTTAGTTGTCGTTCGATTTTATCGAGAATATTCTTTTTTATAGTGACTTCGCTTTCTAGCGCTTTCTCGCATTTGTTTACGATTTAACTAATTTGTCTTTTCTTCGATGAACTAGTTAAAGTCTTAAGATGATTCGTAATGTTTTTTAGACATTCGTGAAAATTCTTTTAGTTATACTCTTCGTTTAAGTCGATAACTAGACTATAAGATTTAATAGTCTTCTAAAGTGCTTAATTGACTTCCTGCGTAAATGCGAGTGCCTTGCTTAATAATGTTTCATCTAGGACTTTCTATAACTAATTTAGATTTTCTATCAAATAGTAGTCGTCGTTCAATTTAGTCTTGAAGGTGTTCGTTCTTTTGTCGACTTGCTTTCTAATGTCGTCTTGACTATTAAGTATCTCTCTTAACATTGCATTGATCTATCGACGATTTATTAAGTTTCGTAATTAATAATCTCTTGCGAAGTGACTCGATTTGCCACATAAATAGCACGTTTTCTAGAATTTGTTATCTTGCTTTCTCTTAGAGTTCTTTTCTTTTCGTTGTTAAGTAGAGTTCAATTTCATAAATGCAAACTCGCGATAATCTAGATTGCTATATTTCTTGGAATGATCTCTTTTCGCGTGATAATCGATCGTTGATTCAAAGAAGATTCTCGCTCTCTTATGAGATTAATCGTATCGTTTTTTCATAGCTCTCTTATATAGCTTGTCGTCTACGTCGATTGCTATCTTCACTAAGGTTTGAATGATATCGAATCTTGCGTCGCTACGCATGAGTTCGTCCTTAATATTTTTCTTTAAGTCTCGTTTGAACATTGTCATTAGTGATGCATTGTTTTAATCGATTAGATTTGCGTATTTTTGAAATCTAGCGACGTAGTCTATTGCTAACGTTTTTTGTTGTAAATGTTAAATAACTCGTTTCGTTATTTGTCTTTCGTTAAATATTTCAAATACTTGTCGTAGTTCTTTCTTGAAGACATCGAAATTAATGAAGATTTCTCTTGAGTCTTCTTCATTCTTAAGATGCTTTCGAAGATTTGACTTTAGTCAATGTTGAGCTCGTTCTCTAAGAAAGATAGAAGTCAACAAGATCTTCTTATTTTCTAAAACGAGATAAAACGTAAAGTAGATTTTAACTTGCGTGATTCAATTCTTCAATTTAGTTTTATCTTTATAATATTTGTTTAAAGCATTGACCTTGATCTTTGATAAAATTTCTTCTTCATTGTCGATATTGTTGTCGTTATCATCGATTTTCATGAGATTTGATACGAGTTGTTTTTCTTTTGCTATAGAGTTAATGCTTGGGATAGAAGCGCGTTGATTTAATATAAACATTCTTAAAATGTTCAAAGTGTTACGCTAATACTTTTCACGAAGATATTAAAGAGAGTTATGCTATCGAAGAGATTTGTAGACGTCTTTAGACAATGCAAGCAATCATTTAGTAACAAGAGTTTGCAACTAAGTAGTCGTAACAATAAGTCAAGACTTAAGATAAGTTAAATACGATTTATAAGGAAGTCGTATTCTAGTTTCCTATATACAAAGAAAATACTAGTTGTTTGTCTTGCTCGTTCGTCGAACATAACGAACATGATTGCTCGCAATGTTCGTTCGTCGAACATGACAAACATTATACTTAGAATGCTCGCTTCTCGAACATGTCGAACATAATAATAGGTTCGTCCTTGAGGCGTAGAACCTAAATCACTAGTATAGCTTTGATAAGCTTGTAACACTAATGCTTAAATTTAGCTAAAATATATAATAATTTAGCGTCTTAATACTAAAGTAGACGAAGTAACATTTCGATAAAACTAAAGTAACATCGCTATTTTTTAACAAAGTTAAAACTTAATTAAAATAATAAATATGTTGCTCTAAAGTTTGTGAATAAATTATAATGTTATTGATGTAAATTAAAACAAATTGTTATAAATATAATTCTAGTAATTGCTTTATGCAATGCTAAAAGAAGACTAAAGTATTTGCGAGTTTTATTGTGAACATTGTAAATTATTCTTGATCTTAATAAGACGTTACTAAAATAGTTTTTTATCAATTACTTGATTTAATATCTTGTTAAAAGAAGCTTTTGATAAGATTAATAAAGTTAAAAATTATAATTTCTTTTAAAACGTCAAGTATAATATCTTGACACAATAAAAAATACGCGTTTAGATATAATTAAATATTGATCTTGCGAAAATTAATTACTATTTGTGATTTGTCGTTTTTTTAAACTACGAATGTCGATAACGCAATTAATAAAATAGTTTTTAAAGAAATTTTCTATAGTTGATCTTAACGCATAAATGAGTTTAGTATGTTATTAATTGTCTTGCAATCTCGTACAATTAGAAAGTATAGCAACTACTTAAGATCAATAACGTTGTTTTCGTTTACAAATAACATTAATATTTTAATATCATTATTAAACTTGTTTAGTTTCGCACGAAAGAGATTCTAATAACAATTAATAATCGTTTGTACTTTAGCTCTATATTTCTTTTTTTAATAATTTAATATATTTGTTTAATTGTTCTCTTCCTTTAATAATTGCACGAGATAAGGCATATTTAACTCTATATAAATCTTGTCAATAAATACGTTCGCAAAATTTACTTCGATTACTAACGTAGATTGCGCAATCTTAGCGAAACTACTAATTTGATTCAAAGTGTTACGATAGCTATTAATAGCGTTGCTATCGCGATAAATCGCAATAAAGAAGACAATAACAAGTACAATAAAGAAGATAGTGACGACTACGATCGTACAACAATCGTATTTATATTTAGTCTAGCATTTTTCATAGAAGAAATGTATACTTTCTACAATTTATTTTTCGCATTATAATGTTTCGTTCATAACAATCTAGTAGTTTTAACAACGATTCGCACAAGTTATAGATAACTTGTATCATTCTTCTACTATTCTTGAAGATAAGAACAATACTTATTATCGCAATGATTGCCATAAATAGTTTATTACGATCTCGCTTTAATTGAGAACAATCTATTTGAACTCTTTCAAAACGTCAAGCTAGCTTCAACAAGCTCATTATCATTTTCGAAACTTAATTAAAAGATCATCAATATTGTTTTCGTTCTCTTAACTTTTCTTCACTTCGATTATCGATTCGCTAAAAAAGATATTAACGAACTCTTTTTTACAATTTAGATCATTACTATTTCTCGTCTTTAGTCAAGATTCTCTTATAGTCGTTTATTAAAAAAAAGAACGAGAAACTCGTTCGCAAAGTCTTCATTTTTTTTTTAAATAATTAAACAATCGATCTCGATAACTTCAAAGCGACTACTTAATAGTTTCTTAAATTAACGATTAAGTGTCGCTCTAATGTTTAGTATCAAAGCTATTTATCGCGAAAGTCTACAATTTTTTTCAATTTTTTTACATACTTTATTGAGATCACTCTCTTAAAACTCTTAACGAAGCAAGCCATAACAAAGTTAGAAAAGAGCGTTTATTCAAAAGATTTTAAAATAGAAAGTCGCATTGCGACTTCTACACAATCTATCAAATTAATTAAGACTATAACGAGTAACTCTTAATATTATAGATTAACAATTATTATTAATAGTTTTTCGAATAAGATCGTCGACAAACGTTCTAAGAGAGACTTCGCTATCAAAACGTCTTTTATTAAAAAGATTTGTCAAGATTAGACTAATCGTTAAGTCGAGAATCGATATCAACTTTCTAACTCGACCCAAATACTTGATACCAACATCGTGACTCGACCCAAATACTCGATATCAACATCGTAATTCGACTCGATATCAATTCGATTTCTAACTTGATTTGAATCATCGACTCGAATCGCCAAGCAATCGAAAATGTCGTCATAATGCCAAGAATTTCTATTTTTGAATCTATCACGTCACGACTTTCGAGAGACCTATGCGCCAAGAACGAAACAATTCTTTTCTTTATTATCTTCTCGTCATTTGCATTATCTTATTGCATTATCTTATTGCATTATCTTATTGCATTACTATGCAACATTTTGAGAAAAAAATCATAAGATTCAACACACAATTTATGTCTACAAATTCTAGTACTAAATCGCCTTATGTCTTGGCGAGTCGAATCGAAAATTCAAGTCGATACTTGATATCAACATCGTGACTCGACTTAAATACTTGATATTAACATTGTGATCCAAATCGACTTTTTGATATTAAAATCTTGACTCGATCCAAATCTTGACGAGTCAAGAACTTGGCTTGAACTCGATGACTCGACTCGACGCGATTAGTCTAGTCAAGATAAAGAAATCGATGTCATGATAAAATTCTTCTTTCTAAGCGATTCTTCTTTAAACTATAATAAGACGCAATACATCAAAAATTGCGTTGTCTTACTCTATATGATGCAAGTTCGAAAGCGAAAACTTGAAACGTCGAACTTTTGACAAGTTATTACGAAATAAAACATCGACATTGCGATTAAAATCTATAAGATACTCTTCGCACTTAAGAAAAGTTAATTTAAAGAAAAGACGAAAAATGCTCTTGATTTCTTTCTTAATAAGACGAGATTTCGAAATTTTATCAAACGTGTTCGTAGCAATCTCAAAAATACTTAAGATAAATTAATTGAGACTATGACTTAATGCGATCGTATCAAGAAGCGAGAACGATCAAGTTAATCTTTACAATTATATTAAACAATGCATAATATTTTTTAAGCATCGCAATATTGTAAAAAAGTATCTTAATTTTGTTTTTAATTCTTTCGTAGCTTTAATAGAAATCTAGTTCGACTAAAGATATATCTTGAAGAAATCGAGTTTTTTATCTAAAATTAGTTTCGTTCACTTTTTTATCATTTAGTTGCTAAATTTAATTACGATAAAAAACTACGTGATTGCGACGATCAAAATCGCAATCAACTCGTCAACAATGATAGATTTCGAGAAGTTTATTTAAACTCTTTCTTAACAAGAGAGAGACATTAGAAACGATATTAAGAGAGTAAATACGTCTTTTAAGTCGCAAAATACGATTTTAATGATTACTTCGTCTACGTTGTAGCTTTAGCAAAAAGATATAACTATGATTGTTTTAATTAACGCTCTTCGTCTTCGTCGTTGCGATCTTAGACATCTTTCTCGCCAATACGATGTATTTTAATCTTCATGAGCTTTATACGACGCGAGACTTAGCATGTTCGAACAATGAATAATTCTCATCGCTTTATTAAAACTTTACGATCATCTTATTATCGCAAGAAAGATTATTATCACATTGATAAAGAAAACTATCTATTCGCAAAAACGAACTATTATCGCGATTTACTCGCTATTAATTATTATCGCAATTCATTCGTTGAAGCAAATTATTATTAAGACTTATTTGTTGTCAACTTTTAGCGCAATTTACTAATCGAAGCAAACTATTATCGCGAAGAGAATTATGAATTATTGTTATCGCAAATTCGTTAACAAGTTAATGATACTTTAAGTTATTGTTCTTTCTTACGCGATAATCGTCATAACTTTATATCTAGAATTAATCGAAAATTAAAATTTATCTTCAATAGATCACAAACAAACGCGATAAAATATTAAAGAACGTTCAATAATCGTAAAGATCAAGAGTTGAAATATTAACAAAATAAAAATCACTAACGAGACTATGATCGCAATTATGATCGCAATAAGATGCGTTCTTTACGCGAATAAAAGTATTAATAGAATGAACGCTAGCGTAACAATGAGCGAAATTGCGATAAACGCTTAGCTCAAGAACGATCGTTTCGCTCACATAATATTATGATGTAAAATCTTGAAGAACAAAGCGTCGATTTCTTTATTCGTCGTTTTTTTCAAATAGCGAAGCTCGAAAAAGAGCAATCAATTCTTCGAGTACTTTCTATGTGCCTAAAAGAAATTGCATTGAAATAACACATTAATCTTTTTTATGCGATTCGTAGTAAGATGAACGAGAGTTTGACGATTTAGAAAAATAAATTGCTTCGAAAATATCGTTTAAACAAGTTTAAATTCTTAAGAAAGACAAAAAGATAACTTTTTGTTTCGAAAACAAAAAACAAACACTTAATTAATATTTTACTAAAAAAATTAATCTTCTTTACGATGCCAAAATGCAAAATGAGAACATTATCGTTCGTTATCTTTGAAATGACTTGAAAGCACAATTAACTTTAACAACGTCGCTAAGAGAAGACAACAACACTATTAAGACTTTTAATTGACGCATAAGAAACATCAAACAAGTAGCACGTAAAATTTGAGATTTGAACAAGAAGTTAACAAATCGCTTCTAGACTTAATCTTAAAATTAATCAAATACGAGTATTAACATCGCAATCGTATCGACGATTGCTTAAATCGAACGATTAATAAACAATTACTAACGAGTTATTAATAAATCAATTGTCTCTATTGTAGTCGTCGTATTAATTAAGAAAAGAGTTCTTATTTCTATGAGCAACAATCAAATGTCTTAAGAGATGAAGCAATTTTGTCGTCATTGCGAAGACAATCATTAAAACAACTTATGTATCTTTGTTACAAAAATTATATTAACGAACGCAATCGCTAAGAATAATACGCGTTTCAAGATTATATAATTAAATAATAAGAATATAAAAACTCTTCTCGCTTTGCATATCACAAAGAAGAGAGAAAATTAAAGTCGTTAATTGATGATTTCGACTTTATTAAGAATTTTATTGATATTAAGAAGCAACATTATTTTAATCGCATTTATTATCGTTTTTTATCTTGAAAAAATATTCTTTAATTTTATTCAACATTCTTTTATGCATTATCGCAACGCTTTTTTGAAAGCGCCTCTAAACAAAAGTTATCTCTAAATATCGTCGTAAAGAACGTGAAAATCTTCACATCTATTATTATTATCGAAATACTTATAATCTCGAAACTTACTAAACAAGAATCGAAATCTAGTTTGATCTTTTAAGCATATTCGAATATATTTATTATATGCTATTCTAGTATTGACAAGTTATATATTTTATGCTTTAACATTAACACTACATCTATTCTTATTAGCGAACAAACATATCAAGCATTTTATTTTCATATTTTACATTATCTTATAACTAAGAACAAACGATTAAAATGTAAAAGAATAGACGAAATCGTCACATTTACGCTTTGTGCTAAAATATTTTTGCGTCTTAAGAACGACAAAAGTCGAATAAAGATCGTTATCGAAGAAGTTTATATCGTATTTAATCTATTATGCGATGTGATCATCAAAATAGAGCTTTTAAAACTTAATTAAATGATAATTGAATAAGACAAGAATGAAGAAAATCAAAATTATGTACTCTTTCGCGATTAGCGTTTTTCTATACAAGCAACTTCTATAATTGTTTCATTAATAATTAAGAAAACAATCTTAATTTTAGTTCTTATGACAAAGACAAACGTGATAAGATTTGCTAAACGATATTATCTTTGTATACGTAATGTCACTATTTATGTCTTAGAAACTACGATACTACATTTCAATAAAAGAAAGAACGTTCTCATGCGTTATAAATCTTTGTTCGTCAAGACTTCTTATCTTTTTAAGTCTTTTCTCACATACATTTTGCTACAAAAGAATTAGTTACTACGATTAGCGCCATGATTGAATTAAATCAATGTGCCATTCTTGTAAGCAACTTTGAGCTTATCTCTTCAAAGATTCGTAAAGAATAGACTCTAAAGTAAATTAATAGTCTTGCTAAGATTGCGCAATCTACGTTAGTGATTAAAGTGAATTTCGTAGACGTATTCATTGACAAGGTTCATGCAAAATCAAATATGTCTTATCTCGTGCAATTATCGAAGAAAGAGAACAATAAAGCAAATATATTAGATCATTAAGAAGAGAAATACAAAGCTAAAGTACAAACGATTATTAATTGTTATCAAAATCTCTTTCGTACGAAACCAAGCAAATTTAATAACGATGTCGAGATGTCAATATTATTTGTAAACGAAAACAACATCACTAGTCTTAAACAAACGTTATACTTTCTCATTGCACGAGATCGCAAAACGATTGATGACATATTAAACTCGCTTATGCGTCAAGATCAATTACAAAAGATTTCTTTAAAAATCATTTTATTAATTGCGTTATTGACGTTCGTAGTTTGAAAAAACGACAAATCACGAATAGTGATTGATTTTCGCAAAATCAATACTTGACTATATCTAGACGCGTACTCTTTATTGCGCCAAAATACTATATTTGGCGCTCTAGAAAAAGTTATGATTTTTAGCTTTATTAATCTTATCAAAAGCTTCTTTTAGTAAGATACTAAATCAAGTAATTGATAAAAAACTACTCTAGTGATGTCTTATTAAAATCAAGAATGACTTACAATGTTTACGATAAAGCTCGCAAATATCTTAGCCTTCTTTTAGCATCGCATGAAGCAATTATTAATACTATATCTATAACAATTTGTTTTAATTTACATTAATAACATCATAATCTATTCGCAAACTCTAGAGTAGCACGTTTATTATTTCGATCAAATTTTAACTTTGCTAGAAAACAATAATGTTACTTTAGTTTTATCAAAATGTCACTTCGTCTATTCTAGCATTAAGACGCTAAATTATCATGTATTCTAACTAGATTTAAGCATCATTAAGAAGAAAATAAATGCAATTAAAGTCATGAAGTTTTTACGTAATCTCAAAGATCTTAAGATGAAATTAAGATTTTTTAGCTATTATCGTTGATTTATCGATCACTACGTTGCTATAGCTCGACTTCTCGTAAAATTAAAAATCAAGAATTTTATTAATAACTTAATGAAAGAACGTTTACGACGCGAATATGCAACGCAATTACGTCTTCAATAGCAATACAAGAACAATTGCGATAATAAATCGACTAATATTATTTTCGACGCAAATAAGAAATGTTAACAAACGTAAAAGACACTTAAGTCTATCTTATGTTAAACATCAATTTTAGTCTATCTTAACTTTAACAAGTCTTTTATTCTTTACGTTGACAATAATAAGAAAAAAGAGTTTGAGATTGCGATTCATTAATTAGATAAAAAAGAAATTAAAAGATTTATCTTGTTTCTCTTTGGAGATCTTGTCGACGTCAAAATAAAATATTAAGTCATAAAGTTTAAGATTAACGCGTTTGTTTAAGTTTTGACCAAGCTATCACAATATTTCGACGATAAAGCTTTTACTATAGTCACAAATCACATTGCTTTAAGAGCGACACTACAAAACAAATTCACAAACTAGCGTTTCGCAAAAACTTGATAAGTGAACTATGTATTTATTTATGTACTTACTACGAATAATTATAGTTTATTGATTCAAAAAGAATTACAACAACGAGAACGATTTTTTAAGATTATTAATCAATTACGCGAATGTCAATTGCTATCTTGTGATTACTATCGTTGTTAATAAAGAATTTCTTCATAGTCTTCGCGATGCTCTCAAAATCGACTCTCATTTTCGAAAGATTTATAAGAAGATAGAGAATCAAATGAAAGATATCGCGAAGAACTTTAAGAATTTAAACATCGTATACTAATTGTATCGATTAAACGCGAATATTAGATTGTTTTACTTAATTAACAAACTTAAATTTAATCGCATCTATATTTCGAAGTTACTAGAGAAAAAAGTACTTAAATTCGCTCACAATAACTATGCTCACAATAATTATTATCGAATTCTAGATCGTCTTAAGATCGTTTGCTATTTTTCTAAGATAAAAAGCAAGATTCACGCATACATTGATAAATGTTTGACTTGTTAATTATTAAAGTCTTTGCGAAGATTGCTATACAATTAGTTTAATTTTGTCGAAACAACAACGATTTCTCTTTCTTAATTAGCAATGAACTTCGTCGTAGCATTGTTAACGATCACGCAAGATCACAACTCTTTGCTCATTATTATTGATCGTTTTTCAAAATATATTAGATTGATTTTTGGCAAAAAAATTTAAACGACGAAGAACTAAATCAAAATATATCATTGCGACATTTATCATCACTAAGAATTGTTAATTAAGATAATTTTAAATTGCGATTTCAAATTTACGAACGAACTCTAAATTACATTGTTCGAGAAGAACGAAGTCAAACTTGACTTTACAATCGCGTATCATTCGTCTACGAATAATTAAGTCGAACGAACGAATTAAATCGTGAAGATCGCATTGCAATGTTTGCTTATCGAAAAATATAAAAAGAGTTAAAAGAATTTTTTTTCTAAGTCGAATACGTTCTTAACATCGTTAAAAACGCATTTATTACAACAACGCTTTTTAAGCTACTATATAACGTTACATTGCGAGAGCTTTTAACTCTTTTTTAATTATTTTCTTGCAACAATACTATTGCGATGCAATTTATCGCAAATCGTTAATCGTTTCGAAACGAAATCTATGACGCAATCAAGTTTGCGCAAATCAAGATAACAATTTTCTACGATACGAAGCATCGCGAATTAGATCTTAACGACAACGTCTATATCAAAATGATTAAAATTAGAGAAATCGAATATTATTTATTTGCGAGAAGCTCTAGTCTTAGTGCTAAGAAAATCGAATCGTTTAAAATTATTCACAAGATAAAAGATCTAACGTATAAGCTAGCGTTGTTATCGCACATAAAGATACATAATGTTATCTTAATAAAGCATTTAGAACAAGTCAATTACGACGCTTTACAACGTGACGTTTCATAATTGTCTTTAATAAAACATAAAGATAAGAAATTATATATAATCAAAAGAATAATTAGACGTAAAATGAAGAACGATGAATTAAAATATATTATTAAGTAAAAGAATTATAGAGAATTCATCTAGAAGTCAACGAAAATCATAAAGATTAATGTATTGAACTTGATGACGCGTCTTAATTAACGAAAATCGATGCGTCGATCGTAATATTACATGTTTTTTCGAACATAAAGTAACTTAAGACTTACTTTGTATTTACTTAACATATTTATCTTTTGATCTTATCTTGTTTACGATCACTTACTTCGTTTTCTTTGTATTTATTTATTATCTTTAATTATTATCTTTACACGTTCTTTACATCGATATGAGCGACAACTTTGAAAAGCGTCGTTTTCGAATAATTAAAGATCTTCTAGATATAATCACATCTACGAACAACTTCAAAAGCAACTCGATTGCTCGCATCAAAAGAGATGTAATGTTATAGCGCCATCGACGCGCTAGCGTCTTAGAGTATGGTAAGGCACGTGATTTCAACTATCTATGGAAGTTTCGAATCGTACGACTCTTCTTTCTAATTAGAAAGCGAGAAGCAAGCTCGCACGTCATGGCGAATATTAAATAAAGAGGAAGCTCGTCTTTCGTTGTTCTTCAACGATTAATCTTATTATTATCTACTTCATATAGTTGAGGCATAGTAATGAAAGTCTATTATATCTCACGTCTTTCACATTTTAGTGCGTTGACGAACAATAAACGCATTCGCATTTTACAATTCTAATCGTTTCATCTTTCGAAAGAAAAGACTCGAGACGTAATAGCATTATGTCGAATCAAAATAACTCAAATCATGATAATTATTTAATTATTAGATTAGAATTCAAGAAGTTTAATTCTCTTCGAAGCAACAATCGCTCATGAAATGTTGACGAAGATAATCGTCGCTAACGTGACGTCAACGAAGATAATAACTTAAATATGATTAGAACTTCGATTTTATATCAATAGGATTAAATGTTAATAACGAAGATTTGAGACTTGCGAAACGCTCAATAGATTTAAGCTATAGCGATCGAAGAAACGAACTTTCAAGTTTCTTAAATCGCTATCGCATTGTCGTCAATTATGTTTAAATTTCTAAAGTTCGAAAAGCTAAAATTATACAAGAGTTTAAACGTAAATAAATATATTATCTAGTTTCGCGAAATCGACATTAACATAATGCGATTTTCGACGTATTTTATTACGAATAAGAATAAAATTCTTTATTGCATGTTATTCTTGAAAAACAACGTCGCTACGCAATGATATTTAAAAACAAACAATGACGTTAAGTTAAAAAGCGAGATCTTTAAAAAATTTAGAAAGTTTTTATTAAATTTGATAGCTAATTTTGCTAATTGTCGTCTTCTCATCTATAAAAGATAAGAGAACGTTAGACAAAAATCAAATCAAAAGATAATTGTTTTTAAGAAATATTTAGATAAGCTAAAGACTCATTTATTGTCGCTCTTAAAGAAGCATAAAATTTATACATTCTTAATTAAGCTTAAGCTAGACTTAAAAGTGAAAATTCTAAACATCAATAACGTATTAGACATTCGCGATAAGCTTTTAATTATAATTATTATGTAAGAACAAACGTTAAATCGCATTCGCAAAGTAGATTTAAGTAGCTTTAACGATTAGCGAATTACAAAAGATTCTAATGTCTCTTTAGATAAATCTTATTAAAATCGTCGCTCAAACAAGTTTAAAAAATTTATCAAAGATAACAAATTCTATATTTTTAAAGATTCGTCGACGTTACGCAAGCGAGTCTACGAGATCAATGACGCAAATTATTTAAGTCGTATCGAATGCTTTAAATGTCATAAAAAGAGACATTACAAAAATAAGTGTTTTAACAAACACAAATGAAACAAATCTATTGTTATCGTTGTTATTACAATCGATGCAAAAAAAGATTAAGCTTCATCAACGCCTCGCAAACGAAGTAAAAAAGACAAATAAAAACAATAAATTTAATTTTAGTAAAAGATTAAATTCGATTTTTCGATAACGAACGCCAAGTTATAGATCTAATTAACTTGAAAGCTAAGCTAAATCTTATTAATTATGTTTACGTAGTGCAATAGAAATTGCAATTCACATTCGCTATCTTATTGACATTGAATTTTCTTAATAACGATAATCGTTATTGCTACGACATCTATGAGTTGATCTATTATCTAATTGACTCGTAAGATCAACATCGAGAATGCACTATCTTATTTTATTTAATTAAATATATACGTCTTGATCTTATATTAAATATGTTAATGCTAGTTAAGCAAGATATATTAATTAATTCGAAAATGCAAAGTTGACAATTTAAGATCGCAAATAACAAATTAAAGATAATTTATTTTAAACAATTTGCTTTAAATCTTGCTAAGCATAGCATAATCTATGCTATTGTTTGCGCTAACGTTACGAGAACGTTAGACAAAAACTAGCGAAGTTTAAGATCTCTAAGAAGTTAAGAAATCTAGAAGATGTTTGTGATAATAAATTGATCAAAATTCTATTAGAATTAAGAAGAGAAAATCATGTCATTGAGCTTTAAGACGATAAAGAGTTATCTTTTATGTCTCTTTATAATCTTTCACAAAACGAGTTGACAATACTTTGACAATATTTCGATGATGCGTTAGTTAAAGACTAGATTAAGCATTTAATTTCGTTTGCAAACGTCTCTATTCTATTTGTATTAAAATTGAACGATAAATTACGTTTATGCGTCAATTGTAAAGATTTAAATGCGATTATTATTAAGAATTGTTATTCATTGTTTTTAATTACGAAAACGCTAGATCGTCTATGCGAAGCAAAGCGCTTTATCGCCTTGAATCTAAAGAACGTCTATCATCGCATTCGTATAAAATGCGATAATAAATAAAAGACGACGTTTCGCACGCACTATAAGCATTTCGAATATTAAATTATGTTATTTAAACTAGCAAACGCATTCGCAACTTTTTAGATTTATATTAATAAGACGTTGCAAGAGCTAATTGTTGTAACTTGCGTAATTTATATAAATGACATACTAATGTATAGCAATGATTCGACGAAGCATTGACATCATGTTAGATAAATATTAAAACGTTTTCGCGAATATTCGCTATACATTAATTTAAAAAAGTGTAAATTCAACACTATAAAAATTGAATTTTTGAACTTCATCGTATTTCCAAAAGATGTACAAATGAACTCGAAAAAAATTAAAACAATTAAGAAATAATTTAAATCAAAAACTTATCGTAAGCTTTAAATGTTTTTGAGCTTCGTAAACTTTTATAAACGCTTTGTATATCATTATTCGAAAAAAGTTGCTTCTCTTATTAATTTATTGAAAAAAAGTAAGAATGACAAGAAATTTGATTTTTTCGTTTGATCGAATGAAGCAAAATAGATGTTTCGCTAACTTTGCGACAATTTTATGTTTTTTTCACTACTTTGTCACTAAAATTCGAACAAAAAAATTAGAGTAAAAATTGACGCGTTTAACTTTGCAATCGCGAGCATTTTAAGTTAATAAGATAATGACGAAAATTGACGCCTAATGACGTTCTAATCGCGAAAGATAATTTCGACGAAGCAAAATTATAAGACGCATAATTAGAAGTTGCTAGCTATTGTAGTTGCTTTTAAGCAATGAAGACACTATCTAAAGAGCAATATTTATTTCATTGAGATGTGATCAAATTACAATAATCTTAAGAAATTTATAAGTTAAAAGAAGCTAAACTTAAGACAAGTTCGTTAAACGCTTAAATTAATCATCTATGACTTTGAAATCTTTCATCGTTCAAATAAGAAAAGTTCGACGAATAAGTCGTCGAAACGTTTCAATTATAAATAAATTTAATCGTTAAACACAAAATTGTTGTCGACGTTGCAAAACAAATTGACGTTGTTATTTAACGAAAATTCATTGACGCAAAGCAAGCGAGAAACATTAATTGATTTGACTCTTGTATTTCAAAATTAGCTAACGCTATTATTTGGCGAAAAATCGTTGGCGCAAAGCGAACGAAAGACATTAGATAATTTAACTCTTGTATTACAACTAATAGAAGTATTTACTAATGACGCGAAAATTTTGCGATCATGAATTAGAAAGAAAGTTCTTGATGAATTAGCATCTCTATTTTAACTAGTTAATGTATAGATTATTATCTCAAGAAAAGTAACTAAAAATATGTCAAAAAAATCGTATAAAAATTTTGAGAAATTAATGAGATTCTTGATTAAGAATCTCTAAATTAAAGATACTTAAGTTAAGAAAATTTGTATCGAAATCAAAAAGTTGTTTCGTTGTCAACGAAAGATATAATCTTTAAATCAAGAGAAACTTCATTAAACATAATAAATTGCTCTATGTTTTAAAAAATACAATCGTTAAAAAGAAATTAATTTGCAAAAATTATAACGACTCTTTGATGAAGCACTTTAAGATCAAGAAAATTTTGAATCTACTTTAAAGAAAGTATTTCTAATTTGTTTGCGCAAAGTAAATAAAAACGTATGTTAAAACATATGATGTTTGTTAACACATTAAAGTTTCTCGTCATAAGTTGTATAATAAGCTTCGATTCTTACTTGTTGCAAAGAAGTTATAAAAAAAATTATTATAAACTTCGTAACGAGCTTGTTGTCGAACAAACGTCGTAAAGTCGTATATAACTTAATCTTCGTAGTAGTCGATCGTTGTACAAAAATGATTAAGTATATATTTGTAATCATTAAAATTGATGTCGCAAAACTAGCAAAAATGTTTTTCGATAAAATCGTTTTACGTTTCGAAACGTTAATTGACATAATAAGCGATAAAGAATTTGTCTTTACTAGTGTCTTCTAATTCGTTATATGCTTTTATGTACAAATTAGAAGACAATTAAGTATTGTCTTTTAATTTTAAACAAATAATTTAATTAAACGACAAAATTAAACTTTTGAGCATTATCTTCGCATTTACGTTGATTCGAAACAAACGAAATGAATTAATTTATTGTTAATGACAAAATTTGTCTATAACAATAGCTATCACGTCTTAGTTAAGACTTCGTCATTTTATCTAATGTACAATTATTATTTAAAGATTCACTATGAAGTTAAGAACAACTTCATCGAAGAAAAGATATTATTGGCACAAGAACGCGTAAAATAGTTTTATAATTTAAAAAAAGTTCTAGTGAAGCGTCTTGAAAACGCTATCGCGCAATAGACAAAATACTACAATGAAAAACATAAATCAAAGAGCTTTGCTATAGAAAAATTAATTATGCTTTCGATTAAAAATTTGAAGCAAAAGAGATTTAGCAAGAAGATATCGCACAAGTATGTTAAATCATTTAGAATTAAAAATAAAAGTGAAACGCAAATTTATCGCCTTATCTTATTTAACATCTATCGAATTTATAATACTTTTTATGTTTCACATTTGAAATTATATTTGCATCGCGTCGACAATAAATAGACGAAACAAATGTTGCAAACTTCGAAACTTATTAATGACGAAATCAAATAAAAGATCGAAGAGATTCTAGACAAAACTAAATCAAAGAGACAAATATAATATAAGATTAAATAGATAAATTGAGACAAGAAATACAATCAATAACTAAAAAAAAGTCTCTTAATAAGATCAATAAATTGCGAAAGAAATTCGAAGAACAAACGCATAGCAAACGAAATCGAAAAAGATAATGCGACGCGTATTGCGACAATAGCGACTATGTTAATAATGATTTATTTGATAAAATATCGCGCAATCGTCGTCGTATCGTTGTCGTATTTAATTAGATTTACGAAGAAAAATCTCTTCATTTCGTTACACAAGATGTTAGAAATGATGAAGTTGTCTCTCTTAACATAAATGCTTAAAATATGATTCGTAAACATAATTACTTGATTGTTTTTTATTAATCGACAATGTATTGCAACGACTTAGTAAGTCTTAACAACTTATCGAATTCGTCTTAAAAGATTAGAGAAAGCTCTTAAATTTATTCGAAAATAAGTCGTTAAATTTCTTAAAATTATTTGTAAACAAATCTTTGAAGTTGTTCGAAATATTTACGTTCTTTCGAGAAAGTCACATTGCAAAAAATTTGACTTGTACGATCTTTTTCATTTTCGTCATAAATTCGTTCTTGTCGCTTATACGCATCTTCACGTTCTTCATTTTTTAAAAATATGTAAATGAGCGAAACACGAACGAAAATGAAATGAAATTTTATCACATTATTATTTGACGATCTCGTCGACAACTTAAAGTTACGAAGAGACTTAATCGCAAAGTTGTAAAATCTTGCGAAAGAATTTTTCGAATTCGTTTTATTTAAATTAGCGATAAACTTAAAAACGACTTGTTTCAACTTTATTTTTTTTATCTTTATTAACAATTCGTTTTCGTTTTCGTTCTTATTTTTTTTCGAATTCTAAATGCATGTTAGTGCATTGTACGACACATTAAAATAGACAAAAAAATGTGTCGAAAAACTAACGAAAATGCTTATCTTTAACATTCGCTCAAAAAAAAGATCGATTAATTGCTTCATTTTAATAAGAATTTTATTTCGATTTATCTTTATCTATTTAAATTTTTGTTCGAATTTGATTTGACGCTCTAGAGCACGAATTAAATCACGTTCGAATCGACGAATACAAGATTACGTTCGATTCGTTGTTAATGAAATAAATTTTTTATCGCGTCGTTAGCTCTTCATTTCGAGAATAACACTCTTTTGTAAACGTTTCATTGATTTAGAAATTGTGTCTTTTATTTCGAACATTTTACGATAATTAATAACAAGAACTTTTATTCGATTTCGAAAACGTTTAACGAAATTAATAAATATTAGTAATTGACGCATCATAAGCGCAAACAAAACTTATCGCAATGCAACGATTTAATTTACAATGAAAATTTTTGCAATAAATGCAAGCACTTTTCTTCTCGCGAACGCATACATGTTTGTTTACGCAAATTATACATAAGAGATCATTACAAATTGTAATATATCAATTCTTGTAAACGATAAAATGTCGAAATTACTTACTCTCTTAATATCTTGATCTCTTAAAAAATAAAAATAAAAACATGTTAATTTAATATTTGCATTATATATATAAGTTTTACGCATCGTTGTCTTTGCAACAATTTATTTATAGCAAGAAAGCAATTGCAATTAAGAAGAATGTAAAAGAAAAGAAAGAAAAGAAAAGAGAAATAACAACATTTGTGTTTATGATTTATCTAACGTTTGCGCAACGTTAGTTTCTCTCAAAAACTCTATTAAGAATTCTAATAACAACGATGACGAAGCAATAACTTATCAAGAATTATTATTGTCGTTATTATGTTATTTTATAGATTAAATTAAATTGAAGCATAAATTAATTTTTATTAAATAAAAGACTTTTTTTCTTTTAATTTTCAAAGAGATTTAAGAAGATTTTTAACGAGCTCTTGTAACGTTGGCGCTTAATAAGCGCCTTCGCCTTGTGTAAGATTAATACAACTTCTTACATCATTAAAAATCAATGCTCTAAGAGAGAAGATAACTATAATTCTATAGCGTCATTGGCGCGCTAGCGTCTTAGAATATGGCAAGGCACGTGATTTTAGCTATCTATGAAAGTCTCGAATCGCACGACTTTTCTTTTTGATTAGAAAGCGAGAAGCAAGCTCGCACATCATGACGAGTATTAAATAAGAAGAAAGCTCGTCTCTCGTCGTTCTTCAACGATTAGTCTTACTACTATCTACCTCATATAGTTGGGGCATAGTAATGAAAGTCTATTATATCTCACGTCTTTTACATCTTAGTGCGTCGACGAATAGCAAACGCATTCGCATCTTACAAGAGATTAAGATATCTTAATCGATTTCACACAAAGTGTGATCAAGAAACGAGAATCGTTGTTGTCTTAAAACTCACTTAGCATCGACAATAACGAAGCGAAGTTTATAAATATTTTACATCGATACTCTATGTTAATTTGAATTACGCAAACGATTATTATGTTATATTAAGTAAAATTTAATGCGAAATCGACCAAGAAGAATTTTTACAAGTACGAAATGTTATTGTACACTAAGTACAATATCAAAATTAACAACATACTTGTTAACGTGAAATTAAGCGACTCGCACGTACAAAAAATTCTTGAGATCGATTTCGCTAACTCTAAGAAATGACTTGTCGATTTTGCGAATAATTAAAAAATTCGCGTCTTTCGCGAGAATCACGAAAAGATAGCTAAATTTCAAAAGACTTCTAAGAAAAAGTGAAAATATTACGAGATTATTAACTACTAACTTCTTGATAACGAGGATCGCTCTTCGAACATAATAAAGAAATCTAATTTTGATAAGAAGCATCTCTTGTGTGTGCGATAAAACGACATAAACTTATTAGACGAAGCAATGATAAGCAAGGAAATCAAGAAATGAGAGAAAAAGACAAAGGTCTTAACGCAATTAAAGAAAGACGTCGTAGTCAAAAACTTTAAGAAACAAATTGTTATCAAATTTTAACATTTCACAATCACGAATAAGAACAAACGCATTATCGCTTATGCGATTATCGTTAATGAAGACAATGTTAAGCCAAAATCTAGTTATCTCTTTATGCTTCAAATAGAGATACGTAATTGCGAGACGATCCAAGATCTTTTAGCAAATAATCGTATATTTATCGTTAACGAGAACGATAATTAGAATGTTAATGAAAATCTCTTTATTAACAATTCTTTGTTCGCGAATTCTTATTTTACTAAAGATGATTTAGTTTTCGCGCAATGACTTTTCTTAAAACTTAAAAAAAAAAAATTTTTGATTTACATCGATTATGAATGTTGAGTTCGTTAATCTTACGAACGCTTCTTATCGCAAACATTGATACTCTTAACGAACGCTATTCTTATTCGACAACTCGTTAGCTACAAATGCTAGTAACGAATATAAGTTCTTCAATATCTTTAAAAGATTTTACATTAGCTCTTAATTACGATGTACGTAAGAAAGAGCAAACGTTTAATGAAAAAAAAATAGATATCATTTATGATTGACGAAAAGTTTATTAAGAAGAATGAAGAGCATAATGATGCGAATTTAAAACTCGTCGATCAACTAATATCAAAGAAAGAGATCAAGAATATTGCGAATCAAAATTAAGAATCAAAGAATTTCGATCGCCATTTCTTTATTTAGTCAAGTCATAAATATGAAAATCGCTCACAAGATATTATAGCTAGACTAATCGTCGAGTTAAGTTATAATATTATCTCTCTAGTTCGACTCGACGCCAAGATCGAATCGTGACGATTTTTTGAAATCGAATCGCTCAAAGTAGTTTAGCGCGAAGCACGCTAAACTACTTTGAGCGATTCGATTCTTCGATTTTTTTTTGACCTAAGTCTTGGCATTTGCACGTGACATTTTCGGGTTAGCGCGACTAGTCTAGTTATAGCGCATTAATTAATCGAAATTGCAAGCATCGTTTAACACTTTAGACTCGCTTACAACGCAATTCTACGATCGTTGTTAAAAAGCATTGTCGCGATAATTCGAGATAATCGCAAAGAACTACACAAGAAACTTCTTAAGTTAAACATACAAGTCATTAACGCTTACGAGATTAATCGTCTATTTGGCGTTGAAGCTAAAGATAGAATCGTGAACTCTTTTGTTAAACGATTAATATGAGACAAATCTACAAAGATCGACTTACTTCTCTACGATGCGCATGTTGTGATGCCAGCCCCCAATGATCAACGAACACGCCATTAGTACCAAGTCATCGTAGTGGCGACTTGGCATCGTGCAGAGTTTTCTCCCTAAGGATTCCCTCCCAGAATTCTCACGGATTAATGTCTCTCTGAACTGCAATTCTACATACTACGTAGTCTCGCCTTTAATGCGCCAATGTAGCGACGTCTTGTCACACGTTCGTACATAGCCTTACATATGTCAACATTAACGACTTCGACGACGCAATTTAACTATAATAAGTAATCGACGACAACGATCTTAAGAGCAAACAATAGTTTTGCGATTCTACAATGCTCTCATCTTAGCGTATTACGATTCTCTTCTACTTTCATTTGAGAAGTTCTTCGCACAACACGTTTTCTCATTACTTTCTCGATCACGACTTCAAGAAACGATCGCTTTACTCTAATGATTTTTACATCACAATTTCTTTTCTTATGTTATTTCATAATTATGTTACTTCAAGATCATTCTACTTTTCTAATAATTTTTACATTACGATTTCTTTTCTCTTATTATTTCATTCTAACTAATTAACAACAATTTTACTTTGAGGGCGAGAAGATGTTACGATAGCTATTAATAGCGTTGCTATTTCAATGAATCGCAATAAAGAAAACAATAACAAATACAATAAAGAAGGCAATGACGACTACGATCGTACGACAATTGTATCTATATTTAGTCTAGCATCTTTCATAGAAGAAATGCATGCTTTCTACAATTTATTTTTCGCATCATAGTGCTTCGTTCATAACACAAAGTCTATTCTTTACAAATCTTTGAAAAGATAAGTTTAAAGTTGTTTACAAGAATAACACATTAATTTGATTCAATCATTGCGCTAATCGCAATAACTAATTCTTCTATAACAAAATACATGTAAGAAAAGACTTAAAAGAGATAAGAAGACTCGATAAACAAAGATTTATAACGCATAAGAACGTTCTTTCTTTTATTAAAATTTAATATTGTGATTTCTAAGACATAAATAGTAATATTACGTACACAAAAATAATATTGTTTAGCAAGCCTTATTACGTTTGCCTTTGTCGTAAAAACTAAAATTAAAACTACTTTCTTAATCATTAATAAAGCAACTATAGAAATTGCTTGTACAAGAAAACGTTAATCGCGAAAGAGTACGTAATTTTGATCTTCTTTATTTTTATTTTATTCGATTATTATTTGATTAAGTTTTAAAAGCTCTATTTCAATAATTACATCGCATAATAGATTAAACACAATATAAGTTTCTTCTAGACTAATCGTTGAATCGAGTTATGATATCACTTCTCTAGCTCAACTCGACGCCAAGATTGAATCGTGACGATTTTTTGAAATCGAATCGCTCAAAAGTAGTTTAGCGCGAAGCGCGCTAAACTACTTATAGTAATCGACTAAACTACTTTGAACGATTCGATTCTTCAATTTTTTTTGACTTGAGTCTTGGCATTTGTACGTGACATTTCCGGGTCAATGCGACTAATCTAGTTTCTTCAATAACAATCTTTATTCGATCTTTGTCGTTCTTAAGACGCAAAGATATTTTAGCACAAACGTAAATATAACGATTTCGTCTATTTTTTTACATCTTAATCGCTTGTTCTTTGCTATAAGATAATGTAAAATGTAAAAATAAAATGCTTAATATACTTGTTTGCTAATAAGAATAGATTTAGAGTTAATGTTAAAATAAAAAATATATAACTTGTTAATATTAGAATAACATGTAATAGACACATTCGAATATGCCTAAAAAATCAAATTAGACTTCAATTCTTGTTTAATAAGTTTCGAGATCGTAAGTATTTTAATAGTAATAATAAATATAAAGATTTTCGCGTTCTTTATAACAATATCTAGAAATAACTTTTGTTTAAAGACGCTTTCTGTTATGTCGTCGAACTCGCCCCTCGAACGCGCAGGGGCAGCTCTCCTAGTATATATGTGTAATAGATGGTATCGCGTTCGTTAAATCGCGATTATTGTGATCTTTTGATTCGATAAGACTCAAGACATCTATTACTTTTGGGGCGCTACAAAGTAATCGCGATCTAACGAATGCACAAATCAAATCATAAGATTGTGAATTCAATTCGTGAAATGTTCGCCAAGCCAAGAGAGTTTTCGATCGCGCTCACAAGATTCTTCGCTCTTGAAGACTTGTTTATAATACTAATGAATCAAGGAAGATGTGTCGCGAACGTAGTTCGACCTAACTTTCTCTTAACTCATTCTCGCGAACGTGAATTTAGAGAGGAAGATAGTTGTTATGTCGTCGAACTCGCCTCTCGAACGCGCAGGAGCAGCCCTTCTAGTATATATGTGTAATAGGTGGTATCGCGTTCGTCAAGTCGCGATTATTGTGATCTTTTGATTCGATGAGACTCGAGGCATCTATTATTCTTGAGGCGCTACACTTTCAAGAAAGCGTTGCGATAAAGCATAAAAGAATGTTAAATAAAATTGAAAAATATCTTTTTAAAATAACAAACAATTATAAATGCGATTAGAATAATGTTGCTTCTTAACATCAATAAGATTCTTAATAGAGTCAAGATTATCGATTAACAACTTTAATTTTTCTTTTTCTTCGCAATATGCAAAGCGAGAAGAGTTTTTATATTTTTATTATTCAACTATATAGTCTTAAAACGCATATTATTCTTAATAATCGCATTCGCTAGCATAATCTTTGTAACAAAAGTATATAAGTTGTTTCAATAATTGTCTTCGCAATAACGATAAGATCGCTTTATCTCTTAAGACATCTTATTGTTGCTTATAGAAGTAAGAACTTTCTTCTTAACTAATACAACAATTACAATAGAAACAATTAACTTGTTAATAACTCGCTAGTAATTGTTTACTAATTATTCGATTTAAGTTATTGTTAATACGATCGCAATATTAGTACGCGCATTTGACTAATTTTAAGATTAAGTCTAAAAACGATTTGTTAACTTCTTGTTTAAATCTTAAATTTTACGTATTGCTTGTTCGTTATTTCTTACGCGTCGATTAAAAGTCTTAATAATATTATTATTTTCTCTTAATAACGTTGTTAAAGTCAATTATGCTTTCAAATTATTTTAAAGATAACAAACGATAATATTTTTATCTTGCATTTTAACATCGTAAAAAAGATTAATTTTTGTAATAAAATATTGACTAAATGTTTGTTTCTTGTTTTCGAAACAAAAAGTTATTTTTTTCGTCTTTCTTAAGAATTTAAACTTGTTTAAACAATATTCTTAAAGTAATTTATTTTTTCAAATTATTAAACTCTCGTTTATCTTATTACGAATCGCATAAAAAAGATCAATATATTATTTTAATGCAATCGCTTTTAACACATAGAAAGTATTCGAAGAATTAATTGTTTTTTTTCGAACTTCGCTATTTGAAAAAAACAACAAATAAAGAAATTAACGCTTTGTTTTTCGAGATTTTATATTATAATATTATGTGAACAAAGCGATCGTTCTCGAACTAAACGTTTATCGCAATTTCGCTTATTATTACGTTAACGTTTATTTTATTAATACTTTAATTCGCATAAAGAACGCATCTTATCGCAATTATAATTGCGATTATAGTTTCGTTAATAAATTTTATTTTGTTAATATTTCAACTCTTGATCTTTACAATTATTGAACGCTTTTTAATATTTTTTCGCGTTTGTTTGTAATCTATTGAAAATAATTTTTTACTTTGATTAATTCTAGATATAAAGTTAAGACGATTATTGCGTAAAAAAGAGCGATAACTTAAAGCATTATTAATTTGTTAACGAACTTGCGATAACAATAATTTATAATTCTCTTCGCAATAATAATTTGCTTTAACAAGTAAATTGCATTAAAAATTAACAACAAGTAAGTCTTGATAATAATTTACTTTAGCGAGTAAATTGCAATAATAGTTGACAACGAATAAATCGCGATAATAGTTCGCCTTTGCGAGTAATTAATTTTTTTATCAATATAATAATAATTTTTCTTGCGATAATAAGATAATTGTGAAGTCTTAATAAAGCGACAAGAATTATTTATTATTCAAACATGCTAAGTTTCGCATCGTATAAAACTTATCAAAATTAAAATACATCATATTAACGAAAAAGATATCTAAAATTACGACAACAAAGACAAAGAGCGCTAGTTAAAACAATTATAATTATATTTTTTTGCTAAAATTATAGCGTAAACGAAGTAATAATTAAAATCGTAATTTGCAATCTAAAAAATATATCTACTCTTCTAATATCGTTTCTAATGTCTCTCTCTCATTAAGAAAGAGTTTAGATAAACTTCTCGAAATCTATCGTTGTTAACGAGTTAATTGCAATCTTAATTATTACAATTACGTAATTCTTTATCGCAATTAAATTTAACAATTAAATAATAAAGAAGTAAACAAAACTTAATTTCTTCGAAATGTGTTTTTAATCAATTTAAATTCTTACTAAAGCTACGAAAGAATTAAGAACAAAACTAAAGTATTTTTTTACAATATTGCGATGCTTAAGAAATGTTATGCATTATTTGATATAATTATAGAGATTAACTCGATTGTTCTTGCTTCTTAATACAATTGCGTTAAGTTATAATTTCAATCAATTTATTTCGAATATTTTTGAAATCACTACAAATACGTTTGATAAAATCTCGAAATCTTATCTTATTAAGAAAGAAATTAAGAAACTCCCAACCTAAAGAAAATTAAGGTTAGCGTCGGCAGACCCTGCATAAAGCTAATCTAGATCATCGCTCGTTTATCGTGCACTAATGCCAAACGAGTTTCCTCTTGTTTATTCGTCGAGGTATGGCCCTTTTTTTCGTCCGAACTCTTGATTTTGCAGCAGAAAACGGGAGAAGCTCCACTACCACGAGCCAGAACCATCAGAGATTGAGCTGGACACGACCTTGGTATGCTCGAATAAAGATACCGCTGATGAGTGAATCAATGGGGTTATCCGCTGGCGCTGGTGGGCGTAGGGGTTCTGTTGCTCGACTCTGTGGACCGGGTGGTGGTCTGGAACGACCGTAGCGACACTCGATGGGCTTGCGTAGCTCTGGATAACGTCCATTCATACCTTGAATCCGGCGACGACTTGCGAGGCGGAGAGTGCGATCGAAAATGCCGAGTGCGGGACATAGGATCTACACAGCAAGACCGATGGAGCAATAGAAGGACTTGATCACACAGGAAGTTTATGGTCAGGTCACAGGCCGATGTTGTATCGTTATCGGAGTGCCATCCGGGCAAGCTATACGGTCTTGCTGGAACGACTGCAATACACAAGTATCACATCTCTCTGGAGCTGTGGTTATAGGCGGCTATCGTTAAGTGTATTTGCCAATCGTCACGGCCGCTACTCCGATTCTCTTCTCTTTCGGGCTCGTTTTCCCTACGGAGGTACATGCTTTCGACTACAACAAGCGTCTTCTTACATTGATTTGACTGCAGACATATACAATTTCCATCAACACCGACTTCGGGAAGCATTGGCTTTATGTCTACTGCCCTCGTCGCACTCTTCGAAGCTCCAACACCAAGCACCCTTCACAAGTTTAATGATCGATTCGCCACTTACATGAAACAGCGTGTGCTGTACGGAGTAGCTTTCAGCTCCTTCAGGGTATTTTCTCCTCGTTTCAGGTCACTAGTTGCAGCTGGCATCTACGTAAAAACTGCTATGTTAAGAGAATGCTGCATGCAGATGTGATTCAATGCAGAGAGCTGCAGATGTTGGTGGCTGATTTGGCAAAATCCTCCGAGCACAATCGCCGTGCATCGTAGGCCATTCATTAGCCGCCAGACTCAAACCTCCCTGGCCCCCACGGGCCACAAGACACCAGCCCCAACAGGGATCGAACGCCACGGACCGCGCCGGGAGGTTCGAACTGCGTTCCCCAAGCGACCATCTAAGCCCTCCTAATCACTGCCTAGGATAGTCTACAGAATGGCCAACGGCTGGCCACAAAGATCTTCGAAACCACTCTCTCCGGGCGCTTTGATCTGAAGATCAGACGCAACAGGAGCGACAGGCAACATCGATTGGCAGCAATCCTTCCTGTCCGATGAGGCCTCGACTGGCCCCCAGGCCCCCAGGCCCCGAGGCCCCACACCCGCCCACGAGCCTCCAGCAGGGAGCGGCGAGAATTATATGTTCGATTCACCAAACTCATTAATCGGCGCCCCCCTAGTCGCCAAGGCTCCTAGGGGTCACCACCCACTTGACGTTATCACCCACTTGACGTCGAATCTATTTTATCTTCGTCACCTTATTATATACGACATAATCGCGCTCTTTTAGACCAAGTCGCTTATTTCGAACAGTAATTACCTTCTTGAGTTCACGAAACAAGTCTTTCTAGAACCTTAAACGCTCTTTTGCGACCTTGTCTTTCTCGCGAAGTAATTTCGCATTAGTCGCATCAACAACTTGTTACGCCTTTACTATTTTATCTTCGTCGCTTGCGTTTCTTTGCGCAAACCTAATTTACAATAACAATGCTATGCTTACTAGCAATCGTATTAGGCAATAACTAACACTTTCGCTTTGCTTTTGCGTATATAATAGTTCGACTTAGATTTTATTTTGCAATCTCGCAAGAATAGACAATAACAATACTTCCTTTTGTATAGCGTTTTAGTGTTAAACGTAAATTACTAGATATTTTATTTTATCAATGCGTGTATTGATATGTTTGCTATAATTGATAATCTCTTGAAAGTTTTACAAGATGCGATCTAATAGAGATTTAGACGCAAACGACAACGTTATCCCTTAATGTCTCGCGTTTTTTGCATAGATTTGATCAAGAATTACGCTTAATTTGTATAACACAAAATCTATTTTCTCTTAAGCGTGTAAGATATTTCTAGAAGTTATAATTTTCGCATATATAGTCAAAAATAGAGCAAAGAAATCGAGTTTATTAAATTTCGTTTAATTGCATCGCATAGCGTTATCAATATCTTCTATATATTAATGCTTAAACAATTAAAAAATATCTACGTCAAAAGATTGTAACAAATGCGTAACGTAAGATAGAAACATAAATAATTTAATCTTGTTAACAATAATATACTCTAGAAATTCTGCAATTATATAACTATTATAACTATCTATTATAAGCATTTTTCAAACGTTAACTTAACGTGCTTTTGTATATTTATCGAAGTAACAAAGTTACGTTAACGCAAGATTATTTATTAAGTATCTAGATTTGCTAGTTGCAACAATTGTATAATCGAAAAGTTCGTTTTCTAGTGCTTATTTATTCAAAATTTACTTGCTTATTACAATTAAGAACAATAACAAAACGTAATTGTTATTACTAGCGTTAACGCATTCAATTAATATAATATAATTGCGATTGTCTACATTCGTAAGAACAAATCGTTTGCTTATCTTTAATATAATAACAATATAAGCTTTATCGCATTTAATGCGAAAGTCTATTTTGTTTATATTATATAGATTTTGTCTTTTAATTTCAAGCTTTTTGCATACGTCTAAAAAACATATAAAGTAATATTTTATAATTTTTATATCTTGCGTAAGCTTTCGTTCTATTGTCAAAGAATTTTGTTTGTGTTTAAGAAGATGTAAATTTCGTTATAGAAAGCAAATAATTCAATTAAATTTAACTTGACAATCTACTTAATTATAGCAACGTAAGATGTAATTGGCGTTGCTACAAAGTATCTTTAAGATAAACAATATATTAATTTAATTTAGACGATAGATATACTTAAATAATATTTGTTCTTGCGTAGAATTTATAGTTTTGCTATTAACTAAACAAGTATAAAGTGATTCGTATTCTTGAAAATATCTTTAAAGTATACGCACTTTGACGTTATAATCTACGACAACGACAACAACGATAAGGTAAAGATCTTTGCGAAAGTTATCTATAGTTGCTTGTAAAGTCTCTTCTATCTTCTTACGCGTATAGGTTATGTTGTAATTGCGTAGTAATAAAAATCAAACAAATAGATAGAAATTGCATTTCGACGTCAAGTAGATAGTAACGTCAAGTAGATGATAATCTCTAGAAGCCTTGACGATTAGAGGAACGCCAATTAGTGCGCGTGCGACTAATATTTAGCGTTTCTTTAAGAACTATGTTAAAAGATATCGTTATAGATAGACGAACGAAATCTCTTGGAAACATCAATCTCTTGTAATCTAATTTATTCTATTCTTTGTACTTTAAGATTTGCAATGCTATTACGATTTTAGATTACTATTAGTTCTAAATCTCGAATCGAGATCTTGGAAATTTTCAAGACTTTCTATTAAGAACTTCTTACTTGGCGAATTTGATATCACATTGTGTAGGAAAATATTATTCTATATTATTGTGCAAAGCTAGTTTCTTAATCGCAATTAAGAAGGCGTCAAGTTTTTGATAATCTTATTACACAAATAATAGTTTTTTGCGCAATTCAATTAAAATCTCTTTTATCTATTTAATTGATCTACAATTGTAAAGTCTTTAGTATAGTATTATAGACAATATATTTATCTATCTTTGTTTTGTCGTCGATAGTCTCTCTAGCTCTTTTGACTTTCTCTTGTCGTTGTCGCTATAGACAAGTCTATTAAGACGAAGAAGCTCTTTAAGAAGATTGTCGTTGTTGTCTTTAATAACTTCTTGTCGTCTACAAAGTCTAAAGCTACTAAGTTGAAACTTAAGATTAAGAACAAGTTGACAACGAGCTTCTTTACTTTCGCAAAGAAATTTGCGAAGACTTTTTTACTTATCGTTGTATTCTTCGATAATAATATAAATAGCAAGGCGTCTATTAATGCAACAATTGTAACAAAGATCTCTTTAAATAAGAAAGATAAATTTGTTATTAATAAAATTGCAAGTTGTCGCGAACGTTGTTTGTCAAACAAGAGATTCGAAGCTATATAGAAAGAGAAGCAAATTAGAGAGAAGAAAAAGAATAAGTTGCTTGCTCTAAAGAACTATACGTTAGTTTATATTGTTATCTTCGACAATAATGCTCTCTTTAAATAAGACAATAAGTTAATTGTTGTTTGTAACATTAAAAGTAAAAACTATATAATAATTTAAATTTGTGTTCAAGATAAAGCAATACTATATACTAAGAATAATGCTATTCTATATTATTAATTGGAATTAGAGACGATAATTCTTTAAAAAGAACAAAAATCTAATCAAAAACTAGTTACAAAGCTTAGAAAAGAGACAAATTTCTTGTTTAATATAATTTCGCGTATTAAATAATACTTTCTTTTGTAATCTAAAAAGCAAAAGATAGTAGTTTGCGTGTCTTTTCTATATAGTAAAATCGAATTAAGCGTACTTTTATCGCATTTAAAGAATTTTTCTTTTTTAAAATTCTTGCTTATTGTATTTATGCTTAAGACAAAAATTGCAAAAAATAAAACAATTTGCAAAGCAAAGATTGCAAATTTACTTAAAAACAATAAGATTACGACGACAAAAAAGATTGTAAATATACACAAATGCAAGAATTGTAAATATATAAACAAGAGCAAAAAGAAATACTATTTAAACGACAATAAATATTATAAACTTAATTAAAAGAACGTTAACAATTGAGTTAAAGAGCTTACGATTAATCGATGTATACTTAGTAAGTCTTTCGACTATATTAAACGTTGTTGCGAGATAATCGAATTTAATAACAATTTATATAATAGAAGAGACGTATTAAGAGAAGAGAAGTATATTTTTTCTAAGACTTTTATTTTTGTTTCGATGCTTACTTTGTTAACTAGTTTTACGTCTAATTCGATTAAAACAATGTTCAATATATGTCTTATAAATATAATAGAAAATCGCAAACGCATGTAGAAGACTAGAACTTACAAATGTAAATAAGAGCGTTAAATAAAATTCGATTTCGAATAAGAACGTATATAGGAATTGTCGTTGCAAACGACAAGCAACTAGTAGTATAAATAAAGAATATTTTTGCGACAAATCTAAAGCTTATATATGTTTGCTTAACGCAAATAACAATTTTTTTGTCGTTTTATTAAGCAATTTTGTTAAAATACTCTTCGATAAATCTATTATAATAGACTTTGTCGATTAGATTGTTTGCGAGAAAGATCTTGCTTCTAGTAATGCTCTTTGCAATACAATACTAAGAGCAAATAACGTTCTAAACGAGTAGTTCTTTATATTGCGAATAGTTTAGAGTTAAAAAACAAATACTAAATAATAATTATCGATCGATATATTACTTGAAATCGATATTACTTTCGCATGCAAAATCAAATTCTATAAGAACTATTTAAGAATTAGACAATTTAACAGAAAGGCAATTGATAAAAGCCTCAATAAAGCTATATAAAAGATTAATAATAAGTTAAATCTTCTATTCTCTTGTCTATATTATCGTTTGTCTCTATAAAATGCTTGCGACAATAAAAAATATCTCTATTAAATCTAGCGTTGTCTAGAGAAAGATTTTTGATAATTAAAATTTGCTAGCAATATTGCGAATCGACAAAGTTTAATTGTATAAAGTCTAGCGTTGCAAGAACTAAATCTTAAATTAATATTAATACATTGTTAGACAAAGTTATATGCAAATTTAAAATCTTATTCTCAAGTATATACTTGCTAATTTATTATTATTGTTGTTGCAAAATCTTAATTCTCGTCTATTTATCAATTGATAGAGCTAGTATTATCTACAAACAATAAATCTACAAAATATAAAAATCTTTCGACTTGTTGAAACAATATTTTACTTATTATATTGCAATTGCTCTTGAAGAGTCTTATAAATAAAACTTTAATAGAATTTTTTTCTTGAACGCAATTAGAAATGCAAACGTAAACGCAAATGTTAATAATCTATCTACAATTATCTACTTTTTTGTCGATCGACAAGAACAAGACTTGAGTTGAAACATCAAAGTATAGAGATACAAACAAGAACGAGAATTTAAATGACAACTTGTTAAACTACATAAAAGAGAAGAAATCGACGCAAAAGATATAAAAACAATTAGAAAATTACAAGTTACAAAGCTCTTATTTAGATAACTAGTTACATATAAAGCAAGAAGAATTTATTATTTTAGAGTTAGGCTTCCTAGTTATAGCTTTATTCTTTGTATTATTGTTAAAGTTTTCTTCGACAACAACATCTTGTTAGACTTAATAACATTGCTATTTTTTTTGCAATACTAGATACTTTAATTGAGATAAACTTGTTATCTTTATTTAGCAAAGAAATTAAATAATTAAGCAAATGTCTTTAGTTTAGCACTTATTATCTTTTCTTTAAGATTAATATTAAATGATATTGTTTTTTATTTACTTTTGACTTTCAAGTAATTAGATACATCACAAATAATCTATTCTTAATATTTTAAAAAGTCTATCGAGATTTTATTTTTGCTCTAGTGTTAAAATAGTTTCTTGCAAGAATTTTATAAAGTAATTGTAGTTTTTTGCGCGTTATTTATGTTTTTTTAATTTATCTTTTAAGTATTGCAAAGAAGATTTCGATAAAATTAAAATCGCAAAAATACGAAGAAAGAAACGTTAAAGTAACATCTACAATATTATATATTTCTTAAAGCTTCTTGCTCTTGTAAGCAAAGATATTGTTTAAACAAAGCATTAAATTAGATTTCTTGTCAATTGTTAATATAGTAAATAAAAGAACGTAATTGCGAACAAAGTTATTAAAGATCGTCTAAGTAATCGACTTATAATATATAATTTAAGCGATATATTGTTTGATTGTAAACGCGAGCAATATAAATTATCTCTTTAATTGTTTAAATATTGTATATATCTTTGCTTCGCGATCTTGTAACAACTATCTATATTTTCTATCGTCAATTCTTTCGCAAACGACGAATTTATTTAGAAATATCAATTGATATATCTTTTATTAATATAGTTGTAGTTGCTAGACATTGTGTTGTGTCTAATCTTTTTGCAAAGCGCGATAAGAGATTTGCAAAGCATTTGTTAATATACAAATATAAGAAGCGTTTATATATCAACTTTCTTATGCGTTTATCTCTCTCTTCGAAGCATTCTTGCAATTGTGTCGATATTAACAATAATATTAAATTCGTTATACAAATAGAGGCATATCTTGTTAAAATAAACAATAAGACAAAGATTGATATAATTTAGAAGACTATTCTTTATTGTTTTATCAATCAATTTATTAGAATCTCTTCTATATTGAGAAACGACAACGAAGTTGTACAACTTGATATTACGTTTTATCTTGCGTACTTGTTGTTCAAATACACTCTTTAGATGCGATATATGAGCAATATTTTTATCGAGTCTAATGTGATCGACAATTACAATCCTTTGATCGTCGATTAGAACAAACAACATGGCGAGAAGAGAATTACGAAATACGTAGATTATACGATTATACTAAAGGCTTTAAATACTGCCTAATTAGGATGACAATTGAACAGATAGAAGAGGTTTTAATTGAATTGCGCGAAAAACCATTATTTGTGTAGTGGGGTCACCAAAAACTTGGCGCCTTCCTGGCTGCGGCCAAGAAACCAACTTTGCACGATACCCTACGGTTAGCTGTAACGCTTAGACCAATGACGCTTTTCCCTTGTGGCACTGCCTCACACGATACGGAGTAGCAGCAACCATGAAAGGTGGTCCTCGCCGACACCGCAGGACGTTTGCGCCCTTGGCCCATCCCAGTCATCCCACTTGATTCTTTCAAGTAATTATGGTTGGTTGTTCTCACACTCTCCGCCTAATTTAAGACGTAAATGCAGATGCTTTCATGGTAGTCACGCTCAACTACGCCCTTTGGGCCCGATGCTCTTCTTTCGAAACCGCTACTTGTTCTAGACTGATTTCGAAGTCCCGGAGATCCGGTAACCTGTTGTGGTCAGCCTCGATCTCTTGGGGCTGTGCTTTCTTGACGGCAAGGCTGACCTCTAATTCGCAGCTAATCCGCACCAAGTCCGCACCATGCGCTTCGAAGGTATATGATGGTCCACTCACATATTAGGAATACTCTCTCATACGTTCTGATACTATCTCACGTCGAGCAACCTCTTTCCCTTTCACTGGTGCGCGCATTCAATTAACTTGGGCCGAGCACTCTCGTCGAGCGATATTAGGCTTTCAGAGAGCTCTTAAAGGGTCTTTCGAGTATTCCGTCTCCAGTTCTTGAGGCCCAGAACTAAACCAATTTATGGCTACACCAACGAAAAGGCAGCGCCCTCGTCCAAAGCCAAGGGTGGTGTTACCTCCTGAGGCGGCTTATAATCACTCATCTTTCCCAGCTAGTACGCAATCTAAAGGTACACCAAATTTTGGTACTGGCGGTCCATTTCTCGAAGGGAAAACAGTTTTCGGTACCGGCAGTCCAGCATTCGAAGGCGAATCACTGTTTGGTGCCGATAGTACCCAAGTCAAAGGCGGATCACTCTTTGGTGCCGGCAGTACCCAGGCCAAAGGCGGACCACTCTCTGGTGCCGGCAGTACCCAAGCCAAAGGCGGACCACTCTCTGGTGCCAGCAGTACCCAAGCCAAAGGCGGATCACTCTCTGGTGCCGGCAGTACCCAAGCCAAAGACGGATCACTCTTTGGTGCCGGCAGTACCCAAGCCAAAGGCTTTGGTACCGGCAGTCCAGCATTCGAACGCGAACCAGTTTTTTGTTTCGGCAGTACACCATTCATAGGCTTTGGTACCGGCAGTACACAATTCAAAGGTGAACCACTTTGTGGTACCGACAGTAGTAGCCCGCTCTCACAAGCGGACCCATCGGGGCATCCACACATTTCTATAGACAGCGGGAGTGACAGCGAGCTGTCGACTACAGAGTCGTGCCCTTCCTTACCATCACCATCAACGTCGTCGCCGCTGACATCGACACCCTCTCTTTCACCGTTCCCTACGCGGTCTGCGATTACGACATGTGAAGGTGGTAATGGTGGGCATCAGCGCTCAGTGAGCGGCACTATCTCAACACATAGGAGGACAGAGCGAGCTCTACCGGACTCTCGCGCCGGGCGCTCAAAAAACCAAGGCGCCGTTCCGGTACGAAACACAAACAATCTAGGAGAGACTCGGGGTGATTCCGGTAAGTACTAGTACTAAATTAGACAGAAGGAAAGCTAACATATCTATGAGGTGCTCCAGATGTAGAGGCGTCCCTTGCAGATACTCCACAGCAATTGGTCTTCACCATGGCTTACGAGAAAGAGCGATCATCACAGTCGATTGCCCATGCAGTCTTTGCCAAAATGCTAAAGCTAGCTTTCAAACTTAGCGATCAGCAAAAGCCCGAGAAATTCAACGACTGGGGATGCATCTACATTCTGCAAGATCCTCGATACCGGGAGTATGTGAAGATTGGGCCAACCGAATATAATCCAGAGGGACGCCTACAGTAATGGTTGAAATGCGGACACCCGCTAAACCTTGTTGGAGCGCCCGAAGAATGTTTCATACGGGTGCCATGCCACACAAGGCTCGAGATACTCATTCAAACTATGCTATGGAACGAGCGCCGCAAATTCGTATGCCGTCACTGTACAGCAGAGAGGAAAAAGAATATCCCTGCCGATGGAAAAGTGTCAACGCACGGCGAATGGTTCGAAATCGACAAAGACCAGGCTCTGCGCCTCGTGAAACTCGGGAGGGATTGGATGAGATCCCTCCCGTACGGTGAAGATGGCGAATTGACCCAGGACTGGAAGAACAGAGTGACCCGCATCCGGAAGGACATCAAGGTCTTCACGCACACGCTCGAGCAGGAGATCGAAGAGGGGAGAAGGTGGGAGGCCTTCCTGACCATGCCAGATGCCACTCGGCTGTCACGGATCCAGCAATGGATGTGGGACAAGAGACTGGAGCCCAATGGGAGGCTGTCTCCCAGTCGCTTCGACTCTTTGTGCAAGCACAAGGGACCGCTCTTCATTTTCTGTGTGCTGCACTATTTGGGCATCATGCTTTCGGGGTACTGCTATTCAAGTGTGGTGCCATATATAGTCATGCTCGCGACTTTGTCGAGCGCTGCTTTTGCGCTTTGATATGCTTTTTGCGATTAACGATGTCTCATGGGCTGTGGCGTACTTGCTTACCTCTAGGTTCCTCTTCCTTGGTGCCAAGAGGGAGTTCGATAATTGTTGTGGGGATATGTCTGGTCAATCAATCTGTAGAGTACAACTTATCTCTAGGTTTTGCTTCCTTGGTGCAAAGAGGGAGTTCGATGATTATTCTAGGGAAACGTCGGGCTCATTAATCTTCACGATACAAAGGAATAATGATAATGCACTTTTAAGCACAGAACAACATGAACAGCAACGCCTGTCCAGTGTCCATTTACCTTCTACGGCTGTTTACAGAAACACCAAAGGCTCGACATGAGGAGCTTCGAAATTACTATCTCGGGCGCTGACCTGCAATCTGGAGGGAACAAGCAGCATTGATCCTGCCAAGATTCACATTTTTAAAAGGCTGGGCTACCCTCCACTTACTACTAGCCTCCTTCTCTCTTATCGTCAGCAGCTTTGGCTGCAATTTTTCCCATCTGATGCGGCCTCGAGATGTCCACTAGCCGCCCCCACAAGTGGATAATTTGAGATATCTAGCCTTTGTGGAAGAGGCAAGATGAATTTTAGAGATATGTGGTTATCATAAACATGCTCAAAGGGATTGCTGTGAAACCTACTGTAGGAAGCGTTGAAATCTAACCTCTAATATTCCCAGCCAATGATTACGTGATTAGACTTTTGGACGGCCTTAGAGTATCAAGCCCCAGGTCACCCGTCACTGGGGACTTGGGAGCTGGCAACAGCTTCCCAAACCACGTAGATAATTGTGGCTTGCCGCACCACGATACCCCATGCCACCTTGTATGGCGCCAATCTAAGATCTCCTTATGTTTCGGGTCTCAAATCTAGATCTCGCCGATTTCTTAAGCTCCCACACAGAATGGCTCATTTGGCGACTCTGATACTTCTTCATGGAGGAACAAGTCATCCTGTATGGCCCTTTTGACTGCCGTGAGGTCTAGAGGGATGACGCTGTCGGCTTGCGGCACAGCCTCACATGAATGCCGGAACCATGTGGATTGGCCGTCGCCGCTTCTTCAGATCACTAGGGCCGTCTCGTTTCTCCAAGTCGGCCATTACACGTGCCATTAGATGGGAGACTAACGTCCGTGGCTCGAAGAAAATGTTTAATTCGTACCTATCGCCACGCAATGTGTACCCAACGTCCCATCCTAGGTGCTCTACCTGTCAGTTCATACCGCTGACTAGACAAATCTGTTCTCGAGGTCCCGAGGCTTTGGTAAACTATCACGTCTGCCTAGTCCTCTGTGGCTATGTTCTCCTCATGAGTGGCTTATATTCACTCTTGAGCTTTGCTCTAAAACGCATAAAACTTCGTTCCCACAAGGTTTATAAATTATATCCCATCTCGCATTTCGCGGTTGACCGCTTCGTTAAATGCTCAACATTCTTTCTTCTCTCTTTCTTCATCCATCTAACCTTGCTTGACCACGTTGGGGATCGAGCCTAGACTTGGAGGTGATGGACCATTACAGCCTTGAGGAACGCTTCGACAATCTACGTTCCACCCCACTAAATTCATCGGCATACAAAGGGGAGTCATCAAACACAAACCCAATTTTATATCCAACGATACCAGCACATATGGCGTCGAGAGATGATTATTTACGATCGGAGCAACCCGCCGAGGGGTCTCCACATCCCTCAAGCCGCATTGAGGACGATCTGGGCTCAACAATCGATTACATTCGTTCTGGTAAGAACCCATCCTGACTTCGCTACGTTGATAAAATCACAACAAGCTGACGCACTCATAGAAGAGAAATCGGATAATTCGGTAACTCATACACGGTCTGTGGAATTCGAACCGGAACATCCATGCGAGACTGTGGGTTCCGTGGGCCACAAAGTCCTAGCACTTCTATGCAATGACGCATTTGACCCAAGATATATGATGGATGGGGATCGCGGCTGCATCCACGTACTGGAGAGTCCGCAACATCCCGGCTATGTTCAGATCGGAAAAACCGAAGCAAATCCCGGTGATCGACGGAGGCGACAGACGGAGTGTGATACCAAACTAGTCCTCCTCGACCCCTACGACCAATGTGACACGATAGTCCCATGTCATACACGGCTCGAAAAACTCATTCACACGGACCTATGGAATGAGCATCGTACCTTCGAATGTCCGTGCCCTACAGAGTCCGACAATGGCCCAGGGTCGTATGGCGAATGGTTCAAAATCGACAAACACGAAGCCGTGCGCCGCGTGCATGATTGGACGGAGTGGATGTGCCAGGAGCCTTACAACGCTCAGGGTTCGTTGGAAGCCGCGTGAATAGCCAGGATCGAAGACTTCCAAACAAGATCTCCATCTCGGTGACAGACTCCTCGCGGAAAGCGAGACAAAAGAGTGGTGGAAGAGCTTCAGGCAACCTACAGAAAGCGAACGTCACGGACTGGTACGCCTTGGTCAGTCGACGATGGTGCGCCTCCGTTGGAGCGATTTGACGTGCCTGTTCGTCTCCCATGCTGTTTGCCTCTGGTGAAGGGCGTCGACGTGCCATTAGCTGAGTTTGTGCGGTTTTCTAGCCATGGGGAGCGGCTATCTGTCTCTTTCGCGAGTTCTTACTTATGCTGCAATGGCTGCGAGGGATAGACTGCGGTCTCGCTGCACTAGAGACGATTCTTTACGGCTGGAGTTGGGTTGGGATGGAATGCACTTGTATTCGTTTTATTTTGTTTCTGTTTTGTTTTTGATCTTGATTTTGTTATGACGAAACGTTTCTAATTGCTGGCGTTGGTCTGGTCGGAATAGATCGCATTGTTTTCCTAGCGCTAATAAACCAGAACAGAGTCCCGTATCTAGAACATTTCCTAATGATAATATCTCATAACCTCCAACTATTCTTGCAATAACTTTGCGAAGGCTATCACGTCTCAGGTATACACCGCGCCCTTCTTTCCGCCTCCAAGGCCCCTCAAGAAACGGTACACCAATCCTCATCACTCCCAAACAGAACCCTTGAACGAGACCACAATGAGCAGCTCAACCCATTGAAAATCCATAACCAAATATACAGATCGTGAAAGCAAACCCGCTTCCACCACACCATGATTCTAGAGAAAGGGAGTACAGAAAACCCAATTGGACATAACATTTTATCAAAGGCGGCTTTAGCTCAGCTGGGTTAGAACGTTAGACTGAAGATCTAAAGGTCGCCCGTTCGATCCGGGCAAGTCGCATTTCTCTTTTGGCCTTCTGTGTGAGGTGTTGTTTCTGCACTAATTTCGGAAGGTTTTAGGGTCGAGAGTTACGCTAGAGCGGAGAAGGGTGTGCGAATCTGGTATCAATCACGCAATGGTGTGTTGAGGTGGATCACAAGCTGGTGTAGTGCTAGGGAATGTGTTAAGCTCGGTTTCTCGGTAAATTTGTTGACGTCAGTGGATATGCATGGAAGGATAATTGAGATGATGGTTGTACAAAGACTTCGGGGTATTTTGCATACATGCTCTACTAAGAATATTTCATTGGCTATTTCATAAACCTTCGAGATTCCCACCTCACCAGGGGCACGATATTGGTGTGAATCGTATAATAGAACTGGACGAAGAGATAGAGGAGGGGTGAGAGATCCCCTACACATATAATGTAGCCACCCTGTGAAAATAATTTCAACGTGTGACACCAAATTTTGATGGGATCGACCCCTAAACCTGGAAGGTGCATGGTGTTAGGACATGGGATAGCATGTTCGATGCATACTGATCACGTCTTCTCGTTACCCACTGGGCAGGCACTGGGCCACTTTATGGCGGTACTTTTGTAATAGAGATGTTTTTGTGATGCGGATGAGAGATAGGGGTATTGAGAGAGCCAAGCGTGTCGGGAGCAGAGTCCGATCCTGCTCATCTCGAACCATGTCGTCAGCGCTTCCAAGCGTCACGACACCATCGACCGTTGCTTCTTGATATGCGAGGTTACATAGACAGTAAATTTACAGACTATCTCGATGTTCGAGCTTGCATAAACGGTGAATGTACATACAATCTCAATATTCGAGCTTGCATCAACGGTAATTCATAGACCGTCCCACGGACCGGGCTGTAGATCACGGCTTACGGCACAATTCGAAGTCGAAAGCAATAGTTCGAAAAGCCAGCTAAGTCGTCTACATTACGAGACGAGAGCTGGACTCGGATTTTGAGAGAGGCCTTGTAGTGAGACGCTGAACCATTGCAGTTGAAAGAAGCTCGTCCAGTATTTCTAAGTTCCATAAGATAGGATGCCAGTAGCTCTTCGGGTCTCTTAATTCTGGCTTTCCTCTGAGACTCTAGCGTGAATTCGAGGCATAGATGGTACAGGAGTGGTCATTTGGGCGGTTGGTGGATTCTGAGGCCGTTTTATTGGCTATAGGCGTAAGGTGGACTGAGAGCGCAGTGTATTGAGAACAGTGAGTCTGTGCGCTTTCGCACGTTGCTCGCTCGGAGGGAGGGCCAGTAGTACAGCTTTGCTTTGGGACGGCATTTCCAATAGTGATCACTTTAAGGTATTCGTTTGCACGCGTGACGATAAAAGAGAAGATACCTGCTTATCCGTGCAAAAAGTACGACTTCTGATCTAGCTGATAACTATGAGACGAACAGTGAAACTCACCGACAGCGTGTAAACGTACAGAGCCTCAGACGCCGCGTTTGCATGGTGGCTTGCCCATGTGCCGCGTTATCCATATCATGCCCAATCAAATCCTGGTTGTTGCAAAATGATTAGTAGACTGATGACCAAAGCTTCGATCAATCAGTCGGTCATGCAAAAAGGCGTCATGAAGGTTTTCCATCGCTCTTTGGCGTCGTCCTCCTCCTGAAGATTCTTCATATGCTTCTCGCAATAATCTACACGCCGTCGGAAATCTGATTTCATATCACCGGCTCCGTCATACGGTTCTTGGCGCATCCATTGGCGCCACCTCTCCACCCTTAGAGATGCTTCTTCCTCGTCGATCTTGAACCATTCGCCATGGTCAGTGTAGCCATCCTTACCATGGCTATCTTCATTGTCCCGGGTCCGTGCACACGGACAGCGGAAGAAACAGCGCTCATTTTTCAGATCCTCATGAATGAGCTTCTCAACTCGCTCGTGATTGGAGATCTTTCGATAGCATGATTTGTCCACGACCTCAAGTTCAAGCTTCTGCTTGCAATTGGAGATCTGACGCTTGCGTTTCGTAATCAGCTGCGTCGTCCTCCCTATCTTTACGTAACCTGGCATATCCGGGATCCGGAATATGTAGATCCAACCGCACTTGTAAGGCTCTCCATTCTTCGGTTTGGTCCTGGCGGGTTGCTTTGCTAGCCCCAGAATTGAATGCGCTATTGATTCCAGAGTTTCTTTGCTTTCGAGCGGGAGCGAGTCCTGGAACTCGATTCCGGTGCTCTTGGGAGTGAGGCTTGACCCGATTAAGGTTGCTGCAACCGGCCCTCTGGTCGGGGTACAGTCAGATTTTTCGTCTGCTGAGGCCCAATTTGGCTTTGCATATATGTTGGAGCTAGATCGGTGGACATCTTGGTTTCGGCTGGTGATAGCTGAATCGGACAATCGACTCTGGACTGCTGGCGCACTTGCTGAGCTCTTGAGAGGACCAGGACGCTCTGGTGTCACAGGACCACGGCTCCAATAAGGAGGTGAAGATGGTCCCGCCGAGACTGACCGACCAGACCTACCGTGTATCGCTATCTTGAGATTACTATTTGCGGTAGTCGTAGGTAGATTTAATACTGAAGCATCGTCTTCCTTTGTCGGATCTACGATTACCGGAGGAGTAAACGTCCCATGATTGCGGATCCCTGTGTATTGTGCTTGGTCGGTCAAAGAAGAAATTGGATGAATTGCTCCTGATTTCGATCTGCCATGCAATGCACTGACAGGTGTCACGAGCCTGCGACCTCTTGATCCGGAAGGCGATGGATCCGGCGAGGACTGAATTTCATCATTAATCAGAGCACCAGATGCTGCAGAGATATAGATCCTTTGGTCTTGGGTTTCATCCAAAGGAGTCATAATGCTTGAGGATAGAGGCGATGCGGCTGCCGCCGAAACCACTTTCTTCTGCCGGGACCGACCGGGCGTCTCAATCGCACGAGCGTGAGATACGGAAGACGAGGGCTGGTCTTGAGAATAGTCTTTGTAGTCTTCATTTTCGCAAATCCCGGCAACTCCTGATGAAGGATCACAATGGCCATGCTCATGAGTCCTATTCGAAATAGTGATGCTTTTCGGGGAGCTGTTGTTGTAGGTGTGAATCCGAAAATTGGTTTTCAGCTCATATCGAATCTGCTCTGCATCTATTTTGTGACTTTCGCACGTCCAGTATTTGACGAATTCGTCGATAGCTGACTGGATGAAGGATACGTCGAAGTATCCTGGGTATTCGGCAAAAATTGCCAACCGATTGAGTGAACAATAGATAGCGTTACCATGCAACGGCTTCCAAACTTTCCTCAAAGGCGGACAAGACTCCTGTTTATCAGATCTCAAACATAACCAGTTCTCCGTCTCCCAACGCCAATCTTGTCGCTCAAGGAGACTATCCAATATTCCAGAAGCCATCCAATGATAAGCGAACTGTTCGAATGTGTCATCTCTTCGATGTTCTGGGCAGCAGCAGTCCTTGGCGATTGTCTCTAGAAGGATTTTATAGGTAGCATTGGAAACATAGGCGCCGGTATCAAGATGCTCGAGTGCTGAACGGGCATTGGAGGTTACCCGCTTGCGGGCTCCATCATCTTCGGCATCGAATCTTTTCTTGCAGACCCAGGGGTAGGGAAAAGGTTGAACGAGGCAGATGTGACTGTCTATGTCCAAACAGTCGGCAAGTTGCTGTAATGTGAGTGGCCTGTGCATTGTCGAACGACTCGCAGGTGGCAAGCCAGTCAGTTCGGAAGGCTGTATAAAGAATCTCAAAAGCGGCCGACCATAAAAATCTGTAGTGAATAAAGGAGAGGTCGTTGGTCATACCATTGTCATACCATTGAACATGATGCGGCATACTGGATCCTTTAGAGGTACTCCAGATGCCGCCCGTGGGTTATGAGACCGCAGTCTTGAGAAAGACGCCTAGAAGTGGCAGTGCTAGACTTTACTATGTATGGTAGGAGCGCCGCGGATCCAATCAATAATCAAGGCGCCTACCGTTGACTGAGCCCCTGCTTAAATAGAGCCACGACGCACTTGGAATCGAGGCGAGGCGTAATCGTGGCCTCCGACGCCTCCTGTTCCACAGGCACAACTCGTAGCTTAGGCTCCTAAAGCAGGGGGGGGGGGAATCTTCTCAAGAGATCGACACCGCCGACCTCACGTTCAATTGTCGAGCGTAAACGAGTTTCTTACATTCCAGATCAGCTCCTTTTGGCATCGGTATTGATCCTTGTCCTTTCTTCATGTCCATTGGTCAAGACACTAAAGTCCCCATAATGTACAAGTACACCGTAACAACAGCGACTCAATGGGTGACGCTGGCGAACAGCACATCGCGTCCAGGTATTCCTTCATTCATGGCTTTTCTTCAGCCAATAGCACAGCTTTCCTAGACATGAAGCGGGGTAAGTTGAAGCTCGAGCGTAGACCACTAATGGATGGATCTACCTTTCTATGGAAGATGAGGGTGCATCGTGCAGGTTGGTGGATGGCTGGTTTGGGTAAGCCACTCAATTAGTCGCCCGGACCTCCGGCCCATGTCCGCAAAAGACTGCAAGCGGCCCAATAGCCAGCAGTCCTACCACACCCCTATATTCAGAAAAGCAAGTTTCATCGTCGACAACCAAGACTGCGAGAGGTTCGCAAAGGTATGAATTGCAATATCTCGATCAATGCTGAGCGAGTTGTTCCTCGGGTAGATCAGCACAACCTCCTCTTTTCTATCCAGGATCAATCGCACCCAAGGAAATTCCATGCACTCTACAGCCCCATAATCGCCATAGGGTCGATCTGAAACATCAAGTACATTGGGGCCATAGCGATCGACGGAAGCAATATTTGGTTTCAGGCGTGTATAGTCGGGAACGTATAATAGCAGATCTGACTGCGGAAGGCGGCAAAATCTGTGCCTATATCACCGTTTGGGGACTCAATATTTTCCGATGTCTCATCTCATGCAATGTGCGTTAACCTCCTGCAGTAGACTGCAAGCCGCCTTGTTTCTGTGGTGGCTTGGCCCTTCCTGTTCTACTGGTCACTGCCGCAGCAAAACTCAGAGTTTGCAAATGGTCGCTTAGATATTCTCAGCTCTCGATCTGGCAGCTCAGACTGGTTGTAATCAATGACACTGTGGGCAGATCACTCGGGGTTCAGTTCTTCTGTTCGTACGTAGTCCAATCGGTTGATTGGAATTTGCTAAGCTCGCGATTCCGGCTTGTTCGAAAGACTCGATAAAGCTGCTTTTGTTACTGCCGCTTCTGAGCCAGGCTGTGATTCATTGAATGCGAGACCTTTCGCTCGGAACCATTGATACCCAGATAATGAGAATAAATTGATACTTGCTGCCCGGTCTTGTGGAAGCAGTGCAATTGACCTTCAGAGTCAGAGTCTTTTTCACTAGAACTATCTGAAACCTTGGAACTCCTTTCTTACACTATTGTTACTCCCCAACATCTTAGTCTGCATGAATAGTAAATGCAAAGATTATCTCAACATTCGAGCTTGCAGAAACAAGGAATCTGTACGCCGCCCTACGAATGGCGATGTGGACCCCAAAACAAGACAAGAACGAAAGCGGGGGGGAAGGCAGAAGAAAGAAGAAGAAGAGAAGGACGGCTTGTGGGACGAATATCAGATCCGAAGCGATGGTTCGAACAAGCCAGCCAAGTCGCTGTAGACAATATCATTACAACATTGGTGCTGGCTCCTAGAGGAAAATGGAGGGAAGGGCCTTTTGACGATACGCTATATCGCTGCAACTCAAAGAAGTGTATTCAGCTTTGTTCATTACCACAAGGTATGATAGATGCCAGTAATCCGTTTTGCTGCTTGAGTATGCTTTCCTCAGAGACTCGTGCTTGCTCTGAACGAATTCCTGATACTGAAGGGGTCTTTGGGGGTGGAGGAAGATTGGGAGAACGTTCTCTCGGCCAAGGTATGTCATTCATTCAAAGAGATGGGTTGGGAGCGCGATATACGATGCGCTCTGGACGTTGCTCGCTCGGAGGGAGAGCCAGTAGTATAGCTTTGTTTTGGGAAAGCCTTCCCAAGCCTGATTATATCGGAATTTGAACATCCCAAGAACAAGAGACCACCTAGTATTTAGCTGTATGCCCGCGTATTGATACAAATAGAGAAAATGTTTGTCGACGTATGTAAGCAATCCGAACCTTGATCTAGCCGAAATCGTAAGACGAACGGTCCAACGCATCAACAGCATATATATGTAAAGGTAGCTCATTTCCGGTGGTTTCTCCTGTTTGTGTAATGCGACGCTTTTCCCTGTTGGCTTGCCGGTTTTCGGTGATTGAGAAAGCAAGTCCGATTATTACATCGTCATAGCAATCCAAGCTGCCTTCTCGGTCATCGCGATGGAAGCAGTGCTTTTACTCTATGAAAGAATTGTACTGAAATGGTACCCCAAGACTAAAACCATTCAATCTATACACCATTGTTGCTTTGGTGATGTTGTAACTCCTGTTGTGACAGCTAACGTTCCGTTACGGCGATCGACCCCCCAAGCATTAGCACTGAATCCCGGGTTTCTTTGTATTCGATTGAGCACATCTAAGGAACTATCGTTAATGCCAGGAAGTAGGAAATGATGCATGGCTTCGCAAATTCGTCTAGCATAGAAGATGCCGTCTTTCTCGTTTATGATAACGACCAAGAACCCGGATGAACACATAGAAATCTCATCTCTGTAGGACCCTTCTACGCCACCGGAAGCGAAGAGAAAAGCCATCAGATCAGAACGATATATTCTGCCTGGATTGATACTGAAGGCCGTTCTGGCTTGGAGTCCATCCGGGTCATGCCTGTATGGGATGTTGTCAGGACACTCCTGCGTTGAGATGCTGAAGTTGACCCAAACGTTCCGTTCACCCAGCAGACTGAGTTCTTCGCCAACTGGGTTATCGAACGTTTTGAAGAGTATGCCCTGCCTCTGGAACAACAGACCGTTCGATAAAAGACGAGAATGATAATCGGTTGCCACTGCATAAGGAGTCATCTCTTTAAACCCATGTTGCATTAAACTGCGAGGCGCCCATCGTAATCCTTCGGTATCAAGTCGCTCTACGGTAGGTTGAAGGACTTCAGATGGGATGACGGGCAGAATCTTCCAGAATTCTTCCATTCGTCTTTCCGGTGGGCAGCGCAGAATCCGGGCCATGTCGAGGTCTAGCAAAGTCGTCAAGCATAAAGCTTCATCTGAAGCCACACTGGTCGACCGAAACATGAGAGATCTAGTGATGGCCAAAAGTCTGCTTGCCGTCGACATATTGCCAAGCCTGAAACCGCGCAGGTCGCTATAACGAGCCTCCAAAGTATACTTCAGAGAAGGCTCCAGATCATTCGAACTTCGAATTCGATGCGCTCCTTCATCCAGATTGTATACGAGATTTGCGAATTGGAAGTATAGTTCCTTCGCAAGAAACCCTTCCTGAAACGTCCAAAGTCTGCTGTTCCAAAGCGAACAGTAAATCCTCATCAAATTTTCTGCATCAGACCTCCCATTGCCAGGGACTTTTAACAGCCAAGAGTCCAAGACAAGAACAGCGGCAGCCTTCTCGTAAGTTTGGCGCATGGATTGCATAGCCAAATCTTGAGCCTCGTTCTGACCTGTACCATCAGGCGGGACGCAAATGGTATCCATCCAAAAGAGAACAATATCGGAAGACTCTCCGGGTAAGGCTCGTATCAATTTACTCAGGCGTAGAAGCTGACAATACGGCAGAGCGTTCTCCTCGAGGTTGCCTAGACCGTCTGCCCAAACATGCGACACAGCGACGTAGGCTAAAGCTGGCTTCGATTCGACAAGCGTTATTTGCGGGCTTTCCTCAGTCTGGTCGATCGATAAAATCAATGGTATGTTGCCATTTCTTAAGATCCTAGCTATTTCGCCCGGGTCAGCGTGGGCAGCCATGCAGCAGCAGCCGTCGTTGACATGCTTCGTTCGATATGTGCTTTGCTGTACAGTTCGATATCTACATTGGGTTGTAGAACAGAGTGTTGTGTCCTTTGTACCCCATTGCTCGTCTTTGCATCTGATCTGTTTTACATACGGTCGAACATGGATCATAGGATGCTCTTCAGTCGGATTTGGGCGTTCCAGATTGCTGATGAACCAAAGACCAGAAGCAGAAAATTGCTCGAATAAAGCCACCAGTTGCGAAGGACACCAGCCGTCGTGCCTTAGACGGGCCCAGGTGAAACTGAACCACGGAATCTCCCCATGAAGGGGAATCTCCCCATCAAGGGGAAAGTTACCATGTATAACGGGAAAGTTACCAAGTGTAATATGCAAGTCTTTGATATCTGACATGGCAAGGGTTCCTATCAGTAGACTTATAGAGGCTACTATCCTTGGGTCTCTGGGGTCTTGCATTCGGGTTGAGTGTGTAGTTATAAATGTCGTCAAAGGCTCGTGGCGGGCAAGTTCTGCATGTGTAGGCTGTATCATCGCATCATCCATCCTCAGTGGCGGCGGTTTGCTTAGGTATACCTGGATTTCAAGTCCAGGATACAAATTGCCGTAAGCTTTCAGACTATCGCGACGAACATTACCTATGTGCCGTTCAATAATGAGAGGAAGGCGCTCTGACGTTAGAGAGTATGTAGAAGCATCTGGACTGGTCCAGTCGAGCTGTCGGCGAGCGAATATGCGAGGATCAATCCGTGCCCCTAGAAAGGATTCCAAGATCCCAAAATAGAGCCACCTCTGAAGGAAGGCGCAAAATGGTCTTGTAGGCTGCGAGAAGAGCTGTTCCCATTCGGCAATACTTCTTACACCCCAACCCTGCCTTCCTGGATACGTGACGAGATTGCCACCATCGTATGGTTCTAGACTGAGCAAAGGAACCTCGACCACCGGATGAATAGGATGTAAGGGCTGCGGTATGTGGTCCATCGTTGGCGAGAAGCGGATGACACGTTCACGTGCTCATTTGCCAATTCGTCACCAATGCTATATACCTGAGAGAAGGAAGTGATGGTCAATATAGTATATAATAGATGATAACTCCCACATCACCTGTGCAGGAGTCGAATACACTCTGGACGAGAAAGCCATGCGGCTGGCCTCGCGACGTAGCTTTTAGGTATTTGGGCATTTAGGCAGGCGCAACGGACCTATGAGGCAGTGTGGCAGCCCGCCACCACCACTGCCTCACTTGCAGATCGGGGCTGTTGCGTGTTTTTGGTGCGAAGCATTTAAGTTGCCTCAGTACTCAGACCTGCCTACAAAAAAATCTTTAATCCTGAAGTCAATCCTAAATACTTGCTTAAGTTAGAGCAATACTAGAATTAAAGCTAGACAATAGCTTATGCGCAATAGTTTAAACTAGATTTTAGTATATCTAGACACATTCAAATTTGATATAAAGAATATTATAGCAAATTTTTAAATTTTTTTTGCAACAAATTTGAGAGCAACATAATTTAATTTGAAGAAAAATTGGCTTTCTTGTTAATATATATATCAAAGTTATCTTTTTACAATTTAAAAATATTATTAATTAACTCTATTGCGCAATACAATATTAACTATAGTTATTATAAGTATTATTATTGTTTAATTTGCTACTTTTGTTTATATTTTATTTAATAATGTTAGAACTAAATATATATTATATTTAATACGCTCTTATTATTGTTTTCAAATTGTAATTCTCGAAAAAATCGAAAAATTTAATATTTATTATATAATTTCTAAGCTTAATTAAATTCTATATTTTATATTTGAAGCTTTTTACAATTTTATTATTTAAGCAATTAATTAATTAAAGATCTTACAAGTATTTAAACTTATTTAATTGTTATTGTTGTTATATATATCAAATATTTTATAAATTAATATAAAAACAATAAATGCATTTAGAATGAAGTAGCAAAAATATTTAAAAAAATATAAATAAGTTAAGAGTATGTTAAAGCAATTATGCAATATTATTTTAACTTCGAGATAAAACAAAGAACAAATTAATAAATTAACGCAAACAATAATCGACAACTTAATTGTTATTGTAAAAATTAATTTCGAGAAAAGTTTGCTATTTTAAATAATATTATTTATATATAATATCTCGAAGACTATATTAGTTATTATATTGTTATTAATTTTAAAAATAATTAATATAAAAAATTAAATAGTATTTTAGAATATAAATTGTTAATATTAAATAATAACAATAACAATTTCAAAATGTAAGACAAAATAAAATTAGATATTTTTATATACAATTAATTATATTATTAATATTTAAACAACAAACAAATAGCTAAATTAATTTTGTTCTAATATTTATTAATTTAAAAATTGCTATTAATTAATACTTTAACAACAAAATATTAAAATATAAATCTTTTTTTTTAAATTATATATACTAATTATTAACAAGTTTTATTTAATTGAAAAATAATTAAAGTTTAAAATTAAATATACAAATCTTAATATATTTTAAATACAATTATTAGTTGAGATTTTAATATTAAAAATATTTGCTATTTTAAACAACAAAATCGAAGAAATAATTTAAAGTTAATATAAAGTTAATAAGTAAATTAAAATACTATAAATATTATTAGGTTGTTCTAAAATATTTTTGCAATTTATTAAAATAAAGAAGACAATTAAAAATATATTAGATTTTTAATTTTTTTTATTGAATATTTTGCAAAGCGCATTCGATACATTAAAAACAATAATATGTATAAATAACATTACTTTAGTACTTTAAGTTTGCAAATTCTTTTAACAATAAATAAGAAATCTCGAATATTTAAAGAAAATTATTTAATAAATGCTTCTCTTAATAGTATTAATAATTAAAAATAACAAGAAATATATTTAATATACTTTTAAAAAAAGATTGTATCTATATCTATTTTTTAGAATTCTAATTTGTATCGAGATTTATAGAATAGAAATAAACAATCTAAACATTAAACAAATTATTTAATAATTTGTACTTAAAAATATTAATTAAATATATTAGTATCTTAGATACGCAAATCGATATATTAAAAAACAAATATATTTTATAATATTATATTTAAAGTAATATATAGAGTCTCGAATTTCTAAAGCATTAACTAATTGCAAAAATATTAATATTAATCTTGTTACAATTGTTAAAGAAGTAAATAATATTAATAACAAAGTATCTCTAAAAAAATATATTAATAATTAAGATAGTAAATCTTAATAAAAATACTATACAATTAAAACAAAATCTTAATAAAAATAATATAATCGAATTAGTAAATATATTAGATACTATATATTATTGCAATCTCGAAAAAAATATATAGATAACTAATTATTATTTTAAACAATTATTATCGAAGAATTAAATTACTATATTTTAATAACAAAATAATTAATAATATAAGTTTTGCAAAGTAGAGCAAAATTTAATCTAAATTATATTGCATAAATTGCAATTTAAATAAACAAATATCTATTATCTTATATAGCAAAATTAATATTTAGAATACTTAAGTATTAAAGAAGAAGATCTAATTTAAAAAGTAATTAAAAAGCTAAAAAGTATAAAAGATTTATACAATATTTTTTAGTTTCTATCTTAGATTCTATTTAATCTTAATTATGTTTAACAAGATATTAAAAAATCTAATAATTTAGAACAAATATATAATTAATAAAGCAACTCTTAAACAAATTATAAAAAATATATAGAGTAATATAATATAATACAATATTAAGATGCTTAAGATTTTAAAATAAGATTAACAATTAAATATTAAATTAAATAAAATAATTGTAACAAAATTACGCAATAAAAACAAAGTTAATAAAAAATTAATAAACAAAGTTGTTATAGTCTTTTAGCAACAATAAATTTTCTATTTAATTAAAATTAATTACAAATCTTTAACAAAAAATAACAAGAAACAAAAGAAGAAGAATAAGCAAAAAACAAGCACAAAATCGATAAATATAAGTTTTGTTAATTTAAAAATAAGAGAAAATATTGTATTAAAAACTAGAGATTAACGAATATTAAAAAAACAAACAAAATAGAATTTTTTTAAATATATTCTCGAGAATATTTAAGATTAGAAGACAAGAGTTGTTAAAGAAGATTTTAGAAAATATTAATAGAAATCTATTATTATTAAGAAGCAAACAAAAGATTAAAAGACAAAGGAAGAGATTAAGTTATTCAAACAACTATAAATTTAGTTTCATTATTAAATGCGCCCAATGCGATTTTAATAGTTTAACAAATTTTAATAGAGATAATTGCAACAATTGCAATAGACAAAATTGTATAAATATAAATCTAAAAGTTTGTAAAAAAAACTAGAATATATATTCTTTATTATCAAATATTTGCAACAACAATATATTGAAAAAAAAAATCGAGAGTTTTTATCTAGATTTAAAATCTTTTTATATCTAGATTTATTATTGGTATTTATATATTTAATTTTTAAAATTTTATTGTTATTTATATTCTTTGTTGTAACAAAGAATTTTATTTAATATTAACAATTATATTTAGCGCTATTTTTGTATAATTTAAGAATATTTGCTATATATAGATTTATAATAGAATTTTTAAAGTATTAATTTATAAACTTTTTAATTAGTAATATTCTTGCTAAATATAACGCTATGCTTTATATATCTTTCGAGCTATTCTTTTTTAAATATTTACATAATTCGACAATTTCAAATAATTTCTTTATAGATAAATTAAGCTTTAACAAATATAAATTTATAAATACTTAATTTTTAAGTAACTTGTTGTTGTTTTAAAAAATTATTAAGTATTTCTTTTAAAAATATTTTTAGATTTGTATTTAATAGCTTTAGCAATTAATCTATTTTAAAATTAAAGTCTTCTTAATTTTAAAGATTTACTAAATTGTTAATTAATATTGTATCTTGCAATTTCTTCGATGTTGCTAATATATTAATTATATAAAATATGCGCAATAATACTTAAATATAGTTTAACATATTTGTTGTTTTTGTCTAAAATACAATCGCAATCTTTCTAAAAATATATCTTAAAAATTTAATATTTATATATTTAATAATATATCGTAATATTATATATAACTCTGTATAGTTGCAAAAGTTCTAATAATTTCGAAATTCTTAATTAAGAATTAATAAAACTGTAATAGTTAATTGCGCAAATAGTAATTTGTAACGTTAATTTTTTATATATTAAAGTAATTTTATCTAAAATTTGATAAATTTCTTAATATAAGATTTAAATTATATTAGAATATTGTTAATAATTTTAAAGTTGTATTTTTCTTAATAAGTTAAACGCACTATAATATCGATTACGCAAAATTTATAGTTTTGTAAAATTAGTTTTTCGATATTTTAAAAGTTGTTAAATTAAATAATATATTTGCGTTGCTATTTGTTAGTTATATATTAAAAATTTAATTTGTTCTTAAAATATATACTATCGAAATAAATATAGTAAATTAATTGTATTATATTAAAGCTAAAATACTATAACTTAATTATTAATATTAATTAATTAAAACTATCGAAAAAGAGTTTGAACATTTGTATTTCGGAAATATAACTCTAGCAAATCTAGAAGACATTTTTTCGAGACTTTAGTTCAAGCAGATCTAGCAAATTCAATAGATCTACTAGTCTAAAAAAGACAATATAAGAGCTTACTAAGCAATATAAATTACAAAAAATACAAGAGTATTATATAAATGTAACTTATATTGCTTAGTAAGCTTATATATTGTCTTTTTAGACTAGTAGATCTGCAGAATTTGTCGAATCTGCTTGAACAAAAGTCTCGAAAAAATATCTTCTAGATCTGCTAGAGTTACGTTTTCGAAATACGAATAAACATATATTTTTGCAAGACTATTATTAACTCTATTCTCTTATAAATTTTTAGATTACTTGCGCAAATTTGCATACTATTATTAAACTACAAATTATTGCTCTTAAATTTAATCTATATAAAATAAAGATTATCAATAATATTAATATTCTTATTTTTCGCTATTTCTAAAGATCTCTATACAAGATATAGAAGGCTTCGATTATTTATTTTCGATTAAAGATAATGCTTTATTAATATATTGTAAGATTAAAAGAGTTGTATACAAGACAATATCTAATAAGATCTCGAAATACACAAACTACACAAACAAAATAATATGCAAATTTGTTAGCAATGCGTCAAAACAAATACGCTCATTATTCGAAAGATATCTTTAAGAAAAAACATAATTAACTTAGTTCAAAAGCGCAATTACAATAGTATTGCAAAAATCAAATAAGAAAAACTACTTTAATACAAAGATATACAAGTTAATTGCGCTACTTGATACGCTAAACAAAATACTAAAGTCTATTATATCGAAACATCTACGCAACGTTGTCAAGACGTACAATACAATATTAAATACTTAAATAAGAGTTTGTAGATATAGATCGATAAATACAATTTTGCAACTTATTACTAAAAAGATATATACAATATAAAGTAATATAAGAAGAAGAGTAGTCTTGCTACTAAGTTTAAACAAGAAGAGTACGTTTAACAATATAACGCACAATCAACTTTTGTATAATATAAGAAAGAGAAGAGTTTTAAGTTCTTAAACTACTTCTTAAATTTGTAAAAGATTTTTTAAAAAATCGACATAATACAATTATAATCGATAACTATACAACAACAAAGCGCAATATAAATATTGATCTATTGCAAGACTCTTTGTTATTATTAATATTATATTTGTTCTATAACGCGAACTTGTTAGAGATATATAACAATATTAAGTTAAGAATTAGTTTTATAAAATTTGTAGATAATATAAATATCTTAATATACAAGAAGTTAACAAAGCGCAATTGCAAAGTTCTAGACAAAATTTACAACAAATGCAAGCAATAAGTATAAATACATAACACTAAGCTCTTAAAAGTAAAGCACAAACTAATTTATTTCTTAAGAACTTCTAGATAATTTAATATAAGTATCGACGTATGTTACGAGCTTATTTAAGCTATATTAGTAATTTAGATTCTACACGCTACGAGCGAAATTGTTATTAAGTTCGACATGCTCAAGAAGCGAACATCTTAAACATAATGTTCGACATGTTCGATAAATAAGTATCGCGAACAATTATGTTTGTTATACTTAACAAACGAACAAAACAAGTAATTTATATTTTCCTAATATATAGAAACTAGAAATACAACTCTCTTATAAATTGTGTTTAACTTATCTTAAATCTTTACTTATTATTACTCTAATTTATTGAATTATTTATGAAAATTTATTAAACATAAGATTGTTTATAGTTGTAATTCTTGTTATCAAGTAATTGCTTGCATTATCTAAAGACGCTTACAAATCTCTTTAATAGCATAATTCTTTTTAATATTTTTTACGAAAGTACTAGCGTAACATTTTAAATACTTTAAGAATGTCTATATTAAATTAACGCGTTTCTATCTCGAATATTAGCTCAATAGTATTACGTCAATTCTTTGTTAATAAAGACGACAAAATAAGAATTAATAAACTTGACGTCTATTATAAAAATTATATCGATCTAAAGAACTAACTTATGCAAGTAAATATTTATTTTATTTTCTATTTTGTTCTAGCGAACAAGAAGACGATTTTCGCATTTACATTTCTTAAAGAAAAAGTTCAATATTAACTCAAGTTAAACTTACGCAAATATTTGAAAAATTATAACGAAAATTCTCGTGCAATGTTTAAGAACTTCGATAATTTCAAAAGAGAGCTTCGAAGAATCTTCGAAACATTTAACGAGAAACAAATTGCGAAAAGAGTAATTTAATACTTAATTTAACGAATTTTTGCAACAAATTACGTAACAAGATTTCAAAAATATATTAATTTTATCAAGTAAAACGATGTTGTATTTATAACAATGTTTCGACAAAATCTTAAAAATAATTTTAAAAACGAAATTATGCGCGATAGCAAATTTATTAATAACATATTTAATTTTATCGAAGTAATTATCGATTTTAATAACAAATTATATAAGAGAATTATATAAAAGCGATACAACTAATTTTACGAAAAAGCAAAAATCTTCTTTGAGTTAACGATCAAATATTATTAAAAAAAATCTTATTCTAATTAGAAGTACAATAATTTAGATTATCGTAAATCTATATTTATAAAATTGAATTTCACTTAACAATGTAAAAAAAAAAATTCTAGAGAAAAGCAAAATAACAAGTCTTAAAAAACGTACTATTTATGTGACAAATGGAGTCACTTCGCAAGAGATTGTCGATCACGAAACTTAATAAATCGTCGACAAATTAATGTTATGTTAAAAGAGATATTTAATAGATAAAACAACATTAAGAAGCAAGTTAACACAAAAACGAACATTCTTAAAACTAAATCGAACGACAATTATTATTTGATAAAGAACTTAAATTAGTTACAAAAAGTTCTAGATAAAATATTATTAGATAAAACACTCGCATTTACGTAGAAAATTAATTAAGTACTTTAAAAAACTATTAAATCTTACAATTTAATTATTGATTTAAACAAAAAGTATAATTAAAAGAACTTTTACATATGCATAAAAGACATTACGAATTATTTTGAAACTTTAATTAATTTATCGAAAATCGTAAACGAATACGAAGAGAAGCTAAAAACAATGTTATTATAAAAAAGAACATATTTGATATTATTATAAAACAACTAAATCTTATAGTATATATAGATCTTAATTGAACAACTTGTTACAATGACTTATGCTAAACTTATCTAAAAGAAAAGAACGAAGTTAATTAATTTTTTAGAAAGTCAAAGTTAACAATCTAGCAATAAAAGAAAACTTAGCGCAAATAGACGCTTAAAGTAGAAGTAACAACACAAAAGCAAGAAAAAGTTCAATTTTTTTTTAATAAAGAGCATACTAGAGAAATGCAATATGTTAGTCCAACAATAACAATTAAACTTAATAGCGCACGCACGATATTTTATCACATCAATTAAGATTAATAATTGTTAATTTACAACAATGATTAATTTTAATGCGATAGATAATTTTATAACTAGAGCTTTTGTGAAAAGAAAAGAATACTTTATTTAGAAGAAGTCTAACGCTTATAATTTAGTAATTGTAGATGAAAACTCATTACTCGCAAGAAATAAAAAAGTGAATTAAGAAACGAAATTATTATCGATAGCTATTTAGCAACATCACGAGAAACTAATCTTTGATATAGTGAAAATAATTATTTACGATATTGTTCTAAAAATGTCTTAATTGAAGCAACACAGTTTAGAAATTAATTAAAATATACAAGTACTTAGATTCGTATTATGTGTCACACAATTCACATTTAATTTACGCATTAATAACGTTCAATAATAGATAAAAGATTGAATTAAAATTTAATCGCAAGTAGCGAATTTGCATTTTCGTAAAAAGACAATTTAATAAAGTTTGATTCAATAAACATTAATAAATATTAACTAGATTACAAAGTTAAAATAAGTGAAAAAAATTGCGAATCTTTTAAGAATTCTAAATTATCTAGTATAGCGAGAAAATCGCTAAAGCACATATTACGAATATATAATAGTTAAGAGCATCTATTTTAGAAAGAGAAAACGATTAAAATTTTATTTAAACATTAATTGTAAAATTACGAAATCAAATTTAAACTAAGCAAGCAATTTACGTTTAAACTTATATATACTTTATTCGAAAAAAAGTAATCTCTTAAAGAATTAAATATTAAAAAGAAAGCTTGTTAACAAATTAAACAAAATTATTGCTTTTCTTAAAATTGTTTTTGAAATTAAAATTGTATTTATGCAATTTTAATTTGTATTTAAGTATTTTATAATAAAATAATCTTACAACTTGTAATACTTTACAATAAAATAATCTTGCAATTTGTAGTATTTTACAATAGAGTAATTTTGCAACTTTTAGTACTTTTTAATTAACAAATATTTACAAGATATAAACAATTATTAATACAATATATATAATAAGCATATATATAGTATCTGCAAATACAATTATTCTAGTTATAATACTTTATTTTATACAAGTATTCTTAAATGTATCTACAAATATTATTATATATTTTTGCTTAAATAAGATTTATTTATTATTGTAATCAATTTTTAAATTAAATATTAAATATTGCTCTTAGATCTTTTGACAAAATTATATTTTAATATTAACGCTTACTCTTTATAGATAGTTTATACTATCTATTATAGCGTTTGTTGATTGTTCGAAACTATTGCATTATATCTTGTAGCGTTGTTTATAAATAGTTAGGATTGAATGTAGAGTTTATTTTAGAATTAGGACTTGCTGGATATCAAACAAAATTCTGCAAAGGAGGTCTGAGCACTGAGGCAACATTTAAGCTGAAGCATCTCGCCCGGAATTACTTCGGACATTGCTCAGCCTAGTGAGAGATCGTCGACCCATGGGGAACTGCTGAATGAGTGCGAGTACTGGTGCAGTCCTGGCAGTGCGTCTCAAGAGCAGGATTCTCATCAATACCCGAGTCAGCCCGAGTCAGCCTACGCTCAATGAAGGTGCTGCGCGCTGGCCAGCTCGTCTAGATATAAAGATGGTGCTTGATCGCTCGGCCCTGAACCCCATTCTTGGATTCTCCAGACATGGTGTACTGGGACTCTGCTCATCATTGGTCGCCATTCAAAATCGATGCTCTCGGCCTCGTCACAATAATCGGGGTGGACGAGATCGACCGTTCAGTTGGTTGCTTGACACGAAGCTGGATCACTGACTGGCTTCCATATCTCGGCGCACACGTCGTTGCAAGCAACCGTTTCACCCTTCCGATACCGGGTTTCACGCTCTACAACGTTTCGGATGGTATCCTGGCGACAGACCTGGTCGGTTGGCTCTCGCGATGGCTACTTACCGAGGAAGTAACCTTCAATTCGACTACGCTGTACGTTTCGAAGTCAACGCGTTCACGGCAAATCAAGTCTGAATTTTTGGCCTTCGCGATCGGTTTCTGTGCGATTGCACCCATCGCAATGATCGTTTGCGTCCTGCGGGACTGGTGGGGCTTAGCAAATGTCATATCGATGACGGTTTCGGTTGTGGTGCGCCATTATGCCTTGCAGCAGAATCAAAAAGCCTTGGGCAGTGCCATAGCAGAGAGCAGAGGGGACCTCAATGCGCCCGTCAAGGTTTTCCTCATCATGCCAACAGGAGAGGCGGTTACCATTATCGCCTCCAGGGGAGTCATCATCAACGGCCTCCTCACAACCCCCAGGCCACCAAACCCGTTTTTGTATAAAAGTCTCCGAATGGCGGGCTGGGTGGCATTCGCTTGCCACGTTATTTCGCTGGGAATGACCTGCCTATTTGGCCAGCTTCTCTCGGTTGCGGTTCTGATCGGCGGGACGGTGCTGAAGATCTACCATTATCAAGATGACAAATATCGCATTGGCTCTGCCCTTGTGTTGCAGCGCATTGATGAGCCGGGACGAGACTTCCGAGCAGCGGCCTATGCACGCTTGCAGCTTTCTCAGAAGGAGGAAGAGTCGATGATACAGTGGAATTTGTTCCCCCATGAGAGTAATGAACATTGGTGGGAAAGATATCGCCAGTGTACGGCGGAGCAAAAGTTGGACGCCTTTCAGATTTGGGATCAATTACTAGCCAGCAAGCAGGAGAAGCAAGCTCAATGATCATTTTATAATATATATGTCTCAATATACGCCACTTACGTTCGACACTTTTACAGAAATAGAGCCACTACTGATAGTTTGGTTAAGAGAGTTGCTAACAGTGACGCCAGAGATAATGAGCAACAACAATGATATTTGGTGGACGCAGTCTGTTAGCAAACGACCATACAGTGTTTCCCAATAAGAGGACCATCAGTGAGCTTATCGGCTCTTCTCCCTTGGACGTTCAGTGCTTCCAGCGTTGACTACTTGTCTCAATGATCAATTTTCTTTTTCTTCGTCTGTTTGTCTCGCTCTCGAAGCGTTAATTGGAGTTTCGAATTATCCAAGGCACCATGGTCAACGTCTCCATCCATAAAGAAGATCTTGAATACCTCTTCATCCTCGCGATATAGGAGAATCTCTCCAGGATCCAACGACCTGCGGTTGGCCGACGCTCTGATTCTCAGCTCCTGTATCTTCACGCTCCACTCCTCTTTCAGCAGGCCTTCGGTGTCGTAGGGCTCGCGATTCGCCCAATGTACCAAGAGCGCAACAATATGCCGCGCCTTTGGAGGCACGACTTCGAAGAATTCGTGGTGATCTCCCAATTCACCTTCGTAGAACAGCCTGGGGCAGGTCATGGCCCGTCGCTGATTGTATAGGAACTCATAAAGTAAGCCAAAGATCCTCCTGGGATAAAATACCTGGAACAAGGCATGATCATCGCATATCGGAGTCCCGCATACTCCGCATTGGAGGACACGGCTGCGCCGTCCATCAAAAGAGCCCTCATTGCCACCGATTATGGTGTATCCTGATGGATCAACAAGTCCGGATAGGTGGATCGTGCCTTGGAACTTTTCTTTGCACGGCTGTTCTATGAGCCTCAAAATCTCACGGAGAACCAATCTATCAGACCTGGTATGGTCGTAGTAACGTCGAAACGTTTGTCCGTCGGCACCACGAGCGTTTGGTGATAGCACCCAAAGTTGAGATTCGTCCGCGGCGGACGACAAGACCCATCCTTCAGATAATCTATAACACGTCGGCGATGGCTTGAGCCGAACTTGCCGCGTATTCGAAGACTGCGCAGGTATTTCGGTCACGGTAAATTTGCGTTTTCTCGATCTTAAAGCGAGTGGTTGGTCTCGATCTTGCTCCAATGGCGGAGGAGACAATAGCGGCGAAGATGGCGGAGAGGACGGCGGAGAGGACGGCGGAGAGGACGGCGGAGAGGACGGCGGAGAGGACGGCGGAGAGGACGGCAAAGGGGATGGCAGAGGCGAGGATGACATGGTTAAATACTCGCCTGAGCTGCTTGCATTATCGCTGAATTGTTTGTAATTGCATCGGCCTTGCAGTGACGCTTAAGCGCTTGCTCTTCGATTAAGAGATGTACTCGTGTAAGTGAGGGAGCTAAACGATATCTCAATGAAGGCTTGCCTAAGGTCGAGAGCTTGCCCGATTTCTCGTTGTCACGATGGCTCTCAAAACGACGTCTCCATTCTTGTACTTAGAGCGGACTTACCTTAGTGTACAGACGATGAAACAGCGATCTGCAACGTCCCTGTGTGTACCATGAGTAGCCAAGTGCAGCAGCTAAATCTCTAGTTGAAGAGCGTCAGATACAACCACTCACAGCCTACAGTTAACCGCCATGAACCTTAAACAGAGCCAAGAACCACGATGAATGAGCAACAAAGCACCAAGGCAGAAATTAGGTGGTGGTTCAATTGCTTGGGATTCTAAGTTCTATGCCTGCGGAAGCAGGCACTTAAGGTGCCTGCTGACTAAGCATTTTCTAGCTTCAAAATGGAAAGAGCTTTCCTTCCCCTAACAACGAGCAACGACGCACGAGCTCTCGGTCCGTCTTCCCCAAACGAGGGCTGCATCTCGAAATAATGCGAAGTAATGTAGGACCCTATTGAATCTTTGAAAGAATTCGGTCCATGGGCAATCTTGGTGCTTGAAAGCCTTATCTGAATGCCGCGTCGCGGCGATTGATACTCCTTACTCGAGCGTAACGTTGAATCTCATTCTCCATGATGAGGTACACGTGCCAGAGGTGGGGCTTTCATCCCGTAAGCCACCATTTTGAAGCCCCCAATGACTGACCACCGTAAGCGCCCAGTGAGTGCAATGAAATTGCCGTGTTTCAGACGGACAGGATGAGGATGGCAGCAGATTTTTGCAACACTCCTAGAATGAGACTACGCATCGATGGTGTCCGTACTCCATTGTTCTAAATAATTAGAGGTCAAGTAGCTCGCGGATCTACTCGTAACATGACGGAGATGTCGAGAGGTCAGTACAGTGTGGCTTTGACGGCTCTTAGCTGCTATGGTAGACCAGTACGGTAATAAGATCTTCGACATTGACAGATTAGCGGACTTCGCATTGTTGTTGATCATTCCATCCAAAGAGAAGATCGTGAAAGTTATAAGGTAGAGAGACTAAGGTAGGCTTTTCATTCAAGGCACGTGACTCGCTAGCCTAGCTTCGGGATTGCTGAACTTTCACTGCCAAGCAACTCGAGGAACATTCGATCTGGGTGATGGGTGATGGTAGGTTCATCACGCTCATATGCATGACGAGTCTCTCTCCGCTCATGAATCGAGCCTGTCATGGATCGACGAAGCAGCAGGATACCTCGCACAACACCGCCGTGTAATCTGGCGCGAGTTGACAGTCTGACTTTGACATCGACCCAGACCAGGAAATTCTTTGCAACTGTTCAACTTCCGCACTCCAGACCACATCAAAAACACACCGTCACAATGGACACCCCCCAACCCAACGAAACCCCCGAGCTGCAGCACGTCCGCAACTACTGGTCCAACATACTGCCCTCAAGTCCGATATACACCTTCCTTCTCTCAAGCATCGATCTGACCTCCGCCTCGCATGGCAAGGTCACAGCGCGGCTACCACTTGGCACCACCCATATGAACTCCAAGGGCACACTGCACGGTACCGTCTCAGCATACATCGTAGACTGCTTTGGCGGCCTTGCGGTCGCCTCTACAGGGCTGGAAAAGACGGGGGTCTCTACGGATATACAGTACCCGGACAAAAGTTTTCGCGAAAACGCGGAAATTCGCGTCACGCATTAAATTTCCCTTCCAAACCACCTACTTTCTTCAACTACCACACGATGATCCGCAGTCCATTAGGTCCAATCTCTTCAAATCGCGTTCACAAACAGGAATATACCCCCTATCAAAGAGGACTAATTCATGGGGCCATTAGTGGTGGTTTGACGCCATCAAAGGTTCAACGTCTTCATGGGATCCCAGAAAGCTCCGTTC